>Ga0256406_1000368_pt1 | contig 84501 bp, 59 predicted proteins | sample RumenRJG_03DNA_FD_185986 | JGI IMG/M metagenome (GOLD analysis project Ga0256406, IMG submission 185986) | Bovine rumen microbial communities from Lethbridge, Alberta, Canada - RJG_03 | ecosystem: Host-associated > Mammals > Digestive system > Stomach > Rumen | place: Canada: Alberta | collected...
TAGCTAAGTTGGCAAAAAAGTTAGGTTATCAAATGATAGGAACTGTAGGCCAGTCTGTTGGTGATAATTGGGCTAAAGGAAGAGGACTGTTTTCAAAAATTACATTGGGTGTAGGGCCTGTGAACTTGACAATCGGTAAAGGACAAAGGTTGCTGCAATGGGAAAATAATCTTGGAAATATTGCGATAAATGCCTTTGGTCTTGTTAATACGGTTGCCGGTGGGAAAGTCCATTTTAATACTGATAATCTAACATTTGAATATACTGGCGGTCTAATGGATGTCTTTCAACCAAGTGATATATATGCTGCTGGCTTTAGTCCTCATACCGTTACAGGGAATAATAGATTGTCAATAGTTTTGCCCCATGAGCTACATCATCTTTGGCAGTCACGTGCATTGAATGATTTGTTCTTGTTAAACTATGGTCTCCAAGGCCTGAATGCGTTATTATTAAAAGGAAACTTTGTTGATAAAAGGAATTATTATGAAGATTTTGTCAATTATTATCCATGGTGGAACACTGATCCTGTGCTACCATAAATTAAAACGTTATTTATTTTTCCTACTACCAATTAATTTTTTATGTTCTTGTGATATTTGGCATTTTCAAACATTTGAAGGATATAATAGTAAGATAGTGGAGTTACAGAATGAGGTAAGTACGACACAGGTTATTTGTTCGTATTTTCAGGGCTGTTATTATTTACACTATAGTTTGAAAGGTGATTGTACAGTGAATTATGACTCTCTTAAATTGCAGACAAATGATGATAACTTATTAATATATAAAAACTTGCCTGACAAAGGTGTTCATACTTATAAACTACGTAAGGAAGGCAATCTCTCTATTCGCTTAGGATTTACTCGTAAAGACAGCTCCATTGGTGTAGTAGACCCCTTGGTATTGTCTATCTTGCCATCAGACTTCATTACGTATAATGGTCAACGAATAACCGATGACACTTTGCGAGTGGTGTTGAAACCAGGCTTAAAAGCTTATAGATGACTATCATGAAACAAGCAATATTGATATACATAATTCAGAACAATTGACCGACAAGAATACATCGGATTTATAGCGGACGGCCACAAGAGAATATAGAATTTATGGCGGACGGCACCTAGCCCTACCTAGCCGCACCCTGCAAGCGGATGATTCTTTCCTGGAGTTCCCAGGCTGCACCTCAACAATACAAAATAAACAAACTTTATGGTTTGTTTATTTTGTATTGTCTTCGGTTTGCACTATCTTTGGATAAGACAGGCTGCACCTCAACAATACAAAATAAACAAACTTTTGGTTTGTTTATTTTGTATTGTCTTCGGTTTGCACTATCTTTGCAAAGAAATACACAGATAAAAAATAATGAGAATAAAATTTATCCACTTTCTTTGGGGAACGCTGATTTCCATATTGGCATTTGCCGCCGTCTTTTTCGTCGCCGTTTGGTTCGGCTGGATAGGCTATATGCCTGATATGGATGATTTGTCGAACCCTATTGATAAGTATGCCTCACAGGTCTATTCCTCTGACGGCAAGCTGATTGGAACGTGGAATTTGGATAAGGCCAACCGTGTGGCTGTCGACTACAACAACCTTTCGCCGCATCTCGTGCATGCCCTTGTGGCTACAGAGGATGAGCGTTTCTATGAGCATTCCGGTATTGACTTCATTGCCTTGGGACGTGCGATAGTAAAACGAGGCGTGATGAGGCAGACCAGTGCCGGCGGTGGCTCTACCATCACCCAGCAGTTGGCCAAGCAGCTCTATTCGGAAAAAGCACACAACAGTCTGGAGCGTCTGCTTCAAAAACCTATAGAGTGGGTTATAGCCATAAAGCTCGAACGCCATTTCACCAAGGAGGAGATCATTGCGATGTACTTCAACTACTTTGACTTCCTCAACAATGCTGTCGGCATCAAGCATGCGGCAAACACATATTTCAATAAAGAACCGCGTAACCTCACCGTTACAGAGGCCGCAACTCTCGTAGGTATGTGCAAGAACCCTTCGATGTTCAACCCGCACCGCCATCCCGACAAATGTCTGTCTCGGCGCAATGTCGTGCTTCAGCAGATGCGTAAGGCCGGTTATCTCACACAGGAGGAGTACGTGGCATACTGCGCCAAGCCGCTCGATGTACCGGAGCATCTCTTCAAGGCGAAGGCCGTGGACGGCTCGGCGGCTTACTTCCGTGAGTTCCTGCGCCAGTATATGATGGCCAAGGAGCCCACACGTGACGACTATCCTTCATGGAACCAGCGCCAGTTCACCATCGACTCCATAGCATGGGCACAGGATCCGCTCTATGGATGGTGTAACAAGAACTTCAAGCGTAATGGCGATCCGTACAATATCTATACCGATGGGCTGCGAATCTTCACTACCATCGACACGCGTATGCAGAAGTATGCTGAGAATGCCGTCCGCAAACATGTAGGCGGATACCTTCAGAATCAGTTCAACATGGACATGAAGTACAAGAAGAACGCACCGTTCTCGTCGTCTCTGAACCATCAGCAGATTAAGGACATACTGAACAGGACCATACATCAGACCACACGCTACATCACTCTAAAGGAGCAAGGAGCGTCGGGCGACGAGATAAAACGGTCGTTCCGCACACCGGTGGAGATGACGCTCTTCTCCTATCACGGCGATATAGACACTACGATGACGCCTATCGACTCCATACTCTACTACAAGAGCTTCCTGCGCTCAGCGTTCTGTAGCATGGACCCCCGTACCGGTGCAGTGAAGGCGTATGTCGGCGACATCGATTTCGACCATTTCAAGTACGACATGGTTATGATGGGCCGCCGTCAGGTGGGTTCGACGATAAAGCCGTTCCTCTATGCGCTGGCCATGCAGAACGGGATGACGCCGTGCACTACAATCAGAAATGTGCAGCGACGCTACGGAAACTGGATGCCACGTAACAGCAGTCGTGCACGCTATGGTGCTATGGTACCGTTGTTATGGGGACTTCAGCACTCCAACAACTGGATTTCGGCGGCACTCATCACGCAGCTCGGACCATCGCAGTTCGTCAACATCCTTCATGACTTTGGACTTAACAACCCGGATATAGACAAGAATGCTACACCGGTGCTCAGTCTCGGACCGTGTGAGGTGTCGGTGGGTGAGATGGTAAGTGCATATACGGCATTCGCCAACCATGGCATACGCTGTGCGCCAATGTTTGTTACACGTATAGAGGACAGCCACGGCAACGTCATAGCACAGTTCCAGCCTCTGATGAATGAGGTTATCAGTGAAGATAACGCCTACCAGATGATAGACATGCTGAGGGCCGTCGTCAACGGAGGTACCGGAAGTCGTATCCACAGCTACAACATCAATGGCGATATATGCGGAAAGACCGGAACGACGAACAACAACTCCGACGGTTGGTTTATGGGCTTCACACCGCAGCTTGTCAGTGGTTGCTGGGTTGGTGGTGAGGACCGCGACATCCATTTCGATTCCGGTAGCCTCGGGCAGGGTGCTACGATGGCTCTGCCAGTATGGGCTTATTTCATGCAGCAGGTTTATGCCGACCCGACACTGCCTTATAGCGAGAAGGCCGTATTCGACATACCGAAGGGCTTTGACTTCTGTCAGTCGAGCGACTCCATAGCGGTAAACGGAATAGAGGATGTCTATGAGTGATGGAAATATAAGAATGACATTATAAATAAAAAAGCCACTTCCCATTGAGGAAGTGGCTTTTTTGTTTATACCGGATTGCTGTGTGTTGTCAACACTTTCGGTCAGAGACTCGGAAGGAATGCGTTCTCCACATGCCGTACTTCATAGTGCTCCGGCGTGCCAACGACGGTGATGATGTCGAAGCGGATGCTGACATTGATGCGATGACTCTTGACAAATGCGTTGGCGGCGATGGAGAGTGAGCGGATTTTCTGTTTGGTTACCGCCGTGTCGGCGTCAGCGTACTTTTCGTTGCGGCGTGTCTTCACTTCGGCGATGACGCAGAGGCCATTGTCGTCTGTGGCGATGATATCGAGGTCGCGATGTCCGTATTTCCAGTCGCGGTATATTACGCGGTAGCCTTTGTCTTCAAGGAAGCTGGCTGCGATATCTTCGCCCCAGCGTCCAAGGTCGTTGTGTTCTGCCATAGCTATTGCTTTATCTCTTGTACGGTTTTGTCGCCTGGTTTGAAGATGTAACCAGTGCAGGTAGTGGCGTCAGCCTTGTAAGGGGTGAGTGTCATTGCGTTCCAGTTGATGTCTCCTGTGCTCTGCGCCACGGGCACTCTGGGGATAAGGGAGCCGTCGCGGACGAGAATGATGCATGGAATAGGGTTTTTGCTGATACCTTTTACAAGCTCATTCTGGAGAGGAACGGCAATAGTCTGATAGCCACCGTCGTAGACCTTGTTGGTCTGATAGTCTATCCATTTGCCCTTAGGAAGATAGACGGTGCGGCTGTTGCCTTTCTCTAGGAGTGGGGCGACGAGCATCTGTGAGCCGAACATATACTCATCTTCGCAGAGCCAGGCTCCCTGGTCGTGAGGAAACTCTACGAAGAGCGCACGAACCATAGGAAGGCCGTGCTCCGTGGACTGCTTAGCCTGTGCAAAGACATATGGCATGAGCCGGTATTTCATCTCAGCGCAGTCACGGAAAGCATCGGTGAACGATGGTCCTATGAGCCATGGCTCTGTCGGTGGCGCTCCATGTGCGCGGGAATGACTTGAGAGAAAACCAAAGGGCAGCCATCGACGGTAGAGCTCCTCAGGACTTTTCGTTACGAAGCCACCGATGTCATGACTCCAGAAGGTGAAACCGCTGAGGCCGAGGCTGAGTCCTCCTCTGAGGTCGCCGAGCATTCCTGTGCTGCCAACTTCATTCGTCGCGGCGTCGCCACCCCAGTGAAGAGGATAGCGCTGTGAGCCTGCCCATGCTGAGCGTGCCCAGATGACCGGTGCCTGGTCTGCGGCCGTGGCATCGCCGGAGCCTGAAGCTGTGATATCCTCTGCTTTGGCGATGCCCTCGAAGAGTGCCTTGTTGTAGCGGAGAGGGTATAGGTTGTGCTCATAAAATCCAGAACGGCCGTTGCTGTACAGTCCGTTCAGTGGGGCTGCCTCTCCGAAGTCGCACTTGATGACTGATACCCCTTTGTCAATAAGACCGCCTATCTTCTGCTGGTACCAGCTGACTGTCGATGGATTGGTGAAGTCGAGGACGGCATCCTCATAGGGAAGTGTGCCGTTGCCGTTCCTTACTGCCATGCCAGCACTTACGAGTTCATTGAAGTAACGGTTTTTTGGAGTGAAGTAGGGTAGCTGCCACAGACAAGCATGGAAGCCGTCCTTCTTCAGACTTCTGAGCATTCCTTCCGGGTCAGGGAACCGCTCCTTGGAGAACTCATAGTCGCACTGCCAGTCAACGCCGAACCACCCGGTGTCGAAGTGTATGACATCGGCCGGTATCTTGTGAGAACGAAGTTGTCGGGCAACATCCAGACCCTCCTTCTGTGAGAAGTAGCTGATGCGGCTCATCCATGTGCCAAAGGTCCACAAGGGAAGCATCGGACTCTTTCCGGTTACATTGGTGTAGGCATCCAGAATCTCTTTTGGCTCACCGAAGAAGATGAAGAAGTCCATGGTCTCATCGCCAAGGAACAACCGTTGCGCACCGATATAGCTCTGCCCGAAGTCGCATGTTGCAGGGGCGGAGGTGTTCATGAAGATACCGTAGCCGCGGTTTGAGAAGAAAAATGGCACAGGCTTGTACTCTCCGTCGGTCTCCGGGCCCTGTGGGTCGGTAACAAACAGGTTTATCTTCTGTCCAACCTTGTTCAGTGATGTGAAGCTCTCACCGCAACCGTAAATCCTTTCTCCCGGTGAGAGCAGGAAGACGGGGTTGATACTGCGAGAGTTGTCCGAGCCGCGTTTGATGAAGTTGAACGGAAGAAGTTTCACCTGTGTGGAGTCGTCATCAATGATGTGCCGAGTCTGTGTAAGTAGTCTGCCGTCCTTGTCCTTTATGATTAATCGGAAAGGATACTTCTGTATCTCCAGTTCTCCATAGGGGAGACGGTAAAGGATGTTGCCGCCAGTGATGGTGGCGTTGCTCCCCGTGCCTTTGGACTGACTGCGTGTGGCTATGAATTCCGGAGAGAGCATGGGGTTGTCGGAGTCTTTATATGCGCTCTCTATAGGACTTGTGTACATTGTAATACGGATCGTACGGTCGTCGATGGGACGAATGCGGATTTTGAGATTGGGGTCGTTGTCGTATTGTGTGTCGGGGAAGTCGAGCATCTTCATGCGTACGGGCCAATAGCCGTTGAGGTTGAAGGCCTGACGGGGCGACAGGCGGTAGCGTTTCCAGTTTACCAGACCTTCTCCCTTCGTAGTGTCGAAAAGAGAAAGGCTGTCAGCAAGGAAGTACGTGTTGCCCATGTCGCTGAAATCCGTGGACATGTCCTTTGGAAGATTTTGAAGATACTCTACGCCATCGTTGGTCTGCAACTGTGCAAAACCTCCCATGGAGATAAGAAAAGAGCAGAAGGTTATTAGTATTTTCTTCATAGTTATATTATTGATGATAATTAGGCTAAGGGGAAATCCCCTCCACATTTTGGAGGGGATTATGGAGGATGATATATCAGAGTTCTATCTTTGCTTCCTTGAGGTCCACGGCCTGTGCCTTAAGGGTTACCTTCCCATTCGCGTCAGGGGCTACGATAACCATGCACTTGCCGAACATAGCTCGGCGGTTGTTGGCCTTGAAACGCTCCAGGGAAGCTGCATTACCATTGTCGACACCGGCAATGCTGCCGTCGGCAACGTCGAAGAATATCTGATTGTCGGCATTAGGACAGAGGTTACCGTCCTTGTCGACTACCTCGACATTCACGAAAACGAGATGCTGTGTGGCCGGTGATGACTGTTTGTCAATGGCTGATGTTTTCTGCGCGTTGAGCTTCCTGCCGTCATAATCTACGGTGAGACGGATGTGGTCCGGGGCTCCTGCGGTCCTGATGACCTCTGAGCGTACTTCTTTTCCGTTCTTTCTGGCTACCACCTTGACTTCTCCAGGTTCAAATTTTACGCGCCATCCAACATGGAATTCCGTTGATTCGAGGTCCAGTTTGTGATGAAGCTTGTACCATTCGTCCTTAGCCTCCGGTGCTGACTTGCGGCGAACGCCCTGGCTTTTGCCGTTTATGAAGAGCTCCACCTCGTCGGCGTTGTTGTAGTAGCACCACATGTCCACGGTCTGACCTGGCAACCAGTTCCAGTGAGGGAAGAGATGCAGGACGTCTTTCTTCGTCCATTCGCTCTGGTACATATAATATATGTCCTTTGGGAAACCGGCAAGGTCGATGATGCCGAAGTAGGAGCTGTGGGCCGGGAAACTGTAGGGAGTGGGCTCACCGATATAATCAAAGCCTGTCCAGATGAACTGTCCGAAGCAGTAAGGGGTGTGCTTGACGGCGTTCCACGTCTCTTCGTGGGTGGCACTCCATGGCGCGTGGTTGTTATCGTAGGCTGAGCACATCATGGAAGGATCGGTGTAGGGAAGATCCCAGCGTGAAGGCATGAAGAGAATGGTGTCCGACGGCTGTGGATAGTAACCGCGCGTCATCAGTGCGGAGACGCTCTCCGACATGAAGAAAGGCTTCCCAGGGAAGTTCTTCTGCACGTCCTTAATCCATTGGTGGTGGTAGTTGAAGCCTATGAGGTCGATAGCTCCGCTCTTGAACAGCAGGTTACCGGGGTCCGGTTCATTACATCCTGCTGTTACCGGGCGGAACGAACCTTGCCAGTCCTTGCCCTTTGGCAGACCATCGTTATCGCGGATAATCTGTACAAGGTGTTTGGTGAGGATGGAGTTGGGATGAAGGCCATCGGTGTTCTCTACTTTATGGCCGGCATTGAGAATCATGTTCGCCTGGTCGAGGGTGAGCTCGTCGGAACCCGTTGAGGTCCATTGCTCGAGTACCTCGTTGCCAATGCTCCATGCGATGATGGACGGATGATTCCGGTCTCTTTTCACAAGGTCGGAGAGGTCGCGCTCATGCCATTCGTCAAAGAAGCGTGCGTAGTCGTTCTTTGTTTTCTTTCGGCGCCACATATCAAAGCTCTCGTCAAGTACCACAAGGCCCATCGTGTCGCACATGTTCAGAAGTTCTGGTGCCGGGGGGTTGTGAGTGCAGCGCAGACCGTTGACACCCATCTCCTTAAGGCGTAGAAGTTTGCGGTGCATGGCGTCCTCGTTGAACGCAGCGCCTAAGGCTCCAAGGTCATGGTGCTCGCAGACTCCGTTTATCTTGAAGTTCTTTCCGTTGAGCCAGAACCCTGTCTTAGCATCGAAGCGGAACTCCCTGAAGCCTGTCGTGGTGTAAACGGCATCTACTGTCTTGCCGTCTACGATTAATTCGGTCTTTACATTATATATATATGGGTCGTCGGTGGACCATAGGTGGGGCTTGCTGACCTTCAGCTGCTGCTCTGGCGTTCCCGACTCTTTTGTGGCAACGACCTTGCCGTTGGCATCGTAGACAGTGTTCCTGATTGAAGGATGCACTCCCGACTGTTCTTCATCGGTGTAGTTGGCTTTCACGTCCACACCGCCTTTGACATTCGTTACGACCTGAATGCCCCAGTGATCGAAGTGGAGTGGGGCGGTGGCGGTGAGCCATACGTGGCGGTAGATGCCACAACCACTGTACCAACGTGAGTTCGGCTGGTCGCTGTTGTCGACTCTTACGGCAATGACGTTGTCGCCAGGTTTCAATTCGTCAGTTATATTATACTCAAATGAACTGTAGCCGTATGGTCTGTGGCCTACATCTTTGCCGTTTACGTAGACCGTTGAGTTCATATAGATGCCGTCGAAGGCTATGAAGTACTTCTTGCCTTTAAGTTGGTCGGCCGTCAGTGTGAAGTGCTTGCGGTACCAGCCGATACCTCCCGGTAGTGCGCCACCGCCAGCTCCCGACGGGTTCCCGTCGCGAAAGTCGCCTTCTATGGCCCAGTCGTGTGGCAGGTTGAGAAGTCTCCAGCCAGAATCGTCATAATCGGCTTTCGCCATGTCGTCATCGTTGCCTACGACAAAGAGCCAGCCGCTGTCGAACAGTTGCCTGTCCCGCGCCAGCAATGGGTTTATGGCTAACAGGAACAAGAATAATAACAAAAATTTTCGCATATACCTATAATAATTTAATGTAGAATGTTTCTTTTGAAACCTTTTGATAAACGGTGGAGAACCATGCCGTCAGAGCTTTGCATGCAATGCCCTCGCTTTACAGAACTATGCCGACAGGACCTTATACGCTCCTCTATTGGGGAGTATATGTCCTGCCGGCACTGTCCCTCTACGGTTATATTACAGTTTAACGGTGACCTTCTTCCCGGTGTATCTTACGACTTTTGCATTGGAGGTATCGTCAGGATTGAGCGTAGCGGTGGTCATTCCTGGTGTGTGGAGGATGACGTTGAACGTGCGGCTCTTCAGCATTCCCGGAAATTCTCCCTTACGTTCGCTGATCGTAAGTTTCTTTTTAGCATCGTCGTAGTTGAACTTTATGGTTGAATAAGCACCTTTCTCGTAGTTGTAGTTGGTGTTCTCATCTTCGTAAAGAGTGAACTCTCCAGACGTGCCGGCATACACATTGACGTTTATAACATCGGCAGGTTTCTGGTCGCTCCATTCCATCTGTGGCCCATAGAGCAGAATGCTGCCCTCCGGAACGAATACCGGTATCTTCTCGTAAGGAGCGTCCACGGTGATGGTCTGTCCTCCGTTGTAGTGCTTGTTGGTATAAAGGTCGTACCAGCCTTTCTGCTTCGGGAGGTAGACAGAACGGTTGTATGTCTCGTATTTCATCACAGGACATGCCATAAGACTTGGACCGAACATAAACTGGTCTTTGATGTCGAGTACCTTCTCGTCGCCGTTGAAGTCCATGACAAGCGCACGCATTGGTGTGTAGTCCATGAAGTGCACTGCGCCGGCGATACTGTAGAGATACGGCATGAGACGATATCTCAACTTGTCGTAGTAAAGGATGGACTTATATGCAGGATGGTTTTCCGGAGCAATGTTCCAGACCTCACGCAAAGGCCACTGTCCGTGTGTGCGGTAGAGTGGGACGAAGGCCCCGAACTCATTCCATCTGGCCTGCAACTCGCGCCATTCCTTGAGGTCGGCGTTCTCCACTCCTGTCTTGTCGAACTCCTGCTGTCCTTTGACATAACGGTTCTCAACGCAGAAGCCACCGATGTCCATGCCCCAAAACGGGATACCCGACATAGAATAGTTAAGACCTGCCGTGAGCTGTGCTCTCATGTCTTCCCAACGTGTGCCGATGTCGCCGCTCCAACTGGCTGTGCTGTAGCGCTGTTCTCCGGCAAATCCGCTGCGGGTAAGCAGGAATACGCGTTGGTTGGGGTTCACCGACCGCTGGCCGTTGTATATCGCGTCGGCATTTACTATGCTGTAGGCGTTGAAGTATTCGGTAGACGAGCCGAGGGCGGTAGGTCCACAGAGGGCTTTCCGGTACCACATAGGAGTGCAGTCGCGCACATTGGGTTCCGAGGCGTCCATCCACCAGGCGTCAACTCCGAACTTATATTTTGAGTAGAGGTTCTCGTCCATCTGTCGCCAGAACATCTTCCTTGCTCCGGCAGAGTATGCGTCATAGAAGGAACCCATGAAACCGAGCCAGTCGTAGATGGAGTCGTGAACAGCCTGATGGTACATCCATCCGTTGGCATCGAGTTCCTTGTAGTTCTTTGTCGTGCAATAGAACTTCGGCCATACTGAAATCATGAAGCGTCCGTGCATGTCATGGACACTGTCGAGCATTGCCTGTGGGTTAGGATAACGGCTCTTCTCAAACTCATGGCTTCCCCATGAGTCGAGTTTCCAGTAGTTCCAGTCCTGGACGATATTGTCAACAGGGATGTGATGGTCTCTGAAATGCTTCAGAACGGTCTCTATCTGTTCCGAAGAAGTGTATCTCTCGCGGCTCTGCCAGAATCCCAATGCCCACTTCGGCATTACCTGTGCTTTTCCGGTAAGCGTGCGGTAACCTGAGATTACCTCGTCCATGTCATCGCCAGCAATGAAGTAGTAGTCCATGTCCTTAGCCATCTCACTCCAGATGCATAGTTCGTTCTGCACGTCCTGTGGTTGTGGTGTTGCAACGCGCAGTCCGCAGTAGCTCACATCTCCATCAGGATACCAGTCGATGAGCAGCTTGTGGCGTGTACCTTTCTTCAGTCCGTATTCAAATTTATGGGAGTTGGGGTTCCATGCAGTCCTCCAGCGCTCCGGAACGACCTCTTTGCCGTCGATAAACACCTTCATGTAGCCTGCATAGTATAATAGGAAATGATAGATGTTGTCCACCGGTGCCTCTATGAAACCCTCATAGGTTACATGAGAGCCGTTGAGTTTGAAGCCTTTCGGCAGATTGGCCACTCCGACATCGGTAAGTCCGCGTGCGGCGATGTCCGGCAGTGCGAACTCATAGTAGATGCTGTCCTCCGCACGGGTAACGGTATTGCCGTCCTTGTCGGTGTATGTGCCCGTTAGTGAGCCCGGCTTCCCGTCCTTGTCATACAGCTTGAAGGCACGGTTCAGCTGAAGGTAGTCGTTGGGATTGCCAAAGCGGCAGTAGCTGTAGCTGTCCCAGAGAATACCATAGTTTCTGTTGGAGAGCACGAACGGCACGGAAATCTTTGTGTTGTACTGAAAGAGGTCCTCGTTGCGCCCTTTCATGTTCAGCTCCTCGCTCTGATGCTGCCCCAATCCGTAGAAGGCCTCGTCGTCAGGACTTTGGAATGTCGCTGTCCAGGTCCAGCCATGCCTCTGGGCTTCGGTCAGATGGCTGTCGGCACCTATCTCCCTGTCGGGGACATAGTATGGCTTAAAGACCTTTCCTCTTCCGTCGGCGACCTCGTTAAGCAGGACCTTTCCTTCCTTGTCCATGAACTTAACCCTTCCGTCGGTCTCGCTGACTGTCGCCGTGATACAACTGGTCCTTACTGTTACCACATCTGCTGTTTCGTTGACGGTAAAGTCGGTGTAGGCCGGTTGTGGTAAAATGATGAGGCTGTTCTTTTCCGGGAACGTCTCGGCCGCCGTTGCCTCCACTCTGATAATTTTGCTGCCTATAACTTGCAGCCTTACAGTCTTGGCACCGTTAGACCATGCCTTCTTCACCGGTATAGTGATGAAGTTCTTGCTGATGGTGTAGTCGGTTGCAGACGCGCAGACGGCTGCCAAGAGGAGTCCTCCTGTGATTAGAGATTTTATTGCTGTCATATAGTTTAAGTATTGTTGTTTTCTGTCTTCGTTTCTTTGTCAGTTATCCTTTGAGCATAGATAATTAGAAGGTATGCAAAGTTACGAAAAACTTATGACCTCTGCAATCATAAGTTCTTCGAAATAGTGCGTCAGATGTTAATAACAACAGTACTTTTTGTTAAGAAGCAACCTATGGCAAGCGCTAAATCCTACTTCTTATACTGTGAAGGCATGACACCATACATCTCCTTGAAGTATTTTGAGAAGTATCTTGGATTATTGAATCCGACGCTGTAAGCCACTTCGCTGACTGTCAACTGACTTTCACGCAGCAGCTGCTCGGCTCTCCGAAGTCGTATTTGCCGGATGAACTCTATCGGTGTACTTCCCGTGACAGGCAGTAGCCGCTTGTAGAGCTGTACGCGGCTCATGCCCAAAGCCTTTGCCATCGACTCCACACTTATACTGCTGTCGCGTATGTTATCGTCAACATATTGCGTGGCTTTGTCTACAAGTTGTCTGTCGAGGGATGTTATCTCTACGTGCTTGAGCTCCGGCTGGAGCTTTCCTGCGTCTGTGGCGGGTGCAGAGTCATGCCATTTGAGCAAGTTCTTTATCCTCATGTAGAGCACGTCGAGGTTGAATGGCTTCGTGATGTATTCATCAGCGCCATTGGCCAGTCCCTCAATCTGATGCTCCTGGGCCAGACGTGCCGTGAGCATGATAAACGGTATGTCTGCCGTGTGCTTGTTCTCTTTTACGGCACGGCAGAACTCATTACCGTCCATTACCGGCATCATCACGTCGCTGAGGATGAGATCGGGCTTATGCTCGCTTATCTTGTCGAGAGCCTGTTTCCCGTTCTCCGCAGTGCGGACGTGGTAGCGCTGTCCCAGTTCATCTTTCATGAAGTCGAGGAAGTCGGTGCTGTCGTCGACAAGGAGTATCTCCGGGATACGTTCGCCTTCCTTCTCTTTCGCCACGGTATCGCCCTGTGCCTTGACTCCGGTGCCCTTGTTGCCGGTTTCCACTGAAACGACGGGCGCGATGTCGTCTGCCATGGTGGCGGTAGAGTCTTTCTGCTGCTGACTTTGCTGTCCCATCATTGGCAGTGATGGGTCGTGGCGTATTGGCAGTGTAACTGTGAAGACGGTGCCTCCACCCTTGTTGTCGGCAACGGTGATGTCGCCGCCATGCAGGATGGCAAAGTCGTGCGCCAGGTTCAGTCCCACACCGGTTCCGCCGTAAGGGCTCTCCACATTATGTGCCATATAGAACCTCTCGAAGATATGCTTTTTGTCCTCATCGCTGATACCGGGCCCGTTGTCGGCGACGGTAATCTGCAACATGTCTTTATCATTTCCGTCCTCTTTCGGAAGGATGTTGAGCGTAACATCAACCCGTCCTCCGTCCTGAGTATACTTCATTGCGTTGGAGAGCAGGTTCCCGATTATCTTCCTGACCTTGTCGGAGTCGAAGACCATATTGAAACTCTCTATAGGGGAATGGTATTCCAGATGAATGTCCTTGCCACCAAACGACTGGAACGAGTCAGTAATGTTTCTTACATATCCGGCTATGTCACCGGTGATGAGGTTCAGCGCCTGACGGTTCTTTTCCATTTTCCGGAAGTCGAGGATCTGTCCCACCATCTCCAGCAGTCGTTGCGCGTTTCGGTATATCATGTCGAGTATTTTCTTCTTGCTCTCATCATTCTCCTTGTTCAGCAAAGCCTGTATAGGAGAGATGATAAGCATGAGCGGAGTGCGCAGCTCGTGGCTTACATTAGTGAAGAAATTGAGTTTCATTTCCTCAATCTCGTGTGTCCGTTTCAGCTCTTTCTGATACTGCTCCTCCTCAAACTTGGCCTTTTGCCTGCGAAGGATATAGCGGCGCCAGTACCATATGGCAGTTGCTATTAGAATAATGTATAGGATGATGGCCCATATAGAGAGGTATATAGGCGGAGAGATATGTACCTTCAACTGGCTTATCTCAGTACCAATGGAGCCATCGCGGTTTATGACCTGTGCTTCGAGTGTGTAGTTGCCCGGTGCGAGATTAGTGAAGGTGATGCTGTTCTGGTCCTCTGGAGTGATGGCCCATTTATCGGAGAATCCCTTCAGGCGATAACGGAACCGTGCTTTCTGCGGCACAGAGATCTCACTTGATGCAAGGATGATGGTGAAGGCGTTCTCTCTGTGTTTCAGGCTTATACTTCTGCTCACGTCCAGATTGCCGTTCAGAATGATGCGTCCGTTGTATTCCTCACCCACTCTGAGAGGATGATCAAAGAGAACGAGGCCTGAGAAGAGCACTCTGGCATTACTCTTTCGCTTGCCCACCGTCCTTGGCGGGATGATGTTTATACCGTCCTGTCCGCCGACAGCAATGTCGCCATTGCTTAACAGATGGATGGAACGGTAGTTGAACGGACGCTCCTGCAGCCCGTCGAGACTGTTGAATGCTGTGGCAAAATAGCTGAACTTGCCTTTCCCGTCTCCGCTGACGGTGATTGCCGATACGGAATGTTCGTTGACGACCCATATCTGTCCGCTTCTGTCCTCTGTCACACCGCAAGCTACAGAACCTGGAATGCTCACCAGGTTGTTGATGGTGACCAGGTTGTCGGTCTTGGGGTTATATGCGTTGATGCCTGAAAGCGTGGCGCACCATATGATGCCCCGGCTGTCCTCAAATACTTGGTTTATCAGCTGGCTTGAGAATGCCACTCCTGCATGATTTCCGCGGACATTCTCTATGTTACGCGTCTTTAAGTCGATGAAAGCCAGTCCTTCGGAGTGTGAGATGATGAGACGTCCGTCATGGCTTACGGTCATTGAACTGATATAATCGGAGAGTATCTTGCTGTTTTTGGTGTTGTATGTGTCCGTGAACTTGTCAGCCCTTGGATCGTATAGCTGCACTCCTGAGCCCAGAGTGCCTATGGCAACCGTTCCATCAGGCAACTGTGTTAGTGCCCATACGTTGTCGTTGAGCAATCCAGAACCATTACCGGCCCGCCATACCTTCCATGAGCCGTCCTTGTATCGTGCCATTCCACCGTTGTATGTGCCGAACCACAGTGAGCCGTCATCAGCTGTCATGGAGCACACCACGGTGTTGGAGCCCAGCCCCGACTCTTTGTCGCTTATAGTACGTGTATCCTTTGTCCTTGGATCATAGGTAATGATGCCTGCATCGTTTGAAGTGCACCACAGTGTTCCGTTTCTGTCCTGGGTAATGGAACAGATGTCCCCTAACGCTATGGTCTCAAATTTTATCTCGGATGGCGAATAGTATGCTATTCCGTTTTTGATGGAACCTATCCAAAGTCCGCCTTCTTTATCGACATATAGACACTGTATCGTATTGTCTGGAATGGAGTTTGGGTCCAGACGGTTGTAGAGAAACTGCCGCGCTGACAAGTCTTTATGGCTGAACATCAGCAGTCCGAGATGCTCAGTGGCTATCCATAGATGATGTGAGCGGTCTGAGGTAACGTCTTTTATTAGCATCTCATCATTGAAGGGCAGTTTGTAGCCCAACTCTCCGAAAAAGTCGCGTACGTTAGTGTACCACTTCTTCTTGCCCGAGCCATAGACGAATACACCGTGGTTTCCTGATACCCACACATCGCCTCTGTCATCAATGTAGGTCTTATAGTTGTTGATGCTGCCGTGGTTTTGTTTCTTTACAAAATCTGTCTGCCAACGCTGCTGTAAGGTGTTGGCGTCCAGAGCTTTAATCATTCCGTCGTCAAAGTTGACGATAATCTGCCTGCCATTTCTGAGAAGCCAGGTGATTTTGGAACTATGATATTCCTTTCCGAACGACTTGAAGGTTGTCTTGCTGTTTTTGGCATCTATCCGATATAATCCTTTCCCGACAACGGTTATCCATAAGTTCTTTTCATCGTCAATGTATATCTTGTCAGGAGTTCCCTGAATGTGATAATTGCCAATGTAGTCGTGCAGGTCGGTATCGAAGGTCTCTGAGTAGTTGTCGTAGACACAATAGCCCTGCATGGTGTGTACCCACAGACGGCCATTGCGGTCCTCCTGAATATCGTCGACCATATTATTGGGTAAGGATGTAGTTAAGCCATCGACATGCAGCAGTGTTGAGAAGCTGAAGCCATCGTAGCGTGCCATGCCATACTGCGTGCCGACCCATATATATCCTCTTGAGTCGCTCATGATGCAGTTCACTTGTGAACTTGTGGCCGTTGCGTCAGCTTTAATGCGGTGGAAGGGCAGACTCATAGATTGTGAAAGTAGCTTTGATGGCAGCAGCAAAAGGATTGCGGCAACCATTGGCCATAGTCTCAGTTTTCTTGTAGTCATATATAGTACTTAGTAGAATGTAGATTTAACTTTATTGTATTAATTTTTGCAAAGATAGGCAAGTTTCGTCAGACTACCAAATTTTTGGTGGCAGAAGTTGTCTAAATTGCGGTGTTGAAAGCTATGGTCAGGTAAAGAAAAATGTAAAGATAATATCCAGTATGCCTCTGCATCTGTCCGACTTAAATTCGTGTTGTAGGGCGTTGATTATAAGGAGTTTTGTAAAACCATATGCTTTGACTTGCAAAAGGTATGCTTTTAGAGCGTAAAACAATACCTTTTGCAACGTAAAAGCATTCCTTTTACAAGCCAAGAACAGTACTGTTACGAAGTGTAAAGATTATTCCTGTTTCTTCCGTTTGTCGGAACTCTCGCGGATGATGAGGTCCATCGGCACGATTTCCTTGTAGTGCTTCTTGTCTCCATTGATTACGCGCATGAGAAGCTCGCAGGCCTTACGGCCTTGCTCTGCCGCATTGTCGGCGGCTACCGTGAGCTTTGGTGTGACGTGAATTGCCGTGTCGTTGTCTGTGAACCCCACAATAGCCACGTCGTCCGGTATCTTCAGTCCACGATCCTTTATGGTGTCGAAGATGGCGAAGGTCATCGTGTCGTTGAAAGCCAGAATGGCGTCGGGCGGATCTGGCAGTGAGAGCAGCTCCTTTGTGGCCTCTACGGCGTATTCCTTACTTATCTCACCGCATTTTACTATCTCTCGGTCAATGGGAATGCGGTTTTCACGGAGAGCCTGAAGGTATCCGTGCTTGCGGCGGCGCACCATGTCGAGGTGGTTTGGTCCTCCAATAAAGGCAATCCTCCGACTCCCGGTGTCTATGAGATGTTGGGTCGCCTTCTGAGCGGCCACGTCGCCGTCGCCGGTAACCTGTGAGAAGAACTCCGGAAGGCAGGTGCGTGCGAAGAAGACCAGCGGAATGCCCATCTCGTGTATCTCCTCGAAGTGGGAGTAGTCAGTGGTGTCCTGAGCAAGGCAGGCTATAATTCCTTCTACATGCAGGTTGATGAAGTTGTCGATGGCACGTTCCTCGAGTTCATGGTCCTCGTGCGAGTTGGAACTGATGACAGTGTATTTGTATGTTCTGGCGTAGCTTTCAATACCGTCGAGCACCGCGGAATAGTAATGGGTTACCAGGTCTGGTACTACTACTCCAATGATATGTGGCGCTTCCTTACGCAGACTCTGTGCGAAGGGGTTCGGGCGATAGTTCAGTTCCTTTGCCAGCTTCTGTACGCGTTGCCTCATTTCCTCGCCAACTTCGTGGCTGTTTCGAAGGGCTCGGCTGACGGTTGCAATGCTGACATTGAGCTGTTGTGCCAGGTCTTTTAGTGATGTCCGGTGTTGTTTCATTCTGTTAGTAAACTTATGTATCTGCAAAGTTACATAAATTTATTCATTCCGCAAACGTTTACGATGGAAAACCGCAAACGTTTGCGACAAAAATTGCAAACGTTTACGTTTGATTTGAGCATATTTTCTAATTGCGTGAGTCCAAAATGTATTAACTTTGCATCAGTTTTTCTAAAAGAGTAATGAATAGTTGATAATAAGTTAGTTAGAAGAAATGAAGGCTCAAAGTTGTTGTGAAACAATTTTGAGCCTTTTCCTTTATGTAAAAATTGTAGCTTTTGTCTGCATTGTGGCATTCTTTTTCAAAATATTTCGGGGAGTTTTGTTTGGAGTTGTGAGAAGAAATGTGTAACTTTGCAGCACATTAAGACAAAAACACAGTGTTTCTTTTCTTGAAACACAGATTTTATATCAAAGTTATTCCCTATACATATTATATATATGTTAAGCAAAGAAGAACTATTAGCGAAGGATGTTCCCGAACTGGAGGACATCGCACGTAGTATCGGCGCATCTTTCAACAAAGATGATGACAAGGATACTCTCGTTTATGCCATCCTGGACAAGGGCGCTGAGGACGAGGGAAAGGCTCATCCGCTGGGAGCGAAGCGTCATCGCACACGCATCAGCCGCCCGGAGACAGATCACGTTTATTCTGTGAACGGCAAGGAGGGTGAAAACCTGGACTCTCCGAAGGCTAAAAAGTCTGCGGCAAAGAGCACCAAGCTCTTTAAGGACGTGCAGAAGCCTGTTGAGGCTGATACAGAGAACGAAAACAACAATAAAGAAATGACACCTGAAGAAATTCTGGCTTCTATACCAAAGCACCGTGGCCGTAAGTCGAAAGCGGAGCTGGAAATGATAGCACAGGCCGAAGCCGCCATAAAGGCAAAGCAGGCTGAGGCTGAGAAGCAAGCGGAAGAGAAAGCCGAGGAGGCTCCTGTCGCTGTGGTGAATGAAACTCCTGAGATCCCAGCGGTACCCGAGGCTGAGTATTCCTCTGACAATGCCGGTGGTGAGAACAGCGAACTCTTATCACAGCTTCAGCAGAAGGTCAACGAGCGCAATGAGGCTCCGGCACAGACAGCAGAACCTGTCGCCGATGGGGTTTGGCCCGGTGATCCTGGTGATGGCACTGATTTCATCACGGTTGTCGACCTGCCGATAGAGGATCAGGGAGCAATGCCGGAGTACGATATGCTCGACCGTCCTGCTGGTCCCGTAGAGGAGGCTGTCCCTGTGAGCAGTAGCTTTGCGGCCAAGGCTCCCCGTCAGGAACAGACTTATGACTTCACGAATATCATCACCTCGAACGGTGTGCTGGAGGTGATGCCCGACGGATACGGTTTCCTTCGGTCGAGCGACTACAATTATCTGAGCTCACCCGACGATGTTTACGTTCCGAACAATATAGTCAAGAAGTACGGACTGAAGACTGGTGATGTCATCGACTGTCATGTCCGTCCGCCTCATACCGGAGAGAAGTATTTCCCGCTGACATCCATAGACTATATCAACGGCAGAAATCCGGCAGAGGTTCGCGATCGCATACCTTTCGAGCATCTTACACCACTGTTCCCTGATGAGAAGTTCAACCTCACCGGAGACCCGAGGACCACAAACCTCAGCACGCGTATTGTCGATATGTTCTCGCCTATTGGTAAAGGTCAGCGTGCACTCATCGTTGCACAGCCAAAAACCGGTAAGACTATACTCATGAAGGATATTGCCAATGCTATCGCGGCTAACCATCCAGAGGCTTACCTTATGATGCTCCTCATAGATGAGCGGCCGGAAGAGGTGACGGATATGTCGCGAACAGTAAACGCTGAAGTCATTGCCTCGACATTCGATGAGCCTGCGGAACGCCACGTGAAGATTGCGGGTATCGTACTGGAGAAGGCTAAGCGAATGGTGGAGTGCGGACATGATGTTGTCATCTTCCTCGACTCTATAACCCGTCTGGCCCGCGCATACAATACGGTTGCTCCTGCCAGCGGAAAAGTTCTTACCGGTGGTGTTGATGCCAATGCTCTCCAGAAGCCAAAGCGCTTCTTTGGTGCTGCCAGAAACATTGAGGGAGGTGGCTCGCTGACGATTATAGCTACAGCTCTTATCGACACCGGCAGTAAGATGGACGAGGTGATCTTCGAGGAGTTCAAGGGAACTGGAAACATGGAGTTGCAACTCGACCGCAGCCTATCCAACAAGCGTATCTTCCCGGCTGTCAACCTGGTGGCTTCAAGTACACGTCGTGATGACCTGCTTCAGGATAAGACGACTCTCGACCGTATGTGGATTCTCCGTAAGTATATTGCGGATATGACACCGATAGAGGCTATGAACGAGATCCATTCACGTATTAAGAATACAAGAAATAATGAGGAATTCCTCATGTCTATGAATGGATAATATGTAGATAATGGAAAGGAACGGCATGCTGGATTGGAAGACGGTGCTAAGACTTCGTTAGCAGGATGCTGATTTCCGAAACGATAACTAAAAAAGGGAGACCCGCGAAGGTCTCCCTTTTTTAGTTCTTGTATGTTTAGCATACCCTGTGTGAGCCGTCGCTGATGACAACAGGATAGAACTCCGGCTCATGACCATACTTAGCCGTGAACTTTTTCTTAGCATCAGCAACGAATGTGTCGTAGACATCGTCCTTAACAAGGTTGATGGTGCAGCCACCAAAGCCTCCACCCATGATACGGCTGCCGCTAACTCCGTTGGCCTTGGCAACCTCCACAAGGAAATCAAGTTCCTCACAGCTGACCTCATATTCCTTGGAGAGGCCTTCGTGGGTCTCGTACATCTTACGGCCTACGGTCTCGTAATCGCCTGCCTCAAGAGCATCACTGACGGCGAGGACGCGGTCTTTTTCACCTAGAACGAAGTGGGCACGTTTGTAGTCCTCTGCGCTTATCTCTGTCTTGACCTCTTCAAGCTCCAGCCATGTGGCGTCACGTAGTGTCTCATACTTCTTGTCAGGGAAGTGCTTGCCAAGGGCAGCTACTACATTCTCACAACTCTTGCGGCGGTCGTTATATGGGCTTCCTACAAGTTCATGCTTTACCTTTGAGTTGACGAGGACAAGCTTGTAGCCCTGAGGATCGAATGGGAAATACTGGAACTCACGGCTTCGGCAGTCCAGGCGCATCAGTTTGCCCTTCTGTCCGAAGACGCTGGCAAACTGGTCCATGATGCCGCAGTTGACGCCAACATACTTGTGCTCTGTGGCCTGACCTGCGAGGACCATGTCCCATTTGGAGATACGACCGTTGGCGAAGAGGTCGTTGATGGCGAAGGCGAAACAGCTCTCCAGTGCGGCAGAAGAGCTCATACCTGCGCCGAGAGGAACATCGCCGTAGAAAGCGGCGTTGAAGCCCTTGACGTCAACACCCAAGGCACGCATCTCCTGGATAACGCCATATATGTAGCGGGCCCATGTGGCCTTAGGACCCTTAGGGTCGTCGACCTTGAACTCTACTTTGTCCTTGAGGTCGATAGAGTATAGGATGACGGTGTCCAAGCCGTTAGGACGGACCTCTGCCATTATGCCCTTATCGACAGCTCCCGGGAATACAAATCCGCCATTATAGTCGGTGTGCTCACCTATAAGATTGATACGACCCGGCGACATGTAGATGTTACCAGTCTGACCATCGAAATGCTTTATGAAGCGGGATCTAACTTTTTCTGTGTCCATATTGTTAGTTTTTGATAGTTTATTTTTTGTTATGGTTGTAAAATATTTCATACAAAATAATGTATAATGCATGATAAACGGCATATTGCTGGCGTTCAGCCGTGGGCGCATTATACATTATTCTTAGTTTGGAATGTTATACCGGGATGTCCTTGTTGACGTTCTTGCTGAAGAATGTGGCATAAACGAACATGTAAGCCATTGCTATGAGTGGAACGAAATAACTCAGCATGTAACCAGCATGGTCAGCGATGAAGTTCTGGATGAGCGGAAGCACACCGCCACCAACAACCATCATCATGAATATACCCGATGCCTGAGCTGTATATTTGCCAAGTCCTTCTGTTGCAAGGTTAAAGATGGAAGCCCACATGATAGAGGTGCAGAGTCCGCAAAGCACTAAGAGAAGTGCACTGAGAGGAATCGTGGTCATGGCGAATGATGTTCCAGTGAACAGAGGCATAGTTGTTGTGACAGTCTTAGGAATGAAGATAGCGGCGATGATGAGGATCATTCCTGCGCAGGTGGTTATCATCATAAGTGCACGCGACGATATCTTGTCAGCTATAAATCCGGCAACGAACCTTCCTACAAGCATCAGCAGCCAGTAGGTTCCTGCTACGAAGCCTCCTATGGCAGCAGCGTTAGCGACCGCTGTGGTCCATGCTCCGCCTGCCGTTGTGTCAGAGATATAAAAGTTCAGTGTGCCTGGTATGCCAGTTTCCACGCCGACATATACGAAGATGGCTATCACTCCGAGCTTGAAGTGACGGAAAGCCCATGGAGAATGCTCAAAGACAGTGTTCTCGTTGGTCTTACCCATCTCCGGGTCCTGTATAGGAATGAATGAGAGAATGATGAATGCTGCGGCAAAGACAGCCATTGCAATATAAAGTACCGGGTTGACATCGACCATGCTGGTATTCTTGGTGACAGTGCCGATAAGGGCTCCGACGAACATTGGCGTCAGTGTGCCGGCAAGTGAGTTCAGTGTGCCCCCGATAAGGTTCAACTGATTACCGCGGTTGCCACCACCTCCGAGGAGGTTAAGCATCGGGTTTACGACGGTGTTGAGCAGGCAGACAGAGAGTCCGCTTATAAAAGCTCCGAGAAGATATACCACGAAGCCTGCCATACCAGAGGGCATGCCGGAGAGGAACTGTATAAGTACTCCGAAGAAGCCAAAGGCGATGCCTAATAGTGCGGTTTTCTTGTAACCAATCTTAGTTAGAAGTTTGCCGGCTGGAATTCCCATGAACAGGTAAGCGAAGAAGTTCATAAAGTTACCCATCATTCCCAGCATGTTGCTGTTGCCGATTTCCGGCTGGTTCTTCCATACCACGCCGATAGGAGCGGCAAGGTTGGTGACGAACGCAATCATGGCGTAGAGAAACATCATAGTTATTATTGCTATGATGCTGCCATTCTGTTTTGTCTTAACGTTTTCCATTTTGAACAAATAGCTGTTTTTGTTTTTTTAAGATAATAATATCCGCAATCAACAATCCCGCATGTAGGGCGTTGTCTTGTCGATTGCGGATAAGTAGTTATAATTAATTGTTTGTTATTCTATTCCAAATTTATATACCGTGCGCTGTTCGTATACCTCTCCTGGATTTAGCTCTACCGACGGGAAGTACGGATGGTTTGGCGTATCAGGGAAGTGCTGGGCCTCCAGACAGATAGCACTGCGTTTGGGATATGTCGTTCCGTGCCAGCCTTTGAGACCGAACTCAAAGTTGCCGGTGTAGAGTTGCAGACCAGGTTCCGTAGTATATACCTCCAGTGTACGTCCGCTAACCGGCTCATGAAGCTTTGCGGCGAAACTCAGTTCTCCTTCTTCTTTCTTGTTGAGAACGTAGCAGTGGTCGTAGCCGGTGCCGTTTTTCAACTGCTCGTTGTCGTCGTTGATGCGCTCGCCGATAGTGTGAGGCGTGCGGAAGTCAAACGGTGTGCCCTCAACTTTCAGTATTTCGCCCGTAGGTATGCTGGTGTTGTCGATAGGCAGGAAGTAGTCGGCGTTGAGCTGTGTCTCAACGTTGAGCACGTCCGGTGTCGGTTCGGCATCTCCTGCAAGGGAAAAGAAGCCGTGGTGAGTAAGATTGATGATTGTCTTTTTGTTTGTTGTGGCGCGGTACTTGATAATCAACTCGTTATCATCTGTCCATGTGTATGCCACCCATACGTTGACTTCACCTGAGAAACCCTCATCTCCGTACGGGCTTGTATATTTCAGTACCACAGCGTGGTCATTTATCTGTGTGGCATCCCATACCTTGACATTGAATCCGGCCTTGCCTCCGTGCAGGTGGTTAGGACCATCGTTGGTATAGAGCTGATATTGCTTGCCATGCAGTTGGAACTTACCTTTCGCTATGCGATTTCCGAATCTTCCGATAAGACGCGAAAGGTATGGCTCTTCTGAATTCATGACGCCTTGAATGCTGTCATGACCTTGTATAACGTTGGCATAATTGCCATTCTTGTCCGGAATCATTATTGCGACGATAGCACCGCCGTAATTTGTAAAAGCCAGTTCGTTGCCAGAAGAGTTACGGAGAATGAATAAATCAGTATGCTTGCCGTTGACAGTGGTCTGGAAGTCTTCTCTTCTCAGACCGCATTTGTTTTGTGTTTCTACAGAGTTTGCCATATTCACCGTTTTTAGTTGGATTGAAATTATTAGTTACTTTTGTGCAAAGTAAATGAAAAATATCGATACAACCAAACTTAAATGGGAAAAATAAGCAAGAACTTTGTTAAAAACAATTAAGGTAGCAAACTGGCAGTCTGTGATAGTTGAAGCGAAGTGTTGTCGTGTTCCTCTATAACAGACTGTCAGTCTGATTGTGAAGGTTGGATACCGGCCCGCAACAGACTTCCTTCCTACCTTAGCATATAGCAACCGCCAAGTCCCGCTAATGCAAGTATGCCCCTTGTGGCCGTCCGTAAAAATATTTTATGCCAGAAGGTCGGCAACAACATAGCTTGAGCCGCCGACAAAGACGAAGTCGTCGTCGGAGCTGTCGGCAAGTGCAGCCTTATAAGCCTCTTTCACACTTTTGAACATACGTCCTGCAAGGCCCTGTTTCCTAGCCTCCTCAACTACCTTCTCAACAGGAAAGGCGCGCTTGTTCGATGGCTGTGTCCAATAGAACACCGCGTCGCGTGGCATCATGGAGAGTACCTTGTCGATGTCCTTGTCGTCGACCATCCCGAAGACTATTCTCCGTGTCCGGCAGGGTTGTTGTGCTATCTGTGGCGCGAGATATTGCCATCCCCCAACATTATGCCCCGTGTCGCAGACAGCCTTTGGGTGCTCACTTATAGTCTGCCACCGGCCCATCAGACCTGTCGACTCGCAGACATTGGCGAAGCCTTTTGCAACGCTATCCACATCCCTGATGACATTTTTGTCCATTAACATCATGCATGCGTTGAGTACCGTGTTGGCGTTCTTGTCCTGGTAGTCGCCTCCAAGCTCATAATGGATGTCGCCGAAGTATTTGGTTTTGTAGTCCCGTCCGCCTTTGGCGTTGACCCTTGCGGAGGTAATCAGCGGCTTGTCCTGTGCGAAGACGATGGTTGAGCGCATGGTCTCTGCCTTAGCCTCGAAGACCGGACGTGTCTCCGGGACATCCTCTCCGATGACCACCGGTACCCCATCCTTGATTATCCCAGCCTTCTCTCCGGCTATCTTCGCCAAAGTGTTGCCGAGAAACTGTGTGTGGTCGAAGCTGATATTGGTGATGACAGACAGTATTGGAGTGATAATATTGGTGCAGTCGAGTCTTCCACCAAGTCCCACCTCTATCACTGCGATGTCGACATGCTGCTCAGCGAAGTACTTGAAGGCAAGAGCCGTGGTGAGTTCAAAGAACGATGGGTGCAAAGGCTCAAAGAACTCTTTGTTCTCCTTTACGAAATCAACGACATACTGCTTCGGCATCATCTCTCCATTGACGCGTATGCGCTCGCGGAAATCGACGAGATGCGGACTCGTATACAGTCCTACCTTATATCCGTCGGCCTGCAGTATCGATGCAAGGGTATGTGAGCAGGAGCCCTTACCGTTTGTTCCGGCGACGTGGATGGATAGGAAGTGTGTGTGCGGATGTCCGAAATGCTCATCTAGAGCCAAAGTGTTTGACAGTCCTTCCTTATATGCCGATGCTCCAACATGCTCGAAGACCGGTGCGCTGTTATATAAATAATGTATTGTGTCGTTGTATTCGTTATCCATGACTTTAATGTTCAACTGAATATATTCTTGAACTTCTGAAATATCGTTTCCTTTGTTGTAGCGTCGCCCTTGAAGTTGTCGCTGTTCTGGAATTTCTCGATAGCCTTTTTCTCATCATGTGAAAGAGTCTTTGGGATGTATACGCTGATTTGGACTATCAAGTCGCCCATACCATAGCCATAGCCCTTTACAGCCGGCAGTCCTTTGCCACGAAGACGCAGCGTCTTGCCAGGTTGTGTGCCAGGCTCAATCTTTATCTTTATCGCCTTGCCGTCGAGAGTTGGAATATCGACCTGTCCACCAAGTGCGGCAGTAGGAAAGTCGAGCAGGAGATTATATATAAGATCCTGCTTGTCGCGGACGAAGATGTCGTTCTGCTCAACCTCTATGTAGACCTTTATATCACCATTTATTCCGTTGTGCTTGCCGGCGTTGCCCTTTCCCGGTACGTTGAGGACCATTCCGTCCTCTACACCAGCCGGTATGTTTATCTCTACGACCTCATCGCCCTTGACGACTCCTGTGCCTCCGCAGTGTGGACATTTGTTCTTTATGACAGATCCCTCGCCACCGCAGACATGACAAGTTGTCTGTGTCTGCACCATACCAAAGATGCTTTGCTGCGTGCGTATCTCCATTCCCGTGCCATGACAGTTCGGACAGGTCTCTACGCCGGAGCCGTTCTCAGCTCCCGTTCCGTGACAGTCGGGGCATGCTATGTCCTTGCGTACCTTGAACTTCTTTGTAACTCCCGTGGCAACCTCCTGCAGTGAGAGCTTTACCTTCAGCCGAAGGTCCGAGCCGCGGTATTTCCGCGTCTGCGCGCTTGAGCCGCCTCCGAAGCCTCCGAAGCCGCTGTGTCCTCCGAAGACATCTCCGAACATGGAGAAGATGTCGTCCATGGAGAAGCCTCCAGCTCCGAACGGACTTCCTGAGAAGCCTCCTCCCGGTGCGTTGAAACCGAACTGGTCGTACTGCTGTCGCTTCTGTGGGTCGTGGAGGACGTCGTAAGCCTCGGCAGCCTCCTTGAATTTTTCCTCGGCTTCCTTGTCGCCGGGGTTTCGGTCGGGGTGATATTTTATGGCGAGTTTGCGGTAAGCTTTCTTTATCTCTGCGTCAGAGGCATCCTTGCTTACGCCAAGTACCTCGTAATAATCTCTCTTTGCCATCTTGGATTATTGGATTATATTGTAAATGGGTGATAGTATTAACGCATAAAAGGATGAAGCGGCAATGACATTTTACGTCATTGCCCCTTCATCCTTTCATCATATTACTGACCTACTGCCACCTTTGCGTGGCGGATAACCTTTCCGTTAAGGGTATAGCCAGCCTGTACGCAGTCGATGACCTTGCCTTTCTTGTCGTCGCCGACACCGGGAACCATGGCAATAGCCTCCATGTTATCAGTGGTGAAGTCTTTGTCCTTGGCATCAATCTTCTCAACGCCCAGGCTCTCCAGCGACTTGATGAATTTCTTGTAAATGAGCTCCATGCCTTCTTTTATGGCCTTCGCATCATCGTTGTCGTTGGCCAGGGCGCGCTCAAAATCATCGAGGACAGGAAGAATGGCCGTAACGGTCTTCTCACCGCCGTTGAGAATCAGTTCAGCCTTTTCCTTCAGGGTACGCTTCTTGTAGTTGTCGAATTCTGCAACTGTACGCAGATAACGGTCCTTAAGGTCGTCGACCTGCTGTTGGAGCTTCTCTTCCTTTGACGGCTCCTTTTCCTTGGCTTCCTCCTTCTCGTCGTCCTTCGTGCCCTTCGGTGTGGCTTCTTTTTTCTCCTCTTTCTTGGTTTCGGCCTCCTTGTTCTTATTATCTTCCTGATTGTTCTTAGGCTCCTCGCCTTCAACCTTTATTTTCTTTTCCTCTTTATTATTGCTCATAATATTTCTTTTGTTTTTCTTTGCTATACAAATTGCCAATATGGTGATAGCAAAAATTATGCCAAGATGAATGAACCGCAATGCGCATTGCGGTTCATCTGACAGTGGGGTGGGGTAGAAAAGCTGTGATTGCTGCCTTATTGGGCAGTGTACATCTTTTCCTTCTGCTCCTTGATGGCCTCGTCGTGGATGTACTCGTCGTAGGTCATAAGCTTGTCGATAGTCCCTGAAGGAGTGAGCTCAATGATGCGGTTGGCCACGGTCTCGATGAACTCATGGTCGTGGGAGCTGAAGAGTACGTTACCCTTGAAAGAGGTAAGGTTATTGTTGAAGGCCTGAATGGACTCCAGATCGAGGTGGTTTGTCGGCGTGTCGAGGATGAGGCAGTTGGCATTCTGAAGCTGCATCCTAGCAATCATACAGCGCATCTTCTCACCTCCTGAGAGCACGTTGACCTTCTTCTCCACTTCCTCCTGGCGGAAGAGCATTCTTCCGAGGTATGCCTTCATTGTCACCTCGTTGCCCGTTCCGTACTGCGACAGCCAGTCGACGAGGTTCAGCTCGCTCTTGAAGAACTCCGTATTGTCCAGTGGGAGGTATGCCGTTGTGATGGTAACGCCCCATTTGTATTCTCCTGCATCAGCCTTTCTGTTGCCGTTGATAATCTCGAAGAGAGCTGTCATAGCCTTCGGGTTATGGGAGAGGAAGACTATCTTCTGTCCTTTCTCAACGTTGAAGCTGACATGGTCGAAGAGAACTGTTCCGTCCTCTTCCACTGCTTTGAGGTCCTTAACCTCAAGGATCTGGTTTCCTGGTTCACGCTCCATCTGGAAGATAATGCCAGGATACTTACGGCTTGACGGCCGTATCTCCTCCACGTTGAGTTTCTCAAGCATCTTCTTACGGCTTGTTGTCTGCTTGCTCTTCGCAACGTTCGCAGAGAAACGGCGGATGAACTCTTCCAACTGCTTGCGCTTCTCCTCAGCCTTCAGTCTCTGGTTCTGTGCCTGACGAAGGGCGAGCTGTGAGCTCTCGTACCAGAACGAGTAGTTGCCGGCAAAGACGGTAACCTTTCCGAAGTCGATGTCGATGGTCTGTGTGGATACAGAGTCGAGGAAGTGACGGTCGTGGCTGACAACGAGCACCGTCTGATGCTCGTCGATGTCGCTGAGGTAGTCTTCCAACCATTCCACCGTATCGAGGTCGAGGTCGTTGGTAGGCTCGTCGAGCAGCAGGTTGTCGGGCTTTCCGAAGAGGGCCTTTGCCAGCATGACACGTACCTTCTCGTTATTCGACAGTTCTGCCATCTGCTTCTGGTGCAGTGTCTCCGGTATTCCCAGGTTCTGCAACAGCTGAGCGGCATCGCTTTCAGCCTCCCATCCGTTCATCTCGGCGAACTTCTCCTCAAGTTCTGCCGCGCGGTTGCCGTCCTCCTCGGTCATCTCAGCCTTGGAGTAGAGCTGCTCACGCTCCTCCATGTTCGCCCACAGAGGTGCATGTCCCATCAGGACGGTATCCATGACCTTGTAGTCGTCATATTTGAAGTGGTCCTGCTCCAGTACGGAGAGGCGCTCGCCTGGTCCCAGTTCCACGGTACCCTTATTAGGCTCAAGTTCACCGTCGATGACACGGAGCAGTGTTGATTTTCCGGCACCGTTGGCACCGATGACACCATAGATGTTTCCGCGTGTGAACTTGATGTTTACGTCCTTGTAGAGTATTCTCTTTCCGAATTGAACGGCAATGTTGGTGAGTGTTATCATCTTATACTTTCTCTATACATTATTTATATTTGGACTGCAAAGGTACAACAATCGTGGCAAAAACCAAAGGCTTTTGCTGATTAAGATTTATAAAAAGCTGATATTAACCTACTTGTGGTTATTTATTACTACCCAGCACACCTCGGTTTGATACAATCTATTGGATGCAGTCGCTGGCTGCAAGGATTCAAAGTATATCAATCCGAGGGGCACAAAGCAATTTCACTTCTATAGCAAGAGCTGCATCATGATGGCGTCGACATACCTTCCGTCCTTGTACAGCCAGTCTTTAAGACTGCTGCACTGTTTGAATCCCAACGAGAGGAAAAGGTTCTCCGAGGCCTTGTTGCCTACGTCGATGATAACATATAACTGATGGAGGTGCAGTGTGTTGCAGGCATAGCTGATTATTTTTCGGACCGCTGCCGAGGCATAGCCATGTCTGCGGTAGCGGTTCATGACGACAATGCCAAGTTCGGCGCGCATATGGCGTGGCTCAAAGTTCATGATATCTATGATGCCCACGTCCTCACCGTCAGCGTTTTCGATCATAAGACGGAGCTGACGGTCTGCGTAGATGTCGTTCTTGCAGTCGGCGATATAGTTATGAAGGGTGAAACGGCTGTACGGGACGTTTGTGCAACCAACGTTCCAAAGCTTCGTGTCGTTCTCTATCCTGTAAAGAACGTCCAAGTCTTCCGGCTCCATCGCCCTGAGCGATACCGTGTTGTCATGTTCGTTATTCATGTCGGTAAATCTCCTGGTTGGTAATTATAGTGTTCGACTTATGGCTGTATGTGGCAAGAAAAACGTTCTGTGCCGGATGCCTGGCGAATATTCTGAAGATCTCGTCGTAGGAGTAAGCCTCGGTATCGTATACAATCTGATACGTCTTCTGTGGGTTCAGTGACGCTATTTCCCTTAGATGTCCGTCCGGGTTTGTTGTCGCGTCGCAGGTGATGAATCTCCCTATGAGTCCTTTCTGCCGTGCTATACGCTTGCACTGTTCGATATTGCGCTCCCTTCCTAGAAATAGAAACTCCGGCATCTGGCTTATCGACGGCTGGATGAAGCCGACTGATTTCCGTGCCTTGTTGAAAACCATGCCAACGAGAGCTGTAAGAGCCTTGGCGTAGATGGCTGTCTTGATGGGGATAGAGAGAATAAATGACAGATGACCATAGTGCTTGCGGAAGAAAATGAGCATGGCATCATAGAAGACGTGAACATAAGCGAAGGACCCTCTCTGCGTACTCTCGCCTTTGTAGTGCAGAATCTTGCAGGGGAAGTAGTAGTTCTTGTATCCGCCTTTCAGAAGCCTGTAGCTAAGGTCTATGTCCTCGCCATACATGAAAAAGTCCTCGTCGAGTAGGCCGACCTTCTCCAGTGCGGCTCGGCGCATCATGCAGAACGCACCGCTTACTATCTCTATCTCACCTGGTTTGTCCCAGGGTATATCTCCCATATAGTAATGACCCAGCACCGCGTTCTTTGGGAATCGCGCACATAGACCACTCATCTTGAAAAATGCCGTCATGGGGTCGGGAATGCCACGGCGGCTCTCCTTTGCAGCCTCTCCGTTGGCCTGGAGCATCTCCACACCGCATGCCCCTGCGTCCTGACGTGACTCCATGAAACTTAGGCAGTCTTTAAGGACCGTCTCACCGACGATGGTGTCAGGGTTCAGAAGCAGCACAAACTCGCCGTCGCTCTCACGGATTCCGATATTGTTGGCACGCGCAAAGCCGAGGTTATGGTTGCTGGAAACAAAATTAAATTCCGGAAACCGACGCTCCAGATAGGCTGTAGAGCCGTCCTTAGAGTGGTTGTCAACGACAAACACTTCCGCATCAATGTCCTCAATGGCACGCCGCACACTGTCGAGACACTGCTCAAGGTAGTATTTTACGTTATAGCTGACTATGATTATGCTTAGTTTCTTCATGTCTTCTGCTCTATAGCTTAGTATGACCTGGGGTCACCGTCGTTAGGGGTTGGGTCATAGTCCTTGGCATCCGACTTTATGCCTGTCTCGTGAAGGCACCGTGAGAGGGTGGGGTAGACCATGAAAAGACACAGCGCGCAGATGACGGAGAGATAGAAGAAACGGACGTTCTCTCCAAAAGCATAGTAGAGGAACATGCACACCACCATCGGCACGCACAACATCATCATCCTCACCGTGCCCCAGAAAAGCAGATGGCGTGGTGCGGAACTCTCGTCGCCGGTGAGCAGCCCGTTAACATGTCCGGTCTTGAAGAGATAGAGCGATGACGGTATGGCTGCCAGAACGACTATAATCATAACCATTCCCGTGAGCACCTGTGTGTTGCTGTCGTCGGAAAGCATGCCGGGCAGTACCAGCTCCAACTCAAACAGTAATACTATAAGAGCTGTCAAAGCCACTGACACCCATAGCTCAGCCATTAATATGTTGCGTGTTCTTCGCATTTTTGACTATAATAAGAATGTTTTCCCTTAAATTACCTTTTCATCTCAGTACGGTTCATGATAGCCCTGCCCAGCGTTACCTCATCGGTGTATTCCAGTTCGTCGCCAACGCTGATGCCACGGGCTATCACGCTGATGCGCACTCCCGTTGAGGCGAGCTTCCGTGAGATGTAGAAGTTGGTAGTGTCGCCTTCCATTGTGCTGGCAAGGGCGAGTATCACCTCGCTGATACCACCTCCCTCAACTCTCTTCACCAGTGAGTCAATTTCTATGTCATTGGGACCGATACCGTCCATGGGCGAGATGATGCCGCCAAGGACATGGTATAGGCCGTGATACTGCTGCGTGTTCTCAATAGCCATGACATCCTGCACGTTCTCTACGACACACACCATGGAACGGTCGCGGGAACGATCAGCACAGATGGGACAGACATCCGTGTCGCTGATGTTATGGCATACGGTACAGTATTTGACGTCGTGGCGTAGGTGAGAGATGGCATCCGTGAACTCGTCGATGTCCGCAACGGGCTGCCTGAGCACATGAAGCGCAAGACGGAGAGCCGTCTTGCGTCCTATGCCCGGTAACTTAGCCAGTTCGCCTACTGCCTTTTCCAGCAGTGCTGAAGGATATTCCTGCATTTCCCGGCTCTTGCTTTAATCGTCGAAGAGGTATATGCCTATGCCGACCTTAAGTCCTACGGTAGAATACTTGCTCTTCTTGAACGACTGGTCATAATAGACAGCCGGCTCAATGGTAACCGAGCGGTTGATGAAGAAAGCATATCCCACCTCTGCTCCAGGCATGAGGTCGTTGTAGTTGTGGCTTGCGTGAACCAATTTGCAGTTAGCACCGAGGTACAGTCCGTTCTGGGTGATATAGTAACGGGCTCCGACACCGACCCTGATGTCGTCAGGCACGTCGCTGTCGCCATTGTGCTGAATACCGGCTTCTGCCAGGAACATGATGTTGTCCCATGGCAGGTAGCCTGCTTTAGCCTCCACTCCGAGCTTCAGCTTGTCCTGGCCATTGTAGTGAAGGTCAAGACCTGTCAGTGATGCGCCTACGTAGCCTTTGCCGGCTTTAAACTGTGCGTTGGCAGAGATGGTCATAACCAGTGCCATCAGTAATAGTGTGATTTTTCTCATTTTCGTTATTTTTTGTGTTTATACCATTTACTCTATTTCACATTTGGCGGTATTGTTGTATTTCCGAAGCCAGAGGACAAACCAGATGACGGCTATCACTAGACAGCTGATGCCGAGGACGTAGCCGACGGGGCGTGGAATCCATCCGCCGAAAGCCTGCTTGCTGACAAAGAGGAATGTCGTGCAGACGGTAGTCATGAACAGTGCCGGGATGAGTGTTATCCAGAATGGCTTGTCCTTCTGAACAAGATAGACTGTAACGGTCCATAGCGTGAAGACGGCAAGCGACTGGTTGCTCCATCCAAACCAGTTCCAGATGGTGTTGAAGCCGTTGGGGTCCTCAATCTGCCAAGCAAGGAGAACGATGGCGGCGGCAAACATCGGGATGGCTATATAGAAGCGCTTGCGTATCGACTTCTGGTCCATGTGCAGAGCAGCGGCAATGATGAGGCGGGCACTGCGGAAAGCGGTGTCGCCACTGGTGATAGGTGCTGCCACCACACCGAAAACGGCCAAGATGCCTCCGAACACTCCGAGCCAGCCCACACAGACATACTCCACGACCTTTGGTGCTGTGAAGAACTGTGTGAGGCTCTTTCCGCCGTCGTCGTGTACCTGTGCCATGAAATTGTTGACAGTGTTGGCATCTATGGAGTTGGCTACGTCGCGCCAACCTCCGTAATAGAAGAAGTACATGGATACGGTAGCCCAGATAAGGGCGACGATGCCTTCGGTAATCATACTGCCAAAGAAGACAGCGCGGCCGGCCTTCTCACTTTTCAGACAACGTGCCATCAACGGGCTCTGTGTGGCATGGAAGCCACTGATAGCTCCGCAGGCTATGGTGAGGAAAAGACACGGAAAGAGAGGATTACGCTTGAAATAGGTGGCTGTTCCTAAAAGGCCGTCGGGGTCGTTGGCGGCTGTATAGCTGCCAAGGTCCGTCCATATCTCCGGGAGACTGGGCTGCTTGAAGAACAGACAGACCATAAGGGCCAAGGCCATGAACAAAAGTGCGAAAGCGAAGATAGGATATATTTTGCCGATTATCTTGTCGATAGGCAGCATGGTGGCAAGGACATAATAGATGAAGATAACCACCACCCACGTGATGGTAGACCAGCAGATGTCGCCTAAGATTAGGGCCGGAGAGAGAACAAAGACCACGCCGACCATCATAAGCAGGATGACAGAGAAGACAAGCATCACCGCCTTGGTGGTCTTGCCAAGGTAGGTGCCGACAAGTTCCGGCAGGTTGGCGCCGCCATGTCTTACTGAGAGCATTCCAGAGAGGTAGTCGTGGACAGCTCCTGCGAAGATGCATCCGAAGACTATCCATAGATACGCACTTGGACCATACCATGCTCCCATTATAGCACCGAAGATTGGTCCTGTGCCGGCAATGTTCAGAAACTGAATCATAAAGACCTTCCACGTAGGCATGACGATGTAGTCGACGCCATCTGCCATGGCAATTGCAGGCGTAGGTCTGTTGTCAGGTTTAAAGACATGCTCGATGAACTTACCGTAAAGGAAGTAGCCTGCTATAAGGGCCAGAAGGGCAATTGTAAACGATATCATATGGTTTTAGAGAGTTTTAATAAATTGCGACAAAGGTAAAGATAAATTTTGAAACAACCAAGAAGTTTCATTACCTTTGCACCTTGTTTCGCCATCATTCATGTCATGTTGTAGGTGTATAGAATGAAAAAACAAGAATATTTGGAAATGAAAAAACAATTGATAATACTGGCATTGCTTTTCGGGCTTCTCACAACGTTGGAGGCCCAGACAATGATAATACCCAAGCGTGAGGTGCGCGCTGTGTGGCTGACAACGCTGAAGAACCTAGACTGGCCCCGAACACCGGGACGCGACAGCTATTCCATTGCCAGACATAAGCAGGAACTTAGGAATATCCTTGACAAATACCAGAAGGCCAACATCAACACGGTACTCCTGCAGGCTGTCGACCGTGCTTCTGTCATCTATCCCTCCGCCATTTATCCTTGGGATGCCTGTATGTCGGGACGCTTCGGCGTAAATCCCGGCTACGACCCACTGGCCTTTGCTGTTGCCGAATGCCATAAGCGTGGCATGGAGGTGCAGGCGTGGATAGCCACGCTGCCGGTGGGACCCTATGCCGGAACTGCCGCCAAGCGCCTTCGCGACAAAGGGTATAAGATGTTTAAGTTGGACGGTGATGCCTTCCTCGACCCTTCCCAGGAGTCTACCGCGGAACTTATCGCTTCCGTGGCCAGGGAGATTACAACCCACTACGACATCGACGGTATCCACCTCGACTATATACGTTATCCGGAGATGCTCCCTGCCCCGCGGAACGCGTATGTGGCTCAGTGGCGCCGCGATAAGATAACTGACATCGTAAGAAAGGTGCACGATGCCGTGAAGGCGGAGAAACCGTGGGTGAGGATAAGCTGTTCGCCTATAGGGAAATATTCGGACCTAAGCCGTTATTCCTCCAATAACTGGAATGCCCGCGACCGCGTCTCTCAGGATGCGCAGCTATGGCTTCGTCTTGGACTGATGGACCAACTTTATCCTATGATTTATTTCCGTGGGACCAACTTCTATCCCTTTGCAGCCGACTGGTCGGAGAACTCATGTGGAAGAGCCGTGGCGGCGGGCCTCGGAACTTACTTCCTGGATAGGCAGAACGGTGGAAACAATACGTGGAGCCTTGATGACATAGCGCGTGAGATGATGGTCTCCAGAAGAATGGGACTGGGCACGGCCCATTTCCGTTCACGTTATTTCACGGAGAATGTCAAGGGAATATACGACTTCTCGTCGCTCGTCTATGCTCCATTCCCGGCTCTGGTGCCTGCCATCAAAGCGGATGGCGGCAATGGTCCGAAGAAGCCTGCCAGCCTTTCTGTAAGTTCTGGTGAACTGGTTATCGGACAGTCCGGTCCACGACAATTATATAATGTATATGGAAGTGACCGATGGCCGGTCGGCATTACCGATGCGCGCAACCTGCTCCTCACACGTTACGCCTCGAATATCGTCCGTCTGCCGTCGTCTGCCGCCTGGCAGCCACGTTATTATGCCGTTACCACCATCGACAGATATGGTAATGAGAGTGAGGCTGTGCAGAGCTGGCAGCAACCGGAGCCTGTTCATGGACAGCTTCTGTGCGACGGCTACACCGTGCGTGTTGAGACGGCATCACTTCCTGGACTGTCGCGTGGGAATGACCGTATCATTGTAACGAATTCTCAGGGACAGCTTGTTAGGCGGTTGGCAGTAATGAACTTTGGAACAGACGGCTGTATTACAAATGAAAAGTATATTGATTTCGATGTGAGAAGTCTGCCTGAGGGCGTTTACCGTCTCTCTCTCGTATCACGTTACAGTAAAAAGAAGACTATAACCAGAGATTTGGGATTCTTTATGATAAGGAGATAGTTACGTGTTTTTCAGTAAACTTATCTTGTAAGAGCGGCACACTTACGTTGTAATAGTGCTGCCCCTACTTAGTATTTAACGTACACTTACAACGCAAATGTACAATACCTTGTTGGCGTCGATATTTTTTATATTCCTTATCCGTTCTTTACCTCAGTGCCGGGTAAAGAACGGGATTACTTCTTAAGTTTGAAAGAGCTCTCGATGGATGCCACCTCCTCAGAGAAAGCCTTGTCGATTTTCAGGCGCTGTTCCACTTGTGAACAGCTGTGGATAACGGTGCTGTGGTCGCGTCCACCCACCAGCTTACCGATACGGCTTGCCGGCATCTTGGTGTATTTCTGTGCGAGATACATACTCACCTGACGCGCGATGACATAATCGCGCTTACGGCTTCTGCTGTTGATGTTCTGTGTGGTAACATTGAAGTGGCTGCCTACCTTCTCAAGAATGTCATCGATGGTAAGCGGCTCGTCGTCAATCTTCACAGCGCGCTTTATGACACGCTCAGCAAGACGCATGTCGATATTGCAGTTGTATACTACGCTGTAAGCCAACAGTGAGTTGATGACACCTTCCAAGTCTCTGACGCTTCCGTTTGCCGTCTCGGCGATGAACTGTATCACATCGTCAGGTATCTGCAGACCGTCGCGTTTTATCTTGGAGTGCAGGATGTCGACGCAGAGCTGTACGTTAGGACGCTCCAGCTCAGCGATAAGTCCGCATGAGAAGCGAGTGATAAGACGGTCGTTCATGCCTTGAAGGTCGATAGGGGGTCTGTCGGAGGCAAGGATTATGCGCTTACCATTCTTGAAGAGGTGGTTGAAGATATGGAAGAACGTGTTCTGTGTCTGAACATTCGTGGCTCCGGCCCACTCCTGGATATCGTCGACGATAAGCACGTCGATGGTCTGATAGAAGTGTATGAAGTCGTTTCTTGTGTTCTGTCGGCAGCTGTCAGTGAATTGTACCTCGAAGAGTCGTGCTGAGATATACAACACGCGCTTCTTTGGATACCGCTTCTTAATGGCCATTCCTATGGCGTTGACAAGATGTGTCTTGCCGCATCCTGACGGTCCATAGATGAACATCGGGTTGAACTGTGTGTTGTTGGGGTGATCAGCGATGTAGAGTCCGATGCTGCGCGGCAACTTATTGCTGTCGCCTTCTATAAAGTTGTTGAAGGTCTGGTGAACATTGAGTTGTGGGTCCAGATCGTTATTGACGACATCGAGCACTGTAGGACTCTGGTTGGCACGCTCCGTTGGTCTTTGGCTGCGGCTTTCCGTGCGCACGTCGTCGGCAGGGTCGGCCTCTACAACCTGCGATATATTGTTTGTCTTGTCGGTGACGATACGGTAAGAGAGCTGTACGCCTTCACCGAAGACGTGTGTGAGCACCTTACTGAGCATGTCTATGAAGTTCGCCTCTATATATTCATAAAAGAAAGTTGATGGTACCTGCAAGAGCACCGTCTTCTTCTTTTCTACAAAAGACTCGAAGACGATGGGTTGGAACCACGTACTGAACTGCTGCGCAGATACGTTTTCCTTTATTAAAGAGAGAGCCTGTTGCCAGAGCTCACTTGATTGAACCTTCATTTTTGACAGTTAATATATTGCGAAGTTTAACTCTATGGATTTGTGTGTTCGTTAAGCCATAGACTTCCTGAAACGCAAGTGCAAAGTTAGTAATTTTTTCCGTTTTCCGCAACCAGTCTTTTTTACCGGTATAACGTAAATATCCGCTAAGTGCCACGTTAATAAGTACTTAGCGGATATTCCATGGTTGTTACATTAAAAATAAATTTTGTAGTTTGCAAAGTGGTGATTACCAACGAGTTATTAGACTTCGTGGCTTGTAATATCCGAAATGGTGAAACAATTGGTATAGCCAGTTAAACTATCTGATATACATGCTCTTTGCCCTACAAGACTGATGCGTGGAACTAAAATAGGTGTATTTAGACTATTTTTAAATAGTCATCTTACTTATCCTTCTTTCCAAACAATGAGAAATGAACATATCTCTTCGGGTGTGCCTTGAGGTTGGTGACCAGTGAGTCGGCATCGCTGAGAGTCCTGTTGAGGTTGTTGTAGAGTGCAGGGTCGTTCATCAGCAGTCCCAGGGACCCTTCCTTGTTGTTCAGCTTGTTGGAGAGTGTCTCCATGTTGGCAAGTGTCCTGTCGACCTTAGCCATCGTTCCGGTGAGGTCAATGCCGGAAATCTTTCCGTTCACATTGCTTATCATGCCGTTGGCGTTGCCGATAAGGCCGTTCACATGTCCCATGGTGCCACGCGCATCGGTGATAAGACCGTTGGCGTTGTCCATAACTCCCGGCACTTTGCTGTTCAGTTCAGCAAGAAGGCTGTTGAGCTCACGTGTCGATGTGGTGAGGTCCGACGATATTTTGTTGGCGTTGTGGAGCGTAGAGGCCAGGGCCGGGTCCGCAAGGAGGGCATTGACGTTGGTGAGTATGGAGTCGACTTTCGGGATGAGGGCCTTTATGGTAGGCATGGCATCCTTAACGGCACCCAAGGCACCGCCGCTGAGCTCGCCGTAGATGGTTCCTCCCGGCTCCACATATCCATCCTTGCCGTCGGTAAGTTCCAGGTCCACCTTCACGTTGCCCATCAGGTCTGAGCTGATGACGGCCATGGTGCCTTTCGGGATACGCATGTTCTGGTCTATGTCGGCGTTTACCGTTATCTGTCCGGGATGGTCGTAGTCGTAGTCTATGGACTTAATGATGCCCACCTTATAGCCGTTGGCATAGATAGGATTCGACACCGCGAGACCGCTGACGTTCGAGAACCTTATCTTATATACATTCTCCGTTGAGAAGAGGTCGAGGCCTTTGAGAAACTGCATGCCAAAGAAGAGGATTACTATGCCTGCTATGGCGACAAGAGCAATCTTAACCTCAGGTGTAAAGACTTTCTTCATTATTCTTATTTCTTTCTATGTTTGCTGTTATACTTCTTATATTCGGTGATAGCCTGCGACAGGTTCATCGGCTTGCCGTCTTTCAGAGCTATGATGTAGGCTTGCGGGAAGTCGGCACGGAGTGTATCGCGGAGCTTTACTATTTCGTTGTAGTCGTTGCTGGCGCCGATGGTGTACTTCGTAAGGTTACTTCCGGCAGTCTGAAGGGTCGACACATCCTTTCTACCTTTCAGCAATGGGTCGTTGGGCTGGAGCTTTCTTGCCACGGCGAACACCTGGACCTTGAAGACGGGGAGGCCGGCGCTGACCTGCGCCTTTGCGGATTCCGTCTTTGGCTTATTTACTTCCGTTTTCGACTTTACGGGCTCCCCCTTTGGCTTATTTGTTTCTGCCTTTGGCTTTTGCGTTTCCGCTTTCGGCTTTACGGGATCCGTCTTAGTCTTAGGCGATGCGGCCCTTGATTTGGATGTTTCGTCCTTTACTGTTTTTGCAGGCTGCACCTTCTTTACCGAAGGAACTTCTGGCTTCTCTGCCTTTGGCTGAGTCTTCCGGGCAGGCTCCGGTGCCTGTTTCTTTGTTGATGTCCTGACGGCGTCGACCTTTGATGAAGGTGCGTCCGGGACTACTGGCACCGCCTTCCTGGCAGGGGTCAGGCTGGCATTGCTGCTGTCGCTTCTGTCGCTGTCCCTGACGGCTATGCTGTCTGCTTTGCCGGATGTTCTGTTGTGGTATTTGTTCTTGTATTCTACAAATGCCTTGTATATGCCGTTGGCCATCTTGTCCACGCCGGCGTCGGAGTTCAGAAATTCCTCCTCATCAGGTGTGGTGATGAATCCCAACTCTATAAGACAACTGGGCATGGAGGTCTCGCGGAGCACAAGGAATCCGGCTTGGTGGACACCCATATTGTTTCTGTCGGCAGTGGAGCATACGCTGTTCTCTATCATCTTTGCCAGTTCCACGCTCCTTCGCATATTCGCGCTCTGCATGAACTCGAACATTATATAGCTCTCACTCGACTTCGGGTCGAAGCCCTGGTATGTCTGCTTGTAGTTGTCCTCCTCCTCGATGACCGAGTTCTCACGCATAGCCACGTCGAGGTTGTCCTTTGCCCGGTGCATACCCAGCGTGTAGACCTCGAAGCCGCGGGCTATGCGTCCGTTGGGAAGGGCGTTGGTGTGAACCGAGACAAACAGGTCGGCGTTGTTCTTGTTGGCTATGCTGGCCCTGGTCTTCAACGGTATGAAGACATCGGTCTTACGGGTATAGATTACATCTACGTCCTTACAATTCTGCTCTACGTATTGTCCGAAAGCCAATGCTACCCTTAGGTTGATGTCTTTCTCCATGGAGCATGCTCCCTGCGCGCCGGTGTCATGACCTCCGTGTCCGGCGTCAATGACCAGTGTGAACCTGTTTCCCGCTATGACGGACAGGTTTATGAGGATTAGCAATATGGTGAGAACGGCCTTTTTACTCATACATTATATATATTGTCTGCAAAGGTACGGATTAAAAACGTAAAAACCGGAAATCAGTATTCGGTTTTTGGATTTATTAAATGTATTTCGATGCCGGCTCCTTCAGAGTCGGTGCCCATAGGTGGGTTAAGTTTCGTTATCCTCATGTCAATGGCGGTGATGGCAGGAAAGGCTGTCAGCAGTCTCGTAGAGATGTTCCCGGCAAGCTTCTCCAGAAGTTTTACCGGGCGCGCGGCCTCTTCCTTTACCACCTGAAAGACGGATGCATAGTTGAGGGTGTCATCGACATCATCGCTCTCCATAGCCTTCTGGAACGGATAGTCCATGCGTATGTCGATGATAATGTCGTTGCCGACGACGCGCTCCTGTTCCATGACACCTACGGGCGAATGGAACCGGAGCCCTTTGAGGAAAACGGAATGTCTGCTCTCTTCTCTCATCATCAGAGTTTATTCATATTTCTTCAGTGCACGTTCCACGCCGTTCTTCCATGTGTTGATGCTCTCGTCTTTCAGCTGCAGGGAGCTGACGAGCTTTATGACGTGGTCGATAGGCATGCGGTAACGGAGCACACCAGAGATGAGCTTGGCGTAGTTCCAGTATTCCGGGTTGAACTTCTCGCTCAGACCCTCTACGGTGGTCTTGTAGCCGCGCTTGTTCTCGAACTGGAAGTCGTAACGGTGGGTGCCGTCGGCATTGGTCTGCTTGATGATCTTTCCTTTCGTGACGCTCTTTGGGAGCAGTATGCCCTCGTCGTCGTCCTGCAGCCCAGTGAATATCTCGTAAGGATAGCCGTTGAGCAGTCCCACAAAGGCCACCCACTTGTCCTTGTTGTTCTGGAAACGTACCACGTCGCATTCCAGCTCCTGTGGCCTGTCTTCCACGACCTGCGTGCGTGCGTCGTTCGATGGAGCATAGTAATTGGAACGCTCCAGGATGGCATAGATGTCGTCGGCCGACAACTTTCCGTTGCTGGTGGCTTCCTTGGCGGCGATGGTCTGTGCCACACGGTGCCGCATATCGTCGGGTGTGCGGTCTATAATCTCACCTTCTGCGTCCTGCTTTGCGAACTTCTCCACCCACACGCGGGCAGCCTCTTCGTCGCCACCGAAATATTCGAGTGTGGCCTTGTAAGCCTCTTCTGAGGTATAGGTCTTCTTTTCTTCCATTTTTCTTTTTGATGATAATTATTCTGCGAAAGTACAAATTGTTTTCCGAAACAGAAAACTTTTTATTAATTTTGTGGCGTAAAATTTCTAAAAATGGAGACTCTTAACAAAAGAAGAAGTATAAGAAAGTATTCCGGCCGTGAGGTCAGCGATGAACTGCTGGACCGTTTGCTGCTGGAAGCAGAGAGGACGCCGACCATGGGCAACCTCCAACTGTATTCTGTCATGGTAACCCGCAGCGAGGAGATGAAACGCCGGCTGGCACCGGCACATTTCAACCAGCCAATGGTCATGGGTGCTCCCGTGGTGCTGACGTTCTGTGCCGACTTCCGGAGGACGAGCCTATGGGCTGAGAACAGGAAGGCTGAGCCGGGCTATGACAATTTCCTCAGCTTCATGAATGCCGCCACCGACGCCCTTCTCTACTGTCAGACATTCACCAATCTCGCTGAGGAGGCAGGATTGGGCACGTGCTTCCTTGGCACTACCGTCTACATGCCGCAAGAGATAATTAAGGTTCTGCAGCTGCCGCGTCTTGTCATGCCGGTGGCCACGCTCACCGTTGGCTGGCCTGACGAAAGCCCGTCGCAGAGCGACCGCCTGCCTTTGGAGAGCGTCGTCCACAAGGAGACTTACCATGACTATACTCCCTGCGACATCGACAAGTACTATTCCCTAAAGGAACAGCTTCCGGAGAACAAGCACTTTGTTGAGATAAACCATAAGGAGACGCTTGCGCAGATCTTCACCGATATCCGGTATACCAAGAAAGACAACGAGGCGATGTCGAAGACTTTGCTTGACGCCCTTCGGCAGCAGGGATTTCTGGATTAGTGCCTGAAAAAGATACAGTATGTCGTTGTCAATTCCATATTCTGCGGACGGCCACAAGGGCCGCGCCCTGCAGTTGTCGGAATCCACCGATAAGAATATCGCTTGATTGACTTTCCAACATCCCCTCCATTCGGAGGGACTTGGGGAGGCCTTTTGGAGGAGGCTTATTCGTTCATCGTACCGCAGTAAGGGCAACGGCCTTTGCGGTGGAGTTTTGCTCCGCAGTTTCCGCAGATATAAGTGTCGCGGTGATGTCGGAAGTAGACCTTTATGGCTAAGAAGATATAGGCGATGAGGAGCGGGTAGCCTATATAATATAATGTGGAGATAGAGAAAACGATGTAGTCGACGGCACATACCGCACCCAGTCCACAGAGATACCAGAACGCATCATCGAACTTCAGCAGCCTGCGTGTGTCGTCAACGGCGGCGATGCCTACTATGAGCATCGCCCATACTGAGACGAGGAATATCTCTATCGGCCACGGCTGTGAGAACGGGTTCAGTGTGGGATGGAAATAGAACTGTCGCCACGTCTCCGGTGCAAAGTTCTGGATTGTGGCATAGAAGGTGGCACTGGATGCCACAATGAGTGCCAGCAGAGTGGGGTAGAAGGAGTTGATATCGTTGAAGTGTACTATCCGTGAGTTGCGTCGCATGAGTTTCCGTGCGATGTATCCCACTACGATGATGGAGATGACGATGAGGAAGATGATGAGATGCCGGTCGGAGAATGTCGAGATGAACTGCGATATAGGGTCGTCAGGGTCCACCTTGGCCAGCAGTTCCTTCTCATGCGCCCATCCCAGTTGGTACTGCTCGCTGACGACCTGCACCCATACCGAGTCGATGCTGTCCTTGGAAAGGATGCGTATGTCGGTAACGGCGATCCTGGAGTCCTTCTTTATGGCGAAGGAGTCGACCATCATATCGCTGACGACCTCCTCAGGCTGCTGTGCGGTGAGCTCCAGCGAGTCAGCTCGTACTATGAAGTTGAATCCCACATTGTAATGGTGCTTCAAGGAGAAGTCGGCCGAGTCCTGCTGTTCCTTGGTGAGGGAGTCGAGTTGTGCCTGCGTCAGCGTGTCGGCAAACCGTGTGGAGTCGGGGATTTGGAACCGGCTTGGCGTGCGCCGGTTGTAGCATCCCGTAGTGAGCACGACGGCAAGGAGCAGCAGTATGATGTGGTATTTCTTCATAAATATATTTATTCTGCGTAGATATTCATTTGACACTCGTCGCATTTAAATTCCAACCGGAAACGCCGTCCGTCGGGAAGCTGCAGTGATAGTGGCTCGTGCCATTGCGGACGTTTACCGCCACGGCGGACACAGTAGCCGAGGCTGTAGCGCAGACAATGACGGCACTGCATGACGAGAGGCTCTTTAGGCTCCTTTATCTCAAAGGCCTGACGGATGTCCTTCCCGCCCTCTTCCTCGTAGAATCTCACCGCCTCCTGGTTGGAGATGTTATACAGATAAGGAAACTGTGAATATTCCGGTTGCCAGGTAAGGCTTATGTCTTTTCCAGAAGAAGTTTCTTTATAGTGTGATGTGTCAGTCTGTGCCTTCCAGAAAGCTGATTTCTGCATCTTCTCTTTCAGATCGTCTATGGCACTGCGCCGTAGTTCTGCGAGCAGGCTGCTGGGAATGAAGTATCTGTCGGCATTTCCGATGATGTCTATTGTCTCCGCCTCAAATATCGTAGTGCCGAGCTTAGCCAGCTGCCTTTCGATATTCTCACGTTGCGGCTTGCGTGCCTCCTGATGGCCGAAGACCGCCGTGGCATGACCGGCACAGTCGGCGAGTATGCTGGAGTGCTCTCTGATGTCTTCCGGGAGCGTGGCACGGAGCGAGAAACCGTCGTCGGTTGTGCCGAAGGTGAGGGTCACGGGTATGCGTATTTCCGATGTCTTGCCTCCAAGAACTTTCTCGAAGGCCTGGTCGTTGTTGCGGTACAGCCCCACGCCCGCCTTGATGCCGTGCGGCATTTTGAAGGGATAGAGGCGGTTGCCGACGGCGCGGTTTACGCGGAAACCCTCCAACTCATGCTCCGCATTGATGAAGCACAGACCGTCGCCGTTGGCGAAAGCCGCTGTTCCGGCGACGTTGAACGAGTCGTGGCGTACCTCCTTGACATGTCCCACGAACTCTCCCAATGCCTTTGGCGTGTCGGGTGAGAAGATGTCAGGCTGACGTCCGTTGAGAAAGTATGTGGTGTATCCCCTGTTAAAGGTCTTCCTGAGACTCGGCGTGAAGAAATACCTCACCTTGCCTATGGACTCGCGGCAGTATTCCTCCGGCTTCTGCTCTATTATCTCGTTGAGCTTCTGACTATAGGCCGATACGACGTTCTTGACATACCCGGCATCCTTGAGGCGCCCTTCTATCTTGAAGGCACACGCTCCGGCAGCAGCCAGCGCACCGAGGTTGTCGATCTGACACATATCCTTCAGCGATAGAAGATGACGTCCGTGCTCTATGACGCGTCCGTCGGCGTCTTTAAGGTCGAACTTTAGACGACAGAACTGTGCGCACTCACCTCGGTTTGCAGAACGCCCGAAGCAGTGCTGCGATGCATAGCAGATACCAGAATAGCTCACGCAGAGGGCACCGTGGACGAAGACCTCCAACTCCATGTCGGGGACAGCGTCGTGGATGTCCTTTATCTCCTCTGCCGACAGCTCACGGGCCAGTACGGCGCGTTCGAAGCCCTGCCGTTGCAGCCACCTCACCTTGTCGGCCGTCCGCGTGTCGCATTGCGTGCTGGCGTGGAGGCTGATGGGCAAATGCTCTTCGCGGATGAGGCTGAGGAGTCCCATGTCCTGCACGAGCAACGCGTCGACGCCTATCGCCGCCAGCCGCTGGACGAGAGCCATGGTCTCGTCGAGTTCCTTGTCGTAGATGATGGTATTGACGGTGACGTGGACCTTTGCGCCAAACTGATGGGCATAGTCGCAGAGATGTGCTATGTCGTCGGTACTGTTGCCTGCCGCCGCCCGTGCTCCGAAATGTGATGCACCGATGTAAACGGCGTCGGCACCGCTGTCGATGGCAGCCATTCCACATTCCAGGTCTTTCGCCGGAGCAAGTAGTTCGAGCGTCTTCATCGTACTTTCAGTAGTTTATAGTGTATGAATGATGTTGTACTTATTTTATCTTGTTGATGTTGAACGGTGTCTTCTGGTAGACGTAATAGTTTATCCAGTTTGCGAAAAGCAGGTTGGCGTGTGCGCGCCACGTTACAAGAAAGCCTTTCTTCGGGTCATCTTCTAAATAATAATGTAAAGGCAGACCGACATCGCTGCGCTTCCCGATGTCGCGCTTGTATTCTTTGTCAAGCGTGTCGGGAGCATATTCCAGATGACCGGTGATGAAAAAGTCGCGACCGTTGCGGGCCATGACCATCGACACACCGCTTTCCGGTGACTCGGCGATGATGCTGAGCTCCTTGACTTTCTCTATATCGCTGTGGTGAACTTCCGTGTGGCGGCTCTGTGGCATGCTGAACTCGTCGTCGAAACCACGGAAGATGGGCAGACGGGGACGCAGCGGCCGTGTGGGGAAGATGCCGAACATCTTCCGGTTAAGTTGGTATTTTGGTATATTGTAGAAATGATACAGCCCTGCCTGTGCTGCCCAGCAGATGTATAATGTGGACTGTACGTGCGTGCGGGCCCAGTCGAATATCTTCACGATTTCATCCCAGTATTCCACATCCTCGAAGCGCATCTGCTCCACGGGGGCACCGGTAACGATCATTCCGTCGTAGTTCTCCTTGGCTATCTCGTCGAAGTCCCTGTAGAACATCATCATGTGTTCTATTGGTGTGTTCTTTGGTGTATGGCTCTTGAGTTTCATGAACCTGATGTCTATCTGCAAAGGCGTGTTGGAGAGCAGACGTATGAGGTCGGTCTCGGTAGTTATCTTCAGCGGCATGAGGTTCAGAATGACGATGCGCAGTGGACGGATATCCTGCTTGTGGGCACGATTTTCGTCCATGACGAAGATATTCTCTCGTTTGAGAATGTTTATTGCGGGAAGCTGATGTGGTAATCTTAATGGCATATTACTCCTTTCGCTAATTTCTTTGCAAAGTTAAGTAAAAAGGCGGATATAACAAAAAAGGATACCGATTTACTTTCGGTATCCTTTTAAATATTAAGAAAAGTTGTGTTTACCAGAGCTGCAGACGCTCACTCTCAGGGATGTACATCTTGTCCTTAGGAGTGACGTTGAATGCTTTGTACCATGCGCCGATGTGTGGAAGAGCTCCGTCGACACGCCACTTGCCCAGTGCGTGTGGGTCGCTCTTGACGCGGCTGCGAATCTCTTGTTCGGTGATGTTGGATGCCCAGACACCGGCGTAGGCGAGGAAGAAACGCTGGTCAGGGGTGAAGCCGTCCCAGTTCTTGAGCTGCTTGTCCTTAGTGGCGTTCTTGTAGGCGTTGAAGGCCACCTGAAGGCCTCCGTGGTCAGCGAGGTTCTCACCGAGGGTGAACTCACCGTTGGCATGCAGTCCCGGCAGCACCTGTATGCTGTCGAAGAACTGTGCGTACTGCTTGGCACGCTTCTCGAAGCCCTTGGCGTCAGCGGCTGTCCACCAGTCCTTGAGGTTTCCGTCAGCATCGTACTGACGGCCCTGGTCGTCGAAACCGTGAGTCATCTCGTGTCCGATGACAACACCTATCGCTCCGTAGTTGAAAGCCTCGTCGGCCTTAGGGTCGAAGAACGGATACTGGAGGATACCTGCCGGGAAGCAGATCTCGTTGGTGGTAGGATTATAGTATGCGTTGACGGTTTGCGGAGTCATGAACCACTCGTCCTTGTCGACAGGTTTGCCGGCCTTGTGCTCTATCTCGTAGTCGTTGGCGAACTTACGGCAAGCAAGTACGTTGTCATAATATGACTTTGAAGGGTCTATGGTCAGTGCGCTGTAGTCCTTCCATTTGTTAGGATAGCCCACCTTCACGTAGAACTTGTCGAGCTTCTTGTGGGCGTTGGCCTTTGTCTCAGCGCTCATCCAGTCCTGTGCGTCGATGCGCTGACCGAGAGAGATCTGCAAGTTCTTGATGAGGTTCTCCATAATCTTCTTTGAACTCTCCGGGAAGTAGCGCTTGCAGTAGATGCGGCCGAGGGCCTCACCCATCTGTCCCTGTACCTGGTTTGTGGCGCGCTTCCACAGAGGATAGTCCTCCTTACGTCCGGAGATGGTACGTCCGAAGAAGTCGAAGTTGGCCTCGCGTATCTCATCAGTGAGGTATGAGGCTGATGACATGATGACATCCCATTCCATGGCAGCCTTCAGCTCGTCGGCAGTCTGCAGCGCAGCGAGGGTGTTTACGCCCTCGAAGAACTTCGGCTGACCTACGACAACCTCCTGGAGGTCGGCCGACTTAATGCCTTCAGCATTGGCGATAGCCTCGAAGTTGAGGTTCGGGTAGTCCTCCTTGAACTCCTTCAGACTCATCTTGTTGTAGTTAGCCTGCGGGTCGCGGAGCTCTGTGTTCGACTTGGAGATGAGTGCCAGCGCAGTCTCTGAGCGGAAGATAGAGTTGGCCTTAGCCTCTGCCTGCGCGTCGCTGAAGCCATAGAGCTTGAACATACGCGCTATGTGCTTCTTGAAAGCTTCACGGATGGCTACCGTCGCAGAGTCGCTGTTGACGTAATAGTCGCGCTCACCGAGGGTCAGTCCACCCTGTCCGAGGTTCATGATGTTCATTGTGACGTTCTTCTCGTCGGCCCCGAAACCGAAGCCATAAGGGAGACCGTACTCGAACGGTGCGCTCTCGAGCTGGATCTTCTTCAGTTCGGCGACGCTCTTCGCTGCTTCTATGCGGTCGAGGATCGGCTTCACCGGTGCGATGCCTGCTTTGTTGCGGCTGTCAACGTCGAGGGCAAGCTTGTAGAAGTCGGAGAGCTTCTGCTCAAGGGAGCCCTTGGCATAGCCTTTCTTTTTCTTCAGCTCATCGAGGATGGAGTTGATACGTTTGTTGTTGTCCTCCTGAAGCTGGTCGAAGCTGCCGAAACGGCTGTAAGCAGCAGGAAGAGGGTTGAGTTTTTGCCAACCGCCAGTGGCGAACTGGTAAAAATCATCCTGCGGACGCACGTTCTTGTCGAAGTTCTTTGCGTCCAATCCCGACTTGTTCTGAGCCATGCCGGCAACCGGCATTGCGGCTATCATAACAATGGGAATGATTCTTTTCATGTTCATTTTTTATTTGTTTTTAATTGGTGTTTGTTCTTTATTTATAATTGATGGGGAATAGATGCCAGGACAAAAGTGTGCAAATGCAGTGTGTTCCATGCGAATCTAACTGCTGGTGCTATTGTCCTGAGCTCATACCGCAACTCATCCTATTCCGGCATTTACTCCGCCTTCAGTGTCTCCAGGTCCTCGGAGAGCTTAAACCATCGCTCGTTCTCTTCGTCCAAAGCCCGTTTCGTGTCAGTATACTCTGTTACAAGTTCCATCTTCGAGGCGTTCTCAGGTTTCATGAACAGTGTGTCGAGTTCCTTGATGCGTGCTTCCATCGTTGCGATTTTCTTCTCGCACGACTCCAAATCGCGCATAGCCTTGCGTATCTTTTTTTGTTGCGCCTTATGGGCTTCATAGGAGAGACGACCACCGGAAACGTTGTCGGAAGGTGCGTTCATGGCTTGTGCCGTGGCAGAGGAGTTCTTCTGCTCGCTCCGTGTGGCCTCCTGGCCCGCTGTAGCGGTATTCCCTTCAACGGCCTCGCTTATGGTCTCAGCGTTGTGGGCACGAAGATAGTCGTAGATGCCTCCCAAGTGTTCACGGACATGACCGCCACCAAATTCGTAGACCTTCGATACGAGACCGTCGAGGAAGTCGCGGTCGTGGCTCACGATGATAGCGGTGCCGTCGAAGGCACGTATAGCCTCTTTCAGCACATCCTTCGATGGCATGTCGAGGTGGTTGGTAGGCTCGTCGAGGATGAGCAGGTTGACAGGCTCAAGGAGCAGACGTATCATTGCCAGACGGCTGCGCTCACCGCCTGAGAGCACCTTGACCTTCTTTTCTGACGTCTCTCCTCCGAACATGAAAGCTCCCAGGAGATCGTTTATTTTCAACCGCATCTCGCCCGTAGCCACGCGGTCTATGGTCTCGTAGATGGTCAGGTCCTCGTCGAGGAGCTGCGCCTGGTTCTGTGCGAAGTAGCCTATCTCGACGTTGTGGCCTATCTTCAGTTTACCGGTGTACGGTATCTGTCCCATGATGCATTTCACGAGAGTTGACTTTCCCTCACCGTTCTTTCCCACGAAGGCCACCTTCTCGCCGCGTTTGATGGTCAGCGTGACGTCGGAGAATACCGTGTGGGAACCGTAATCCTTGCGGACGTTCTCGCAGATGACGGGATAGTCGCCCGAACGGAGGCATGGCGGGAACTTCAGATGCATGACCTTATTGTCGACCTCATCGACTTCTATGGGCACAATCTTCTCCAGCTGCCGGATTCTCTGCTGTACCTGCACGGCCTTTGTGGCCTGATAGCGGAAACGCTCTATGAAAGCTTTCGTGTCGGCGATCTCCTTCTGCTGGTTCTCGTAGGCCCGCAGCTGCTGTCCACGGCGCTCCTTGCGCAGGACGACGTACTGGTCGTATTTCACCTTGTAGTCTTCTATATGACGGCAGGTAATCTCCAGCGTGCGGTTGGTTACATTATTTATAAAAGCGCGGTCGTGGCTAACGAGGACTACTGCCTTGGCGAAATTCTGAAGGTACTGCTCCAGCCACTGTATGGACTCTATGTCGAGGTGGTTCGTGGGCTCGTCGAGGAGCAGTACGTCGGGCTTGCGGAGCAGGATTTTTGCCAGTTCAATACGCATACGCCAGCCGCCGGAGAACTCCTTGGTGGGGCGGTCGAAATCGGAACGCTCGAAGCCCAATCCTGTAAGTGTCCGTTCCATGGCGGCCTCGTAGTTGTCGCCACCCATCATCATGTAGCGTTCGTGCTCCTCTGTGAACTTCTCGACGAGCTGGTTGTAGCTGTCGCTCTCATAGTCTGTACGCTCAGCCATCTCCTTTTCCATGCGGTGGAGACGTTCCTGGACCTTTGTGGTATCGGAGAAAGCCTTGCGGGTCTCCTCACGTACGGTGGTGTCATCGGCCAACTTCATCACCTGAGGAAGATAACCGATGGTCGTGCCGGCGGGAACAGACACCTCTCCGGATGTCGGTTTCTGCAGTCCGCAGAGGATCTTGAGCATTGTCGACTTCCCGGCACCATTCTTTCCTACCAAAGCTATGCGGTCCTTGTCGTTGATGACGAACGAAACGTTTGTGAACAACGGCTTTGCCGAAAATTCAACAGTTAAATTGTCTATTGAAACCATGTTTGTTTTAAATATCATGCAAAGTTACGAAAAACGTTTTGTATGACAAAAAAATAGGCTGGAAAACGGTTTTCTTTGATTTGTATGATGTTTGTTAGTGCTATTTATAAAGAGTAACGGCATGCAGATGGAGACTACAGGCCTCGTGCCTTCCATATTCTCTCCTTGGCTGCGTTGATTTCCTGGAACTTCTTTTCCGCAGCCTTGCGCACGTCGTCTCCTAACGCTGCGACACGGTCGGGGTGATGCTTGAGGGCCATCTGACGGTAGGCGGCACGGACCTCCTTGTCAGTGGCGTCCGGGCTGACACCTAACACCTTGTAGGCGTCGTCAAGAGAGCCCCCGGAGCTGCTTCCGTTGTCGAGGTGGAGCATCGACTCCACATCCTCACGGCTAAGTTTCAGGTATATGCCAATCTCACGGATTGCCGCCACCTCCTCTGTGGAGACAGTGCCGTCGGCACGTGCTATGAGGACAAGGAAGTTGATGAGCTGCAGACGCGTGGAATAGTCCATGTGCATGTTCATCTCCACGCAAGCCTGACGGATAGTCTCCTTGATCTGAGACGGGGAATATCTTTTCTGTTGTTCAAATAATTTCATAAGGATATCATTACCCTGGAGAGCTGCCTCCTCTCCGAAACTCTGGCGGAGAAACTGACGGACGAACTCCATCTCGGAATGCATTATCCGACCATCGGCCTTGATAATGTAGCTGGCAAGTACCAACATGGAAAATAGAAAGGAGTTGCGGTCGCCGCGTCGGGTGTTGTTCTCGGTGAAGCCGTTGCTGTACTGGCTGTTACTGTTGTAGTAATGATAATCGTCAGTGCTGCGCTTGCTGCCGCCAGTGTGCCTGTTATATCCAGAGAATCCATCAGATCCATTGTCAGAAGGGCCTTCAGATGCACTGTCTATCATACTTCCTATGCAGAAACCGGCCAGTCCTCCGAGTACACTGCCTGTAAGAATCCAACCAAGAAATCCTCCTATCCATTTTGCTATTGCCATAGTCGTTTTGTATTAATAATTCATAGATGCTCTGGAATGTCTTATCCAGAGCCTTATCCGATAATGTCGTCATAAGACATGAACATATAATCAAGTCAGGATGATGCCCGACCATCATCATGTTGCAAACATTGTGCCAATAGAATCCGGCAGGCATATTATATATATAATGTAAAGGCGCCTCCCAGTGTCCAAGTATTCTCACCTTCGTTTAATGTCACTATGACGCCCGCATTCACAGGTCCTTGTAGTCAGGGATGGCGGACAGAAAGAAATATTTCTGGTTGTCATAGTCCATCTTGCACGCGTATGTCTGCAAGCCATTGCTGACCACAAGGTAGTCGACATGCAGGAGCAGGTTGTAAGCGCTTATTTGGTCGAACACCTTCTGTGTCAGTGAAATGGATGGAGCCTTGTATTCCACTATCATCCGCGGACGGAGATGATTGTCGTACAACACACTGTCTGCGCGGACGGTTTTGTCGCCAATGCGGAGCTGTACCTCGTTGGACAGCAGAGTAGGGGGATAGCCCTTATGTTCGGTAAGATAATGGATGAAATGCTGGCGGACCCATTCCTCAGGTGTAAGGGCTATGAACTTCCGGCGGAGTATGTCGAAGATCTGGTCGCGTCCGTCTTTCCGTCTGACGCTTATATTATAAGGTGGAAGGTTCAATGCCTGCATTTTTTCGTTTGTTTCGTTTTGTTTTATAGTCTTTTTGTTGTAACTTTGTCTGCAAAGTTAATGTAAAAGGGCGAAACGCCAAAGAAAACAGATAAAATAATATGCCAGCAAAGAGCGGATTGACTTTTCAGCAAATAATGACCGACTTGAAAGCACGGAAGTTTGCGCCGGTCTACATCCTTATGGGTGAGGAGTCTTACTTCATTGATAAGATTTCGGACTTTATACAGGACAATGCCCTGACCCCGGAGCAGCGCGACTTCAACCAGACTGTTGTCTACGGCGCAGACACAACGGCAATGAAGATCGCCGACCAGGCCCATCAGTTTCCGATGATGGCGGAGCATCAGGTCATCATCGTCAAGGAGGCACAGGCCATCCGCTCTCTGGACCCCCTGGAGAAGTACCTCAAAAATCCCGTAAAATCAACCATCCTCGTATGGTGTTACAAAAACGGCAAAATTGACGCAAGAAAAAAGGTCGTCGCTTTGGCCAAGGCCGTCGGCGTGGTCTTCGAGAGCAACAAGCTCCGCGACTATCAGCTTCAGCCGTTCATCAGCAACTACCTTAAGGGTCGGAAGGCATCCATCGAGGAGAAGGCCTCAAGGATGATCGCCGACCATGTGGGCTCTGACCTCAACCGGCTCACCTCCGAACTCGACAAGGTGCTCATCAGCCTGCCTACTGACGACCGCCGGATAACTCCTGAGATAGTGGAGAGGGAGATAGGGGTGAGCAAGGACTTCAATGCCTTCGAGCTCCGCGACGCCATCGTTCACAAGAATGTCTTCAAGGCTAACCAGATAATAAAATATTTCGACGAGAACCCCAAGGCCGGTTCCATCTATTCGTTCCTGCCTATGCTCTTCGGCTTTTTTCAGAACATGATGGTGATATACTACACTCCGCAGAACAAAACCGAGAACGACATCGCCAAGGCTTTGGATATGAAAAGCTCATGGGCGGCGCGCGACTATATGGCAGGCACGAGAAACTATACAGCGCGTAAGACGATGGACATCATTTCGAAGATACGCGAGATTGATGCCAAGAGCAAAGGAATAGAAAACCCGAACACTGAGGCCGGTGACCTTATGAAGGAACTGCTATTCTTCATCCTTCATTAGCCCATTTTAAGTTGCTTCTAAATATTTTACAAATCATATAGCATCTGTACCGTGATACAAATTCTGTCTTGCGGGGTGGGGGTGAAGGCAAATACAGCACAGATGAGGGGTTGTTCGAATTGGTGTAAATATTTTTCCTCCTCTCTGTTTCTTCATTTTTCGCTTCATTTTTCGACTTCTTTGAACACCACTGTCCGACTCCTGAAATGAGGCTGTTCCCAGGTAGAATTATTTTGTACGTGGAAAAGTCTCTAAAAAGTTCAAAACGGGGGTAGGAGAGTGTACTGGTTGCACCGTTTTCCCATCCAGAGAAGCCTTGGAATTCCAAAATCAGTCAGAAACGAGCCGGTTTTCCAATCTCTTTTGAGCCGTTTCCAGGCATTTCCTGACATGTTTTTTTAGGTATAAACGACTGTAAATAGGAGGCTTAACCTCAAAATAAAGCTCTCATTTTTCCGTCATTTGCAGCCGCCTGACCACCTTTGCGAAAATAAGCGAAAAACGCCGAAAATGAAGAGACAGTGAGAAAGGGAATTTAGAGTTTACTATTTTTAGCATTTACAAAACTAATTAAGAAAACTAAAAATGTAAATTTACAATACAAAACAAAATTAAATTAGGCACAATAGCAATACATCTAAACTACACACGTATCTCTAAATTCACATAAACAAACCTAAAAGTTAATATATTTATGATGATTTTGTATGAATATACATTCACTTTTTAAATGTATATATCACTGAGAACCAATATTTTATTAGTGTTTATAGCAAAAAGAACCTATGCTTTCAGCCCCCTAAAATGTTAAACCTGCATATATGTATCCTAATTATAGAAAGCGGCGTCTAAATCAATGTTTAAAGCCAGTTAGTTATGAAAAATCCCTTTATAAAGTCTTTGTAAAAGAAATGTACAGGAAAGATGCCTTTATGTTTGTAAATCTAAATTGCACATTTAGTTATTTTGTTTTGTAAAATATCACCTTTAGAGATTTAAATATGTAGATTTTAAAATTCTTTTCTTTTCGTTTGGCGTTCTAAATATTTCTCTTTACCTTTGTAAAATCATAAAAACAACGGATCAACTAAAGAATATTTAGAGTTATGAGTTTTAAAGACCGGATAGAAGAGCTTAGACAGCACCAGCATGTCAATCGTCAGATGTTCGCCGAGTTTCTCGGAATCTCTCCCGCAACACTGAGCAGTATCATCACAGGGAGGACGAAGGCGACCCTCAATACCATCATGGCCATTAAGAGCAAGTTCCCCAATCTGAACTATGGCTGGCTTATCGACGGCGTAGGTCCAATGTTCAATGACGAGGAGACGTCGGATGCCTCCAAAGTTCCATCCGATATTTCCGCCACTCCTGATGGAGAAGGGCTGCTCGATTTCGGCTCTGCCACAGGCTCTGACATGAGCAGTGGTGATTTTGTAAATAATATTCATCAGCCATATACTACAGAGAGCAGTGCCAAACCAGCCACTTCTGCTTCAGATGGCAGGAACTTCCAGTCTGCAGGTTCCGTCCCCTCTGGCAAGGCCAATATAGTTGTTCCGAAAATAATTAACAACATACACCATTCTGTAGCCCAGATTTTGGTCATATACGACGACCAGACCTGCGAGACCTTTGTGCCCAAGAAATCGTAAAAGCGACTCTTCCGGTCAACAACTCTAAACTTCCCCTTAGTACCCAATCAACAACCATCTCACGATTCGAATGGTTTTTGTTTATGTCTGTAAACACTCCGCTAATCATCTATAGCCAGCTGCCATAAAAGTCAAGCCATTCATGTCTACGACCGTATACATTCCGATAACCAATATTGTCAACATAATAAGATGTATATAACAAAATTGAAGTTTATGGAGTAAACCTTCCGATAACTACTAATGACAACCACCAATAAGTTAAACAATTTCTGTTTAACACTTTAAACCCTTTCATTGTGAAATAAAACTCCTTTCTTCCTTTGTTGTTTCGCAGCTTTCCCTTAACTTTGCATACTCAATTCATAAAGCATTGTATTATGAGCATTAGAGAGGCAATAAAGCGCAAGATACTTATCCTTGACGGCGCCTTAGGCACCCTGATACAAGCCTACGGACTGACGGAGGAAGACTTCCGAGGCAGTCTCACCTTGCCGAGTATCATCACCTTCAAGGGTAACAATGACATGTTGAACATCACCAAGCCCTCCGTTATCGAAGACATCCACCGCCGTTATCTCCGTGCCGGTGCCGACATCATCGAGACCAACACCTTCTCTTCCCAGCGCATCTCCCAGGCCGACTACCACCTTCAGTCCATGTCCCGCGAGATGGCCCTTCGTGGGGCTCAGTTGGCCAGACGGTGTGCCGACGAGTTTTCCACTCCGGAGTGGCCCCGCTTTGTCGCCGGTTCCATAGGACCCACCAACCGCACCCTGTCGATGAGTCCTGATGTCAGCGACCCGTCTAAGCGCGATATGACCTATGATGAACTCTTCACTGACTACTGCGAGCAGGCCGGTGCGCTGATAGAAGGCGGCGTCGACACATTACTTATCGAGACAATCTTCGACACCCTTAACGCAAAGGCCGCCGTCGATGCCTGTATGACAGAGATAAAGCGTTCAGGCCGCGACGTGCCCATCATGCTCTCCGTAACCGTCAACGACCTTGCCGGCCGCACCTTGTCGGGGCAGACACTTGACGCGTTTCTTGCCTCCATGTCGTCATACCCCATCTTCTCCATCGGTCTGAACTGTTCCTTCGGCGCTTCCCAGATGAAGCCCTATATAAAAGAGCTTGGTGAGAAGGCACCATACTATATCAGCGCCTATCCTAATGCGGGAATGCCCAACGAACTTGGCCAGTATGACGAAACCCCCGACACCATGATACCCCAGATAGCCGAGTTCATCGACGAAGGCCTTGTGAACATCATCGGCGGATGCTGCGGTACCACCGACGAGTTTATTGCCCGTTACGTCCCCATAGCCGATGGAAAGACTCCTCATAGTCCCGCACCCCCCTACGACCACATGCTCCTTTCCGGCCTCGACATCCATGAGGTGCCCAACAGCGGAGTGGGAAAGGTCGCTATATATAATAATGTGGGCGAGCGGTGCAATGTTGCCGGAAGCCGCAAGTTCCTCCGTCTTATCAATGAGAAGAAATACACCGAAGCCCTGAACATCGCCCGCAAGCAAGTTGACGACGGAGCCCTTGTCATCGATGTCAACATGGATGACGGCCTCCTCGATGCCAAGGCAGAGATGGTCCACTTCCTGAATATGGTCATGTGCGAGCCCGACATAGCCAGGGTGCCCATCATGATCGACTCATCGAAGTGGGACGTCATCACAGCCGGACTGAAATGTATCCAGGGCAAAAGCATCGTCAACTCCATATCCTTGAAGAACGGTGAGGACGAGTTCCTCAGCCATGCCCGCGACATCATGCGCTACGGTGCCGCCGTCGTTGTCATGTGCTTTGACGAGAAAGGTCAGGCCACGACCTACGACCGCAAGATAGAGATAGCAGAGCGCGCCTACCACCTGCTCGTCGACAAGGTAGGCATGAACCCCTACGACATCATCTTCGACCCAAATATCCTATCCATCGCCACCGGAATAGCGGAGCATGACAACTATGCCGTCGACTTCATCCGCGCCACACGCTGGATACGTACCAACCTGCCCGGAGCCCATGTCAGCGGTGGCGTGTCGAACCTCTCCTTCTCCTTCCGTGGCAACAACTATATCCGTGAGGCCATGCACGCCGTCTTCCTCTATCATGCCATTCAGAACGGCATGGACTTCGGCATCGTGAACCCCGCCACGAAGGTAGCCTATAACGACATCCCGGCTGACGAACTGAAAATCATTGAGGACGTCGTTCTCAACCGCCACACGGAAGGTGAGAGCGAGAGTCCTCAGGAGCGTCTTATAGAGCTGGCCGGAGAGATTGCCGAGCGCAAGGCCGCGGAGAAAGCCGGAAATGACGGCAAGGCTGCCAGTTCAGTGCCGGGTTCTTCTGAGGCCTGGCGTCAGGAGTCCGTCGAGGACCGTCTGAAATACTCCCTCCGAAAGGGACTTACCGAATACCTCCATGCCGACATCGACGAGGCGCTGGCCAAATACCCCCATGCCGTCGACATTATACAAGGTCCGCTGATGGACGGCATGAATGAGGTGGGAGAGCTCTTCGGTGCCGGAAAGATGTTCCTGCCGCAGGTCGTCAAGACAGCCAGGACGATGAAGGCCGCCGTGGAACTGCTCACGCCATTCATGGAGGCCGAGAAGGCGGAGGGTACGGTAAGTGCCGGAAAGGTCCTCCTCGCCACGGTGAAAGGCGATGTACATGACATCGGAAAGAACATTGTAGGCGTCGTCATGGCCTGCAACAACTATGAGGTCATAGACCTCGGCGTGATGGTCCCCGCCGACCAGATAGTCAGGAAGGCCAAGGAGGAACATGTCGACATGATAGGTCTCAGCGGACTCATCACCCCTTCCCTTGACGAGATGGTCAACACGGCGAAGGAACTCCGCAAGGCCGGCCTCAGTACACCACTTATGGTCGGCGGTGCCACTACCAGTGAGCTCCATGTCGCACTGAAGATAGCACCCTTCTACGACGGACCTGTGCTGTGGGTTAAGGATGCCGCACAGGAGCCTATCCTCGCCTCACGTCTCATGAGTGCCGACGGAAGGAAGCAACTGGAGGCAGAGCTCCGTGAGCGTTATGCCCGTCTGCGCGACGACTACCATCAGAAGCAGGAGAAGATACTCTCACTTGACGAGGCACGGAAGCGCAAGCCAAACCTGTTTTGAGTACATTTCGTATATATTAGTATGATGGCCATCGCCTCACTCATTCCCGTTTTAGTGGAAGAGTGAGGCGGTGACCGTCTTTTTTGTTATTGTGCGACTAACCCTCTTTATGAGACAGCAAAATTATCAAAAATAATGACACTTTTTAAAACCTATGCTTTTACGTTGTAAGTGTACGGAAAAAACGATGTAAAAGCATATGTTTTACACGATAAGTGTACGGAAAATACAACGCAAAATAGCCTTACTTGCAATTGTCTGAACATCAATCTGTTACAAGGCTGATTTTGAAATAATGTGATTTGAAAATTATTTACATGATAAATCCCCAAAGTAAGGCCATTCCCAGGTAATTTACCAGTAACAGTTATGTGGTTGAATGTACCCCATCACAATAATATATGGCAAGCATGCCTTTTTTATCCCAATCCCTCCCTAAAATTTTTTTTTTGAATAATTAAGGAAAAAATATACGGCATATTTTTGGCGTTGCGTTATTAATTATATAACTTTGCATACAACAAGAAACTCACACCCCATGACAAACAACACTTTCACACAAAACAAACAATTGGATGATATACGTTGACCTGAACGAAGAACATGTACGCCGCCTGAGTTTTTATCTCGCGATGGAAGAGTGGGTGGCGCGTAACATGTCAGAACCGGAATGCTTTTTTATGTGGCAGGTCGAGCCAAGTGTAATCTTTGGCCGGAATCAGGATGTCTATTCCGAGGTGAACCTCGACTACTGCCGCCAGAACGGTATTCAGGTTTACCGGAGAAAGAGTGGCGGAGGCTGCGTCTACGCTGACCTGTCCAATGTCATGCTTGCATACATCACCACCGCTGACGAGGCCCAGACCACCTTTGACCATTATCTGAAGATGGTCGTCGAGGTGCTGAAGAAGATGGGCATCGCCGCCTCGTGGACCGAGCACAACGACATAATGATCGGCGACAGAAAGGTCAGCGGCAACGCTTTCTATCATGTCACCACGTCATTCCCTGATACCCCGACAGCCGATGGCGTGAAGGCAGCGCCCAGTAAGGCTGTGGGCAGGAGCATCGTCCACGGCACCCTGCTCTACGATACAAACATGCGCAACATGGTCGGAGCCATCACACCGTCAGACGAGAAGATGCTCAAGCACGGTGTGCAAAGCGTAAGACAACGGATATGTCTGCTAAAGGACCACACCACACTCACCCTGCCGGAGGTGAAAGCATTCATCCGCGGGCACCTCACCGACAGCAGCGTAACTCTCACCCCAAAAGAAGTAACCGAAATCGAAAAACTTGAACAAGAATATCTTTCGTCCGAATGGATTTTCGGACACAACCCAAAACATTGAAGCAATCATTCCTAAATATGAAACATACAATCCTATATGACAGGCATGTGGCGCTGGGAGCGCTTATGCAGCCTTTCGGCGGTTTCGACATGCCGATACAGTACACCAGTATTATCGAGGAACACAATGCCGTACGCAACCACGTCGGCGTGTTCGACGTCTCCCACATGGGAGAGATTATCATCAGCGGACATCAGTCCGAGGAGTTCGTCAACCATATCTTCACCAATGATGTCAGGAAGATGGCCGTCGGCGATGTCATGTACGGCATGATGTGCTATCCAGACGGTGGTACCGTTGACGACACATGTATCTGCAAGGTCGAGCCGAACAGATATTTCATGACCGTCAACGCCGCAAACATCGACAAGGACAATGACTGGGTGCACAAGGAGGCAGAGAACTACGACGTTGTGGTATGCTACAAGAGCGACTACTGGAACCAGCTTGCCATCCAGGGACCGGAGGCCGAGAAGACTGTTACCGAGGTACTGCATCTGCCCTGCTCCGATCTGAAGTTCTATCAGTGCAAGGAGATACTGCGCTTCGACAGCGGTGTGCTCATCTCACGTACCGGCTACACAGGAGAAGACGGCTTCGAGATTTACGGCGATAAGGATTATATCACCGACGCCTGGGACCGTCTGATAAAAGCCGGAGTCTCCCCCTGCGGCCTCGGCTGCCGCGACACCCTCCGCTTTGAGGTCGGTCTTCCTCTATACGGTGACGAACTGTCGAAGGACATCTCACCGGTGATGGCAGGCCTGAGCCATTTTGTAGCCTTCGACAAACCCGAGTTCATAGGCCGTGAGGCCCTCCTCCGCCAGAAGACCGAAGGAGTGGCGAAGCGCCTGCGCGGCATACAGCTCGATGCCCATGCCGTACCGCGTCATGGCTATAAGGTTCTCAGCGACGGCAAGGAGGTCGGTGAGGTTACCACGGGTTACCGTCTCATCTCCGAGGACAAGAGTTGTGCCGTCGCCCTCGTCGACAGCTCCCTCAAGCTTGGCGACCGTGTGGAGATACAGATACGCAAGAAGACCTTCCCTGGAACGGTTGTCAAGAAGCGCTTCGTCGACACCCACTACAAGAAATAGCAGTCCTGCCGCTTCTCGTTCCCGGATATTGAGAAAATCATTCATCCGGGAGAGCGGTCAGGTGATTGGTAAACAGAAAACAATATATCTAACAATAAGACCCCACTATCTCCTCCTTTCCGCATGCGGCATGACGTTACGGCCACAGGAAGAGAACGGAAAGGTCCCTATTCTTTTATTTTATTATGGCAAAAGTTATTGATGGACTCTACTATACAGAGAGTCATGAGTATGTGAAAGTCGATGGAAACATCGGAACAATAGGCATTACCGATTATGCGCAGAACGCCCTGGGCAATGTGGTGTATGTCGACATGCCTGAAGTCGACGATGACGTGGAGGCCGGCGAGGAGTTCGGCGCCGTGGAGAGCGTGAAGGCCGCCAGTGACCTCAACTCGCCAGTTAGCGGAAAGGTCGTAGAAGTCAATGAGGCTCTGGAAGACAAGCCTGAGCTCGTGAACCAGGATGCCTTTGCCAACTGGATTATCAAGGTGGAGCTGTCCGACAAGACCGAGCTCGATGCCCTCATGGACGCCAAAGCCTATGAGGAGTTCTGCGCCAAAGAGGTACATTAGTCCTCTCTGCCCAAGAGCAAATAAAAAGTCTATAACAGTCTGACAAAAACAATATTATGTACAAATACTTTCCTCATACACCTGAGGATGTCTCCTCAATGCTGGAGAAGTGTGGGGCCGGGTCGCTCGACTCGCTCTACACTGACGTCAGGGAGGACATCCGTCTCAAGGGCGACTACGACCTGCCATCGGAGAAAAGCGAGCTCGAGGTGCGTGCTTTCTTCGACAGGCTCGGACGGAAGAACAGTCAGTTGACCTGTTTTGCCGGTGCCGGGGTCTATGACCATTATGCTCCCGCGGCAATACAGCAGCTCATGGAACGCTCCGAGTTCCTCACTTCCTACACTCCTTATCAAGCCGAGATATCACAGGGCACCCTACATTATATATTCGAGTATCAGTCGATGATGGCTGAGCTGACGGGAATGGAAATCTCCAATGCATCGATGTATGACGGCACCACCGCCACGGCAGAGGCGATGATGCTCGCCTACAACAACTCCCGCAAGGCCGACACGGTACTCTACAGTGAGAGCATGGACCCGAAGACCATCGCGGTAATGCGTACCTATGCCCATTTCCATGGAGTCAAACTGGAGAAGTTCAACTCCCTGGAGGTCTCGCCCGACGATTTGAAGGCGCGGCTTTCCGAAGGTGGCGTCGCCGGTGTCATCGTCCAGCAGCCTGACTACTATGGCATCATTGAGGACTTCACCGGTTTTGCTGATGCCTGTCACGGAAGCAAGGCGTTGTTCATTATCAACAGCGTTGCCGCCGACCTTGCCTTGCTGAAAACACCGGGTGAATGGGGCGCCGACCTTGCGGTGGGCGACGTGCAGAGCCTTGGCATCCCTATGGCCTTCGGCGGTCCTTATGCCGGTTATATGTGCTCTACGGAGAAGCTGATGCGTAAGTTGCCCGGACGTATTGTCGGTGAGACACGCGACACCAACGGTCAGCGTGCCTTCGTCCTGACCCTACAGGCGCGTGAGCAGCACATCAGGAGGCAGAAGGCCACGTCGAACATCTGTTCCAATGAGTCGCTGATGGCCCTCTATGTTACTGTTTATATGTCGCTTATGGGTAAGGAAGGAGTTAAGGAAGCGGCACAGCTCTCCTACGACGGAGCTCACTATCTATGTGACAAACTTGTGGCCACGGGCAAGGCACACCTCGTCTTCGACAAGCCTTTCTTCAATGAGTTCCTCATTGAGGTCGACAACCGCGATGTGTTCTACGACGGTGCCATTGCCAGAGGCATTCTTCCCGGCGTGAAAATAGGTTCCACTCAACTTCTGATGGCCGTTACCGAGAAGAGGACGAAGGAAGAAACCGACGAGCTCATATCAGTGCTCGCGTCAGTATAAGCACCTAGCGGTTGCAGGCAGAGAGCCTGCGGCTTTGAGAATACACAAAACAGTTTTACCAAGTAATCCTTTTCTTCTGTTTCCGACAACGAAGATGAAGGCTTACGCTTAGGATTACAAAATGAACAACAAACTTTACGGCAATCTTATATTTGAGCTTTCGCATCCCGGCCGACGCGCTTATTCCCTGCCGAAGAATGAGTTTGGCCATCACGAGCTGCCCTCGGGACAGCGAAGAGAGAAGGACGCGGAACTTCCGGAGTGCGATGAGATGACGGTTGTACGCCACTACACCAATATGAGTGGCAACAACTTTGGGGTCGACAACGGCTTCTATCCTCTTGGCTCTTGCACGATGAAGTACAATCCTCCCATAAACGAGGAGATGGCTGCCCTCCCGGCATTCGGTGCTCTGCACCCGTTACAGCCGGAGTCTACCGCTCAGGGTGCCCTGGAGATGGAATATCGTCTTCAGAAGGCTCTTTGCGCCATCACCGGTATGAGCGACTTCACCCTAAATCCTTGTGCCGGTGCTCATGGAGAGCTCACCGGTCTGATGATAATCCGCAGCTATCACCAGTCGCGTGGCGATGACAGACGCAGGAAAGTCATAGTCCCAGACTCTGCCCACGGCACCAATCCGGCTTCCGCGGCGGTCTGTGGCCTAGAGGTTCTGGAGGTCAAGAGCACGGAGAACGGTCTTGTGGACCTCGACGACCTCCGTTCGGTAGTAGAGGAGAACAAGGATGACCTTGCGGCGATGATGATGACGAACCCCAACACCCTCGGTCTGTTCGAGAAAGACATCCCGGAGATAACGCAGCTTATCCATGCCGCCGGTGGACTGATGTATTATGACGGCGCAAACCTGAACCCGATGCTTGGTATAGCACGTCCGGCCGACATGGGCTTCGACGTCATGCACATAAATCTTCATAAGACCTTCTCAACACCTCATGGTGGTGGCGGTCCTGGCTCAGGTCCCGTTGGAGTGAGAGCAGGACTGGAAGCGTTCCTGCCCAAGCCGCATGTGGTGCTCAAGGACGGCATATATGAGGTGGAGAACCCCACTGCCACAGATGAGTATTCTGTCGGGAACAACCATGTTGGTGCTTTCCTCGGCAACTTTCTGGTCATCGTCCGTGCACTTACCTATATTCTTTCTCTTGGCAAGGAAAATATAAAGAAAGTTGGTCCGCTGTCGGTTTTGAATGCAAACTATATCAAAGAGTCGCTTAAGGATGACTATGAGCTTCCTATAATTGGCGTCTGCAAACACGAGTTTGTCTTCAATGGCCTGAAAGACAAGTCGTCGGGGGTTACCACTATGGACGTGGCAAAGCGTCTCCTCGATTACGGCTATCATGCGCCTACTATCTACTTCCCGCTTCTGTTCCATGAAGCTATGATGATAGAGCCTACAGAGAACGAGAGCAAGGAGACGATAGACGGATTTATCTCTGTCATGCATCAAATAGCCAAGGAAGCCCGTGAGACTCCGGATGTGGTGAAGACGGCTCCTCACACCACTCCGATAACCCGTGTCGACGATGTTCTTGCGGCCAAGCATCCTATACTCACATACAGACAGATGGTCTCTGACAATAAAACATTAGGAAAATGACAAACTCGGATTTAATAATCATTGGTGCTGGTCCCGGCGGTTACGATACGGCAGTCTATGCGGCAGAGCATGGATTAAAGACTGTCGTCGTGGAGAAGGACGAGGTCGGCGGCACATGTCTGAACCGTGGATGCATACCTACGAAGTGCCTGGCCCACGATGCAGAGCTGCTGCGTAATCCTTTGTTGTCGGACGGCGATAGGGATGGCGTCAGTTTCTCACGGATTCGTGAACGTAAGGATGCTGTCGTCGCACAGTTGCGTCATGGTGTGGAGTCTCTCCTCTCCCAGCCGGGTATAACGATGGTGAAGGGAGTGGCACAGTTCGTTGATGCCCATACCGTGAGTGTCGGCGACGAAATGTACTCTGCCAGAAACGTCATCATCGCCACCGGTTCACATTCCAAACTTCCTCCGTTCGCCGTTGATGGTATGAGGTCCGGAAAAACGAAGGTCGTGACCTCGACAGAGCTCCTCGGCATAGAACGTGTGCCGGAGCGCCTTGCCATCGTCGGTGCCGGTGTCATCGGTATGGAGTTTGCATCGGCATTCAACACCTTCGGTAGTCATGTCGAGGTGTATGAGTTCCTAAAGGAATGTCTTCCCAGCCTCGACAAGGATATCGCCAAGCGTCTTCGTAAGACACTTGAGAAACGTGGCATCGGCTTCAATATGAAGTACAGTGTGGCGGATGTTGACGAACTGGATGCCGACGTAGTGCTCATTGCAACAGGCCGAGGCGCTAATGTTGAAGGTCTAAATCTCGATAAGGCTGGCATAGCCTGCGACAGAAAAGGCATTACCGTGGATGATAATATGAGAACAAATGTCGATGGCGTGTATGCTGTCGGCGACGTCAACGGCCGCATCATGCTTGCACATGCCGCGAAGTGGCAGGGTAGGAGGGCCGTCAATAATATTCTGGGACTGACCGACAACATACGTTTCGACATCATGCCGTCGGCAATTTTCACCTATCCGGAGGCTGCTAGCGTGGGGCCAGCAGAGGAGGCGTTGAAAGAAAAAGGCGTGGAATATACTGTTTCTAAGAACTTTTTCCGTGCCAATGGAAAGGCACTGGCCACCGATGAGACGGAGGGTATGATGAAGCTGATTGCTGATAGGGACGGAAAGATACTGTCCTGTCATATGTTCGGGGCCCATTCTGCCGATATCGTCCAGGAGGTCTCCGCACTGATGAATGCCGGTATTACCATTAATCAACTGAATGATATTATCCACATCCATCCTACGCTGGGAGAGATCCTGGTGAAATAGTTCGGAGAACAGTGTGAGTGGTATCTCTAATGATGTGAGATGCCGTGAAAACAGATTAAAAAGAAAACTCCCCAAAGGAAAGGGTGTCTTTTGTCTGACGCAGAAATATATGCGGTCAGTCTGACATCCTTCCCTTTGGGGAGTCTTTTGTGCTATCTATGTCTTAGAATGGCAGGTCATCGGCGCTGCCATCACCCTCCGGTGCCGGTGGGAACGGAGCCTGTGCGCCGCCCTGTGGTGCCGGTTGTTGAGGCGCTGCCGGCTGAGGCGCCGGTGCTGACGGAGCCTGTGTTGCAGCCTGCGCTGCTGCCGGGTCTATCGGCTTTACGGCCCATGCGGAGACATCGTTGAACCAACGGTCCTGCCACTGATGGGCATCGATATCGAACGATACGAGGTATTCGCCGCCAACCTGGAGGTTAAAGCTCTGAAGACGGTCTGCGCCAAAGACGCGGAAGACGCATTTCTTTGGATATTGATCGTGGGTTTCTATGACGAACTCCTGTGATTTCCACTGATTACCAGTCCTTTGCGAGACACCTTCACGTGGCTGAAGGGCTGCGATTATCTTTCCTTGTATTTCCATTTTATGTTAGTTTATGAGTTTTTCGGTTTATGTGTTCCAAACCGGTAAAAGGCATAAGCACTCTAAGTCTGTATTGTTTTACCAACGGAACACCTCAGTTTTTGACTTGTATCAGTTGCAAAGATAATAAAATCATTTATAAAATCCCATAGTTTTACAGAATAATTTTATCCTTCTTTACGCTGTCTCGCCATGCCGGATTATTTCTTTTCCACTACGTCCTCACCCTTAATGATATGCACATCACGCTGTGGGAACGGTATCTCGATATTATTGTCATTGAGGGTCTGATAGACGCATTCCATAATCTTGCCGTCGTCGCCATACTGTGTGAGTACGTTAACCCAGACAAGAATCTTAAGTGTAATGCAACTGTCGTCAAAACTCTTTAATACAACGTTGACCTTCCTGCGGTGGTCTATGAAGGGAAGCTTGGTGATGGCGTCAATCAACAGCTTCTGTACCTGCTGGATGTTGGTGCCATAGGCCACGCCGACCTCCAGAATGTCGAGCTCAAAACCGTGGTTCTTGGTCATGTTCTTGTAGTTCTTGGTGAAAAGCTGTGAGTTGGTGAACGCTATCACCGAACCGTCTATAGCTTCCAGCATCGTTGAGGTATAGCTTATCGACGACACCTTTCCGCGGATGCCATCGCAGATGATGTAGTCGCCAACCTTAATGCGTCCCGCCATCAGCGATATTCCGTAATAGATATTCTCAAGGATATCCTTCATAGCGAATCCGATACCTGTAGACAGGCCGCCGGAGACTACCACCAACCACGTGTTGCTGACATGGAAGATGGAAAGGCCTATAAGAAGCCATGTGCCCCATACGATGACCTGCTGCACCTTTATTATCATAACGCTGCGGCTGACAGCCGTTGTCGGGTCGGTCTGTTGCAGATGTTGCTGTATGAGGTCCTTCAGCGTGTGGTTGATATAGTTGAAGATGAAGGTCAGAATTATCACCTGACATACGGAGAAGATGCTCAGTCGGAAGTTCTTAGTGTCGATGATATACTCTGTGAATATCTGTCTGGTGGTGTCGGTGAGGTTGAAGACTGCTGCTGCCCAGTAGATGGAGATGATGAATGAGTATACGGTGAGCGACGGAATGATGACGAAATATATGAGACGGAACCACCATACCTTCGTGACCGGCATGTTAGAGGTGTGGTGGTTGTCGCGATATACCGACAACCACTTCTTTATGCAGACGAGCGTCAGGATACATGTGAGCATCATCACCCACCATATTATCACCTGCACGGCCAGCAGCGTATAGCCTACCATTGCCGCAATGTCGGAGATAACGAACGCCGAAAGGGTGAAGGTGCTGAGCAGCATGTCGGACTTCGGTATCTCGTTGCGATGCTTCTTTCCCGAGGTGAACTGCCATATCGTTGCCGCGATGAGTATTGGCGGAAAGAACACGTCAAGCACAACGGTAGGTATCAGCACTATACGGAAGGCAAAGACGATGAAGGCCACGGCGATGACCGGTGAGTAGACACGGTAGGTGTATTTCATTGCATCACCCGACACACGCAGGAGAATGGATATCACGATGGCGACACCGAGCCAGGAGAACTCAAGGAAGAGGTTAGCGGCCATCTTGACAAAGTTGGAGTTGATGATAATGCCCGTCTTCAGGACAGCCATTATTATACCGAACGTTATGATAGAACCGGCAAGTATGATATAAGAGCGTTTCTCCAGAAACCATTTGTTATGACTCTTGAAGCGGTCCTTCTGCATGACCTTTGTTACGACATACCTTATGCTTAGCACGTTGAAGCCTATGGCGAGCAGAGCGTAGATGGCAAGCGCGGTGAAAAGCCATATTATCCACCTGATGTCCCACTGTGAAGATACCTTACTCTGAGGATCGTACTTCTGTGAGAGTGAAATATACATTTCTCTGAAGTAGACTCCTATGTTCTTGATAATCGAAAGATAGTCGGAACCTCCACTGCTGAAGATGGTGTGCTGAATGAAGGAATACTGCTTGTCGGCATAGTCGTTGAGTGTGCTCAGGCGTTTCTCCGTATACTCATAATATGTAACGTAGTCCTTGAGGTCCTGATTGTTGTCATACAGCATCCTTCGTATGTTCACGGCCAATGTCAGACAGACGTTGCGGTCGGTCTTGGCGCGCTCGTCAAGAAAGAACGTGGGCATCGTCGACAGGGAGTTGATGAGTGAGTCATAACGTGAGATGTCAGCGTTGCTCTCCTCTATGTAATCCTTGAAAGGCAACGTCTTCTTCTTGAATTCCTCATATTGCGCCTTAGCCTCATGACAGGCGTATGTCAGATCGAAGATATTGTCAGTCTGCTGTGAGTATAGCATGATGGCATTCTGAGAGCTTCGTTCCATTATATCCTTCATGGTCTCAAAGACCTCCCTGCTCATCGCCTTAGATGAATTGAGCAGTTCATTCTGCTCATAGTGGGTGGTGATGAGCTCATGGCGCAGTACCGCCAGCGAGTTGGCAAGACTGTCCTCTTTAAGAACGGCATTGGCCGGAATGACAAAGAGAAAGGCCAGACAGAGTATGATAAGAATTCTTTTGTTCATATTATGTTGTTTTGACCCACAAAATTAATAAAAAGAATCCAATAACCACTCTTTTTTCGTACTTTTGCAATTAAAACTTATGAGCACTGCCGTAGTCTGGTCAATCAGCTGTATATGGGACGCTTTCATATTATCGTATACCGCTATTGGCAAGTGCTGAACTAAATGACAAGAAAGGTTTATATATGATACTGATAGCTGACAGCGGAAGCACGAAAACCGATTGGGCCGTGCTCGATGAAAAAGGGACCGAGATGGCACGCATACGTACCCAGGGGATGAATCCTTTTCATCTATCGTCAGAGGAGATGAAAGGAATAATATATGGGGAACTCATACCGTTTCTGCCGTCCGGGCATCCGACCGCCATTTCCTTCTTTGGTACCGGCTGTACTCCCGACCAGATACCACTGATGAGAAAGCTTCTGTTGGAGACGATGGCTTGTGATAACGTCGTGGTGGGCAGTGACCTGCTTGGGGCGGCACGTGCTCTGTGTGGAGACCGTGAGGGCATAGCCTGTATCCTGGGCACCGGTGCCAACAGCTGTCTATATGATGGACATGAGATAGTGGCAAATATACCTCCGCTGGGATACATCCTCGGCGACGAAGGCTCTGGAGCCGTTCTCGGCAAAATGTTCCTCAACGCCATATTCAAAGGTTTCTTGAATGAAGAGATAAAGCAGTTGTACCTTCAGGAGAGCCACCAGACGTATGCGGACATTATAAGGAAGGTATACCGCGAGCCCCTTGCCAACCGCTATCTTGCCTCTACAGCCAAGTTCATCAGTGCCCACATGGCCGACTATCCTGAACTTAGCACACTTGTAAAGGATAACTTCCGGGGGTTCATCCATCGGAACATCGACAAATATAACAGGAAGGATCTGCCGCTTAACTTCGTCGGAAGTATAGCGTATTTTTTTCAGTCGGAGCTTAGGGAGGTATCAGAAGAATGCGGATACAGCCTCGGACATGTGGTGCGGAGTCCGTTGGACAGATAGTGGAACGTTACACAAGATGGTAACGTTCCCCGTTCTGTTTTTTCTTTATACTTAGACATTCACCTCTTCCCGGTCCTTCAATGTCTCGTTGAGGAAATCCAGGAAGAGACGCATAGCCTTGTTGGTGGCAATGGCAAGGTTGATGTCGCGGCCGAAGTCCTCTGTGAGCTTAAACGTGCGAATGTCATCCTTACTGCCATAGCCAATCCATATTGTGCCGACGGGTATCTCCTTCGTGCCACCGCCTGGACCGGCGATGCCTGTGGCGGAGATGGCATAGTCGACATCCAGAGCCTTGATGGCACCCTGCACCATCTCACGTGCCACCTCCTCGCAGACAGCTGTCTGCTCTTCGAGTACCTCATGGCTGACACCGAGGAGATGCTCTTTCACCTCGTTGGTATAGGATACTATGCCACCCTTGAAATAGTTGCTGGCACCAGGGATGGAGATGATTGACTCGGCGATCCTACCGCCCGTGCAACTCTCTGCCGTGCCCACGGTGAGCCCGGAGGCATAGAGCTGGTCGCCTATCTGACGTGATATTATCTTACTTTCGAATTCCATAATCTTAGATGCCTCCCACAAACCCTGACAAAGGAAGGGTACGCTTTGGAAGCGTTTCGCAGTGAGGCCTTAGTCTTATTATTGGTTGAAAAATAATTTTATCTGTTGTTACTGTCTCTTTCTTTATGCTACGTTTATCACCTGCGGTTCTCACCTTTCCGGTGCATATGGTGAGACAACCGTTATTTGAAGGTTACCTTAGAGAATGCAGGAAGGTCAATCGTCGCGAAATCGTGATCGCGGTATTTGAACGTGCCCACACAGGCAATCATCGCCGCGTTGTCGGTGGTATAGCTGAACTTCGGAATATATATGGTCCAGCCGAACCGTTTGGCATGATCACGGAAGGCATCGCGGAGCACCGAGTTGGCACTTACACCACCGGCGACGGCGACATGCTTTATTCCTGTCTCCTTGACAGCCATACGCAGTTTCTTCATCAGTATGTCCACGATGGTATATTCCAATGAAGCTGCAAGGTCCTCCTTATGATGTTCTACGAAGTCGGGGTCTTCCTTGACCCATTTCTGCAGACTGTAGAGGAATGATGTCTTCAGACCGGAGAAAGAATAATTGAATCCTGGGATATGAGGTTCTGCAAACTTGAATGCCTTCGGGTCACCGTTCTTTCCCAGCCGGTCAATGATAGGACCACCGGGATAACCCAGCCCCATGACCTTAGAGCATTTGTCAATGGCCTCGCCGGCAGCATCGTCGATGGTTTGTCCGAGAACCTCCATGTCATTGTATGCGTTTACCTTTACTATCTGACTGTTGCCGCCGGAGACAAGTAGGCACATGAACGGGAACGGCGGCATGTGGTTGTCGTCATCGCTTTCCTTGATGAAGTGCGCCATGACGTGTCCCTGCAGGTGATTGACGTCGATAAGCGGTATGTCGAGTGAACGGGCGAAGCCCTTAGCGAAACTTGTTCCGACGAGCAGAGAGCCCATAAGTCCCGGACCACGTGTGAATGCTACCGCCGACAGTTGTTCCTTGGTAATGCCGGCGCGCTTTATAGCCTGGTCGACTACAGGTACCACGTTCTGCTGATGGGCACGTGAGGCCAACTCCGGTACCACACCACCATAAGCCTTATGGACCTCCTGTGAGGCAGTCACATTACTTAGAATGACCTGGTTGCGTAGAACGGCGGCAGAAGTGTCATCGCAAGAGGACTCGATACCAAGAATATACACAGGTTCAGCGTCTTTCTCCGAGAGAGAAGATTGCTGGTTGCCGTGCTGTTTGTTTTCTATAGAATTCATTTCCTGTTTCGTTTAATAATATAAAGGGTGTGTTTCTCTCCGAACCTTCTTATTCAGACAAGATCTCCACGCCCTTGTCAGTCATGAGGAATGTGTGCTCCCACTGTGCTGAAGGCTGCTCGTCGCCAGAGATAACTTCCCAGCCGTAAGGGTCGTCAGCGTCTATGAACACTTTCCATGTACCCATGTTTATCATTGGCTCAATGGTGAAGACCATGCCAGGTACGAGAACCATGCCCTGGCCTTTATGACCAAAGTGTACAATGTCGGGCTCTTCGTGCATTGCCAGTCCTACACCATGTCCGCAGAGGTCGCGGACAACACCATAGCCGTATTTTTCAGCATGTTTCTGTATGGCATGGCCGATGTCGCCAATGGTGCAGAAGGGCTTTGCTGCCTGGGCACCGAGGTCGAGGCATTCCTTTGTTACGCGCACCAGCTGTTCCTTTTCCGGCGTGGTATGACCACCGATGATGAACATACGGCTGGCATCACCGAAGTACCCGTTATAGTCGAGCGTCATATCCACGTTAACGATGTCGCCCTCCTGAAGCACATCCTCCTCCTTAGGTATTCCGTGGCAAACGACCTCATTTATACTGGTGCATACGCTCTTTGGGAAACCTTCGTAGTTTAGGCAGGACGGATGAGCACCATGGTCCTTACAGTACTGCATGCATATATCGTCAATCTCCTGGGTGTTCATACCTGGATGGATAGCTTCGGCCACTGCGTCAAGGCAACCGGTGTTTATCTTTCCGGCAACCCTTATGCCTTCAATCTGCTCCGGCGTCTTTACCATGTCGCGTGTAGGAACGAGCTTGCCCCTACGCTCCAGGTCCATAATCTTTAAGTCCATCTCTGTCGGCTTCTGCCCTGGCAGCGGATGCCAACGTCTTTTCTTGCTTGTATTGAATATCATAGTTTTATTCGATGAGAATCCGGCACGTCCTAATCGCAGATGCGCCTTTCTTTTATATTTGCCTTTCAGATTGCAAAATTACAGTTTTTTTTTGAGTTATGGTCTTTTCTAACTGTGAAATTAGGTAATAATCACTATCTTTGGTGAGATTCATCCATCCATAAAAACAAAGTGAGGGTGGGATTCTTCCCATCCTCACTTTGTGGTTATGTTAATATAAGAACACTTGCCGTTTTATGGCTGAGTTTTCTCATTTGACAGAAATCCGTGTTCCGCCTTCCCTTCCGATGAACTCCGGGGAATAAGCACACTGTGCTGTGCAGGAGCCTGACTGATAATCGCCGGTACGGTCGATATAGTATTCTGTCTCAACGACATGCTTACCTTTTGACATCCGTCCGAAGTAATAGTTTGTCGTGTAATCACGTGGCGTGATGTAATAGCTCCAGTTGTAACTTGAAAGTTGGCTGACTGGCTCAAGACATGCGGCACGCTTGTCGATGACCTCTACGAAGTCGTAGTCGCGGTCGGCAGTAATGGTGATGCGTACTTTCACCTTTGAGCCCACACCGACAGTGGCCTTACCGGAGGAAGCGGCGATGACGTTGCCTTTGCTGTCGAGGATTTCCCTCTTCACGGTCAGTCCACTGGACAGTGGTCTCACCTTTTGTGAAGACTGGAAGAACTGTGCGTAGAGGGCACCCCAACTCGTTCCGTCCGACTCCTTGACAATCTCTATCCGACTGTTGTTACCGTTATTCATCGTTACGGCACTGCTTATATCCTGCTTCACATATCCCATTCCGGCACTGCCCTGTGGCAGTGCGACCGCCTCATGGTTCACATAGACCTTCACAGGCTCTCTCTCCTCGAGCGACTGCCCCAAAGAGAAGGCATCGCGATTTCCATTGTCATTGCCAGTTGCGGCCTTTGTAGTCTTAAAGAAAGCATAGATGGCATTTGCGGAGTTCAGCGGTGTGTCCCAAGTCTGGGTGCGCTTCTCTTGCAGAAGCCACCGTTTCATCTCGTTGATGGTTCCAACTTCTCCGGGCTTCAATATCTGGTATGCCTCGATGGCGGCAGTCTGAGTCGGAATCTTATAGTCGAACCAACTGTACAGCGCCTTGCGCGTATCGAAGTAGCGTCCCATCTCCTCCTTGTAGACAGAATACTCGCTGATACTCTGGAGATACTCCTGTGCAATCTTCGTCCGGCCGTACATAGCTAGGATAACGGCACTGTTGGCTTTACCGTAGATAGTGAGGTCGCGTGGCATAGCAGCCAGTTTGTCTACGATATAGTTGATGTCAGCTGTGGTCTTGCGCTTGGCAAGAGCACTGCTGTATACGTAGTCGCAGAGAGCGTCCGACGGCCATACCTTTATCTTCTTGGCTTCTTCGCGTCGCATCTCGCTAACCTGCTTGGCGACTTGTCTGTCGAGATATGACCATACCGAAGACTGCCAGCTTCCTGCCTTCAGCAATGATGAGCTTGGGCTGTCAGCAGGGAGCATAGCCTGCAGGCGTGTCATAGTCTTCATCACCGCTACCGTCATATAGAAGCTGCCGTCCATTCCCGGCCACCAAGAGAAGGAACCGTCCGGGTTCTGAAGATTTATGAGTTGTGATAGAGTGGTATTAAGGTGGTTCATGAGCGAGTTCTCGTTGAAGTAGTTGGCCAGTGCCAGCTTCTGCGAGCCCTCCTTCTCAGCATCCATTACCCAAGGTGTCTCGCTCAGAACAAGAGCCTTCAGCTCCTGGTCTTTCTCAAGACAGCTCATCAGCGACGACTCTTTGCCGGCCTCACGCTTCCACAGTTCAAATACCGTCTTTATCTTCGGCGTTGAGTTCATAATATTAAGTGCGATACTGTTGGCAAAGTAGGCCGTGGCCAGCGAGAGCGCATCCTTGTCGTTAGGATTGGAGACATAAGGAAGGGCCTGCACCATAAGCCATGAAGGATTATTAGTGTATTCGAACTTAACCCTCGCGTCTTTCACGCCGTCGGGAATTATAGTCCCGGTGCTGATGGTCTTCGTCCCCTTGCCTGTCTGTGTGAACGGATAGGTGTTGGTGATGTATTCTGTGGCGGGGAGGACAGCAAGATAATGCTGCTCTCCATCGGAGAAGCCGTCGCCCTCAGCAATGACCCTGGCAATGAAAAGGGATTGGTCGTTGCCGTCTTTAGCAAATACTGTTGCGTCTACATCGAATATTACACTTGTCGTGGCTTTGCTGTCGGCATTAAAGGTTGTCTCTTCCGTCGTCAGCACCCTTTCCGTTGCCGGGTTGAGAATCTCAAGGCGTGCCTTTCCCTGGATGCTTTTGGTTGACGTATTGAAGATGCGTGCCGTTATGCAGGCCTTGTCGCCATGACGGATGAAGCGTGGCATGTTCGGTTGTATCATAATGGTTTTCTGTGCTACAGCCTCGTCGGTGAGCAGACCATAGTTGATATCGGCATCGTGGGCCAGTCCCATGAAGCGCCATGTCGTGGTACTCTCAGGTAAGGTGAACTTCATTACGATGTTGCCGTCCTTATCCGTCGTAAGTTGAGGATAGAAGAACGCCAGCTCGTTGAGGTTCTCGCGGAGCTGAACGGGTGCCTTCGTGTCCTTCGGAGTCTCTGATGTCTCTTTCTTGGAGCGTTTCTGAGCATTTAAGACATTGACTCCTGCCGCGGAGCCTTGAAGGGCCTCTCCAACCTCCATCGGCTCAGCGCTGCCAAAGTCCATCATTGCGTTGTCTTCTTTGGCGGAGAGCATTACGCGTGAGGACCTCAGAACTTCCGGAAATGCATAGCCATAAGTCATCAGCCCACTGTAGTAGTCGCGGTTAATGCTTCTGAAGTTAAGGCCGTAGACCCTTTCGAACTTTATATTTCCACTTGTCATGGCATGGAGATGGCCGAAGTCGACGGCGTTCCATGCAGCTCCCGGCAACATGTAATAATATGTTGGTAGGAAGTTCCAGTTGTGGTTTGCAATCTGGTCGAGGCTCTTGTCATAGAGTGTGGCCATCAACTGTGCGTTGGCAGGCTTGCCATTGGGAGCGAGTATGGTAAGTGTCCATTCCTCTTTCTGTCCGGGTACAAGATTATTGCGGAATGTCTTCCATGCCAGGCGGAGCCTATTGTCTTTCTCCGGACGGCGAATCTCTGCACGGTGAGTGAATGTCAGGCCGTCGCGGACCCATGCTACGTTGAGCACAAGACCGTCGCCGTATTCCTCCTTGTACTTGAACTCGCGTGTAGTTATGGCATTACTCTGGTCGAGGGAGCCCTGTTCGAGTATCTTGTTATAACCATCGAGAAGAGTGTAGACAAAATGCTGGTCGCCGTCGGATGAGCCGAACTGCACGTATACAGGCTTCCCGTCGGCAGAGAATTGTGTACTGCTCTGCCAGAACCAGTCGCGGGTCTCTATGACGGGGCGCTTGTCGGAAACGGAGAAGACCACGAACTCCTTCTTCAGAGTGTCGCCTTCGCAGATGGCGGTGAGCAGATACCTGCCGGAAGAAAGGCCTTTGATTTCTACTGGACTGTTGGCCGGAGAGGTCTTGTCGATGACAGTCTTTCGGCTTCTGTCGTTCTTCGCATTGCTGAGGCCTTCCACTTTCCAACTCACGGCCCCGTCTATCTCCTTGCCCGCCATATTGGTGCGCCTGAAGGTTACCGTGGTGAGCGAGTCCTTGAGTATCTTGTCGGAAAGGTCGCTGGTGAGCGACGTGGGATTGGTGCCGAGAGGCAGCAGCGTTGCGCCCTCATGACTCTCTCCTCCCTGGTCGGTTACCTTAGCGGAGACCGACATATTATAATAATGGTATATCTTCAGACCTCTCATGAGGCCGTCGGTGTCAGAGGCAGGAAGGACGATAGGTACCGGGATGTTGAAGTTTCCGTTGTCATCCGTTGTTGTCGTGCCGGTGAAGGTGAAGTCCTCATCATCGTCATCGTCATTCCACCAGTGCCACCACCAGGCCTGTTCGCGCTTTACGGTATACTCTACCTTTGCTCCCTGTACGGGAACACCGGCGTAGGTCTTGGCTTTTCCGCTGACGGTAATGGTGTCGCCGGCACTGTAGGCCTTGTCGTAATCGTCGAAGGAGACCTCGAAGGTCGGGCGTTTGTATTCCTCCACCTTTATCTCAGCCCATTCTGTGACCGATGATGTGGCGCGGATAGTGTAGTCGCCAGTAAGGCCCGACGAGGGAAGAGTGAAGGTCGTAGAGGCGGAACCGAACTTGTCGGTTGTTACCTTAACGGTGCTCACCTCCTTGCCATTGGCATCGTTCAGAACTATTGTTACATTCTCATCCTGCAGGGCCTTGCGTGTGTGGTGTCTGTTGTCCTGTGAATAGTAAATGAGCGAGACGTGAACGGTCTGCCCAGGACGGTATATGCTTCGGTCGGTGAAGACCCTCATCTTGTCCTCTGCCGGACTCTGCGATGAGTAGTATTCCTTCCATTGGTTGCTTGTCAGTGCTGCCTTGTCGTCGTTGGTATACACCCAGACATTGATGCCATTGTTATTGGCCGGAGTAAACGTAGCCTCTCCCTTGATGTTGGCGGTGAGTTCTTTGACAGTGTCGCCGCGGCCATAGCCACGGTACTGTGATATCCGGATATGGGCACCGGCAACAGGCTTTCCCGTCGTGGCGTTTACAACCACAAGACGGAACTTATTGTCGGGTAGGCTCTCCTTGATAAGAGCGAGGTTGCTGACATGGTAGAGGTCATATACCGGCGTAGGCTTGCTTGCACCTGTCGTGGCAGCAGTACATTTGAATTCCATCAGCCACATACCGGTCGAAAGGCCAGGAATGACAATGCTGTCATCGATGGTCTCGAAGGCATGCTGAAAGTCAATCTTCTTGCTTACGGTAAGTATATCACTGGTCTTTGCTGCGAGCAGCTTCTTAAGATCTGACGGATTCTGAGGATTCCACTTGGTATCGCCGTTGACGTTGAGTCTCGTCATGGTGAGGACCACTTCCGACAGATTACGCGCTGAGAAGGTAGCAGTGCGCTCTTTACCTGGTATGGAGAAGTCATCACCGCCATTGAACGATAGAGTAGGCTGAGTGAGACTCTTCTGACCATTGCGCACGCGGCTCATGTCTTTCCATGCAGGCCAGCGGCTGAGGATATTCTCACCATACTCATATTTAGCCTTCGCCTCGGTGTTGTTCCCTTCAGGCATAAGACAATAGCGTTCTATGGCAGCCTCCGCGCATTCAGCGACGTCGCCATATACGTTAATAATAGAGTCTAATAGGGCTATAGTCTCCTTGCCGTTTTCTCCCGAATGGTGTCTGTTACCGTCTCTGACGCCCTGAAGAGCGGTCACGCAGGCAGCCGCTCTGTTACCATGTGCATCGTAGTATTTGTTGAGCGTGCCATAATCGTGTGTCATGAAACCTATGACATGCAACAAGTCGTCATTGAAAATTTTGCTGTCTGCACCTTTTCCTACCAACGGCTCATAGCCGCCGGCGTTAGCCTGGGCCAGTGCCTCGGGATTAGTCAGCGCTTTCCTGGCATATTCCTGAGCTTTAACTTTAGCGTCGTCGAGTTCTGTGTTGTTGGAATAGATGTCGCTTAACACAGCACATAAGACAGCTCTCACCGCCGGTGAGGTCTCTTTCTCTTCCTTTGCCTCCAAACGGGCAATTTCCACTTTTGCCGAATCGGGTGAGATGGTGGTCTGCACAGAGGCCCGTTGGATGGTGGCGGCGAGCAAATGTCCGTACTTCCTTTCCCGCGTGGCCTTTGCGACAATCTTATCCAAAGCGTCCATCTCCGTCTTGGGCAGGTCCTTGGCCTTGGCTTCTCTGACACTTCCCCACAGTTGGTCATAGCTCTGTGCGGAAGCCATGAATGGTAATAGCGTCATAAGCAATACTAAAAGTTTTTTCATCCTCATATAAAAATGTTTTTATTTACTAAATGCAAAGATATGGGAAACACTGCACAATCTTTCCCGTTTTTATCCATTTTTATCATTAATTTAGGAAAAGTGCCATTTTATGTTGACGCCTCAGAATAGGAAAACGTATGCTCAGTGCCTACAACATAACAATTACCGCTACAACAGGATAAACGAATTCGGAACCGGTACAAAGAAATAAAGCCTCATCTGAGAATGCTCAGATGAGGCTTTATATGTAGGAGAAATATTCTTTTGCTTACTCTACGACCACCAATGGGTCGTCTTCCATGACGCTCTGTCCGTTCTTAACGCAGATGGCGGTAACCTTTCCGTCCTTCTCTGCCTCAATATTGTTGGCCATCTTCATAGCTTCGAGTACAACGAGAGTGTCGCCGGCCTTTACCTCCTGTCCCACGCTGACAGCGATTGACGTGATGGTACCTGGCAGCGGAGCCTTGACGGCATTGTTGGCGTTGATGTTTGCAGACGGAGCAGCAGCCTCTTCATCGTCCTGTTTAGCCACAGGCTTGCCAAGGACGACCTTCTTCTTCTCTGGCTCGGCGGGCTTCTCCATCTGAACCTTGTACTCCTCGCCGTTGACTTTGACGTCAGCTACATTGTCCTCGCTGATATTGCCAATCTCGACTTTGTATTCCTTACCGTCGATAGTATATTTGAATTCCTTCATTTCTGTTTATGGTCTTTTGGTCATGCTGAGGAACTTAGCATCCCACAGTGTGCACTTTGGTTTTATTGTAATGATACCCGGCTCCTGGTCGTGGACATTGTTGCCCTCAAACTCATACAGAGCCATGGCTATTGCAGCATAAATATTCTTGTCCATATATTTCTTCTCTCTTTCCTGTTCCGGTCCTCCGGGCGGAGAACCGGAATGGTGAATATCGGATTTTAATTACATCGGCATGCAACCGTGCTTCTTCGCCGGAAGGCTCTGACGCTTGTGAGCCAGCTGGGCCAGTCCGCGGCAAATGCGGAAGCGAGTGTTGCGAGGCTCGATGACGTCGTCGATGTAGCCGAACTGTGCTGCCTGATAAGGATTGGCGAAGGTCTTAGTGTACTCGTCTTCCTTCTCGGCGAGGAACTCCTTGACGTCGCCACCTTCTTCCTTAACCTTCTTTGCTTCCTTGCCACAGAGAATGGCAACGGCGCCGGAGGCGCCCATGACGGCAATCTCTGAGGAAGGCCATGCGAAGTTGAGGTCAGCGCGGAGCTGCTTGCAGCCCATAACGATGTGGGAGCCGCCATAGCTCTTGCGAAGGGTAATGGTAATCTTTGGCACTGTAGCCTCACCGTAAGCATAGAGGAGCTGCGCTCCGTGCAGGATTACAGCGTTATACTCCTGACCTGTTCCCGGGAGGAATCCCGGAACGTCAACAAGTGATACGATAGGGATATTGAACGCATCGCAGAAACGGACGAAACGCGCACCCTTGCGGCTTGCGTTGACGTCGAGGACACCGGCATAGGCGGCAGGCTGGTTGGCAACTATGCCGACACTCTGACCGTTGAAATGTGCGAAACCGGTAATGATGTTCTTTGCAAACTTAGGCTGTACCTCAAAGAAGTCACCGTTGTCGGTGATGGCAGTGATGACCTTATACATATCGTAAGCCTTGTTGGGGTCGTCAGGGAGAATGTCGTTGAGCAGGTCTTCCTTGCGGTCTATAGGATCCGTGCACTCCACGCGAGGAGCCTCCTCGGTATTGTTTGACGGGATATAGCTCAGGAGAGTCTTTATCATCTGCATACACTCCTCCTCGGTCTTCGCCGTGAAGCTCGTAACACCACTCTTTGAGGCGTGAACGGAGGCACCACCAAGGTGCTCGGCATCGATCTCCTCACCGGTAACAGTCTTCACCACCTTCGGACCAGTCAGGAACATATAGCTTGTGCCCTCAGTCATGATGATGAAATCGGTGAGGGCAGGAGAGTAGACAGCACCACCGGCACACGGACCCATGATAGCTGATATCTGTGGAACGACACCCGAAGCAAGGATGTTACGCTCGAAGATCTCACCGTAACCTGCCAGTGCGGAGATACCCTCCTGGATACGTGCACCACCGGAGTCGTTCATACAGATGACCGGAGCACCGTTGCGCATAGCCATGTCCATGACCTTGCAGATTTTCTGTGCCATTGTCTCGGAGAGCGAGCCGCCGTTGACAGTGAAGTCCTGTGCATAGACGTAGACGAGACGTCCGTCGATGGTGGCAGAGCCTGCTACGACACCGTCGCCAAGGAATTGCTTCTTCTCCATGCCGAAGTTGTGGCAGCGATGGAGCTTGAACATGTCGTACTCCTCGAAGCTGCCCTTGTCGACAAGCATTTCTATGCGCTCGCGGGCTGTATATTTGCCGCGGCTGTGCTGCTTGTCAATGGCTTTCTGACCTCCTCCCAGACGGGCTTGCTCCCGTTTGGCTACGAGTTCCTTAATCTTTTCTGTTTGTATGCTCATTTCTTTAATATTGTATTGTTTCGAAAAATTTATCGTGCAAAAGTACAAAAAAATATTCAGTTACAGTCCTTTGGCTTTATGCGTTTATGAGTTTTTCAGATATTTAACTCAACTTTTGCATGCTGTAAGTCATAGAACGCGCTATATCCAACTACTTGTAATTTGTTTACTCCAGCTCGGACAGTTCCAGCCAACGCATCTCCTTTTCGTCGAGCTCCTCCTTCAGCACCGGCAGACGCTTGCTCTTCTCCGTCAGCTCGTCGACGGAGAGCGTGCCGGAACAGAGGGCTGCTTCAAGACTCTTCTGCTCTTCCTCAAGGGCCTTTATGTCTTTCGAGAGCTGTTCGAACTCACGTTTCTCCTTAAACGACATGCGCTTGCGGGTGTCATGATGGTAGTCCTTTTTTGTCGGCTTGCTGTCTCCCTGTTGCGACTTTGTGGACGATGATGCCTTGGCCGCACCTTGCTGGGTTTCCTTTGCCGTGAGCTTCTCGTACTCGCGGTACTGGGTGTAGTTGCCAGGGAAGTCCTTAATGTCGCCATTGCCTCGGAAGACGAGCAAGTGGTCGACGACCTTGTCCATGAAGTACCTGTCGTGGCTCACCACGATAACGCATCCCGGGAAGTCCTGAAGATATTCCTCCAGCACCTGCAGCGTCTGTATGTCGAGGTCGTTGGTAGGCTCGTCGAGAACGAGGAAATTGGGATTTTTCATCAGTACGGTACACAGGTAGAGCTTACGCTTCTGACCTCCCGACAACTTGGCCACATAGTTGTACTGTTCTTCGCGGGAGAAGAGGAAGTAGTTGAGGAATTGTGATGCTGTCATGTGGCGTCCGCCACCAAGGTCTATGTATTCGGCAATGTCGGTGATGACATCTATGACCTTCTGGTCCTCACGGAATTGCAGCCCTTCCTGTGAAAAATAACCGAAACGTACCGTCTCGCCGATATCGAAGCGTCCGCTGTCGGGAGGCACCATACCAAGGAGCATCTTTATGAATGTCGACTTTCCCGTACCGTTGTTGCCGACGATGCCCATCTTCTCGAAACGTGCGAAGTTGTAATAGAAGTCCTTAAGTATGATTTTTTCTCCTTCGGTACCGTCGGCGTTCCTTATAGGGAAGGACTTGCTGACATACTGACATTCGAAAATCTTTGAACCGATGTAGACATTGCTTGCCTTCAGACGCACCTGTCGCTCCTCGATTCTCTGTTTGGCCCTGCGCTCCAGGTCCTCGAAGGCATCCTCACGATAGCGAGCCTTATGGCCGCGAGCCTGAGGCATCCGTCTCATCCATTCGAGCTCCTTACGGTAGAGGTTGTTGACGCGGGCTAGTTCTGCACGGCGGTTGTCAATGCGCTCCTGTCGCTTCTCAAGATAATAGGAGAAGTTGCCGCGGTAGGTGTATATGGTCTTGTCGTCGAGTTCCAGGATGACGTTGCAGACGTTGTCGAGGAAGTAACGGTCGTGTGTGACCATGAAAAGCGTCTTATTGCCACGGTTGAGGTAGTTCTCAAGCCATTCTATCATATGGAGGTCAAGGTGGTTAGTCGGCTCGTCAAGGATGATAAAGTCGGGCTCCGTGATAAGGACATTGGCCAGGGCAACACGTTTCTGCTGACCGCCGCTGAGTTGCCCCATAGGCTGCTCGAAGTCGGGAATCTGCAACTGTGTGAGAATCTGCTTGGCTTTCAGCACCCGCTCGGGCTCTCCGTGATGATTGAAGCAGGCATCCAGGACACTCTCCTTGGGGTCGAAAGCCGGAGCCTGCTCCAGGTAGCCCACCTTTATGTCATTATGATATACGATATTACCGGAGTCGTATCCTTCCTTTCCTGTGAGTACAGAGAGCAGGGTAGACTTTCCGGTTCCGTTTTTTGCTATTAGTCCGACCTTCTGCCCTTCGGCTATGGAGAATGAGATATTCTCAAAAAGGACTTGCGCTCCGAAGGACTTTGTCAGGTTTTGGACATCAAGATATGGTGTTTGAGACATGACTTTATTGTTGTGGGGTGTCGAAAATATTATATTTAGGACATTACTCTTGAGACTGCATGGAATGGTTTATCTCATCAATGTAGTTGAGCACCTCGTCGCGTCCTGACTTGCTTGCAGCACTTGTGATGAAATAGGGCGGGAGAGTCTCCCAGGTGTTCTTCAACGTCTTCATCCATTGTATGGCGTTTGTCTTTGCGCGTGATGGGGTCAGCTTGTCGGCTTTGGTGAAGATGATGGCGAAGGGCACACCGTTCTCACCGAGCCAGTCGATGAATGTCCTGTCGATCTTCTTCTGCTCATGGCGTATGTCGATGAGCACGAACAGACAGCAGAGCTGCTGACGCTTCAGGATATACCCTGTGTTCATTATCTGGAGATTACGCTCCGTTGTCTTTGAGCGTGCGTAGCCGTAGCCTGGGAGATCAACGATATACCACTGGTCATTTATCATGAAATGGTTTATGAGCAGGGTCTTGCCAGGTGTGGCCGATGTCTTTGCCAGTCCCTTGTGGTTGCAGAGCATGTTTATGAGACTCGACTTGCCGACATTGGAACGGCCTATGAAAGCGTATTCCGGCTTGTCGTCCTGCGGACAGCGGTCTACTGACGGTGCCGATATGATGAATTCAGATTTGGTAATGTTCATTTCTCTTTTGTAAAAAACCGGTACAAACTTATATAAAATTTTTGAGATTTTACACCAGTAGGATAAAAAAGTTGAGGCCACAACGCAAATAACTGCTGAGATGCGGCTGAAAGCCGCAATTTCTTAGTAACTTTATAGCGGAGTCTT
>Ga0256406_1000369_pt1 | contig 84464 bp, 77 predicted proteins | sample RumenRJG_03DNA_FD_185986 | JGI IMG/M metagenome (GOLD analysis project Ga0256406, IMG submission 185986) | Bovine rumen microbial communities from Lethbridge, Alberta, Canada - RJG_03 | ecosystem: Host-associated > Mammals > Digestive system > Stomach > Rumen | place: Canada: Alberta | collected...
CCGTATCCGTACCGGGAGATATCTCCTCCGCCGCATATTTTATTGCCGCGGCACTCATGGTTCCGGGATCCTGTGTCCTCCTCAAAAATGTCGGCATTAATCCGACCCGGGACGGCATCCTTGAGGTTGTGAAAGCGATGGGCGGCTCCATCGAACGTATGAATGTGAAAGAATCCGGCGGCGAGCGCTCGGCCGATCTCCTCATCCGCGCGCAAAAGCTGCAGGGATGCAGGATCGGAGGCCCGCTCATTCCCCGTCTGATCGACGAGCTTCCGGTCATCGCCGTTCTTGCGGCGCACGCCGAGGGAACCACCACGATCACCGATGCCGGAGAACTCCGCGTAAAAGAATCCGACCGGCTCGACGCGATCGTCACATCCCTTAGCGCAATGGGTGCCGATGTGACCGGCACGGCAGACGGCATGATCATCCGCGGAGGCCGTCCGCTCACCGGCGCCTGCATCGACAGCCGCATGGACCACCGAATCGCGATGTCCTTTGCGGTCGCATCCCTCATCGCAGACGGTCCTGTCGAGATCCGGAACGCAGAATGCGTGAACATCTCCTATCCGGACTTCTACCGCGATCTTGCATCGCTTCGCCGGATCTGACCCGGCCATCACACACCGCGGAGCAGTTACCTGCGGTGTGTGTCGAGAAATCTCCTCATCTCTTCGGTGGCATTTTTCAGTGCCGCAAGATCTCCGTCGTTCATCTTTTCCGCCCTGATTCTCGCGAGGCGCTCCAGATCAGAGATCCGCTGCTTCGCCTCTTTTCTGACCTCACGGTCCAGCGTTTTCCTGTTCTGTGTCAGGAACTGCCTCGCCGCGGCGATCTGACCTCTGGCATCCTGAAGTGCGTCAAACCGCTCCTTTCTCGAAGAATCCCGGTCCGCATTGATTTCCGCATCGTGAATTGCCCGGTCAATATCCCCGTCGGACATCTTTGATCCGGATGTGATTGTGATCGAGTTCTGCCTGCCGGTCGTCAGATCCCTCGCAGAGACGTGTACGATTCCGTTCGCATCGATGTCGAAGCTCACCTCGATCTGCGGGACTCCCGCCGGCGCTCTCTGGATGCCGCTCAGGCGGAAGGTTCCAAGTACGGTATTATCCCGCGAAAATTGCCGTTCCCCCTGAAGTACCCGGATTTCGACCGAGGTCTGATACGGCGCGGCCGTTGAGAAGATCTGCGTGTGTCTCGTCGGAATCGTCGTGTTACGGTCGATGATCTTCGTCGCAATCCCTCCGACCGTCTCAACGGAAAGGGAAAGCGGCGTCACATCCATAAGAATCAGATCCGTGCCGCCTCCCGGGATCACATCTCCCGAGAGCGTCGAACCCTGAATCGCGGCTCCGAGGGCAACACACTCGTCCGGGTTCAGATTTCCGGAAGGTTCCATACCGGTCAGTGCCTTTACCTTGTCACGGACGGCAGGCATTCTCGTCGATCCGCCGACAAGAAGAACCATACCGAGTTCCGAGGGCGCCACGCCCGCGTCCGTAAGAACCCTCCGCACCGGCTCTTCCGTCCGTGCCAGAAGATCGGCCGTCAGTTCCTCGAACTTCGCACGCGTGATTTCCTGATAGAGATGAATCGGCTCCCCGTGAATCGTCGCGATAAACGGCAGATTGACCGTGGCCACCGCCGCCGCGGACAATTCCCTCTTCGCGGTCTCGCAGGCCTCCCGGATTCTCTGGACTGCAGTCGGATCTTTTTCAAGATTGATCCGCTTCTCCTGCCGGTACGTCCTGATTACATAATCCGCGAGACGGGCGTCAAAATCATCGCCCCCGAGGTGATTGTCGCCTGCCGTCGCGAGTACCTCGATCAGCCCGTCTCCGATCTCGATCAGTGAAACGTCAAAGGTACCCCCGCCCAGATCGTAGACGAGAATCTTCTGCGCATGGCCGTGATCAAGCCCGTATGCCAGTGCTGCGGAAGTCGGTTCATTGATGATCCGGAGCACATCAAGGCCGGCGATTTTTCCCGCGTCCTTCGTCGCCTGACGCTGCGCGTCTCCGAAATATGCCGGCACCGTGATAACCGCCTGCGTCACCCCGGTCCCGAGGTACGCTTCCGCATCTTTTTTCAGTTTTGCGAGAATCATGGCCGATATTTCCTGCGGCATATAGGAATGACCGTCTATGCGGAAACGGGAATCCGTCCCCATCTCCCGTTTGACCGACTGAACGGTCCGTTTTGCGTTCGCCGCCGCCTGCCGCTTCGCGGCCGAACCGACGAGCTTTTCTCCGTCTTTGGAGAACGCGACAACAGAAGGCGTCGTCCTTTCCCCTTCTGCGTTCGGTATTACGACCGGTTTCCCGAACTCCATGACTGCGACGCAGCTGTTTGTCGTTCCAAGATCAATCCCGATAACCTTTCCCATATAATCACTCCGTTCCTGTATCATTAAAAAACGGGGACTTTCACAGAATCCGGCAGAAACCGGGTACGGAAAGCCCCCCTCATGGCTGTTGCACTGTTCTGTTCATTCAAAATCCGGAGAAGGATTTCGATCCTTCTCATCACCGCGGACCCATTCGTTTCAATCCTTTTCGTCGTCGACCTCTTCCTCCGAGATGATCTCACCCTCGATTTCATCCGGCCGTTCCGAGGCGGCACTTCGAAATTCATCCGCGGCTCTCCGGAATTTTCTCGACGTATCCGTAAGCCGCACCATCTGGATGATGCCCGACACGCCGCTGATGATCATCGCGGCTCCCGCGAAAACCATGATGTACTTCGCGATCTGAAACGGCTGGGCGATGATCATAAACGCGAGGATAAACTTGACCACGGCCGTGATCACACTGAAATACCAGCTTGTACTTCCCATGTTCTTCATCACCGCTGCCGATGAAATTCCGTAAATAGCGTGGATCATGATCACGAGTGCGAAAAGAATCGTGACGAAGCTGATGATCGCCACCGGATTCATCCAGATATAAATGCCGAGGGCGGCGAGAACCGCTCCGACAATCCCGTAAACCGGATTTGCCGCAAATCCCCCCGCGCCGCTTCCGCGATTTACAAGAAGCGTGACGATCATCGCAAGACCGCCTGCCAGCAGAGAGATTCCGATAAAAATACAGACCGCAATACTGACTCCGCCCGGATTACGAACCAGCAAGACTCCTAAGATAATCATGAGAAGAGCCCATAGCCATCCCATCATCCTCGTACGTTTTAAAAATTCTCTCATCCTTTTTTTCTTCCTTTGTTTCCGGCTCCGGTTTTGACTCGACGTATGCGATCTTGCCCCGCAGCTCCTGCATCCGGAAATCGACCGATGTAATGATGTCTGCGCACTCTTTCAATTCCCGCGTGATCTGTTCCGTATTTTTCAGGTTCTTGTTATATTTGAGCTGGTGCTCCACACTCGCCCAGAAATCCATCGCGATCGTCCGGCACTGAATCTCCACTTTCCGAAGTTTCTTTCCTGTCGAAAGAAAAATCGGCACCTCCACGATCAGATGAAGACTCCGGTATCCCGACTCCTTCGGATGCTTGATATAATCCTTGATCTCCAGCATCCGGATGTCATCCTGATGCAGCAGAAGATCGGCGATCGCGTAAATGTCTTCCGGAAAGCTGCAGATTATCCGCACGCCTGCGATATCCGAAATATTTTCCTCAATCCCCCGGATCGACACATCGATCTGTTTCCGCTTCAGCTTTGCCAGAAGACTCTTCGGCTGTTTCAGCCTCGACTTGATCGTCTGAATCGGATTCCGGTTATGCGACATCGCGAATTCGCTGTTCAGGACGTTCAGTTTTGTCTCTACCTCCATAATGGCGCAGCGATACTCCATCATCAGGGTTTCGTATTCCGCACGGAAATCATTAAACTCTTCAACCTGATCGATATTCAGCGCCTGGATCTGAGATAAAATTTCACGTTCGTTCATCATAATTATTGCTCCCAACCACGCCGGCAAACTCACGCGGTCCAACGACCGCCGGATAATTGTCCACGCTCATCCGATACCCGGAATTCCCCACATTCTGAGTATCTTATATACGATATGGACGGGAAGCCCGACAACATTCGGATAGCTCCCGTCGATTTTTTCAATATATCTGGAAAACAGGCCCTGAATGCCGTAGGCGCCTGCCTTGTCCATCGGCTCCTTCGTAGCCACGTACGAACGGATCTCATCTGCCGTCATCGGCAGGACCGTTACGTCGGTTTTCACAGCCTCGGTCACCGACCGGATCACCTCTCCGTTCTGTTTTTCCGCCATCGTCACGCCGGTCCAGACCTGATGGCCTCTTCCCTGAAGCATCGAAATCATCCGGAATGCATCCGCCTCATCGGACGGTTTCCCGAGGATGGTACAGGGATTCCCGCAGGCGACGACCGTGTCGGCGCCAAGATAGATGCCGTCTCCTCCGTCTCCGGCCGCTGCCAGACATTTCCTGCGCGACAGTTCCCGCACAACGCTCTCCGGATCCTTCTGATCCGTACTCTCATCCGTACTGCCTGTTTTTACCACAAATGGAATTCCGGCCGTCTCAAGAAGTTCTCTCCTTCTCGGCGAACCGGAAGCCAGTATGATCTCTCTCATCTCTCGTAATCCCTCAGTACCATAATGAGGCATGCGCGTTTCAACGCAGTGAAACGAAAAAACGGGCAGGCCCGCCCGTTTCCCGATAAGACCGGCGAGCAGAGCTGTAAGCCGGGTTATGTCGTGTATGATCATCTATCTGAGCGACCCACCTGAAGGCGCGACGGGCAGCCGCACAGCCCTCTGTTCGGTCTTGCTTCGGATGGGGTTTACAGAGCCCGCCATGTTACCATGACGGCGGTAGTCTCTTACACTGCCTTTCCACCCTTACCCCTGTTACGGGGCGGTTTATTTCTGTTGCACTATCCCGGGAGTCGCCTCCGCCTGACGTTATCAGGCATCCTGCCCTGTGAAGCCCGGACTTTCCTCAGCCGGTCTCTTTCGATCCTTCCGGCCGCGATCATACACTCTGCTCGCCAGTCCTTCGCTATTATATCAGTATCCGCTGTAAATTGCCACCGGAGAATTTTCTGCAGCAGGGTTACACATCGAAGCAGCTGCCGCCGATGAATTCCCGTATGACCGAATTGACCGGTATATTTTCCGACGGAATCCCGACGAAATAATCAAGAAATTTCAGCAGGCGCTTCGCCTCGAGATAGCCCGGCTCCCGTTCTCGAATCTGGAACAGAAGAGGCTCCGCATATACCTTCAGCACAGACAGCTCATACGTCATCGCCGAGTTAAATATGACATCCGCCGACTCCTGATACGGGAAGATATAGTTTTCCTCACCCCGGCGGACCGAGTCCCACATCTCAATCGTCTCCCGGGCAGAGGTCGCCCTGGTCCGGTAATCCCGGACGATCCGGCGGATCAGCCGCGCGTCCGTCGTCGGTATCCGGTTGTGCGCATCGATATTGAGCTGTGTGAGCGCACTGATGTAAATCCGGAATTTCTGTTCCTTCGGAATAAAGTGGCTCAGTTTCTCATTCAGCCCGTGGATTCCCTCAAACACGAGAATATCCCCGGAGGAAAGCCGCAGCAGGTCGCCCCGGTAATCCTTTCCGCCCTTCGTGAAATCGTACCGGGGAAGTTCAACCTGCTCTCCATGCAGCAGCGCCGTCATCTGTTTTTGGAAAAGTTCAAGATCGAGCGCCTCGAGGCACTCAAAGTCATAATTTCCGTCCGCATCTTTCGGCACTTCGGACCGCTCTTTGTAATAATTGTCAAGACTGATCGGATGGGGCTTCCGGCCGTGTGCCGTCAGCTGGATCGACAGTCTCCTTGAGAAGGTCGTCTTTCCTGAGGAAGACGGGCCGGCAATCATCACAAATTTTACATCCGGCCGTTTCGCGATGGTCTCAGCGATGTCTGATATGCGGCTTTCCTGCATTGCTTCCTCGACCAGCATGGTATGATCAATATCATTTTGCGTGATCTGATCATTCAGGCGTCCGACCGTATCGATCTGCATGGCCTCTCCCCATTTCTCCGATTCGGCCTGGACTCGGAAAAGCTTTTCCGACGGCCGGAACGGTCCGACCTCCTCCGGCGCGCTCCTCCTGGGCGTGACGAGCACGAAGCCCTCCGCATACGGAACAAGCCGGAAGTATTTGAGATAAGAGGTATCCGGCACCATAAATCCGTAGTAATAGTCCTCGTAATCTCCGATGCTGTACAGATTGACCGAAGAAGTCCGGCGGTACCGGAAGAGTGCATCCTTATCCTTCATCCCGCGTTTCCGGAACAGGCTCCGGGCGTCGGCGGTCGGCACGGTCCGCTTCGCGACCGGCACCCCTTCCCGCACAAGTTCTCTCATGCGCATTTCGACGCGTTTAAGCCATCCGGTATCCGTCTCAGTTTCTCCGCAGATCGTGTAATAATAGCCGTTCCCGTGCGAAAAATGGAGAACCGCCTGCTTCGTACCGCCGGAAATATCGTCGATCGCGCGGTAAAGCAGAAGATTCATGCTCCGCTGGTACGTCCTGTGGCCGTCTGTATCCGCGGTCGTCACCGGTACAATATCGGCGCCGTCCCGCGGCCTGCGAAACAGCTCACGAAGCTCGCCGTTTTCATTGATCAGAACGATATCGTGTCCGGAGTTCTCCGCCAGATCGCGCGCGACCTGACGGTAATCCGCATCCTCCGGATACGTCAATGCTTTTCCGTTAAAATAGAGTGTAATCATATCGTTCCTCCGGATCTGTATCAGTATACCTGATACGGATGATGGATTTTTGCTTTTCTGACCGTCAGTTCAGGGAAATTCTTCTCGAAATATCCCGCCATATAGTCGATGAAGCAGTACTCTGTCCCGTAATGTCCCGCGTCGATGAGCGCAAGGCCGTCCGCCACGGAATCGATCGCCGTATGGTAGTCGATATCTCCGGTCACGATGACATCCGCTCTCTTCTTTTTTGCATCCCCGATCACACTTTTTCCGGAGCCTCCGGAAACCGCCGCCCGGCGGATGGTGCGGTCCGCATCTCCGTAACAGAGAACGGATGGAACAGAGAGGGCAGCTTTTACTCGTTCACAGAACGAAGAGAGTGTCATCTCTTTGGGTACTTCTCCGACCCGGCCGATTCCCTCAGGCAGACCGTCCCGCTCTCCGGTCACCATCAGAACCTCCGTATTTTTCAGACCCAGCTGTTCCTCATTCAGATCCGCCATCTTCCGCACATCAAAATTCGTATGTGCGGCCAGACAGGCGATGTGATGCTCAATCATCATCAACATCCGCCTTCCGATACGATCCTCATCCGTCACGCGCCGGACCGGAGAAAAGATCAGCGGATGATGGGAGACGATCAGATCGGCTCCGGCGGATACGGCATCCGCCACCGCCTCATCGGTCACATCCAGCGTCACATATACCGTCCGTATCTCCGAATCCCTCCGGCCTGCGAGCAGGCCGGGGTTGTCCCATTCCTCGGCGGCATTTTCCGGGAAATCCTTCTCAAATTTTTCTAAAATCTCACTGCATTTCATAGTACTCAAGTGCTGCCCTGCAGCACGCAATCTCCTCTCTGATTTCGATGACTCTCTTTGCCGTCCTTGCTTTCTCCCGGGCGCTGATGTCGGAAAGCGCCCGGTCGATCTCACAAAGTTTCCGGTATCGCCCGTCCAGGTATTTTTTCAGAACCGGATCTCTCCCTGCAAGAAGCTCGGGTCCGTAAAGCAGCTCCTCCCGCGTAAGGCGGCAGCCCGCACTTTTTTCGACCGGAATCGCGTGAATCACCGGATAATACTTCCCGCGTTCCAGAACCAGTCTCTCTTTGTCGATCCGGAAGGTCACGCCGGTACTGCCCTCTGTGAGCACGCGCCGGACCTGATCTACATCCGACTGCGGTTCGAGGATCAGCTCCCGAAGAGACGGAAGAGCCCCTGCTCCCTCATTGAGGATGCGGCAGATCAGCATTCCGCCCATCCCGGCGATCAGCGCCGAATCGATCTCGGAAGGATTGATCGCGGAGAACCCGTCGGACAGCCTCGTCTCGATGCGATCCGCAAGACCGCGCCGCCGGATGTTTTCCGCGGCGATAGCAAGCGGCGCCTCTCTTATATCCGCGGCAACGGCGCGGTCGATCCGTCCCTGCTCACACAGACGGATCGGAACATAGGCATGATCACAGCCGATATCGGCGGGCCTCCTCCCGATCCTGAGCAGATCGGCGATCACCGTCAGCCGTTCTGAAATCTTTCCTTCGTCAATCAAGATAATCCTTCAGCTTTCTGCTGCGGGACGGATGCCGCAGCTTCCGGAGCGCCTTCGCCTCGATCTGGCGGATCCGCTCACGGGTCACGTTGAACTCGCGGCCGACTTCCTCCAGCGTTCTCGCGCGTCCGTCATCCAGTCCGAAGCGGAGGCGGAGCACCTTCTGCTCACGCTCCGTCAGTGTTCCGAGGACTTCTTCCAGCTGTTCCTTCAGCATTGTGAACGCCGCAGCGTCAGCCGGTACCGGCGCATTATCGTCGCGGATGAAATCGCCCAGATGTGAATCCTCCTCCTCACCGATCGGCGTTTCGAGGGAAACCGGCTCCTGAGAAATTTTCAGGATTTCGCGCACCCGTTCAACCGAAAGATCCATCTCTTTCGCGATCTCCTCCGGGGTGGGTTCCCGTCCGAGCTCCTGCAGCAACTGGCGGGAGACGCGGATCAGCTTGTTGATCGTCTCAACCATATGAACCGGGATGCGGATCGTTCTTGCCTGATCCGCGATCGCCCGGGTGATCGCCTGACGGATCCACCACGTCGCATACGTGGAAAACTTATATCCTTTCCGGTAATCGAACTTTTCGACCGCTTTGAGTAACCCCAGGTTGCCTTCCTGAATCAGGTCAAGAAAAAGCATGCCGCGTCCGACGTACCGCTTCGCGATCGAGACGACGAGACGCAGGTTTGCCTCCGCAAGACGTTTCTTCGCCTCCTCGTCTCCTTCTTCCATCCGTTTTGCGAGCTCGACCTCTTCCTCCGCGGTCAGGAGCGGAACTTTTCCGATCTCCTTCAGATACATGCGGACCGGGTCCTCGATGCTGACGCCCTCGGGAACCGAGAGATCGATCTTTTCCATGTCAATCTCTTCTTCATCGTCCAGATTGACATCCTCGTCATCCTTCAGAAGGAGTACATCCTCATCACTGTCATCTCCCTCGTCCTTCGGGATCCGCAGAATATCGATTCCGTGAGCCTCAAGGTATTCGGTGACCTTCTTCATCTGGGCGCCGGTCAGTTCCGCATCGCTGAAGTACTCTTCGATCTCACGGTATTCCAGCGTGTTTTTCTTCTGTTTCGCCAGTTCCTTTAAGGCTTTCAGTCTCTCTGTAAATTTTTCCTTGTCGAATTTTTCTTTGTCCATGTAAATCCTTTCTTGTGTTCTGCGATTGATCCCCGATATCAGATACTTCCGCGATTGATCCCCGCGATCCGTTCCCGGACTTCCGCAGGGAATCCGCGGGATGACAGTTCATCCAACCGGCGGCGGTCGTCGGCAAGTTTCTGGAGCGGCGCCAGATCCGTCATATTCATGTCGGACAGCCTCCTGTCGATTCCGTCCCGCCTGAGACGGCAGACAACATCAAGAAGCGCCCTCTCCCTCTCATCCGGATCCTCCGGGAGCGACGGTGCGTTAAAAATTTCCGCCGCCCGCTTCTGACTTTCCTGATCCTCAAAATGATTCAGGATCGATGCCGGACTGACATTTCCCGCTTTCGCCTGCGTCGCGACCATCATCGCAAGACTGCGGTAAAAGGAATCCGAAAAATCGTCCGCATCAAGATACTCCTCAAGGATCGGAATCAGTTCCGGGAAGGATGCCTCCCAGCCGATCAGAAGCTTCTGCGCTTTTTCATCCGCCTGCTCCTTCCGGATCCGCTGCCCGGTCAATCTTTCCGGCTCCGATACCGGTTTCCGTCCGACCGCCCGCAGAGCCTGCTTTTTCACGAGATTCTCCATCATCTCCTTTGAAACCCCGTACTGATGCGCAATCGTGGCGGTATAACTGTCCCGTTCAACCTCATCCTCCAGCGTAAGGATATCCGCTGCGGCGGCGTGAAGAAAATCACTCTTTCCCTGCGGATCCGCCATATCAAACTCTCTCTCTCTCATCCGGACGGCAAAAAGGAAACTGTTCTCTGCCGCATTCAGCCGCTCCGAAAAAGCCTCTGCCCCCTTCGCTTTGATAAATTCATCCGGATCCTTGAAGGGTTCAAGATGAACGACCTTCGTCCGTATGCCTGCTTCCCTCAGCATCGGAATCGCCCGCAGCGCCGCGTTCACACCGGCGTTATCGCTGTCATAAAGCAGCAGAACCTGATCCGTGTACCGTTTCAGAAGCGAACAGTGACCGGAGGTCAGCGACGTTCCGAGGGATGCCACCGCATTGTCGAAACCCGCCTGATGCATGGAGATCACGTCCATATATCCCTCACAGAGAATGATCGTTTTCCTCCTGCTTTTTCTCGCGATATTCAGCGCGTACAGATTCCGGCTTTTATCAAAAATCTCCGTCTCCGGTGAATTCAGATACTTCGGTTCGCCGTCTCCCATTACGCGGCCTCCGAACCCGATCACCCGGCTTCTTACATCCATGATCGGAAACATCACGCGGTTCCAGAATTTGTCACGCCCGCCCTGACGTTCATCCATCCGGAACAGGCCGGAATCCCGAAGCAGATCATCCTGAAAGTTCTTTCTTCTCAGATAGCGGTACAGTTCATTTCCCGTCCTCCCGGAAAACCCGAGCCCGAAATGGCGGATCGTCTCGTCCGACAGCTTCCTTTTCCGCAGATAAGCGAGCCCGTCCGCTCCCTCCTTTGTCCGAAGCTTCGCATAATAAAATTTCGCGGCTTCCTTCTGGATCGAAAGAAGCATCTCCCTGCGGTCGTGCTCCTCCTTCTCGCGGCCGCTCATCTCCCGCTCGGGGAGCGTGATCCCCGCCCGGGCGGCCAGCGCTTCGAGTGACTCCTGAAAGCTCAGGTTTTCATACTGCATCAGAAATGTAAATACATTTCCGCCGGCGTGACATCCGAAACAGTAATACATCTGCTTCTGCCGGCTCACCGAGAAAGACGGCGTCTTCTCATTGTGAAACGGACACAGACCGAAATACTGACTTCCTTTCTTCTTCAGCTGTACGTACCCGGAGATCACATCCACGATATCGTTTCGCGCACGGACCTCCTCGATCAAATCGTCCCCGTATCTCATCAATTTCCCCGTATCGATTCAGAACACATCCCACGCCCGGGGGATGTAAATTTTTTCAAACGTCCGGATACAGTACTGATCCGTCATTCCGGAGATGTAATCACAGATTACCACCTCGACCTGTTCGCCTGCCCGGACCGCGTCCTGATATTTTTCCGGGAGACGGGACGGATCCTTTCTATAATAATCGAACAGCACGCCGAACAGGAGCTGCACCTTTTTCTCTTCGCTTTTGGCAATCGGGTTCGTATAGACGTCCCGGAACATCATCTGCCGCAGACCCTGCATCGTCGACCGGACCTCCTCCGACATACAGATGTCATCCTTCCCGCTGCTTCCGGCGATCAGATCATGAATCATCGTGTTGAGCCGCTCTTTTGTGCTCATCCCCAGTTTTTCCCGGAATTCCCGGGGAACGTCCTCCTCCCGGATGATCCCGGCACGCTGCGCGTCATCCATATCGTGATGGATGTATGCGATCTTGTCACAGATCCGGACGATTTTTCCTTCGAGTGTCGACGGATGGCCGCTCGTCTTATGGTTGAGAATCCCGTCACGGACTTCCCACGTGAGATTCAGCCCCTTTCCGTCTTTTTCGAGACAGTCGACGACACGAAGACTCTGCCTGTTATGCGCAAACCCTCCGGGCGTCAGTTCGTTGAGAACCCGCTCACCCGCGTGGCCAAACGGCGTGTGCCCGAGATCGTGCCCCAGCGCGATCGCCTCGACGAGATCGACGTTCAGCTGAAGCGCTTTCGCACACGTTCTCGCGATCTGTGAGACCTCGAGCGTGTGAGTCAGCCTCGTCCGGTAATGATCGCCCTGCGGCGACAGAAAAACCTGCGTCTTGTCCTTGAGGCGGCGGAATGCCTTGCAGTGAAGGATCCGGTCGCGGTCTCGCTGAAACGCGGTCCGGACATCGCACGGCTCCTCCTCTCTCATCCTGCCCTTAGAAAGCTTCGCGAATGAGGCGTATGGCGAAAGCTCCGTAAATTCCTTCTCTTCCATGATCTGACGAATTTCCAAGATTACATCGCCTCCCGTTTATATCCCCGGCCGTATCGTCTCTTAAAAAACCCGGTAATTATATTTACAGCGATCCGGTCCGATTTCCTTTTTTTTGCTAAAACTTCCCGGTATGGAAGTTTTAGCAATTTTCTCTTCCGAATGCGGAACAATCGTGATATGATGAGCAGAATCGCTCATGATTTTACACAAACTTTACAGAAACGGAGTATAGAATGAATTGGATCACAGAACTCGACACCTCCATACTGCTGTGGATACAGAATAACCTCCGGACTCCGGCGATGACGTCGTTCTGGCGTTTTATCACCCGTTTCGGCGATTCCGGCATTTTCTGGATCGCAGTCGTCTTCCTTCTGCTTCTGATCCCTTCGAAGCGGAAAACCGGCCTGACTGCCGCTGTATCGATGGTCCTCGTATTTGCGGCGACCTATGCGCTCAAATATACCGTGTGCCGGCCGCGGCCATACGCTGCCTGCGGAGATATTATCCCGCTCGTCAAAAAACTCCGGGATTATTCCTTCCCCTCCGGTCATACCTCCCTCAGTTTCGGCGTGTCCCTGATACTGGCAAGGCTCGAAGACCGGAAGATCTGGATTCCCGCAGTCGTTCTTTCAATCCTCATCGCGTTTTCGCGGCTTTACGTCGGTGTTCACTATCCGAGTGACGTCATCGCAGGATTTTTCATCGGCCTCGCCGGAAGCGCGGCGGCATTCCGGATCACAAAAAAATTTCACGGCAAATCGATGCAGAAAGGGACCGTCCGCTGAAGCAGACGGTCCCTTCCTTTCCGTCAGGATTCGAATTCCGGAAACTACCGGGATCAATTGTTTCGTATCCGGTCAAATACCGGAACGAGACGGTACGCGAGAAGCGACGCGAGAGCACCGATCACAAGATCCGGTCCGACTGTGCTGAGAAACCACACGAAAATCAGTGTATGTACTCCGACCGGATCCGCCGACGCGATCAGAAAATGCGTCATTACGTACATATAAATCAGACCGCAGGCATAGTAGGAAAGCATCGCAATTTCCCCGAAGATCAGATAGGAGACCTTCGTTCTCTTCTTCATGCGGCTGCGGAAAAGTCCTGCAAGCAGTGCCGCCACGGCAAATCCGATCAGAAATCCGTAGGTCGGCCGTACGAGATACGCAGCGCCGCCTCCGTGTGCATAAACCGGAAGACCGACCAGTCCGAGGAGGAGATAGAGAAGAACGCTTCGAAATCCGGCACGCGGTCCGAGCAGGAATCCGGCGAGAAGCGCAAACAGAATCTGCAGAGAAATCGTCACGCCGGTTCCGATCGGAATCACGATCGAAATCCTCGCGCCGATGCACATCAGTGCGATAAACAATCCGCAAAATGCTGCTTCCCTGCCTGCTGACATTTTCATCGTCTCTTTTTGCTGCCGATTGACTTCTTGTTGCATTTATCTGCTCCCTTCCCTCGTTTTTGAATGCTCCTTCTGCTGCCCGTGCATCTGGAGAATCAACTCCACCAGGCTGTCCCGGGATGCTTCCTTCGCACAATATGTCTGCATCCCTGCGGCATCCGCCGCTGCCTGCGTCTGCTTTCCGATGCACGCAGCCTTTACAAGATGGAAATCCAGTTCCGGATTGGCCTTCACAAAAGCATGTACCCCGGAGGCACTTGTAAATACGGCACAGTCGATCCCGCCACTCTCAAACATCATGGTTTCGTCCAAAATCCCCGATTCGCAGGCGCGTGTGCGGTACGTGGGAATATCCTCGACGTCAAACCCCTTCAGCTTTTCCAGAATCGCCCTGCCTCCGATTTCCGCTCTTGGCAGGAGAATCCTGCTGCCCGGCTCCGCCTCCCGTGCGATCCATTCGCCCAGCGTCTCACCGTCGTAGACGGGGGGAATCAGATCTGCGATCAAACCGCGCCGCTTCAGTTCATCCGCCGTGCCCTTCCCGATCGCCGCGATTTTCAGCCCGAAGAGAGACCGGATATCGGTGCCGGATTTCTCCATCTCTTCAAAAAAGATGCGCACGCCGCCCGGACTCGTGAAGGCGATCCACTGATACTCCTTCAGATTGCGGAAGGCCCGCAGCAGTTTTTTGTTGTCTTCGATCGGAACCGTCGCGATCGCCGGGATTTGCAGGACTTCCGCTCCCTTCTCACGGAGAATCGCGGAGATATCCGAAGCAGTCTCCTTCGGCCGCGTCACAAGAACCCGGTATCCGAAAAGCGGGAGCTTCTCATACCATTCGAAGGTATCCGCCAGCGAACATACCTCTCCGACCACGATGATCGCCGGCGTTTCGATTCCGGCTTTTCTCACCGCGTCCGGCAGGGTCGATACCGCCGCGACAACCCGCTTCTGTCTCGCGGTCGTTCCCTTCTGAAGCACCGCGGCCGGCATATCCGGCTGCATGCCCGCTTCTATGAGTCCGCGGCAGATATCGGAAAGCGCGGCGATCCCCATCAAAAAGACCAAGGTTCCCCCCGATGCCACGAGGGCTTCAAAATCGATGCCGGAAGCTTCGCCCTCTCTCCTGTGCCCGGTGATGATGTGGAGCGACGACGTATAATCCCTGTGGGTGACCGGGATTCCATTGTAAGCCGGAACCGCGATCGGCGACGTGATTCCCGGAACCACCTCAAACGGGATGTCCTGTTCCGCCAGAAGCTCCAGCTCTTCTCCTCCTCTTCCGAAGAGGAACGGATCTCCTCCCTTCAGGCGCACCACGCGGTTTCCCTTCTTTGCTTCCTCCAGAATCAGCGCGTTGATCTCCCGCTGCGGCATCGTGTGATGACTGGAGCGCTTGCCGACATTGACCGCGCGTGCCCTCTCCGGAATCATGGAGAGAACACCGGCGCCCACCAGACTGTCATACAGCACGACATCCGCCTTCTCCAGAATTTCCTGCCCTTTTATTGTAAAAAGCCCCGGATCGCCGGGACCGGCTCCGACGAGCCACACCTTTCCCTTTTCCATGCTTAATTTCTGAGCCTTTCGATCTCTTCGTCAACTTAAACTTCCGGCCTCTTCAGACAGCTTTTGTGCGAGCGCGATGCCGAGCGTTTCCGCATCTTCGGCACAACCCTCTCCGCTTCCCGTGATATACCCGCCGGATTTTTCATCGTAATACAGTCCGCGGAGAAAAATCCGCTTCGTGCCGTACTTCGCGGAAGCGCTCTGTTCCATCTGTACCAGCAGCGGTGCATCCTTGCAGGCTTCCGCAAATTCCGGTTTGTTTTCAAAAATCGTCGCGTGGGCCGCAACCGGGGAAGAACATCCGCCATTCAAAAAGCGGACAAATGCCCGTTCGGCTGTGGCGGCCAATGCGGCATTTTCGTCCGAGAAGCCGCGGAAAATGGAACTGTCCTCACCTCTTCGTCCCTGAATTGCAAGAATTCCCTGACCGGCGGCCGGAATCACCTCATCCACGGAAAAGTACCGGCTGATCCGGTCCGCCAGTCCGATCCGTTTCATACCGGCCGCCGCCAGAACGATCGCACCGTACTGTCCCTCATCGAGTTTGCGGATACGGGTCTGGAGATTTCCGCGGACACTCGCAAATTGTGCTTCCGGAAACAGTTTCCGGAGCTGCAGAATCCTTCTTTTGGAAGACGTTCCGATCGGTTTTGTGAGATCCGGCTCCGTCATACCCTCCGGCAGAACCAGAACATCTCTCGGGTCCTCCCGCCTGGAATATGCCACGACCGGAAGTTCTTCCGGCAATTCCATCGGCATATCCTTCAGACTGTGCACGGAAAAATCACTGCGGCGCCCGGTCAGCGCCTGATCCAGTTCCTTCACAAAGAGTCCCTTGCCGCCGACCTGATCCAGACGGCGGTCAAGAATCCGGTCTCCGGTCGTCTTCATTGTCACCAGCTCCGTATCCAGCTCGGGATGTGACTCGTTCAGATAGCGGATTACCAGTCTGCTCTGTACCACCGCGAGCATGCTCTCACGGCTCCCGATGATAACTTTTCGCTTCTTCATCTCTTCTCTCTGCCATTCCTTCGTAATTGGTCCGGCCGTCAGCTGTCCCCGGATGATCCGGATACAGAGAATGCCTGCAGCCGAGCGCCTTCTCGATCTCCTGACGGACGGCCTTCACCCTGTGATGATCGGCTCCGCTGCCGTTGATTCCGATGACGATCCCGTCCTTCTGTACGATGCCGGGAAAATAAAAATCACAGTTACGTTTATCACTGCAGTCATTGACCGGTATCCCGAGATCCCTGCAGTCCCTGTAAATTTCCCTGTTCCGTTCCGGATCATCCGTGCAGGCAAGCACCAGATCCGCATCTTGCAGATCCCCCCGGTCATAGCGCTTCGCAGCCCACGTGATGACGGCGGTTCCGCCTTCCGAAAATCCGGCCGGTCCGTCCGGACTCAGCAGTTCGCGGATGCCTCCTCTGATTTCCGGCGCGATGATCCGGATTCTTCCTACAAACCCGCGCAGAGTCCGGATCCGGCGCTCCGCGATCGATCCGCCTCCGGCGACGATTACACATTTCTCTGACAGATCAAGGAAAACCGGAAAAAACGGCTTCTGCAAACGGTCGTTCCCCATGCGTTCGACTCCTTATTCATTCCGCGCCGTCAGAGATTTTTCTTTCTGTAGATAAATAAGACGGCGAGCATTGAAAACACAATCTGATAGATCAACAAAACCACGATTCCCACAGGGCTCTGCTTCACGCCGGAGGAAATCCCCCGGATCATGCTGCTGGTCTGGGACAGCGGAAGCGCTCCCACGAACTGGCGGAATCCGGAAGGCATCTGTTCAACCGAGAAAAACGTATTGCAGAGAAAGGACATGGGAACAATGATGTATGCGTTGTATCTGGGCGCATCCGAATAGCTCTTTGCGAGGAAGGACAGCACCAGGGCCATCGTCGCAAAAACCATGCCGTTCAAAAACAGAATCAAAAAGGAAAGACCGTTGAAAATCAGTCCCGTCCGGACCGGCATCGTAAGCAGCAGGATAATGCAGGCAGAGTACATCCCCCGAAGGGCTCCTCCCAGAATCTGTCCGACAATAAACTGCCACAGGGGCGTCGGCGAGATCATGACCTGATCCAGCGCCTTCTCATACAGACGCTGAACGCTCATATTCTGTGCCACGGCGCCAAAGCTTCCGGTCATCGTGGACATCGCCACGATACCCGGGATCAGATAGTTCAGATATGGCTCGCCGTGCGAAGTCGCCTGAATTCCGAGACCGAAAATCAGAAGATACATCAGCGGCGAAATCATCGCCGCCAGAGTAATCTTGAAAAAGTCTCTCTTAAACTCCGCCCATTTTTCCCACAATACGGTTAAAATTCCCATCACTTAATTCCCGCCGGGTTTTGTTTTCCGATCCGTTCGACGAACACATCCTCCAATGTAGTTCTCCGGAGCGTCGCTCCCGCGTCTGCATCCAGCTGCTCAAGATACGCGATCGCGCCGGCCCTGTCCGCAAAAAACCGGCTTCTCTGCACACTTCCGTCCATTTCATCCACCGCAAATTTTCCGAGGGCACAGATCAGATTTTCGGGCGAATCGACCGCGTCGAGTTTACCCCTGTGAAGGAAGGCCACGCGGCTGCAAAGTGCTTCCGCCTCCTCGATGTAATGAGTCGTCAGGATGATGGTAATGTTCTGTCTCTGAAGCTTCCGGAGCAGCTCCCACATCTGCCGCCTGGCAAATGCATCCATACCGGCAGTCGGTTCATCCAGAAGAATGATCCGGGGGTCCGTCATCAGCGCGCGGCAGATCATGAGTTTGCGCTTCATCCCTCCGGAAAGGTGCCGCACGATCCGCCTCCTGTGCTCAATCAGTCCCGCAAAGTCCAGCAGTTCTTCGGTTTTCCGCCGGATTTCACCGCGGGACATATAGTAAAGCCTTCCCTGATACTCCATCACCTCGTCCATCGTCATATCCTGACGCATCGAGTATTCCTGCGTGACGATGGAAATCTTCCGTTTCTGGGCGGAAGCCTTCCGGGTAACTTTTTCTCCGTCAATCAGGACCTCCCCCTCCGTGGGGAGCAGTACCGTCGAGATCATGCTGATCGTCGTCGTCTTTCCGGCTCCGTTCGAGCCCAACAGTCCGAAGAATTCACCCGTCTCAATCCGCAAATTCAGATGATCCACCGCGGTAAAATCGTCAAATTTTTTTGTCAGATTTTTTAATTCGATCATACGTTTCCTCCGCGGTCAGTCAGCGGTACCGGCATTTCCGCGTGAGAAAACTCAGAACCCCTCCGGCCACAATGATCAGAGCGGCGAGGATCAGCACACGGCGGGCGGCGATCTGCGGAACGAGATTTCTGCTTCCGATCGTATCCCGGTAAAAGGTGAGCTCATACACAATCTCAACCGGATCTCCCATCGCTGTCGTATCGGCCGTCACCGAAAATGGTTCATCCATCGCAAGCACCGGTATCAGGAAGGTCGATGCACCGCCGTCTGTCGTGTTGTTCCGGTATTTGACGCCGTCCACGATCATGTAATCATAATAGCTGCTGCTCCAGCAGAGCTTCGCGTACGCTTTCCCGTTCCGGACAATCAGCGGTGTCGGTGAAGTCACACCGGCCCGTCCGCTTCCCCCGGTCATATTGACCTCGATGGAATACTCTCCGTCTTTCTGATCGAGCGGAACCGCGCTGTCACTTTCCACAAGGCCTGTCTTACCCTCTCCGGAATCCGCTGTCGCCGGCGCAGAAGAACTTTGGCTCTCTGCTCCGGAAAGGTCATTGGACGCGTCGAGGCCGTCCGTGTCATAACCGGCTGCCGCAAGTCCCTTCCCGATCGCATCGAAATCGGGCAGCTTCACCCGCAGGCTTCCCTCCGGCAGCGAAGTTGCATCAAAGAGGATCGTACGGTCGTACCATTTGTTTTTCCGGATGCTGAAGGATGCGATCCGGATCTGCTGATCGAGGGCTTCCGCCGGCATCGTGAAGACGGCATACCCGTCGGCATCCTCCGTGACTTCGATATAATCGGACGAGGCGGCAGCCGCCGCTTCCACGCCCGTTCCGATATAGATCAGGGAGTAGGAGAATGAATCCAGTCTGACTGACGCCGTCATATTTCCGTCTTTTACCGTCAGCGTACAGGAATCAATCCGGAAGAACCGGGAACTCACATCCATATCGATGTCATACGTACCGTCCTTCACGTCCGCTCCCCGGATCGGCGTCATCCCGTACCGTCCGACGGTTTTTGAAGACGCCGTTTCCCCGCTTCCTGCCACATCGCTGTGTGCCTCGTCGGCATGGACGGGAATCGGGCGGAGAACCAGGAAAAAGGCCGCAAAAACCAACAGAAGAAAAACCGGAACACATCTCTGCAATTTTCGATTCACCAGATAGATCATAATATTCAGAGACAGCGCACCGGAGAAGTGCGCTGTACGTTCCTTACTGTTCCTTTGCAACGATCAGTGAAAAATATCCCGCGTCATCCGGGATTTCCTCAAGCGAACGATAAATCTTCTCACCCGGCATCCCGCAGTTTTCGACCATCCCGACTTTCCGTCCTGAAGCCATAAGATTCTCCTTCACGGCGTTCATATGACTCCCTGATTTCATCAGCACATACGTTCCGGACTGATCAAGCGCGGTACTCAGTTTATGAAGTGCCGGGATCACATGAAGCGGTTCCGTCCATTCGGTCAGCGGGATATTCAGTTCCGCCGCGGCCGCGCAGAAAGAAGGGATTCCGCTGACCATCGCGGTTTCGTATCCGTCCGCCCCGACGATCTCCTGCACGTAGGAAAACGTTGAATAAATCGACGGATCCCCCAGCGTGATGAAGACGACATTTTTTCCCTCGTCCAGAACCTCTTCGATCCGTTTTGCTCCCTTTTTATGATTCTCGATCTGCCGGGCCTTGTCCATGACCATCGGCATATAAATCGGGAGAAGCGTTTTATCCGCGATCTCCGGGACGGCCGCGGCGGCAATCTTATACGCCACAGTTTCCCGTACGTCTTCTCCCGGGGCAGCGATCACATCATTCTCGAGGAGGATCCGGCACGCCTTTCTTGTCATCAGTTCCGGATCGCCCGGTCCGACTCCCACCCCGTATAAAATACCTGCCATAATCATTCATTCCTTACTATTTTATAGCGCGGGTTCTTCCCGCATCGATGAAGTGCATGAACGATTATAGTAGAATACCGGAAGATATGCAAGATCAGATAATCCTCCCCTGCCTGCGGATGGTATACGTACGTGTGGCGCCCGCTCCTCACAAGCAGGAACTCATGGTTCGGCCGGCAGACACGCTGCACCGGTTCAGATGCTCTGACCGTTTCGTGATATTATCCCCCTCAGTCGCAGAAACCGGGATCATCACAACGTTTAAAAGGGACAGTTCCTCTGAAAGTTCCGCGATCTGCTGTTCAATCGCGTAAAAGCGCTTCTCATCGTAACAGCCACGCCCAGAAGCAGTCCGCTGATGATCGGACGAATCCAGATACTGATTTCACGAAAACCGGGACACCTTCGAACGTCCGGAGCATCCAGTAAATGGCCCCGAAAATCATTCCGGATACCGATACACTGACTGCGAAGCCGGCCGCGGCCCCGATCACTCCCGCCGCGATTCCGCTGCTTTTTCCTGCCAGATATCCGACCCCGGTCTGCACTTTTGCCACGGATTACCGCGGATGCGTTCTCTGTCTGATTCATGGCGCTCCTTTATTCATATTATTTATACATATTTAATATGATATATTTGTCAGAAAAAAGACCGCCGCATCAGACGCCGGCCTTTCTTACAATGAGATCCCAGGTACCGTCCTCGTTGCCGATCAGTTTCAGAATTTCATGTCCCTCATCCTTCACACTGCGCGGTACGTTCTGGACCGGTTCCCCGTCGTTCATGTGGACGGCCAGAATCTGCCCCTCATCGAGTTCCTCCAGCGCCACCTTCGTCTTTACAAACGTCACCGGGCAGACGACGCCGGTGATATCTACGGTCTCATCAATTTTGTATTCTGATTGTTCTGCCATCGAATTGCCTCCCTACATCGATCATCGGTCTTCTGAAAACGCACGGCGGATCAGATCATCAAACCGCTCCTGCCCGTACCGGTCAATCGCAAACTGGAGCCGGTCCCCTGCCTTTGCGTTCTGATCGAAAAAATCGACCGCCGCATCGCAGATCCGGAAAAGCGTCTCCTCGCTCTCAAAAAAAGGAACGATCTGTTTTCCGCGATGGATATGATTCCCGAACAGTCCGCCGAAAGAAACGAGATAGCCCGGATGTTCGGTATAAGCTCCGACCGGACAGCTCTTTGCGCACCGGCCGCAGTAGGAACAGCGGTCCCGATCGATCGTGATCATCCCGTCTTTCAGGGTGATCGCTCCCTCTCTGCACGCCTTCACACACACTCCGCAGGCGATGCACGCGTTTTCACTCCACTCCACGCGTTCGGCTCCCTTGATCCCGATATCGTTTTCCTCGGTCTTCAGACAGTTATTGCGGCATCCGGTACATCCGAATTTAAATTTTCCCGGAAGCTCCCGTGCGAAATAACGGCGGTCAATTTTCTTCGCGAGATCCTGTGTGTCGATGCAGGCGCTCGGACAGGTGGTACTTCCCTGACAGGCTGTAGTCGTCCGGACACGCGGGCCGCATACGGACGGAGACACGCCGTATTTTGCGAGTTCCTTTTTTATCTCTTCGATATCCTCCAGTTTCATCCAGGGGATTTCGAGTGACTGGCGCGCCGTGAGATGAACATACCCGTGCCCGAAACGATCTGCCACGTTCTGTATTCCGATGAGCTGTTCTGCCGTGAGCGTGCCGCCGACGACATGAATCCGGAGCGCAAAGCGGTCCTTTTGCTTCTGCCGCATCCAGCCGCCCTTTTTCAAAGTTGCATAGTCGACTGCCATCCAATCCTCCAATCCCTGGTCAATCCAGAATTTCCAGTTCTTCTTTCGATGAAATACCATTTTCTACATGAAACGAGTTCAAGACAGGCTTGTTCTCATCCTGAAGCGAAAGAATCAGGTAGCTCGCACGGCTGTCAAAGGCCAGCCGGATATCCTCCGCCGAAGGACGCGACGGAGACGCCGGATGGGAATGCCAGTTTCCGAGCGGCGAAAGACCGCGTGCCCGCATATCTCTGACCGCTCCGAGCTGTTCTTTCGGATCCAGCGAAAAATGCTCGCTGGAATGATCAGACTGCACTGCCCGGTTTGAATTCACAGGCAGGCTGTTCGTAATCCGTAAGTTCCGTGATCTCCGGATGATCCGAGCAGACCGCGCATCCGTCACCCCGGGGCGGAAGCTGTACCGTGTGAAAAGTCATGGTCAGCGCATCAAAAGTAAGAAGCTTTCCTGTCAGCAATTCACCTGCTCCGGTCAGATATTTGACCGCCTCCAGCGCCTGCAGCGAACCGATCACGCCCGCCATCGCCCCTACGATTCCTGCTTCCCTGCAGGACGGGATCGCGTCCTTCGGCGGCATCTCATGAAAGACGCAGCGGTAGCATGGACTTTCATGTGGGATCACCGTCATAAGCTGTCCCCGGAATCTCAGAATTCCGGCATGAGAAAACGGCTTATCCGCCATCACACAGGCATCGTTGATCAAAAATTTTGCAGGAAAATTGTCCGTACAGTCAAGTACAAAATCGTAATCTTTTATGATGCCGGAAATATTTTTACTATTGAGGAACTCACGATAAACCACCGTCTCGACATCCGGGTTGATCGCTTTCATCGTCTCCGCCGCAGATACGGCTTTCGGCCTTCCCAGATCCGCGGTCGTGTGAATCACCTGTCTCTGCAGGTTTGAGAGATCGACGACGTCCGCGTCCGCGATCCCGATCCTGCCGACGCCGGCCGCTGCGAGATACAAAGCCGCCGGAGAGCCGAGCCCGCCGGCTCCGATGATCAAAACACTCCCGTTCATCAGTTTTTTCTGTCCTCTGACACCGATTTCCTTCAGAAGGATATGTCTGGAGTATCGTTCAAGCTGTTCATCGGTAAAAGCCATCAGCATCCACCTCCCATGAAGTAAAGGAACTCGACGACATCGCCCTCTTTTAACGCCGCCGTTTCATAATCATCTTTTTTTGTACCGCTGACTGTGATTTGCATAGAACCCTCCTGAATGCTCATTGTGAATGATCTTGCCGTTCTTTACAAGTGGTTTTTCGCTCCGATACAGGACTTCACCGCATCGGTGAAATCGAAAATCAGATCACCGGGATCTTCAATGCCGACGCTCACACGTACCATGTCCTCAAATACCCCGGCCCTTTCACGTTCCTCTTCCGTACTGTGGATATAGAGTGTGGAGGCCGGATGAATCACGAGCGTCCGTATGTCTCCGATATTGCTGGCACGCTTCGCGCAGCGCAGACGGTTCATCACCTCAAAGGCCTTCTGCTTCGATCCGACACGGAAGGTTATGATCCCTCCGCCCTGTCCCCGCAGCTGACTCTTCGCAAGATCCCTGTCCGGATTTCCCGGGAGCAGCGGATACCGCACCTGAAGCTCCGGAAAGCGGGAAAGTGATTCCGCCAGAAGCCATGCCCCTTCACAGATCCGTTCCATGCGAAGTCCGAGAGTCTCCATCCCGATAAGATTCAGAAATGTATAAACGGCGAGAGACAGGCGCCGAAATTTTCACGGAGATCGGTCGCCATACGCACGCCGTAGGCCAGGTGCCCGTATTTTTTCAATGGCGCAAGTGCTGCGAACGTTCAAAATCCCACGCGAAGAATTCCGCGTCGATGATTACGCCGCTCACCGAATTTCCCCCGCCGTTTATGTACTTGGAAGAGGAATGCACGACCAGATCCGCGCCGAGTTCAATCGGCCTTACCAGATACGGTGTCACTGTCGTGCTGTCTACAACAAGCGGGATCCCCCCTCGCGTGTGCAAGAGCTGCCATCTGCCGGATATCCATTACTGCAGGAGAGGGATTTCAGACCCGGGTATAGGCGAATTCCGGTTTACGCCCCATAAACACACGCTCATGATCTTCCGCAGTCTCATATTGAAACGCAGTCGTCTGCGCGATCTTCGGGATCGTCGCGCCGTCCGGATAAGATGCGACGGCACTGCGATGTAAAAGCATCGTGTTAAAATCCAAATCTGTCACCTGCGACCGTATAATCTGACCGTTTCTTATTCCATATAAATCTTATCGTAATACTATGTTTTGTCAAGCATATTCTCAGAAAGCGCAAAACGTTTCAGACCGCTTTTTCCTCTCCCGCTCTTTACCCCCTCCATTCTGGCCGCAGCGCAATAAAAAAGCTGCTGTACCATCTGGTACAACAGCTTCTATAATCTGCGGAAGATGAGACTTGAACTCACACGTGATTGCTCACACAAGATCCTTAGTCTTGCTCGTCTGCCAATTCCGACACTTCCGCACGACATAGGATACTATATCATCCTGCCCTCATTTCGTCAATATTTTTTTGATTATTTCCAAAATAATATTTTCCATGATCACCGGACAAAAAAACGCCGCTTACGGATCTGACCGATGTCCGATACCGCAAACGGCGATTCTATGTTTCTGCGGAAGATGAGACTTGAACTCACACGTGATTGCTCACACAAGATCCTTAGTCTTGCTCGTCTGCCAATTCCGACACTTCCGCGCGACTCATAAATAATACCACTCATCCCACATTTCGTCAATCGTTTTTTTCTATATTGCGGTGGTTCCTAAATTGCGGTGGTTCTTCAGGAATCGACTGAGCAGGATCTGCGCGAGCACCGCGCCGCAGATCTCTCCCGGTATCAGCGCGGACGCCAGCCCCGGCACACCGGCCGTCCCGTTCAGAATGTACATAAACGGGATGTAAAACAGAAGCTCTCTGGCCGACGCGTGAATCAATGTGTCCCGCCCGTCGCCGATTCCCTGCATCGTGAAGGACGTACTGTAATTCAAAAACTGGAATGGCGACGCGATGCACCGGATCCTCAGAAACATTGTGGCATACGTCAGTGTCCTTACCGCCTCTTCCGCGGTTGTACCGCCGGTCGCCAGGAAGAGGCCGACGAAGGGGCCCGCGAAGATCTGGAAGAGGATCATGCTGACCACGGATACAATCAGCCCGGATCTGCGCGTGATCCGGATCACCTCTTCCATCCGGTCATGGTTCCCGGAGGAAAAATTGTACGCGACGATCGGCAGCATTCCCTGGCAGATCCCGATATTGATCGCATTCGGGACACGCTCGATCTTCATCACGATGCCGATGGCGGCGACCGCGAGATCACCGTGCGACGCCATCAGCGAATTTAAGAATATGTTCGCCAGATCGAACAGCCCCGTAAGGATTGAAGAAGGAATACCGACCGCATAAAGCTCCCGTCGCTCCTCCTTTGTCGTCTCCCATGCCGCCTGAATGCGGTAATCAATCGGCGCATCCTCCTTCAGCCGCACAAGGATCACGATAAAATAGATGAATGAAAAGATGTTCGAAAGAAGCGTCGCAAGTGCGGCGCCGAACACCTCCATCCCCTCCGGAAACAGGACAAACATAAAGAGCGGATCCAGAATCATGTTCAGAATCCCGCCGGCGGACAGGCCGAATCCGGCCTGCTTCGAGTATCCCACATTTCGGAGAAGATGCGCGAACACCAGCGAAAGAATGATCGGAACACTTCCGCAGATCACGACCGTATTGGTGTACTGGCGCGCAAATCCGATCGTCTGTCCGGATGCGCCGAGCAGATGGAGGATCGGTGTCTCAAAGATGCCGACCACAGCGGCATAAGCAGCCGCAAGGACGGCCGCTCCCGCGATCGCCCGGGCGCAGACCTTCTTTGCGCGATCCTCTTTGTTTTTCCCGATCAGACGGGCCATCTCACTTCCGCCGCCGATTCCGAACAGATTTGAAAACGCCACCGTCAGCATATAGAGCGGAAACGACACCGTCACCGCCGCCATCATATAGGAATTCCCCGTCCGGCCGATAAAAAACGTATCAACCATATTATACAGCAGATTGATCAGCTGACTGATGATCGTAGGAACCGCCATTGTGAATACTGCTTTTCCGGCGGGCAGTTTTTCAAATAATTCTTTTTTCTCAATTGCCTGATTCATGTCTGTTTTCTCAGATCAGTTTTGCGACGTCGTTGTAGCAGACAAATACCATCAGCGCCATCAGCGCGGCAAAGCCGATGAAGTGAATTTTTCCCTCCAGTTCACGATTCACCGGCCTGCGCCGGATCATCTCAATGATCAGAAAAACAAGCCGTCCGCCGTCGAGCGCCGGCAGCGGGAGCAGATTCATCACTCCGAGGTTTGCGGAGATCAGAATTGTGAACTGCAGCAGTTCCAGAAACACCTCGAGCGCTCCGTAATCTTTCGCCTGGTTGTAGACGGAACCGACTGTCGAGACGATCCCGACCGGGCCGGACATTTCCCGCACGGTAAACACACCTGAGATCAGTGAGACCAGTGATTTTACGGTCACATGGATCCAGTATCCGGTTTCTTCAATGCCGTCGGCGATGATCTTCGGAAAACTTGTGGCGACCCGCTGCGTCCCCAGCTGAAAACCGGTCGAAGCGACCGTGGAACGAACCGGTGTGAGACTGACCTCGAACGTCCGCGTGCCGCGGCGGATCGTCAGAGTCACCTTATTCCCGTCCATCGGATGCTTCTCATTGTATGCCTGCAGATCGGACGCGGTCTTTATCTCCGTCCCGTTCACGCCGGCGATGATATCACCGACGAGGAGACCCGCTTTACGCGCCGGCATATTTTTCTCAAGCTGCGTGACCTCGGCCGCGTCATCCTCTCCGGCCGAATACGTGTAACCTGCCCGGTAATACTCCTCAAGATCCGGTTTATATACGACGGAATGTTTCTTTCCGTCCCGGATGTATGTCAGATGAACCGCGTCCTTCGGTATCCCGTCGATCGACATATCGATCGAGATTTCGCTGATATTCGCGATCCCGTTTCCCTCATACTTCACGATCTCATCGCCCGCGGCAAGGCCTGCGGCTTCAGCTGAGGAGCCCTGTGCGACTTCCGTGATCAGTGCCGGCCTTGTGCCGGAAATTCCGATCAGAATCATTCCCATAATAAATGCCAGGATGAAGTTAAAAACCGGTCCTGCTGCCACAACAAGAATTCTTGAAAAAGGCGATGCCCCGTTAAATGTGCCCGGTGCATCCTCGTCCGCTTCATCCTCTCCAAGCATCGCGCAAGAACCTCCGAACGGGATCGCTTTCCAGGAATAACGGGTCTCCCCCTTCCGGAAGGAAAGAATCCTCGGTCCAAAGCCCAGTGAAAACTCCGTGACGACGATATGGTTCGCCTTCGCAAGAAGAAAATGCCCGAGTTCATGAAACAGGATCACGATGCTCAGAATCAGAATGGCCAGAAGTATTCCCGCCATGTATTACCACCTTTCACGTATCGATCTTCGCACATCCGATTCAACCGTAAGAATCGTCTCCAGATCCGGATCCGGAATCACGGGAAAACGCTCCATCGACTCCCGGATGATTTTGTAGATATCAAGGAAACGGATCCGGTCAGCGAGAAAGAGCGCGACCGCCTCCTCATTCGCCGCGTTCATAACGGTCGGCATCGATCCGCCCGCGCGGGCGGCGCGGACCGCCAGCGGAAGTCCCTCAAATGTGTCGGTGTCCGGCTCCTCGATATGAATCGCGGAAATTTTCCTGAAGTCCAGCCTTTCTCCCGTCAGACCCCGGCGCTCCGGGTAATAGAGAGCGTACTGAATCGGGAGACGCATATCCGGCGTCCCGAGCTGTGCCATCACCGCGCCGTCCTGAAATTCCACCATCGAATGAATGATGCTCTGGGGCTGCACCAGCACCTCGATCTGATCCAGCTTCACGCCGAACAGCCACCTCGCTTCCATCACCTCAAGACCCTTGTTGACAAGCGTCGCGGAGTCAATCGTGATTTTTGCGCCCATGCTCCAGTTCGGATGGTTCAGCGCGTCCTTCTTCGTCATATGGGCGAGCTGATCTTTTTTCATGCCGCGGAACGGTCCCCCGGAGGCCGTGATCAGAAGACGGTAAATCCGATTTCCCTCATTTCCCTGAAGGCACTGAAAGATCGCGGAGTGCTCCGAATCGACCGGAAGAATCCGCACGCCGTACTCTGCGGCAAGCGGCATGATCAGATGCCCTGCCGTCACGAGTGTCTCCTTATTTGCGAGCGCGATATCCTTTCCGGCACGGATCGCCGCCATCGTCGGACGAATCCCGATCATTCCGACGATGGCTGTCACGAAGCAATCCGTCTCCGGCATCTCCGCCAGCGCAATCATGCCGTCCATCCCCGAAACAACCGTTACATCCGTGTCGGCGAGACGGACCCGGAGATCCTGTGCCGCCTTCTCGTCATAAACCGCCGCAATACGCGGGCGGAATTCACGTGCCTGCTTCTCCAGTTCATCCAGATGATGTCCCGCTGCAGAAATGCCTGCGAGGGTGATATCTCCGTTTTTCCGGATCACATCGATCGTCTGCCGGCCGATCGAACCGGTCGAACCGAGGATCGCGATCGTCTTCATAAGTTTGCCTCCGATTATTGAGAATACATGATAAATGTGACCGAACTCTGAACGCGCGCCCGGAAAAGCGGGGCGCGCATCGTTTATCAGATCAGAACAAGCGAAAGGAAATAGATGACGGGCGCCGTGAAAATCACGCTGTCGAAACGGTCCAGTATCCCGCCGTGACCCGGGATCAGTTTCCCGTAGTCCTTGATCTGTACATTCCGCTTGATCGCGGACGCCGCGAGATCTCCGACCATCGAGATCAGCGCGCCGATTCCGCAGATGGCCGCGTAAACCAGCACCGGTCCTCCGGTAAATAACGCGTAGATGACGCCGAGAATAACCGCGCCCGCAACGCCGCCGACCGCTCCTTCCGTCGATTTTTTCGGGCTGAGGACCGGCGCCATCTTATGCCTGCCGAACAGCCTTCCGACACAGTACGCACAGGTGTCGCAGCCCCAGGAACACAGGAAGATCAGCCAGACGTGATAATACCCTCCCGGCAGGATTCTCGTCTTGTAAATATAAGAAAGCATCACCGCGACGTAAACGAGTGCGAAAAAACATGCCATCACCTGCTTCGCCTCATAATGCGGAAACGAAAAAACGTACACAAACATGATGAGAACAAGTGCCGCGATGAGCGACAGTACGAGATATTCCTTATTTCCGATGCGCAGGGCGATGTAATACAGAATCACGCCGAGATATCCGGCCAGTTCGAGCCGCGAGAAGCCGCCTTCCTTATTTCGTACTCCGCAGGCCCTGTACAGCTCGAACACTCCGATCAGAGACAGTGCGAGCACCGTAAAATACAGGACCCATCCGCCGCTTATAATCGTGACGAGTGCGGCTGCTACCAGAATAATTCCGCTGATCAGCCTTGTAACAAACATTCCGTCTCCTCCTATTTCGCATTTCCGAATCGTCTGTCACGATGGTTGTAATAATCGATCGCCCGGTCCAGTTCCGCCCGGTCAAAATCAGGCCAGGCGACATCCGTGAAATAAAATTCCGTATAAGCGAGCTGCCAGAGAAGAAAATTTGAGATCCGTTTCTCTCCGCCGGTGCGAATCATCAGATCCGGATCCGGAATCCCGCCCGTATCCAGCCGTTCCGCAATCATCCCTTCCGTCACGGGACCTTCCGGAAGCTTTCCGGATCGGGCATCCGCTACCAGCGCGGTCACAGCACGGGCGATCTCATCCCGGCCGCCGTAATTGAGCGCGATCTGGAAATCCATCCGGTCGTATTCCTTTGTCACATCCTCCAGTATCGCGATCCGGTCCTGGATATCCTGCGGAAGTCCTGCCTTATCCCCGATAATACGCACGCGCATATGGCGTTTGTGCGCACTCTTCTCGATCCGGACGAGGTACTTCCGGAACAGATTCATCAGAGTGCGGACTTCTTCCTCCGCACGTTTCCAGTTCTCTGTGGAAAACGCGTACACCGTCAGATACCGGACTCCCATATCTGCAATCGTATTACACATTTTTTCAAGCACATCCGTACCGACGATGTGTCCGTAGCTTCTCGGCATCCCACGGCGCTTCGCCCACCGCCCGTTTCCATCCAGAATAATCGCAATATGATTCGGCAGTTTCTGTTCTTCGGCCATATATAACCTCCCCGTCCCGAAAGATCATGCGAAAAAGCGGCATTCCCGACGATTTATCGGATCATGCCGCTCTCCGTTCTGTCCTGGCGCTTCAGACCGTCATAACCTCTTTGACCTTCGCCTCGACCGCGGCATCGATCTTCTTGATGTACTGATCCGTAAGCTTCTGCGTGTCATCCTCAAGATCCTTGATCTCATCCTCGGAAATATCCTCGGCTTTTTTCATCTTCTTGAAGCTGTCCATCGCGTCACGGCGGACATTGCGCACCGCAACCTTCGCCTCCTCGCCCTTTTTCTTGACATCCTTTGCGATCTCTTTACGGCGCTCCTCCGTGAGCTCCGGGAACACGAGACGGACACTCTTTCCGTCATTGTTCGGGTTGATTCCGAGATCCGACGTCTGGATCGCCTTCGTGATGTCCTTGATCAGTTTCGGCTCCCAGGGCTGGATCTGTATGATACGCGCCTCGGGAACCGTGATATTCGCGACCTGCTGAAGCGGCGTCTGCGTACCGTAGTAATCGATCGTGATCCGGTCAAGCACGTGCGGATTCGCCCTGCCCGCGCGGATCGCGCTGAGCTCTTCCGCAAGTGTATCGAGCGTTCTCGTCATCTTGTGATCGTAGCCTTTGATTCGTTCGTCCATAAAAACCTCCTCGTTCGGAATTGCCGTCTTCCCGCCCCTGCCGGGATCAGACCGTAACCTTCGTTCCTTTTACGATGCCGTGCGCCGCGTCGATGATACTGTTCTCTTCATTTAACGCAAACACGAGCATCGGCATCTTATTTTCCATCGCCATGATCGACGCCGTCATATCGACCACCTGAAGCTTCTTCTCTATGACCTCTTCGATCGTCACTTCTTTATATTTCTTCGCGTCCGGATGATCCTTCGGGTCCGAGTCGTACACTCCGTCCACCGCTTTCGCAAGAAGGATCGAATCCGCTCCGATCTCGACCGCCCGGAGAACCGTCGCCGTGTCCGTCGAAAAATACGGATGTCCGGTTCCGCCCGCGAAGAATACCACCATATTGTGGTTCAGATATTTCTCCGCCCGGTCCTTCGAGAAAAGCTTCGTGACTCCGCCGATCTCCATCGGCGTAAGAACCGCCGTCATCATCCCCTGTGAACGGAAAATCTCCGATGTGTAGATGCAGTTCATAACCGTCGCGAGCATTCCGATCTGGTCTGCCTTGACACGGTCGATGTTTTTGCTGGAACGGCCGCGCCAGAAATTTCCGCCGCCGATCACGATGCCGACCTGTACTCCCTCATCCACAAGCTGCTTTACCTGCTTCGCGACACCGGTCACGACCGCTTCGTCAAAACCGGTCTTTTTGTCCCCTGCGAGTGCCTCACCGCTGAGTTTTAATAGAATGCGTTTCATATCCCGCTTTTCTCCTCCGCTTCTTCATCAAAGCTGTGTCGTCACGAAAATATCGTAGATTGCCCGGATCGCCGTCTCGAAATCGCGGTTCTCGACGCCGATAATGATATTAAGCTCGGATGATCCCTGGTCGATCATCTTGACATTGACGTGCGCATGCGCGAGCGCCGCAAAAATTCTTCCGGCGGTTCCGCGCGTTCTCCTCATCCCGCGTCCGACCACCGCTATCAGCGCCAGATCCGACTCCAGCTCGATCAGGTCCGGGTGAACCGCTCTGTGAAGACCGGCGATCACCTGCTGTTCCTTCGGTTCAAAATCCTGCTGGTTCACAAACACCGAAAACGTATCGATCCCGGATGGTATGTGCTCGAACGTAAGACCCGCGTCCTCAAATACCTGGAGGACTTTGCGGCCGAATCCGATCTCGGCATTCATCATCGCCTTCTCGATCGTAACCGAAGCAAACCCTTTTTTTCCGCCGATTCCGGTAATCGTATATTTCGGTTTGCTGCAGGTGCTCTCCACGATCATCGTGCCCGGATCCTCCGGCCTGTTTGTGTTGCGGACATTGATCGGAATTCCCTCTCTGCGCAGCGGGAAGATGGAATCTTCGTGGAGCACAGAAGCGCCCATGTAAGACAGCTCCCGCATCTCGCGGTAGGTGATGGTTGAAATCGGAATCGGATTTTTTACCACATGCGGATCCGTCATGAGAAATCCGGAAACATCCGTCCAGTTTTCATACAGATCGGCGTGTGTCGCTTTCGCGACGAGTGATCCCGTGACGTCCGAACCGCCGCGGGAAAACGTCTTGATGCTCCCGTCCGGCTTCGCTCCGTAAAATCCCGGGATTACCGCACACTCCAGTCCCCTGAGGCGCTCTCCCATCTTTGCATCGGTCCCGGCCGCGTCAAACCGGCCGTCCTCATCAAAACAGACGACCTCTGCCGCGTCAACAAACTCATATCCGAGATAATTTGCCATCACAATGCCGTTCAGATACTCGCCTCTTGAAGCCGCATAGTCCTCTCCGGCGTCCTCCGCGAAATTCTTCGCGATCGCATCAAACTCGTCTGCGAGGGAAAGCCCGATTCCGAGTCCGTCGATGATCTCCTGGTATCTTTCCTTAATATTTGCAAGCGTATTCGTAAAATTCTTTCCTGCCCGGGCCTGATGATAGCAGTCGTAGAGCATATCCGTAACTTTCACGTCTCCGTCGAACCGTTTGCCGGGAGCGGACGGAACTACGTACCGTCTCCCCGCATCGCTCCGGATGATCTCACCCACTTTTTTAAACTGACCGCTGCTGGCCAGCGAACTTCCGCCGAATTTTACTACTTTTTTCATAACTGAATCTCCGTTCCCATCATGGTTTTCTCCATAAACGAAAAAAGAATACCATACTCCGGGGCTCATTTCAATCTCCGGCGTCTCCGGCCGGCGTGCGTCCGGGACAATTTTTCCGCCTTCATCCCGAAAGGATTCACGTCGGCGCTTCATTCCGTCCTTTTTTCAGATACACCTCGCGGATATAACAGAATGTGCGGTCCTCGCCCTCGTGCTTCAGCATTTTCAGCAGACCGTTCAGATCCCGCCGGACATTCCGATCCACAAACCAGAGATGACCGGCACTCTTTTTCCAGTACTCATACGGCTTGCCGTCCGTATAAGCGCCGCCCAGGTAAACACGCGATGCGGCGATCCGGTCCGCCACCATTTCCGCGATATATTTTCTCGGAATCGGCATCCCTGCGATACCATTTTCCGAAGCGGGATCATAATCGATCCAGTACTCGTAATGATGACGGTTCCGCCCCTTGTGATGCAGCCACGCGAGCGAAACGCCTGTCTCTTCGCGTTCTTCATTGTTCGGGCTTCTGCTTCCCTGCCAGTATTTCGCACCTCTGGAGAATTCAGTCCAGGAATATTTTGAAAGATCGTGCGTAAGTCCCTGATAGAACAGTCCCATGCGGAAACAATATTTCATCACGAGAAAACGATGCCATGTGATGGTTTTAAAATGCTGCCAGATATACAAAAGTCATGAACCCGCTTTCTTACGTGCCGCCCGGCGCACCGGGCTCTGCTTCGTGCTCTTTGCGCGATCCGGATCCTCCGCCGAAACAAGCACGGTGACCGACCGCGGCGCGACGACGACGCGCTTTTCCTTCGCGCAGCCGAGCATCGCCTCATCCGGAGGAATCCGGAACGAATCCGGCCGGATCGTCTCGCAGACAATCTGCCACCTCTTTCCGTCCGGCAGATCCGGCAGGGCAAAATCCTGTTCCTGCCAGTATAAGTTACAGGCGATGTAGATAAAATCATCCGGACTGCCGTCTTCTTTCACCGCATACTCACCGCAGTAGAGCATCCCGAATCCGCACTGCATCTTCCGGTCGTCGATGTCCCAGGCCATCTTTCCGTGAAAAGAGAGATCCGGATATCCGATTCCGCGGTAATCCTGCATCCGCATCGGCTCCGCCATGTGCAGGATCGGATGTTTATCCCGGAAGGCGATCGCCTCTGTCACGAATGCCCGGAGATCCTTCGCCGTTTTCCGTCCGCTCCAGGTGACCCACCCGATCGGATTATCCTGGCACCATGCGTTATTATTTCCCCCCTGGGAATTACAGAACTCATCGCCCGCGTAAATCACGGGGCACCCCTGGGAGGTCATCAGCATCAGAAAGGCATTTCGCAGCTGCTGCGCCCGGAGGAGATTGATCTTGCGCTTCGCTGTGGGACCCTCCACGCCGCAGTTCCAGGAATAATTCTCGGTCATTCCGTCGTGATTCTGCTCTTTGTTGTCTTCGTTATGCTTTTCATTGTAGCTGACCATGTCGTTCATCGTAAATCCGTCATGATCGGCAAAATAGTTCAGCCGCGCGATCCGGCCCGAGTTTCCTGTCATCGCGTCTTTTGCCTCCGGCGCTGTATCAGGATCCCCCTTCAGGAACCGGCGCATCACGTTCTGATACGTCTGATTCATCTCCGCAAGGTTCCGGATCGGCGGCTCTTCGCCCGCCGGATAGACTCTCGACTCGTCAAAGTTTACATAGATGATCTTCGTCCAGGAAAGGATCGGGTCGAGTGCGACCGAATGAATCCACTCCCCGTAACCGACGAGATGAAACCCGTCGAGGTTGAAGGCCATTCTCCAGTAATGAAGGATGTTCACGACCTGCCACCCCGGCATCTGCGGCGGAAAATAAAACTCGGGCAGGCACTCGATCCCGTTCTCGTGAAGCGCGTCTACGAGTGAGGCGAATTCACGGATCGGATTGTCCGTTGCGCAGTATGAGAGCTTCGGACAGTAGTACAGTCCCTCCGTATATCCCCAGTAATTCTTTCGTTCATCGTTAAACTCGGAGTATGTGACCGGACCGTCTTCCGAAGGCTCCTCAAGCGGCGCCTCGAAAAATTCACAGACCGGCATCAGAATCAGCGATGTGATTCCGAGTTTTTTCAGATACGGGATCTTCTCGCGCATTCCGGCAAAGGTTCCGGGGTGACGGACACCCGCGTGCTCACCTGCCGTGAAGCCTTTTACGTGTGCCTTGTAGAACACGCAGTCCCGAAACCAGAGTCCGACCGGATCCGTCTTCGGCATATATTCCGGATCGACTCCGCAGCGGAACGCCTCATTTCCCTTCTGATCCCGAAAGCGGCGGAAAACACGTGCATAGGGATCCGCCAGGATATGCCCGTCAATCCGGTAATTGTACTCAATCCGATCCGTTTTCGGAATCGCGATATGGGCTGCATAGACCTGTCCCGTCTTATACGCATCCGGAAGTGCAACGATCTGAAACGGCTCATCTTCATCTTTTCTGTACAGCAGAATCTCGACTTTCTCTTTTCCGCGTACATTCAGCGAAAAGTTTACCCCTCCGCGATGCCTGAGGACTCCGAGTCTGATCGGGCTCCCCGCCGTTACTTCATACTGCCGATCGGAATTCATCTGTTCCCTCCAATGCATGTTAAAAAATATCGAGTTCTACCGGACAATGATCGGAACCAAAGACGTCTGTGTGAATGACTGCATCCTTCACCTCTCCTTTGAGATCATCCGACACGAGAAAATAGTCAATCCGCCATCCCGCGTTATGTTCTCTCGCCCGGAACCGGTATGACCACCAGGAATATTCGATTTTATCCGGATATAGATACCGGTACGTATCAATAAAACCGGAATCCAGAAGATCCCCGAATTTTGAACGCTCCTGATCGGAAAATCCTGCATGTCCGCGATTCGTCTTCGGATTTTTCAGATCGATTTCTTCGTGAGCGACATTGAGGTCGCCGCAGACAATCACGCCCTTCCTCTCACGAAGTGACAGCAGATATGCGCGAAACGCATCCTCCCAATCCATACGGTAATCGATTCTGGCCAACTGGTCCTTCGAATTCGGAGTATAGACCGTCACGAGATAGAAATCCGGATATTCCAGCGTGATGACCCTGCCCTCCGTGTCATGTTCCGGAATACCGATGCCGCAGACTGCGGAGACGGGCTCCTCTTTCGCAAAAACAGCGGTCCCGGAATACCCCTTTCGGTCGGCGTAATTCCAGTACTGCCGGTACCCCTCTGTTTCCAGTTCGATCTGGCCGGCCTGAAGCTTTGTCTCCTGAATGCAGAAAATATCCGCGCCGGCCGCTTTAAAATAGTCCGAAAATCCTTTTTTTACACAGGCACGAATCCCGTTTACGTTCCAGGATATCAGTTTCATAAAATCCTCCTGTCGATAGTCGGGTGAATCTTACATCATGTTAGCACAAATTATCACATTTTTCATTATTTTCGTCACATATTTCAGCCGGATCTGTTCAAAACAGACAATTGATTTCTTTCTTATACGATCACCCGGAGTGTCTGAAGCGAAGGATCCGCCGGTCCCTGAAATGTTCCTCCGGCCTCCTTTATGCGGGTCAGATATTCCAGCATTTCCCCGGTGATCCGTTCCCCCGGACAGACAGTGGGAATTCCCGGCGGATACGGTGCGATCATCTCGCCCGCGATCCTGCCCTCTGCCTGATCAAACCGGATGGGTATCGTATCGCCGTTCATCGCGCGCCGCGGCGACATAACCACAGCCGGTACGGGAGGAAACCCGACGGAAACCGCCGCTTCCGCCGCGCTCCGGCCGGCCGCTGTCACGATCTCATCCACTCCCGTCACGAGATTTCGGATGTCCTCCCGCGTGTTTCCGTCGGTCACGATTGCGACGGCATTGTACGGATCGGCCATCTCCGTCGTGACATTTTTCCGGAACAGCGCCTCCTGCACCGCGTACCCGGTGAGGCCGGAATCTTCGGCAGAAAACACGACGCGGAGCGGATCCTGACAGGCGCCGCTGTCCGTCCGGAAATGACTGCCGCCGAGCACGCGGACTCCCGGAATCCGGAGCAGTCCCTCGCGCGCCGCTTCCGCAAGACGGTAAGCCCGTTCCATCTTTTCCGGCCCGTTTTCCGCCAGATCGTGCCGGGCGCCGTCCAGGGAGGCCATCAGCAGGTAAGAAGGGCTAGAGCTCTGAACCATCCTGAGACAGTCTCCGAGCCGGCCCGGATCGATGCGGTTCCCGCACCTGTGAAGCAGGGAACTCTGCGTCAGGCTCCCGCCTGTTTTATGCATACTCATCGCGGCAAGATCCGCCCCGGATGTCACCGCTCCCCGGGGGAAGCGGCGGTCAAAATAAAAATGCGTCCCGTGCGCCTCATCCACCAGAAGCACGCAGTCATGCCTGTGACAGATCTCTGCGATCGCAGTGAGATCGGAACTGACTCCGTAATACGTCGGATTCGTGAGAAAAACCGCGCGGATTTCCGGATCCGAAGCCAGCGCCCTCTCGACCGACTCCGGATTGACCTCGGCGAAAACATGAAACAGCGGATCGTAACAGGGTGTCAGCCAGACCGGAAGTGCGCCCGCGATCTGAAGACCCGTCCAGACGGATCGGTGCGCATTCCGCGCCACGAGGATTTTCTCATTCTCACGGACCGCAGCCAGAATCATCGCCACATTCCCGCAGGACGTTCCGTTTACGAGAAACCGGCATTCCTCCGATCCGAACAGGTCCGCCGCCAGCCTTTCCGCCTCGAGAATCGGTCCCGACGCCGCGTGGAGATCGTCCGTTCCGTCTGTCTCCGTCAGATCTGCCGCGAATACCCGGTCGCCCAGAAGTCCCCGGATCCGCTCTCCCTCTCCCCGCTCCGCGCGGTGGGAGGGAACATTAAAATAAGAAACGCCGCGCCTCTCAAACGCACAAATTGCGTCGATCAGCGGCGTACTATTCTGGTTCAATCTTTCCTCCTGTCCCATTCATCTGTCAAAAAGGGACCCGGCAGCGGCAGGCTGCCGGATCCCCTTGACAATCCTCATCTCGGGCTGTTTTATTTGATCTCGTGGATCCATCCTTCCGGAGCCTCGATGCGTCCCATCTGGATTCCGGTGAGCGTATCGTACAGCTTCTGGATGACCGGTCCCATCTTCTCCATTCCGGACGGGAAGCAGATTTCTTTCCCGTGATCGTTGATCTTTCCGACCGGGGAGATAACCGCTGCGGTTCCGCACAGTCCGCACTCCGCGAAATCCTTGACCTCGTCGAAGTAGACAACCCTCTGGGTCGCCTTCAGTCCGAGATAATGCTCCGCGATGTACATGATCGAACGTCTCGTGACGGACGGAAGGATCGAATCAGACAGCGGCGTCACCACCTCATTGTCCTTCGTGATGAAGATGATATTGGCTCCGCCGGTCTCCTCGACCTTCGTTCTCGTCGCCGGATCGAGATACATATTCTCATTGAATCCCTCGCGGTGCGCCTCCATGATCGGATGCAGGCTCATCGCGTAATTCAGTCCGGCCTTGATGTTTCCGGTTCCGTGCGGCGCCGCGCGGTCAAAATCCGGAATCCGGACGACCACCGGTTTCGCTCCGCCCTTGAAATACGGGCCGACCGGTGTTGTAAACGCGCGGAACTGGTACTCATTCGCCGGCTTTACGCCGATGATCGCGTCACTTCCGAACATGAACGGGCGGATATAGAGCGTAGCCCCGGATCCGTAAGGAGGAACGTAATCGATATTTGCCTTTACGACCTGATCGATCGCGTCGATGAAACGCTCCTTCGGGAACTGCGGCATTTCCAGTCTCTTTGCGGAATCCATCATGCGCTCCGCGTTCAGATCCGGACGAAATGTCACAACACGTCCGTCCTCTGTCCGATATGCCTTCAATCCCTCAAAGCAGGACTGACTGTACTGCAGAACACACGCACACTCGCTGATATTCACCATATCATCGGTGATCAGTGCTCCATCATCCCACGCTCCGTCTTTATAATTTGAAACATAGCGGTAATCGGTCTTGATATATCCGAAACCAAGATTACCCCAGTCGATGTTTTTTGTACTCACGGTAACACAGCCCCTTTCTTCACGCGGCCAGGCCGCTCAATCAATCTACAATCGAAAATTATACACCTAATAGTCGTATTTTCCAATAAAATATCGTGAAAAAATACCCGATCAGAAAAAAATACAATAATATTTCTTCTGTGCTATGATAAGAGCATCTTTTGCAAAGGTGGTAAGAACCATGAATTTTCATCAGCTTTATTATCAGGATCCGTACCGTTCCTCATTTGAGGCAGCCGTCGTCTCCTGTAAACCTTCAGACGGAGGATATGCCCTCGTCCTTGATCAGACGTGCTTTTATCCGGAGGGGGGAGGAGAATGCGCCGACCGCGGGACGATCGACGGCGTTCCCGTCACGGATGTCCGGCTCGAGGGCGAGGAAGTCGTCCATTTTGTGTCGGTTCCGTTCAAACCCGGAACGACAGTCTCCGGCTCGGTCGATTTTGCCTTCCGTTTCCAGATGATGCAGTGGCACACGGGCGAACACATCGTCTCCGGTCTCGCACATACGTATTATGGATGCGACAACGTCGGCTTTCATATGTCGGATGTCACGACCCTCGATCTGAACCGCCATCTGACGGAAGAACAACTTGAACGGATCGAACGTGACGCGAATGAAGTCGTCTTCGCCGACCGCACGGTTGAATACCTCTTCCCGCAGGAGGATGAATTGGACCGGATCGATTACCGCAGCAAAAAAGAACTGACCGGCGCCGTACGGATCGTGCGGATCCCGGATGCGGACGACTGCGCGTGCTGCGGACTCCACGTGCGCCGAACAGGAGAGATCGGCCTGATTAAATTTCTCTCCCATACCCATTATAAGGGAGGAACCCGGATCGAGATGACTTGCGGGCGCGATGCATTCCGAAAAATCACCGCCATCCAGAGGGCAAACGGGGAGACTGCGCGTCTGCTGTCTGTAAAACCGGATGAGACGGATGAGGCCGTACGCCGCATTCTCGCGGAATCGGCCGCAAAGGACCGCAGGATCTCCGGTCTGAACCAGCGCTACTTCCGGATGCGCGCAGAATCCATCGCCCCCGGCGCTCCCCTGGCACTCTGTGTCGAGGAGGGTCTGAACGGCATCGAGGTGCGAAAATTCTGCGACCTGCTCGTAAAAAACGGTTCCGCCGCCGTCAGCGCCGTTCTCTGCCCGGACGAAGCCGGGCAGATCCGGTACTGCATCGGCAGCGAAACCGTCGATCTGAAAAGCCGTGTGAAGGAGCTGAACGAAGCGCTTGACGGACGCGGGGGCGGATCTCCGCAGATGATTCAGGGAACGTTCCGCACCGATGCAAAGACTGCCGCGCGCGTACTCGCCTCCTGCTTCGGATGACCGGTCAGGGCATCATTTTCTTGACATCGTCGAAGTATTCATCGATGTTCTCCAGATCCCCGATCAGATCCGCGTACTCGGTATCCGCCGCCTGATTATATTTGGCATTCTCCATTGCCTTCTCCAGGGATTTCTTCGAGTTGGCGACCGGGCGCAGCGTTCCTGCGCCCGCGATGCATCCGCCCGGGCAGGCCATTCCCTCGAGCAGGTATCCGTTGTATTTTCCGGCCTTTGCCAGGGTCATCATCTTTCTGCACTCCGCAAGACCTGCGGCATTTGCCACCTTGACCTCGCGGTCCGGATCAGCCCCCTCGATATAATGCTTGACCGCATAGGCGACGCCGCCCTCCGCGCCGAATCCGATCCCGTCCTTCGATGACTCGGCAAGCGGTTCGCCGTCGGGAAGCTCCCTGAAATCGATCTCCTTCGCCTCAAACATACCTGCGACCTCCTCGAAGGTCAGCGTGAAATCGACATAGCTTTTCACGGATCTCCGGCTCGCTTCCTGTTTTTTCGAGAGACACGGACCGATGAATGCGATCTTGCAGTCCGGATGCGCTCTCTTTACAAGCCGCGCCGTCAGCACCATCGGCGTCAGCGCCATCGAGATCGTATTCGCGTAATCCGGGAACATCTTTTTCGCCATAATCGACCACGCAGGACAGCAGCTGGTTCCCATGAACGGAAGGTTCTCCGGCACTTCCTTCAGGAAATGCTGTGCCTCCTCGATGGTGCACAGATCCGCGCCAAGGGCGACTTCGGCGACATCCGTAAAGCCGAGCGCCTGCATCGCCGGGCGGATTTTCGTCTTCGTAAAATCCGGTCCGAACTGGCCGGCGATCGCCGGAGCGACGATCGCGTAAACCGGCGTGTCACTCTTGAGTGCCATGATCGTCTGGTAGATCTGTCCCTTGTCGACGATCGCAGAGAACGGACAGCTCACAAGGCACATTCCGCACGCGACACATTTATCCTGATCGATCCGGGCGCGCCCGTACTGATCCATACCGATCGCTCCGATCCCGCATGCCTTCACGCAGGGACGTTCCTGCCTGATGATCGCATTGTACGGGCACACCTGCATGCATTTGCCGCACCGGATGCACTTCGAATCATCGATCACGGACCGGCCGTCCTTCATCGAGATCGCACCCTTCGGGCAGACCTCGTGACAGGGATGCTCGAGACAGCCCTGACAGCCGTCCGTCACGAACACACGCTTCTCCGGACATTTATGGCAGGCAAACTTGATGATATCGATGAGCGGCGGTTCATAATATTTTTCACCGCTCATGCTCGCCTCCACGCCCTTGGAGATCAGGCTGTGTTCCGTCATCTTGCGCAGTCCCATTCCCATCGCCACGCGCAGCCGCTCGCCGACGATCGCCCGTTCAAGGAAGATACTGTCTCGATACGTCGCCAGTTCACCCGGAATAATCTTATAAGGAAGATCATCCAATGCTTTCTTCGGATCATCGCCGTTGTAGGCCATCTTGGCAATTTCTGTAAAAACTCTGCGTCTCAGCAAGGTTTTCTGCGTCTGTACACCCCGCATGGTATACCTCCCGGATTCAATCTCATATTTATCAACAGTGACCAGCTCAGCCGCACAAAATGCGCGGTGCAAATCTGTTATAATAGTAACATATAATACAATAAATTGAACAGGTTCCTGTGTATATTTTTGCAACCATTCGAATATGCATTGTGCTGACCGCCATTCCCGTATAAAATACCAGATAGAAATCTGTTCAGAGGGGGAATATTTATGTCTGAAAATGAAACGAACGCAAGAGAGAACTTCAGCTCGCGCCTCGGATTTATCCTGGTGTCGGCAGGTTGCGCGATCGGTATCGGAAATGTCTGGAAATTTCCATATCTTTGCGGACAGTACGGCGGCGCCGCCTTTATCCTTATTTATCTCGTCTTTCTTCTGATCCTCGGTATCCCCGTGATGATCTGCGAATTCTCGATCGGAAGGGCTGCCCGTCAAAGTGCGGCGACCGCTTTCGAGAAGCTTGCTCCGGCGGGGACGCGCTGGCATCGGCTGAAATACATCAGTATCTTCGGCTGTTATCTTCTGATGATGTACTACACCACGGTCTGCGGGTGGATGATGGATTACACGTATAAGCACATCCGCGGAACATTTGCCGGCGCAGACGCGGAGATGATCTCCGCCGATTTTTCGGGACTGCTCGGTAATTTCGGAGAAATGGCACTCTGGACGGTGATCGTCTGTCTGATCGGATTCCTGATCTGTTATTTCGGCGTCCAGAAGGGCGTGGAGCGTGTGACAAAATACATGATGATCGCACTGCTTTTTCTGATGGTAGTGCTCGCGGCCCACTCCGTATTCCTGGAGGGTGCCGGCAGAGGTATCCGCTACTACCTGATTCCGAATCTCGAGACGATCCGGTCGAAGGGAATCGGAAACGTGATCTTCGCCGCGATGAGTCAGGCATTCTTTACACTTTCCATCGGCATCGGCGCGATGCTCATCTTCGGAACCTACATCGGAAAAGAACGGAGTCTGGCCGGGGAAGCCGTAACGATCACGGCGCTGGACACATTCGTCGCGCTGATGGCCGGCTTCATCGTCATACCCGCGTGCTTCGCATTCGGCGTAGATCCGGGGGCGGGGCCGAAACTGATTTTCATCACGATTCCGAATCTGTTCACGAAGATGGCCGGCGGCAGGATCTGGGGTGCGCTGTTTTTCGTCTTTCTGACATTCGCGGCGCTTTCCACGGTCGTCGCGGTTTTTGAGAACATCATCGCCTTCGACATGGATCTGTTCGGCTGGAGCAGGAAAAAAAGTGTCCTCATCAGCGCCTTCCTGCTGATTTTTCTGAGCCTTCCCTGCGTGGCAGGCTACAGTTTATGGCCTTCATTCCAGCCCCTCGGCGAGGGAACGTCGGTTCTGGACCTGGAAGACTTCATCGTATCCAACAACCTGCTTCCCCTGGGTTCACTGGCATTCGTCCTGTTCTGCACGCGTAAAAACGGATGGGGCTGGGATGCCTTCATCAGGGAGGCCGACACCGGGAAAGGGCTGAAATTTCCGAAAAAAATGCGCCTGTATATGCAGTACATTCTTCCGCTGATCATCATCGCGATCTACCTGAAGGGATATTGGGATCTCTTCTCTCCGCGCGGTACGCACGTGCTGATCCCGTGGATGATCGCCGCATCCGTATTTCTTTTCTTCGTCCTGTTCTGCTCTGCGGGAGCCGGGAACACGGAGGGGAAATCCGGCCGCGATTGTAGATAAAATAACTGTGAAAAATGCCGGATTTATATTATGATAGACAGGAAAAGAGATACATATTAACGGTCAGTCGTTCACAACAGGAGGCAAGGAAAGAAATGGCGAATTGGAAAAACCTTGATGAGCTCAAATCATTCGATGCACTCAAAGCGGTGGCACCGGTTGATGTACGCTCGGTTATGTCGGGGGAATCCGGAGCAAAGCGGGTACGGGATTATCAGATTCCGATCGCCTGCGGGCTCACGTACAATTACGGAGCGAAGGCAGTGGACGCGCACGTGCTCGATGCTCTTGCGAAAATAGCCGAAGAGGCCGATCTTCATGTAAAATATCAGGAGCTTCTGAACGGCGAAATGATGAACACCGGGGAAAAGCGTCTTGTACTCCACCATCTCTGCCGCGGGCAGCTCGGCAATGACGTGATCGCGGACGGGGTCAACAAGCGGGAATTCTATGTCGAACAGCAGAAACGGGCGGCGGATTTCGCGGAACGCGTGCACGCCGGCGAACTTACAAATGAAAACGGGGAACGGTTCACCGAAGTAGTACAGATCGGCATCGGAGGAAGTGATCTGGGCCCCCGGGCCGTTTATATCGCTCTTGAGAACTGGGCGCGGAAAAACGGCCGTCTGAAAATGACCGCACGGTTCATCTCCAATGTGGACCCGGACGACGCTTCGCGTGTTCTTCAGGATACCGATGTCGCACATGCCCTTTTCATCCTCGTTTCCAAATCCGGAACGACACTGGAAACGCTCACAAATTTCCAGTTCGTACAGGACGCTCTGAAAAGAGACGGACTTGACCCGAAGAAGCATATGATCGCCGTCACCAGCGCAGCGTCTCCTCTGGCGAAAAGTGATGATTTTCTGACTGCGTTCTATATGGATGATCATATCGGAGGCCGGTACTCCACCTCCTCCGCTGTCGGCTGCGCTGTGCTCTCTCTTGCATTCGGTCCGGATGTATTCGCAGAGTTCCTCGGGGGCGCGTCTGCCGCGGACCGGGCTTCTCTCGAAACCGATCCGAAAAAAAACGCGGCGATGATGGACGCTCTGATCGGAATGTACGAGCGCGACGTCCTCGGATTCGATGCGACCGCCGTACTTCCGTATTCACAGGCCCTTTCGCGCTTTCCTGCACATCTCCAGCAGCTTGACATGGAGTCCAACGGAAAATCGGTCAATCGTTTCGGCGGGCCGGTTACTTATCCGACCGGTCCGATTCTGTTCGGAGAGCCCGGAACGAACGGACAGCATTCGTTCTATCAGCTGCTCCACCAGGGGAAGACGATCGTACCGCTTCAGTTCATCGGCTTCAGAAAAAGCCAGCTTTGCAGCGACGTTGAAATCGAGGGAACATCCAGTCAGCAGAAACTTTGCGCAAACGTCGCGGCGCAGATCGTCGCCTTTGCCTGCGGAAAAGATGATCCCGATCCGAACAAGACCTTCGACGGAGGCAGACCTTCCAGCATCATCGCCGGCGATCAGCTCACGCCGGCCTCTCTGGGCGCTCTTCTCTCTCATTTCGAGAACAAAGTCATGTTCCAGGGTTTTCTCTGGAATATCAACAGCTTCGATCAGGAAGGCGTCCAGCTCGGCAAGGTACTCGCAAAACGGGTCCTGGCCCATGATACGGACGGCGCCCTGACCGAATACAGCAGGCTTCTTGGCATCTGACGCGGCGAAGGGGATGTTTCGGACGAAACATCCCTTCTTTCACTTTGCCGCGCGCAGTGCCGCATCTTTCATTTTTCGTACGTATTCTGCGATTTCCGGGGCGGCACCGCTTCCCTTCCTCTCTATGATCTTTACAATCGCACTTCCGACGATCACGCCGTCTGCGATTCCCGCCATCTTTTCCGCCTGATCCGGCGTATTGATTCCGAAACCGATCGCGCAGGGGATCGTGGTCACCTCCCGGATCGCCCGCACCATAGAAGGCAGATCCGTGGTAATATCGGAACGCATTCCTGTGACTCCCATAGACGAGACGACATAGATAAATCCCCCGGCCTCCTTCGCGATCATCCGGATCCGGTCATCCGAGGTCGGCGCGATCATCGAGATCAATTCCACGCCATGAGCAGCCGCCGGCCCGTCCGCTTCCGCTTTCTCCTCATAAGGAAGATCCGGGATGATGATCCCGCTGATCCCCGCCTCCTCACAGCGGGTAAAAAATTTCTCATATCCATAGTGGTAGACCGGATTGAGGTACGTCATAAATACCAGCGGGATCGATACCTTTTTTCGGACACGCGAAACCATGTCAAATACCTTATCGGCCGTCGTTCCGGAAGCGAGCGCCCGGATATCTGCCTCCTGAATCACGATTCCCTCGGCGATCGGATCGGAAAACGGAATGCCGATCTCGATGAGATCCGCCCCGCAGTCCGCCATCGTCACGATAAACCGTTCGGTATCTTCCAGCGTCGGATCACCCGCCGTGATAAACGGGATAAACGCCTTTCCATTCTGAAATGCTTCTCTGATCTTACTCATTGATATTCACCCCTCTGTATTTTGCGATGGATGCGACATCCTTATCGCCGCGTCCGGACAGGCAGACGATCATGATCTGATCCTTTCTCATCGCCGGTGCGAGCTTCATCGCCTGTGCCACTGCGTGTGCACTCTCGATCGCGCAGATGATTCCCTCGGTTTTCGCGAGATACTCAAACGCCTGCACTGCTTCCTCATCCGTGACCGGCACGTAGTCCGCGCGTCCGCTGTCGCGGAGATACGCATGTTCCGGCCCGATTCCCGGATAATCCAGACCGGCGGAGATGGAATACACTTCATCAATCTGTCCGTATTCATTCTGGCAGAAGTAGGAATGCATTCCGTGGAAGATTCCGCGGGTTCCTGTGGCCATCGTCGCCGCATGCCGCCCGGTTTCGACGCCTTTTCCCCCGGCCTCGCATCCGATCAGCCGCACACTTTCATCATGGATGAAATGATAGAACATTCCAATCGCGTTGCTTCCGCCTCCGACACAGGCGAGCACCGCATCCGGAAGTTTTCCTTCACGCCTGAGAATCTCCTCCCGCGCTTCCTTTGAGATGACCGACTGAAAATCCCGGACCATCGTCGGAAACGGGTGCGGTCCCATGACGGAGCCGAGCACGTAATGCGTGTCATCGACGCGGCCCGCCCATTCACGCATCGTCTCATTCACCGCATCTTTCAGTACCTGCGTTCCGGACGTAACCGGATGCACCTTTGCTCCGAGCAGCTCCATCCGGTAGACATTCAGCGCCTGGCGCTCCGTGTCCTTTTTCCCCATAAACACTTCGCACTCCATATCCATCAGTGCCGCGACCGTTGCGGTAGCGACGCCGTGCTGACCCGCGCCGGTTTCCGCAATCACGCGCTTCTTTCCCATCTTCTTCGCGAGAAGCACCTGCCCGAGACAATTGTTGATCTTGTGGGCTCCGGTATGATTCAGATCCTCTCTTTTGAGATAAATCTTTGCCCCTCCGAGGTCCTTCGTCATCCGTTCCGCATAATACAGAAGGGACGGTCTCCCCGCGTAATTCTTCAGCAGATCATCGAGCTCCGCGCAGAATTCCGGGTCGTTCTTGTAATGATTGTACGCGTTTTCCAGCCGGATCAATTCATTCATCAGCGTTTCCGGTACGTACTGTCCGCCGAATTCTCCGAATCTTCCTTTTGACATGATAACCTCCGATCTTTGTCCGTTCATTTCTTCTGTATTTCCGGACCTTTATCCGTCTGATCCATCCGATCAATCCCTTATCCTTGAATCGTTCCGGCCGATGCCGCTCCGCTCTTGAGCTCTTTGAGCATGGCCTTCTTATCATTGCTTCTCATCAGTGTCTCTCCCACGAGTATCGCATTCACCCCGATCGCGGAAAGCGCCGCGACATCTTCCGCATTCCTGATGCCGCTCTCCGCGACGAAAATCACATTCTCCGGGACAAGACCACGAAGCCTTGCCGAACGGTCCGTATCAACGTGAAAGGTCTTCAGATCGCGGTTATTGACCCCGATGATCGAAGCGCCGGCATCAAGTACACGTTCGATTTCCCGTTCATCGTGTGCTTCCGCGAGAACGGAAAGTCCGAGTCCTCCGGCAATTTCCATATATTCCGAAAGTTCCGTCTGATCCAGAATCGCCGCGATCAGAAGAATCGCCGAGGCTCCCAGTACCTTTGCCTGCCAGATCATATACGGATCAACCGTAAAATCCTTCCGGAGCACCGGGACGGACACATCTCCGGCAATTTCCCTGAGGTATTCATCCCGGCCGAGAAACCACTTCGGCTCCGTCAGACAGGAGATCGCATCTGCGCCTGCCTCTTCGTATTCCCTGGCGATCGTCCGGTACGGAAACTCCGGAGCGATCAGGCCTTTTGACGGGGACGCTTTCTTGCACTCACAGATAAAATGCATCCCGGGGCCGGAAAGCGCCGCATCCAGCCTCTTTGTTCCACACGCCTGCGCGGCAGACGCTTCTTCCGCCGCGCGGCGCATATTTGCTTCGGGCACCTTCCTCTTTGCGTCGGTCACCCGCTCTCTCGCATAATCTGCGAGTTCATCTAAAATCGTCATCGGTTCGCCCTTCCTGTATTACTGATTCGACTCGCGGATCAATTTTTCCAGCACATTCATCGCAGAACCGCCGTCGATCAGTTCTGCGGCTCTCCTGACGCCGTCCTCAAACGTCTCCGCCCCTTTTCCGATATAGATTCCGGCTCCCGCGTTCAGCAGCACCGCGGTCCGGCGCGTTCCGCGCTCGTTTCCCGCAAGGATGTCTCTGGTGATCTGCGCGTTTTCCTCCGGAGTGCCTCCGACGATCTCCTCTTTTTTCCCACTCGTCAGTCCGAAATCCTCCGGACGGATCGTGCCCGTCCTGTAATATCCGTCTTTCAGTTCACAGATTGTCGTCGGAGCACTCGGCGAGATCTCATCGAGACAATCCCTGCCGTATACGACGAATGCGCGGCGCACACCCATCTGATCCAGAACTTTTGCGATCGGTTCGACAAGATATTCATCGTATACGCCCAGAACATAGTATTCCGGTTTCGCGGGATTTGTCAGCGGCCCCAGGATATTGAAAACCGTACGGATTCCAAGTTCCTTCCGTATTCCGCCGACGTACTTCATCGACGAATGGTATTCCTGCGCAAACAGGAAGCACATCCCCACGTTTTTCAGAAGTGACAGCGCCTTCTCCGGATTCTGCCGGATATTGACGCCGAGCTCCTCGAGCACGTCGGCGGCGCCGGACCTCGAAGACGCCGCGCGGTTTCCGTGCTTTGCGACCGGAATTCCCGCCGCGGCGATCACCATGGCGGAAGTCGTGGAGATGTTGAATGTTTTAGAATGATCGCCCCCTGTTCCGACGATCTCGAGCACCTCCATCCCCTCGTGCGGGACGGGCGTCGCGTGCGCGCGCATCGCCTCGGCGCAGCCTGAAATCTCATCAATCGTCTCCGCCTTCGTACTCTTCGTCGAAAGTGCCGCGAGAAATGCCGCATTTTGTGTCTGCGTCGTCTCGCCGCTCATGATCTCATTCATCACCGCATACGCCTCTTCATATGTGAGGTCGCCTTTTTTTACGATTTTCTCAATTGCCTCTTTAATCACAAGATTACCTCCTCTCTGATTTTGCTGATGCCGCCGCATCCAGAAAATTTCTCAAAATTGCCGGTCCGTCCGCCGTCATGATCGACTCCGGATGGAACTGCATCCCGTACACATGACGTCCGGCGTCTTCTACAGCCATCACTTCCCCGTCTTCCGATCTTGCTGTCACCCGCAATGTCCGGGGAATCGCCGATTCGTCCGCCGCCAGTGAATGATACCTTCCGACCCGGATCGTCTCCGGAAGATTCCGGAACAATACGCTCGTCCGGTCGATCCGTACGTCCGACTGTTTTCCGTGCATCAGCTTTTTCGCGTATGTGACGGTTCCTCCGTAAGCTTCCACGATCGCCTGATGGCCGAGACAGACGCCCATGATCGGAACGGTGCCCCGCAGTGCAGATACCGCTTCTTCACAGATACCCGCATCGGCCGGTTTCCCCGGACCCGGCGAAAGGATGACCGCCTCCGGATTCATTCTCTTCACGTCCCCGACTGTGACCGAATCATTTCGTACGACAAGGATATCCGGATTCAGACTCCCGATAAGCTGGTACAGGTTGTAGGAAAAACTGTCATAATTATCAATCAGCAAGATCATCGTCTCATCCTTTCCGCTTCTTTCACCGCATCCGTAACAGCCGCCGCCTTATTGATACACTCCTGATACTCATTTTCCGGAACACTGTCCGCTACAATTCCGGCTCCGGAGCGGATATAGAGTGTTCCGTCTTTTTTGTACGCAAGGCGGATTCCGATGCAGACATCCAGATTCCCCGTGAAATCGACGTAACCGATCGCTCCGCCGTAGATACCTCTGCGGTCATCCTCGAGCTCATCGATCAGCTGACAGGCACGAATCTTCGGCGCTCCGGAAAGCGTTCCTGCCGGCAATACCGAATCGACCGCGTCGATCGCGGGAACATCGTCACGGAGCGTCCCGCGGATGGCTGATCCGATATGCATCACGTGTGAGTACCGTTCGATCTCCATGTACTTCTCCACTTCAACCGATCCGAACCTGCAAAGCTTTCCCAGATCATTCCTGCCCAGATCCACCAGCATATTGTGCTCCGCCCGTTCCTTCTCATCTGCAAGAAGCTCCTTCTCGAGCTTTGCATCCTCTTCCGGAGTTTTTCCGCGTTTCCGGGTTCCGGCAAGAGGAAAGGTCCGGATCGTGCGCCCGCTGACTTTGACGAGTGTCTCAGGAGATGCGCCCGCGATCTCCGTACTTCCCGAGAAGTAAAACATATAAGGTGAAGGATTCGTCGTCCGCAGGATCCGGTAAGTGTCGAGCAGGCTTCCCTCAAACTCCGCAGTGACCGGATTCGAGAATACGAGCTGGAAGATATCGCCTTCCCTGATATAATGCTTGATTTTCCGGACTTTTTCGCAGAATTCTTCTTTCGAAAGGTGCGGGCGCATCTCCGTGAGGAGACGGCCTCCCGGATTCTCTTTCATCTCACCGCTCTCGACGATTTTCTGCATCTCGTCAAGAACCATCACGCCGCGATTGTAATTCACCTCGAGGCTGTCGGTGCGGATATTGACGATCAGATCAATCACCTGACGGTAGTTGTCAAAAGCGATCATCTTGTCGAACAGCATCAGATCCATATCATCGAACGAATTCTCATCTTTCTTGAATTTCAGGGACGGCTCGCCGTACTGGACGTAATCATACGAAAAGAAACCGACCAGACCGCCGGTGAGCGTCGGCATACCGGGGATTGACGGCGCCCGGTTTTCATCCAGAATCTGGCGGATGTACCCGGCCGGATGCTCCGTTTTCATCCGGATCTCCCCGCCGGAGCGGATCGTCAGGATATGATCGCGGCAGGTCAGCTCCATCCTCGGGTCGAAGCCGAGAAATGTGTACCGGCCCATTCTCAGACTGTCCTCCGCACTTTCGAGAAGGAAGCAGTGATCACTCACGTTCTGCAGCGCCCGGAGAACATTGAGCGGCGTCCGGACATCCGCCAGAATCTCGCGGCGGATCGGGATCACGCGGTAATCACCGGATGCCGCGATCGTCTGTACCTCTGATAAGCTTGTCTGTCTCATTGGTTCCTCCTTCTTCATTCACGTTTGCATAAAAAAACGCCCCTGACAAAGCTTTCGCTTTGTCAAGGGCGGGTAAATACTTTATGATTCCCGTGGTGCCACCTTGATTCATGTACACTGGTACACACACTCTGCAGATACTGACATATCTTCCACAAATAACGCCTGCGCGCGTCACGGATACTCGACGTAAGTCTTTCCCCATGCCCTCAGCGGTCCATTTGCGAAACAGCATTTCCATCCGGATTCCACCACCCCGGACTCTCTTTGGGCGCCTGATTCGTTTAATCTCCGCTTCATCGGTTTCCTTCTTAAGTTCTTCTCCATTAAACTACGATCTTCCGCAGATGTCAAATCTTTTTTCTGAAAATCCCGTACCGGGCTTTATCCCCCCGAACGGTTATCGTAATACGGGAAGAAATAGCTGCTTCGGTTCTTCTTGTCGAACAAATTGTTATACTGAAGGATCCGGTATTTTTTTAACCACTCTTTTTCTTTGCCTGCCGCGTCGCTGTAGTGGACAAACCCGCCGTTCTCTTTCGAGTAGTATCCGCGTGAATTCATCGCGGGGATCTGTTCCAGCAGGTCGGCCCGGAACATATCATAGGGTGACAAATCAAAATTGCCCCGTTCCTTCGTGAGCACCGAAAGATAATTCAGGCTCGTCCGGTCAATGGTCTTTTCTGTCGTATCGTAATTCGTCCAGATGAAAAACGGAACACTGTACAGATTTTCAAGTTCATCCATCGTCAGGCCGGACAGTCCTTTTCCGTTCAGCTTTTTGAAAAATTCATTGTTCAGACTTGGCTGATGATCACCGAAGAACACGATCTCAACCGGATCATCGACGCTCTGAAAATACGTGATCAGGTTCTTCAGCGCCTCGTCACTCTGATGGATCAGAGACAGATACTGACTCGCATCTTCGAAATACGGCGCATTCATTGCAAAGCAGTCATTGCTGAAATTGCTGTAGGATTCGCGGTATCCGCCGTGATTCTGCATCGTCACGCCGAGGATGTAGAGTTTCTCTCCCTCACTCCGGTTTTCGTACCGGTCGATGATTTTGTCATAGAGTTCCTGATCCGTGATATAATTGCGCATCGTCTTTGTCTGGTCAAAATCATCGATAAAATGCGTCTCATCGAATCCGAGCTTTGGATAGACGCGGTTTCTGCTCCATCCGGTCGCATAATACGGGTGCATTCCGACCGTCGTATAACCGAGCGAATTCATCGTGGAGACGATGGAATAGGGCTCACTCCCGATATACTGCTGATATGCGACAGAGCCGCTCGGAAGAAATCCCATCGTATTTCCCGTCTGAAATTCCCACTCAGAATTCGGCGTCTTTGCTCCGAACACCGATGACAGCGCATATCCCCTGACCGTGTTTTCCTTCAGTGAGTTCAGAAACGGCGTGACTTCCTGATTCGTCTGAAGATTTCCGACGACGTTCAGATCGGCGAATGATTCATTCATGATCACGATCACGGTCGGATCCTTCACGCTCTTATCCACAACATCCGTATGATAAGATTCCTGCTGCTCCTTTGTATCCTTCGCCTGATACTCCTCCTCAAGCTTCTTCACGGCAGACTGAGAATAGCCGTCCGGCTCATCAATAAAGAGGGTATCCCTCACGCCGAACATAAAATTGAGAACGTAACCGTTCTGGTAGGAACCCTTCTGCTCCCAGGTCTGGGTTTCAAAGCCCGCGGTTTTCCCGTCAAGATAAAAGACCGAGGCGACGGCCAGCGCTGCCGCTGCAATCCGCGCGATCCATTTCCATTTTCCCTCATAGGAAAGCTTCAGCTTCCACGCGAGGGTACACAATAGAATCGAAAGCATGATCGCGTAGGCCATTTTCGGCGGAAATTGCGGAACGTATCCTTTTGCCACCGAAACTCCGGTACCTGCCGCGAAAAGATCCGCGAAGGTAAATTCATTCTGCCGGAACTGATAGACAAAAAAGTCAACGAGAGCAAAGAAGACGAAAAATGAATTTGCGATCATAAAACTCCACCTGGCACTCGCTGTGACCGCAAAAATGATCAGATAGAGAACGAGGCAGCAGAGCATATTGTAATGGAGAACCTTCTTTGACGTCTCCTGGAACAGCTCCGTGTCGATCACCAGATGCTGCACCTCATACGTCGAGACGACCGAACCGAACAGGAACAGCGCCGCTGTTATCACAGGGGACACGATCTTCGGGAGCTCCAGATGCAGGCACTCAAGCACAAAAAAGGCGGCGCAGAACGGAAAGAGAAGCCAGACGGGATATCCCGTCATCACCTCGAGAATTACCGCTGCCGCCGCCATCGCCGCGAGCCAGATGAATTTTGATTTTTTCTTGTAGTCGAATTTGATTTTAAACATGATTTCAGATCCAATCAGCCGCTGAACATGGCAGTTCGACGGGTCTAATCCGTTTATCATGATCAAACCCGCGTAAATTTTGTGTAAACCACACTACTTTATACCACTTGTTATTCAGACGGGCAAGGAAATTCAAATCATTTCATTAAATCTTAACAAAATCAAAGCGCTTTCCGGATTGACTCCGTCACGATTTTCAACGCTTTCACTCTCGCATATTTTTTGTCACAGGATTCAAGAATATGCCACGGGGCGAATTCCGTGTTTGTTTTCTGGAGCATTTCGTTGACCGCATCCTCGTAGAGATCCCACTTTTCCCGATTTCTCCAGTCCTCATCCGTAATTTTCCACTGTTTTTCAGGCGTATTCTGCCGTTCATTGAAACGCGCAAGCTGGGTATCTTTGTCGATCTGAACCCAGAACTTGATCAGAACCGCGCCCCAGTCCGTGAGCATTTTCTCAAACTCATTGATCTCGTTATAGGCCCTCATCCAGTCATTTTCCGAGCAGAATCCTTCGAGCCGCTCAACCATGACGCGTCCGTACCAGGTCCGGTCAAAAATCGCGATATGTCCGGTTTTCGGAAGACGATTCCAGAAGCGCCAGAGATAAAATCGTGCTTTCTCGTGAGGCTCCGGGCTCGCGATCGGATGCACGATATACCCCCGTGGATCGAGCGCTTCCGTGATCCGCTTGATATTTCCGCCCTTGCCGGCCGCATCCCACCCCTCATAAGCGATGATCACCGGAACCTTCTTGCGGTACAGCCGGTTGTGAAGTTCCCCAAGCTCCGTCTGAAGTTCCTTCTTCTCTTTTTTGTAATCCTCTTCTGTGATCGTCTGATCCAGCGGAATTTCGCCGAGATACGGGATCGGCTCCAGCCGGAAACGATTCTGCAGAATCGGGGAATTGTAACGGTGATTCTGCAGTGCGATTTCAATCGCCTGATTGAGATACGTCAGAACCTGGAGTTCCGCCCATCTGCGGTCTTCCGCATCGATGATGTACCACGGGGCGGCCTGCCTGCTCGTATCCTCCAGATACGTGTCATAGACCCCGAGGCATTCCCTGTAATGATCATTTTCCCAAAAATCATCCCGATTCGCGCGCCACTTTGTATCCTTATTCTTCTCAAGCGCCTCCAGACGTTTTTTCTGTTCCTTCTGTGTGATATGGAAAAAGAACTTCACGACGAGATAACCATTGTCCGTCAGCTGGCGTTCGATCGTATTGATGTCACGAATCCTCGACTTGTAATCCCCTTCCTTCGCGCTTCCCGTGAGAACGCCGTCCGTGACCTCCCGCATCCAGCACGTATCAAAGAATTTAAACTTGCCCGCCTCCGGAATTTCCACGATATAACGGTATAAAAACGGTTTCCGCTTTTCCTCTTCTGTCGGAGGCGCATCCATCGTAGCGACCTGGAAAAACCTGGGATCGATCGTCCGGATTACACGGCCGAGCACGCTGCCTTTTCCGGCGGCATTCCATCCCTCAAAGATCACCATGACGGGAAGCTTCGCTTCCTTGATTTTCAGCTGGTTCACCGCGAGCTTTTCCTGTTCTTTGGCGCGCCTCTCCTTTACGACATCCTCTTCCGGCTGAGCTGCCGGCACGAATTCCACTAACATAAAATCCCTCCGTTCCACATACTGATCCGGCCGGCCGGATTTTTTCGAATTTTTCCGGGTCCGCCCGTCTGTTCATGTAATTTTATCATTTTATTCGCTGATTAACCAGATATTTCGGCGAATATCGGTGTGTTTTCGTTATTAATTTGAACGTTTCCGGTGTATGTGTAAATATTTTGACATTTTTGGGCCATCTGTCTGTGGTAGAATAGGGATAACTATGAGAGCGGAAATGGAGGGAACAGCTATGTCACCTGTTAAAATCATAGACGTGAAACAAACGATTCTCGATGAAAATAATCGTATCGCCGACCAGACAAGAGGCGATCTGAAGAAGAAAAAGCTCTTTCTCCTGAACCTGATGAGCTCCCCCGGCGCCGGGAAGACGCGGATCGTAACCTCTACGATCCGTTCTCTTCAGGGCGAGTTCCGGATCGGGGTGATGGAAGCGGATATCGAATCAGATATCGACGCGAAGCGTGTCGCGGAAACAGGCGTACGGACGCTGCAGCTCCACACCGGCGGCCTCGGCCACATGGACGCAGAGATGACGCGGCAGGGACTCGTTTCCTTCGACACGTCCGGTCTTGATCTCGTGATTCTTGAAAATATCGGGAGTCTCGTGATGCCTGCCGGGTTCGATATCGGCGCCGTCAAAAACGCCATGATCCTGTCCGTCCCCGAAGGAGACGATAAACCGGTCAAATACCCGCGGATGTTCCATCTCGCGGACATCGTGCTGATCAACAAGATCGATACCCTGCCGTACTTTGACTTTGACTATCAGAAGGTGGTGGACGATATTCACCGCATCCGGCCGGGCATCCCGGTACTTCCGGTCTCAGCGCTGTCCGGAGACGGCATGAATAAATGGATCGACTATCTGCGCGGCGAGATCCGCAGCTGGCAGCATCTGTAAAACGGTCCGCCGGGGAACCGCCGCTTGCGGAACCATAAAAACCGTCCCGCGGCGGACCGGTTTTCCGGGCGTCACAGGAGATCCGCCAGCTCGAGGATGAGTCTCTCACTCTTCTCCCATCCGAGACACGGATCCGTGATGGATTTTCCGTAGACACCGCCGCCGATTTTCTGATTTCCGTCCTCGATGTAGCTCTCGATCATCAGTCCCTTGACGAGGTTCCGGATATCCCCCGAGACGTTTCTGCTGTGCATGACATCCTCGGAGATCCGGATCTGCTCGAGATATTTTTTCCCCGAGTTCGAATGGTTTGTGTCGATGATTACCGCCGGGTTCTCCAGATCGCGTTCCGCGTACTCGCGGATGAGGTTCTGCAGATCCTCGTAGTGATAATTCGGGATACTGCGGCCGGATTTGCTCGCGTGTCCGCGGAGAATCGCGTGCGCAAGCGGATTTCCGTGCGTGCGGACCTCCCATCCGCGGTATACGAATGTCTGCGGACTCTGGGCTGCCGTGATCGAATTCATCATCACATCGATGTCACCGCTGGTGGGGTTTTTCATCCCGGCCGGGATTCCGATCCCGCTCGCCACCAGACGATGCTGCTGATCCTCCACGGAACGGGCACCGATCGCGACGTACGAGAGCAGGTCCGAAAGATAACGGTGATTTTCCGGGTACAGCATCTCATCCGCACACGTAAATCCGGTCTCACGGGCGATTCTTGTGTGCATCTCGCGAATCGCGAGAATTCCCGCCAGCATATCCTCTGCCTTCTCCGGATCCGGCTGATGCAGCATCCCCTTGTATCCCTTTCCGAGCGTTCTCGGCTTATTTGTATAGACACGAGGGATGATGAAAATCTTGTCTTTCACCTTCTCCTGCACCCGGGCAAGGCGATGTATATAATCGACGACCGCAGTCTCGTTATCAGCCGAGCACGGCCCGATGATCAGAAGAAACTTCTCGCTTTTCCCCGTCAGAATATCCGCGATTTCCTGATCGCGTTCCTGCTTCATTGTCCGGATCTGATCTCCGACCGGAAATTCTTTCTTGATCTCCTGAGGGATCGGCAGTTTCCGGACAAACTCCATGTCCATTTCCATTTGTCAACCTCACTATATGTTTCGATATTTTTTCATTATGAACTGGTACAGTGTTCGCACCGCCGGCGCCATCACCTGCTGGTTGGCCGTCGCGATCCCGATCAGGCGGCTCGCGTCAGGCCGCATCCGGTACTGTTTTACGTCGTACGGGATGTCGTTCATGACAAGCTGCGGCATGATGCAGATGCCGAAACCGCTTGCCACCATCGCGATCGTCGACAGATCATCCACGACATGATAACCGGCCTGCACGTGAAGATCATTTTCTTTCAGATAATTCTGGATATCCGCATCGGTCGACTCCCGCTGCACCACAAAATGATGCCTCGACATCTCACCGATCGTGATATACTCCGAATCCGGATCGTCTTTCTGATAATCCTGCGGGACAATACACATCAGAGGATCCCGGTAAAACGGCTCGATCTTCAGATCGCCCGCGCTTGACACAGAGAGAAATCCGAGATCGACTGCACCGGTTTTAATCCAGCCGCGCACATCGTCATACGTTCCCTGAAAGACCTCAATGCCGATCTGGGGATATTTTGCCCGGAACGATTTTATGATCGAAGGCATCCAGTTCGTGCAGACACTCGAGAAGCAGCCGATCTTGATCTTTCCCTCACGAAGGCCTTTCAGCTCGGCCACCGACTGGCGCAGACTTTCGTCACTGTTCAGTACCGCATTGATGTAGGGAAGCAGATGCTCGCCGTTATTCGTCAGCTTCACACCGCTCTTGCTCCTCGTGAAGATTGAAAATCCGAGTTCTTTCTCGATCGACGATACCGCATGGCTGATCGCGGAAGGGGTCAGTCCGAGAATATCCGCGGCTTTATGAAAACTTCCCACCTCGGCAACCGTTTTAAATACCTGGTATCCAAGAAGTGTCATGCGATCTCCTTTTTACATTTTCGAGCAGAGGAACTGCAGATTTTCCCACCGCTCGTCGACGACTTTCTGGAACTGTTCGATCAGATACTCATTGCCCGGCTTGAACATATGCTTAAATCTGCCCTGCGGGCGGAGAAAATCCTCGATCGGCAGTTTCTTTTTCGGCTCGTAGGAGAGGCTCCATTTTCCGTTCCGGACCTCGAAGAGCGGCCAGTAACAGGTCTCGACCGCGAGACGGCAGATCTCCATCAGATCCGACATATCATAGCGCCATCCTCTCGGACAGGGAGCCATGATATTCAGGAAAGCAGGACCCTCCGTGTAGATCGCGCGCTCCGCCTTGCGGTGAATATCCTTGAAATCCTGTGTAAAGGTCGTCTGTGCGACGTACGGAATATTGTGACTCGCGAGGATTGACGCGAGATCCTTCCTGCACTGGACTTTTCCGTCGGAATCCTTTCCGACCGGAGTCGTCGTCGTATCCGCAAACATCGGAGTCGCTGACGAACGCTGAATTCCCGTGTTCATGTAAGCGCCGTTGTCATAGCATACGTAAACCATGTCGTGGCCGCGTTCCATCGCTCCCGAGAGGGACTGGAAGCCGATGTCGTAGGTTCCGCCGTCGCCGCCGAAGGTGATGAATTTATACGAATCCTTTTCACCGAGTCTTCCCTTGCGTTTCAGCACGCGATACGCTGTCTCCACACCGGAGAGCGTCGCTCCCGCGTTCTCAAACGTGTTGTGAATGTAGCTGTCCTTCCACGCGGAATACGGGTACATAAAGGAGGAAACCTCGAGGCATCCGGTCGCGTTTCCGATCACGGCATGATCCTCTTCTTTCAGCGCGCGAAGCACCGCACGCACCGCTACCGTCGCGCCGCATCCGGCACACATCCTGTGGCCGGGAGTCAGGCGTTCCGGCTTTACCATCATATTTTTAAGACTGTGTTCACTCATAATGTCACTCCTGTTTGCTGCGAAGGCCGACGTACCGGAACTGTTCGATCGTCTTTCCGTTTTCCGTGAGATCCTGAAGATCCCGGAAGATACCGCGCACATCCTCCACGCGGAAATCACGTCCGGCGAGGCCGTATACATAACTGACGGTTTCGATATTTACATGGTTCCGGAACAGTCCGGCCGGAATCTCCTGCGCCAGCGGACCGCCGTGGCCGTTGTAACTCTCACACCGGTCCATGATCGCAGCTGCTTTGCATCCGGAGAGTGCCTTCGCGATCTCATCTTCCGGGAACGGACGGAACACACGGAGCTTCAGAACGCCCGCCTTCACGCCCTCCTCCCGGAGTTCATCGACCGCTTCCTTTGCGGTGCCCGCCGCAGATCCCATGATGACCATGATGTAATCCGCATCCTCTGTCTTATACTCCTCGAACAGGCCGTACGGCCGTCCGGAAAGCGTTCCGAACTTCTCGCCGATTTTCAGGATCACATCCTTCGAACGGACCATCGCGTCCTCCTGGGCCTTTCTCGCCTCCATCGCATAGTTTGAGACGGAATACGGTCCGACCGAGACCGGATTGCCCGGATTCAGAAGAAATTCCTCCGGTTCATACGTCCCGACAAACTCCCGTACCGGCGCATCTTCCAGCAGCTCGATATTTTCTACCGCATGACTCGTGATGAAGCCGTCCTGGCAGATCATGACCGGAAGATGAACCTCCGGATCCTCCGCGATCGGGAACGCCTGAATATAATTGTCATACGCCTCCTGATTGTTTTCAGAATAGATCTGAATCCATCCCGTGTCACGAGCGCCCATTCCGTCGGTGTGATCGCAGTTGATGTTGATCGGTCCCGAAAGGGTCCGGTTGACGAGTGTCAGAACAATCGGAAGACGGTTTGAGGCCGCGAGCAGCAGTTCCTCCCACATCAGCGCAAGTCCGACGGAACTCGTCGCCGTCATCGTCCGCGCTCCTGCCGCTTCCGATCCGATCGCAGCACTCATCGCCGAGTGCTCACTCTCGACCGGGATAAAATCCGTATTCATCTGGCCGTTCGCGATGAAGGTGGACACCATCTGCGGAATCTCGGTTGAAGGCGTGATCGGGAAGGCGGGCATGACATCCGGCTCCACCTGCCTGATCGCATACGCGACCGCCTCATTTCCGGACATACGTTCTTTGATACGTTTCGCACTCATGGTTTAATGCCCTCCTTCATGATGATTGCGTCAAACGGGCAGACCTTCATGCAGATCCCGCACCCCTTGCAGTGATCATAGTCAAACGCGAGCCGCTTTCCCTCCTCCACGGGGATCGCTCCGTCCGGACAGACCGGACAGCAGAGCAGGCACTGCTTACATTTATCGGCGAGAAACACCGGCGTGTTCGTTCTCCACTCTCCGGTGTTAAACTGTTCGGCCGTCCCGCCGGCGAACAGCTTCAGCCCTTCGGTCAGGTCCTCATAAGGACTCTGCTCATTGATATTTGAGATATCCGTTCTCATAATGCCTCCTCTACCGCGTCGAACGCCATCTGCAGCGCTTTCATATTTCCGTCGATTACCTCCGGCTTCTTCGCGAATTTATGGCGGAAAGAAGCCCTCATATCCTGAATAAACTCGTCACGCCCGAGAATACCGGTCACTGCGACGGCTGCCGCGAGCATCGGTGTGTTCGGAAAGTTTCTGCCGAGTGACGATTCTGAGATCATCCGCGCGTCCACCGTGACGATCCTGCCGGGATAGCCGTTCAGAAGCGGCCGGATTTCCTCCGCGCTCTTCGGCGTGTTGATGATGATCGCGCCCTCCTCTTTCAGCCCGGCGGTGACATCGACCGAGTGCAGCAGAGTCTCATCCACCACAACGACATAATCCGGATCGTAAATATTCGAATGGACACGGATCTCGTCCTTGCTGATGCGGTTAAATGCGGTGATCGGCGCTCCCATACGTTCGGGTCCATATTCCGGAAAACCCTGCACATATTGTCCGGTCTTAAACGCAACGTCCGCGAGAAGCAGAGCTGCTGTCTTCGCGCCCTGACCCCCGCGGCCGTGCCATCTGATCTCAAGTGTATTTTTCATGATAGGATCTCCTGATTTCGATTGCTTCCTGAGCAGCGTCCGTGAAGCATTTTATTCATCTGAAGGCTGCTGAAAATTCAACAGATCCTATTATAACCCCTCCCCGGAAAAAGTAAACCCTTTTCATTAATAAAATTCATTCTGATCCTGAAGTACGTTCATGATCTTTCCGCTTCGTTTTTTCAGCGAGACATACAGATCGTACAGCGCCGACCCGGTCTTCCCCTCTTCCGGATACTCATCGTCCCCGATCTGAAACCGGTAATATCCGGAACCGTTGATCATGCGCGTTCCCGCCGGATGAATGATTTCCCTCTGAAACGCGGCGTCATAGGATGCGTGGACGTGACCGTAAAGCATATAAGCCGGACGGTAGCTCCCGATCAGATCGTTGAAGCAGGAAAAACCTCTGTGCGGAAGATCCTTCAGATCCCCGTATCCCTTTGCCGGGGCATGTGCAAGAAGGATATCAAATCCGTTCTTCCTCGTGATTTTCCGCTTCATCCGGCGGATTCTGGAGGCCATCTCCTTCTCCGAATACATCCCGGCACCCTCCCGGTAGCGCATGGATCCGCCGAGTCCCAGAATACGAAGTCCGTGAAAATCATACACCGTGTCGTCGATGTCGATGCAGCCGAGAGGCGGCCGGGAAGCATAGCTCTCATCATGATTTCCCTTCACGTACAGCAGCGGGCAGTTCGCCATCGTCACCAAAAATTCCAGGTATTCCGGCCGGAGGTCGCCGCATGACAGAATCAGATCCAGATCCTTCGTGAGGTCCGGATTATAATAATCCCACAGCGCCATCGCCGGTTCATCCGCAATGACCATAAGATTCATACGCCGCTCACCGCCGTGACATCACGCGCCGCAGGGTTCAGTTCGCAGGTCTCCGGAATCCTGCCGGCCACGTTGTCATTCAGCCAGTTCATCGCGATGATCTGTCCGTTCGAAAGCGGTGAACTTCCTTCCGGCCTGACGAGGCCGTTCTGTGACCGCAGCTCGCCGCCGAAGGGATTCAGCATTCCGCTGCGGATCCCGTCCCGCAGCATATGTACGGTTTTTCTGCAATAATACGGCAGTTTTTCGGAAAGAACCACATCAATCACACCGTCCTCCATCCCGAAATAATAATTCACCGACTGATCATCCCTCGTCAGGGTTCTCGCGTCATATGTCCCGTCGAGCATCGTGCGAAGAATCAACTCGTAGTACTTCCCCCAGTTCCAGACCGGGGCGGCAAGATTCACGTGCGATTCGTCGCCGGTCCGGTAGATGCCGTAATCTCTTGACGCCTTTTCCGGACGAATGCTGTCTGCGTCGGACACGACATCGACCCCAGCCTCACGCATCCCGGCACGCCAGTCGCCATCCTTCTGCGTCGCCCAGAACAGAAATACCTTTGCCTGCGGATTCATCATCGCCGCGCCGATGGCAAAGGCATTGATACTCGCCACTGTCCCGTAAATCGGATAATCGGCACGATAACCGATCCGGCCGCCCGAAGACATCAGTGACGCGAGCGCGCCCATGAGAAACTTTGCCTCATACATACGGCTGTAATAAGTACGCACCGCATTGTGCGAGAGATTCACCGAGCAGTTCAGAAAGCGGACTTCCGGGTAACGGATCGCGCTTTTCAGGGACTCCTTCATCATGACCGGCGAAGTCGTAAAGACAGCCTGTGCGCCCCGCTCCTCCACCGCACACCGGATCGCCCCGGCGAGGGACTCCCCGCTTCCGCAGTCATCAAAACGGATCGTCTGCACAACACCGCCGAAAGTATCCTCCACATGATTCCGCCCCAGTTCATGCGCATAGATCCAGGATGAATTTTCCGGGTTTTTATCGTACAGAAACGCCGCCTTTAAGGGCGCGTTTTCCGTGTACGCCGGCTTCCGCATCATCAGAAAGAGCGGCGTCCACGGCGGCGCGGCATCGAGCTCATCCGCACATTCGACACGGTAAATATTGTCGCCCCGTATTTTTGTCCGAAGCTCTGATCCGAGTGTTTCGATCCGCTTTGCGATCTCATCACTCCCCCGGCTGAACAGCGACTCGAAAGAATACACCTGAAGATAGACGAGCATCGCCTCGCTGACTTTCTCCGGAGAGACATCCTTATGGTGCTTCTTATATGCCATGGTAAAACAGGCCTTCGCTGTGCGGATGCTCCGGATCTGCTCCCCGCTCCAGGGGTGCGCAAGGTCAAGTCCCAGAAGCTCCGCGAACAGCCGGTAATCTCCCGGCGTGACAAACTGAAAATCATAGATCGGGCAGGCATTGAAAAACCCGAGAAATTCCGCATAAAGCCGGTCCTCGTCCGAGTCGGTCAGCTCGGGGATGAGACGGATGACGTCCGCTTCGATCGAGGCGCCGTTCATATATTTCAGAACCGAAACCCTCTTGTTCCCCTCCTGGACGTAGAAACGCCGGCGGTACTCAAATACCTGCACCGCGTCACGGATCCCGCTGTTCATATGCGCCGCATAGAGCTGCAGCCATTTATGAGCAAATTCACTGTTTTCACCAAGCAGCGGCATAAAATTCGAAGCGAACGCATTTGACCGGTCCTCTGATTTCGTGCCGGCAACCAGATCAAGCGGAATTTCCATCGTACCAACCGGCGTCCGCACCGTCTGACGCCCCTCCATGAGAATACGGTCGAGCGCGGGAAGATACGGGTAGCTCCCGACTGAAACTGCGCGCCGGTATGCTTTCCATCCGGCGCGCCTCGCTGTTTCATAAACGTTCTGATCGTATGTATTCATAAATCCGCACCTCCTGTGCCTCAGATGTGCCTGACACTTTCCCCTTTCTGAAGCTGAAACGGAACGATCTCATGGGTCGGCCCGTTCTGCGGGTAATGGAGATGGAGCAGAAGATTCGACACACTGAGGGACGATAGAAGTCCGACATCCTGGCGGATCGTCGTAAGGCGCGGAACGCCATACTGACAGATCTCAATTCCGTCAAACCCCATCACGCTGATGTCTTCCGGACATCTCATCCCCATATCGCGGATCGCACGGATCGCTCCGATCGCGATCGTATCCGCCAGCGCAAAGATCGCCGTCACATCCTTTCGCCTTTCGAGCAGTCCTTTTGCGGCCTTGTAGCCCCCGTCCATCGAAAAACGCGACGGCAGGTAAAGATCCTCCTCCGGATCCAGACCGCATTCACGCAGAGCGCGGCTGCATCCTCTGGTCCTCAGATAACCAGTCTGACTCTCCTTGTTCCCGGCGGCTCCGCCAATCACACCGATCTTTCTGTGGCCGCAGTCATACAGATAGTGAATCGCATAGGCGGCGGCCTCGACATCGTCCGTCGCATAGCTTGAAAGATTCGGAAAATCCAGTTCCCGCGCGCTGTTCGTCAGAAGCACGCCCGGCACTTTGATCTCTGAAAAATAAGAACGAAAGTCACCAAGATTGCCGCCCAGAAAGAAGAACCCCTTCGGCCGCATGGAAGCAGCAAGATGCAGCGCGGTCTGAACTTCGTTCTCGTTCTCATCCACAAACACCACCGCCGTCGGTTCACCAGCCTTGTGAAGCGCGAGCTGCACTTCCTCAAGGATACTCTGCAGAAAAATATTATGATAACCACGGATGATCAGCGTGATCGCCGAATTGCTTCCCTGTTTGAGCATCTTCGCGTTTGAGTTCGGTTCATAGTTCAGATCCCGTATCACTTTCTCAATCCGTTCCCGGGATTTCTCGCTGACGTCCGGGTGCTGATTGAGCACGCGGCTCACCGTTCCGATGCTGTAGCCTGATATTCTCGCGATGTCTTTAATGGTTGCCATATTCAGGCGCCTTTCTGTCTGATAAGGAAAAAAAACTGCCGCAGTCCGTCACTCAATTTTAACGTATCTGCGGCAGAATGCAAGTTTCATTCAGTTTTTGTCAAGTTCAAGATTCATCCCGTCCGCACCGAAGATATGAATTGTGTCAGGGGAAAATGTGAAACGGATTTTATCTCCCATACTGCCCCCGCCATCTGCCGGCTGAATAATGACACATTCCTTTCCACATGCACTTACATGAAGATGCCGGCTCGAACCCATCAGTTCGCTGACCTCAATCGTTCCTTCAAGGAAATCCGATTTTTGATCAGCGGCCACGATATGCTCCGGACGCACGCCGACGGTCACCGCCTGTGACTCCGTTCCGTTTGCTCTGAGGATCTCCTGCTTTTTCTCCGAGAGGCTGAAGGACACCCCGTCGACAGTCACATGATACCCGCCGTCCGCGCTTCTCTCGAGCCGGCCGTCAAAGAAGTTCATCATCGGCACCCCGATAAAGCCCGCGACGAACAGATTTGCCGGATGATCAAACACTTCCTGCGGCGTTCCGACCTGCTGGATCACGCCGAATTTCATAACGACGATCCGGTCGCCCAGTGTCATCGCTTCCGTCTGATCGTGCGTAACATAGATAAATGTACTGCTGATTTTTTTACGGAGCTTGATGATCTCCGCCCGCATCTGATTGCGGAGTTTTGCGTCCAGATTCGAAAGCGGTTCATCCATCAGAAGGACCTTCGGTTCACGCACGATCGCGCGTCCGATCGCGACTCTCTGTCTCTGACCTCCAGAAAGAGCCTTCGGCTTCCGGTCAAGATATTCTGTGATTCCGAGGATCTGGGCTGCATGATTTACCCGGGTATCAATCTCATTTTTCGGCAGTTTACGGAGCTTCAGCGGAAATTCCATATTCTGCCGCACCGTCATATGCGGATAGAGCGCATAATTCTGAAATACCATCGCGATGTCGCGATCCTTCGGCTCCACATCGTTCATCGGTTTCCCGTCGATCAGCAGCTCGCCCCTCGTAATCGTCTCAAGGCCTGCGACCATCCGAAGTGCCGTCGATTTCCCGCATCCGGACGGGCCGACCAGTACGATAAACTCCCGGTCCTTAATATCCAGATTGAAATCTTCTACGGCGACGACACCTTCCTCCGTCACCTTGATTCCGGAGGTTTTCCCGGGCGTCCCCTGGTGATTTTTCCTATCTTTTTTCTTTTTCTTATCGGCAGCCTTATTCTCATAAATCTTTGTGACGCCCTTTAATTCCACTTCAGCCATCGTTCTTACAGCTCCTTCCGATTCATTCCGGCACAGGTGCACCGGTTTTTCCTGTATCTGCCATCGGTTCTCAATCCGGCAGCCTGTCCGTGATTTCCATCCAATGCCGGATCTTTCCGGCCAGCTCCATGCTGATGCTTTCCTTCCTGGTTCTCCAGACCCAGTTTCCTCCGGTTGTCGATGGAACATTGATTCTCGCAGAATCATCGAGTCCGAGAAAATCCTGAAGCGGGATTACCGCGAGATCCGCGACGCTCTCATACGCCGTCCGGATGAATCCCCAGTTGCTCCCTTCCTGTTCATTCAGGGCGAGGTACTCAGAAGCCTTTTTCACACAGTCCTCCGGCGCACTTTTCATCCACCCTTCGACCGTGTCATTGTCATGGGTTCCCGTGTAGACGACGCAATTGTGCGGATAACTGTGCGGAAGATATCCATATCCGGTATCCCTGGTATCAAAAGCAAAAAGAAGTACCTTCATTCCCGGATATCCGGTATTACGGACGAGTTCCGCGACATCCGGCGTCAGATACCCGAGATCCTCCGCGATAATATTGAGATGTCCGAGTTTTTTCTCAATGGTCCGGAAGAACCCGATGCCGGGACCCTTTCTCCATCGGCCGACACGCGCGTCGGCCGAATCTCCGGGAATCGCATAGTACGACTCAAATCCGCGAAAATGATCGATGCGAAGGATGTCAACAATCGTGAACTGGTGCGCGATCCGCCTCGTCCACCAGTCATACCCGTCACGCTTCATCCTATCCCAGTCATACAGGGGATTGCCCCAGAGCTGACCGGACGCGCTGAATTTATCCGGCGGACATCCGGCAACTTCGTTCATCGATCCGTCACCTGACAGCTGAAACAATTCCGGATGTCCCCAGAGATCACTCGAATCCGGCGATACATAGATCGGAACATCCCCGATCAGACGGATTCCGTTCTGATGAGCGAATTCCCGCAGCGCATCCCACTGGATGCGGAACAGATATTGAACTCCCTCATGATAACAGATCTCCTCCGAAAGTCTCTTTCTCTCGGACCGCACCGTCTCCGGATCGTGAAGCCGTATCGCCTTATTCCAACCGGAAAACGCTCCGCCGCCGTGATCATTCTTCTCTGCCATAAACAGCGAATAGTCCGGAAGCCAGTAACGGTTCTTCTCCAGAAACGCCCCGTAATCCCCCGGCGGATCGGCAATCAGACGATCCACCGCCTTTTTCAGAACCTTCCAGCGTTCCTGACTGATCCGGTAATAATCAACCTTCTCCGGATCCTTCCCCCAGTCGATCTTGTTGTATTCCTCAGTTTTAAGAAGACCATGCCGGCAAAGATCATCAAAATCGATCAGATAAGGATTTCCGGCAAATGAAGAGAACGACTGATACGGTGAATCACCATATCCGGTGGGTCCGGTCGGGAGGATCTGCCAGAAGCTCTGCCCCGCTTCTTTCAGGAACCGGATAAAACTTCTGGCATCTTCTCCCAGTGTTCCGATCCCGTACGGAGACGGGAGCGAGCTGATCGGCATCAGAATTCCACCGCTTCGCTTCATAGACAGATCCTCCTTTTTCGGGATCGTTCCGTCCGGTCAGCCCTTTACTGCACCGGCGGCAACACCCTTGATGATATACTTCTGACAGCTCAGATAGAAGACGACAACCGGAATGACCGCAAGGATCAGCGCCGCCATGATCGCGCCCATATCGACGGACCCGTAGCTTCCTTTCATATACTGGATGATGATCGAAATCGTCTTGTATTTCTTGATATCCAACACCAGGTACGGAAGCAGGAAATCATTCCAGATCCACATCGTCTCAAGGATTCCGACCGAGATATACGTCGGTTTCATGATCGGCAGCACCACCTTGAAAAATGTCTGCACCGGCGTACATCCGTCGATCAGCGCCGCTTCCTCGATTTCGATCGGGATCGAACGGACGAACCCGGTGAACATAAACACCGCAAGTCCGGCGCCGAATCCCAGATATACGACGATCAAGCCCCAGGGCGTCGTCAGATGAAGCTTGTTCGTCACAAGAGACAGGGTAAACATCACCATCTGGAACGGAACGACCATCGAGAAAATGCAGAGCGCATAGATCACTTTTGTCCATTTCGTGCGGACTCTGGTGATGAACCATCCGCACATACTGCAAAAGATCAAAATCGCCGCAACCGAAAATACGGTGATAAATACGGTCCATCCGACCGACTTGAGCAGCCCGTATTTTCCGATCGCCTGCGCGTAGTTCTCCATTCCGACAAACGTTTTCCCGCCCGGAAGAGAGAATGGCTGCAGATTGATCGCCGTTTTATTCTTAAAGGAATTCCAAAGGACACAGAATACCGGAAAGATCCAGAAGATACACAGAAATGTGAGAACCGTGGTGCCATACCATTTTCCCTTATTTTCCATTACTGCTGCACCTCCTTCGATCTGGTAAGTTTCTGCTGCAGCGCCGCGATCGCTACGACGAGCAGGAAGAAGATCACCGCTTTTGCCTGTCCGACGCCCTCAAATCCGGTGCGTCCATAGAATGTGTTATAAATATTCAGAGCCATCATCTCGGTCTGTTTCATCGGAGCTCCGGCCGTGAGAGCAAGGTTCTGATCAAACAGCTTGAATCCGTTCGTGATCGTCAGGAAGGTGCAGATCGTGATGCTCGGCATCATCATCGGGATCGTGACCTTGAAGAGCGTCTGCCTTGCGTTCGCTCCGTCGATCTCGGCTGCCTCCAGGACATCGCCCGGTATCGACTGGAATCCCGCGATATAGATGATCATCATATATCCGATCTGCTGCCAGCAGACAAGAATGACCAGTCCCCAGAAACCGAGTTTCGCATTCAGATTCAGCGCCGTGTTAAAGTGAACGAGTATTCCGGAGAAAATCAGCTGCCAGATATAACCGAGCACGATGCCCCCGATCAGATTCGGCATAAAGAAAACCGTCCGGAATACGTTCGTTCCTCTCCTCTTCTTTGTGAGTGCCATCGCCAGTGCGAATGCAATCACATTGATCAGGATCAGGGTCACGACGGCAAATGCCGCCGTGAACCAGAATGAGTGTGTGAAAGTCGAGTCTTTGAACGCCGTCGCATAGTTTTTGATCCCGACCCATTTCGCATCGGTAACCGTCGTGAACTTCGTGAAGGAAAGATAAATTCCGAGGATAAAAGGAATCACAAATCCGATCGCAAATGCGGCCATCGTCGGAATCAGGAAAATCGGCCAGTATTTTTTAATCGCCCGCATAATTCAATGCCTCCTTGCTCCCATCTGACCGCACCGCGTCGGATCTCAGCTCAGTGGAAGTCTAAAATTGCGCCGTTATGAAGCGGATGCCGCAAGTTCTTTCTCAGTCTTCCAGTTGTCTACAAATGCCTGCTTAACGAGATCCCAGTTTCCGTCCGTCTGATCTGCCGCATACACGGTGAGTGCCTGACCGAGTGTATTTTTCCACTCCTCAGAGGGCATCGTGGAGAAGTTCCAGGAAACCGGTGTTCCCTTGTTCGCGTTCGCGAGTTTAAACAGTGTATTCTGAGATTCCGGATTCGACTTGAACGGAATGTTGAACCCCATCTTGTCGCTGGAAGTCATCGCCTCAACACCCTTGTCGGATGTCACGCACCAGTTCATGAAATCAAGCGTCGCCTTGATATCTTCCTCAGATGCCTTGCTGTTTACACACCAGTAATTCTCTGTACCCATGCAGAGACCTTCATTTGCGTCGTCGACGCCGAAATAGATCGGCAGGAAGTCAAGATTGTCGTCTCCGATCGCCTTCACCTTATCGTACTCCCACGTTCCGTTCTGGAAGAAGACGGCTTCCTGATTGACAAATTCGGACTCCGCCTGATCACCGGTCGCTGTGGAGAGCTGCGACGGATCCGTAGTGGAGTTGTTGATATAAAGATCCCAGATGTCGCGATAATTCTGGAGATAGGTTCCCTTCAGCTCATCCTTGTCATCCACGCCGTCCGCCTTATACTCGTAATAGATCGGCAGGTTTGCGAGATGCGTCTTGAATCTCCAGTCACTGGATGAATCCATTCCCGCGGAGGTAAATGCGGAAAATCCGAGCTCACTCTTGCGTGCGGTGATATCCTCCGCAACCTTCTTCAGATCATCAAAGCTCTTGATGTCATCGCTGGAATATCCGGCCTTCTCGAGAAGTGCCTTGTTCGTGATCAGGCCGTACGCCTCTGTGACGTAAGCGATTCCGGCTACCTTATCGCCATCCTTGAGCTCATATGCTTTATCCGTGAGCTGTCCCTCGATGTCCGATCCGGACAGGTCGTAGCAGTAGTCTTTCCAGGAAGCGAGTCCGACCGGTCCGTTTACCTGAAACAGGGTCGGCGCCTCACTCTTCGCCATCTCGGATTTCAGCGTCGATTCATACTCGCCGGACGCCGCCGTCAGAACTGTGACCTTGACGCCGGTCTCATCTGTGTATTCCTTGGCCAGCTCCTGCCAGTACTCATCCGCCTCCGGTTTAAAATTCAGATAATAAACCTTGCCGGATCCGGATGCACTGCCGGACGTGGACGCTGCATTTGACGCAGATGATGCGGATTTTCCTCCGCCGGAGCTGCCGCAGCCGGCTGCCAGCGACGCCGCCATCGATGCTGTCAGAGCCAGTACCATTGCTTTTCTTGACTTCATACTATTTTCCTCCTGCCTGAAATACCACTTGGTTTGGTTTTGAAACTGCATGGTTCTGAAAACGTCTTCGCGTTTCGTTTTGCGTTTTCTCTGCATGTTTGAAACGTTTCCGTTAACGTTTCCATTTCTTGATTTCAGAATAGCACACCCTTGCGGTTTTGCAAGAGTTTTTTGTAACTTTGAATAATGTGTTCAAATTATACGGCAATATTTTGTGGAATATAACAACAGATCAGCCGTCCGATGTATGGTTTCGATACCTTCCCGGCGACGCGCCGTAGAAACGGTGAAATTGACGGATAAAATAAGACAGATTTTCAAAGCCGCACCGCTCCGCAATCACGCTGACCGGATCGTTCGTTTCCTTCAGAAGATACGAGGCGGACCGAAGCCTGTACTCCAGGAGATAGCGGCCGAAGGATCTTCCCGTCTCCTGTTTGAATAACCGCATAAAATGCGCGGCAGAGTAGCCTGAAACACACGCCGCATCTTCCACTTCGATCTTTTCGGAATAATGATCCCGGACAAATGACAGAACCGCTTTCAGCGTTTCCTCATGAATCTTTTTCCCGGGTATCATTCCGGACCGGTTTTGATAAAGCGACAGAAAAAAGCGGAAAAGGCACGCTTTGATTTCCAGCTGATATCCGTCGGACGGGGCCATGCATGCGCGGTCCGCAGCATCCAGCGCGGCGGATGCCTTCTCATGAAAAGAGGTACCGGGACGGATCGGTCTTGGAAAATGAAAGGTACCGCGGTTCAGCGCCTCGATCACATTTTTATGGCACCAGTCATCCTCATCCCTGCTGTCGAGAATCGAGAGATTGAAGATGATGTTTTCATACTCCATGCGGACACCCTTCCGTCCGTCGATCGCGTGCAGTTCACTCGGAAGCACCGGAATGATACACCCCGGCATCACATCATACGTCTCCGCTCCAACTGTCACAGAACCATTTCCCTTTTTCACATAAATGATCTCCATCTCGCTGTGCCAGTGAAGATCAACCCGCTCAAAATCCTGAGGGATCGTACAGAGATACGTATTGTAAGAAAATCCGGGCCGGCCGTGCTGCTTCTTCTCGTGGTACTGAATATATCGTTCCAGATCCATACCGCCTGCCTCCTTATGCAAGGATTGTACTATTATTTACACATTTAATGCAAGAATTACCGTTCGTCTGCATCTATTATACAACCTGAAGGGTATCGATCCATCTGTCGGGAATTCCAATCCAGCAATTGGTACCAGAACCCCGACATCAGCTGATAACACGCCCGGCCGGGCGGAAGGGAGGAACTATGAGCACCACAACCGACAGCCCCGTATCTGTAAAAGCATTCACAGGAAAGGATCTCGCATCATGCACGGATCTTGAACTTTACAATGCGATTCTGAATCTCATCAGCAGCTATGCGGGAAAGACCGGATATAATGAAGGAAATAAGAAGCTCTATTATATCTCGGCCGAATTTCTGATCGGAAAGCTTCTGTCAAACAATCTGATCAACCTCGGTATCTACGATGACGTCAAAAAAGAACTGGCTGCGGCAGGGAAAGATTTATCCCGGCTCGAGGAGTTTGAGAGTGAGCCCTCCCTCGGAAACGGCGGCCTCGGCCGACTCGCTGCCTGCTTCATCGACAGTCTGGCGACCCTCGGCCTCCCGGCGGACGGCATCGGACTTGCCTACCACTGCGGCCTTTTCCGTCAGTCCTTTGAAGATCATCATCAGTTCGAATCTCCGGACTACTGGATGCACTGGGGGCAGGAAAACTGGATGCGCCGCACCGGGCGTCATTTCACGGTTCCATTCGGCGATTTCTGCGTCACTTCGACCATGTATGAGATGGATGTGACCGGCTACGGAAGCAAATGCGGCCGTCTCCGCCTGTTTGACGCAGATACCGTCGACGAACGGATGATCCACAATAAAATTCATTTCAATAAAAAGGAAATCGAAAAAAATCTGACGCTTTTCCTCTATCCGGATGACAGCGATGACGACGGCCGCCTGCTCCGCGTCTATCAGGAGTATTTTATGGTATCAAACGCGGCTCAGCTGATTCTTTCCGAGTGCTGTGAGCGCGGGAGCAATCTCCACGATCTCGCGGACTACGCTGCGATCCAGATCAATGATACGCATCCGACGATGATTATCCCGGAGCTGATCCGCCTCCTCATCGAACGCGGCATCGACGAATCTGAGGCGGTCGGCATCGTTCAGAACGTCTGTGCCTACACGAATCACACGATCCTCGCCGAGGCGCTGGAGACCTGGCCGGAATCCTATCTGGAAAAAGCCGTCCCGCACCTGATGCCGATCATACGCAGTCTCGACGCCCGCGTCAGAAGCACGTATGACGACCCCTCCGTCCGGATCATCGACGAAAACCGCCGTGTACATATGGCGTTTATCGATATTCATTACAGTCACTCCGTGAACGGAGTTGCAAAACTCCACACCGAAATTCTGAAAAACTCCGAGCTGAAAAACTTCTACGATCTCTACCCGTCGAAGTTCAACAATAAAACGAACGGCATTACGTTCCGACGCTGGCTCGTCATGAGCAACCCGGAGCTGACCGGACTGATCGAAAGCCGCATCGGCACGGACTGGATCCGGAATGCGGACGAACTGGAAAGACTTCTGCCCTGTGCCGGCGATCCGGCATTTCTCTCTGATCTCCGAAGAATCAAGATCAGAAAGAAAGAGCAGTTCGCAGACTGGCTGTACCGCACACAGGGGATCCGCGTCGATCCGGACTCCATCTTCGATGTCCAGGCGAAACGCCTGCACGAATACAAGCGGCAGCAGCTGAATCTCCTCTGGGCGATTCATATGTATCAGAAAATAAAAGACGGATACCGTCCGTCGCGTCCGGTCACCGTCATTTTCGGTGCAAAAGCGGCGCCGGCGTACATCATCGCAAAGGATATTATCCACGCGATTCTTACCTTTGCCTCGGTCGTCGAAAACACCCCGGAAGTCCGCCCGTATCTCCGCGTCGTCATGCTGGAGAATTATAACGTCACAGCTGCGGAGCATCTGATTCCGGCGACGGATATCTCCGAACAGATCTCCCTCGCATCCAAAGAAGCCTCCGGAACGAGTAATATGAAATTCATGCTGAACGGAGCGGTCACTCTCGGAACGATGGACGGTGCAAATGTTGAGATCGCAGATCTGGTCGGATCCGAGAACATCTACACGTTCGGGATGAGCAGCAGCACCGTAATTGAACATTACGAAAAAGCCGATTATAAGGCGGCCGATTACTACAGGAATAACGCGGATCTGAAGGCCGCGGTTGACTTCCTGACCGGACCGGAGATGTGTGCGGAAGGAACGGAGCGGGATCTGAACCGTCTTTCCGACGAGCTGACCGGCAAGGACTGGTTTATGACCTTCCCGGATTTTGATGAGTATACAAGTGTCAAAGGCCGGATGATCAAAGAGTGCAGAGACAGCGACGTCTGGACACGCAAGATGACGGTAAACATCGCAAAAGCCGGCTTCTTCTCCTCCGACCGGACCATCGCCGAATACAACCGGGACATCTGGAAACTCTCCTGACTGAAATTGAGCAGGGCGGCGGGGAACCGCCGTCCTGTCCGCACACCTCGCGCACGGTCTGGTACACAATGGTTTTATTATTTACCATGTGAAGACTGACATGATCCGGGCTGTGGAAGATTTTGCAGTGCTTCTGTCAGTTTCATGTTCTCGGAATAATCAACCGGAAGATCGATGATAACGGGTACGCTTTCGAGAAACCCGTTTTCGATCGCCGGGATCAGTTCATCCGGACTGTTGATCCGGACGCCCTTACAGTGCATAGCCTGCGCCAGTAAAACAAAGTCCGGGTTTGTGAAATCAACGCAGGCTTCTCTTCCGTACTGTGCCTCCTCCTTCCATTGAATCAATCCGTAATGAGAATCTTCAAAGATCACCACAACAAAATTCAGTCCGAGACGCACAGCCGTCTCTAATTCCTGCGAATTCATCATGAATCCGCCGTCGCCTGTCACAGCTAAAACATTGCGGTCCGGATAAACAAGTTTTGCAGCGACCGCTCCCGGAACACCGATTCCCATACTCGCAAATCCATTGGAAATAATGCTGGTATTCGGTTCATAGCACTCATACTGCCGTCCGATCCAGACCTTGTGCGCGCCGACGTCGGAGATCAGAATATCATCCCGGTTTTTTAACGCGGTCCGAATGTCATGAAGGATGCGTTGCGGCTTCATGGGAAAGGAATCATCTCTGCAGACATCCGCGATAGAATCCCGATACATCCGCCGGATCTGAAATGCCCACTCCGGCTCTTCTCTCGGTTCCGTGTACTTCAGGATTTCTTCCAGCGCATGCCCGTTGTTTCCCCTCACTTCAATATCACATTGATAATATTTGTTGACATCTGCCGGCAGATTGTCAATCTGGATAATCCTGTGGTTTCTTGCGCCATTCCACTTTGCCGGATTTAACTCCGTGATATCATAACCGATACAAATAACCAGATCCGCCTGGTCAAACAGAAGATTCACGTAATCCCGTCCGGGAATACCGATGGTCATCATCGCGTACGGATTATCACAGGGCACGACGCCCTTCGCCATCATCGTTGATACAGCCGGGATCCGGAGCATGGTCGCGAACCGGGTGATGACATCCAGATCATGACCATACGTGGTGTAATTTCCGATCAGAATCAATGGTCTCTTCGAGGCATTAATCAGTTCGGCCGCCTTCCGGATATTTTCCGATTTCGGTTCTACCGCACGGAACTCCTGCCTTCGCAGCGGATGTTCTTCGTCACTGACCTCCATTTTCGCTACATCGACAGGAATCCCCATATGGGCGGCACCGCGGCGCCCGCCGGCTCCTTCCGCGTATTTGAACACCTGACGGCAGATCTCATTGACCGTATCCGGACGAATCACCATTTTAGTGCGCAGGGTAATTGACTCGAATATTTTTGTCAGGTCGATGAGCTGATGACTGGTAAGATGCATTTGCTCGGAATTGACCTGCCCAGTGATCGCCACAACAGGCGAACCGTCCAGATAGGCATCCGCGACTCCGGTCACCAGATTCGTGGCGCCCGGCCCCAGCGTTGCAAGACAAACCCCCGCGTGTCCGGTTAATCTCCCGTAAATTTCCGCCATAAATGCCGCGCCCTGTTCGTGGCGCGTAACGACGAACTGAATCTGATCGGAGCGGTCCAGCGCCTCAATCAGCTCCAGATTCTCTTCTCCAGGAATGCCGAAGACGTACTTCACTCCTTCATTTTCAAGACATTCAACCAAAAGCTGTCCCGCTGTCTTCATTTTGATCCTTTTTCACCTCATACAAAATGAATTCCACTCTTGTCATCCAGTATCCTGTGAAGCGATGCAATCGCGGAATAGGGCGTGTATTTTCCGGTCACACCGCTTCCTGCTTCGCTGCTGACCTGTATATCAAAGTGGATTCCATCCCCGGCCACTTTAATGTGATGAGAATTGGTACTGACAGACGGATCGGATATAATCCGCGAATGAGTCCGGTCAAATCCGATCCCGGCCAGTGCCACCGTGGCATGAACATTCACATTTCTTGGAAAAAGTCCGCACGCTTCACGGGTCCTTCCGTCAAACAGGACGGTCCGGACCGTATCGGTTCTGCCGAGGCTTTTCGGATTTTTCACCGTCTCAATTGTCACTTCCCGGATGACTCCCCGGCCGTCAGCAATTCCGTCCACTCCGAGGATCGCTCCGTGGGGAAGATAAACCCTGCGGCCATACGTTTTCATCAGCTCTCTGACATGTTGATAGAAAGAGTCGTCTGAGAAAGCTGTGACGGAAAAGGTCAGCAGATCCGTATGCTTCAGAACTTCGTCGATATTTTTCTTCAGCACATCGGCCGTGGCGCATTCGACCACAAGATCCGTCGACTGCAAACACTCCTCACACGGTTCACTTACAGCAGAAATGTCAGGGAACGATTCTGAATGCCAGAACGGGTCCTGTACGAAGGACACGGTGTGGATTCCCTCCGAGACAAGATCATTCAGCATACTCATTCCGATTTTTCCGCATCCTAAAAAACCGACTCTGCTCATTTTCTGTACCTCTTGATAATCTGTAGTGCGCGCACAATCGCGTCATGTGCTTTTGCGGGATCCTGTGAAAAATTCAGGCGGAAGCAGTCCGTGAACTGCGGTCCGAACTCGGTTCCCGGTGTAACCGTCACGTTTGCCTGTACGCGCAGAATTTTTGTCAGATCGGTGATATCGACATTCAACCCTTCGACTCTCGGGAAGATATAACTGCCCCCTTCCGTCGGCCGTACGGAAATCCCTTTCTCCACCCGGAAAAGCGAAAGCAGATCATCCCGGATCGCCTGATGAGCGGTCACCCGTTTCTCCATAAATCCTTCCGGCTCGTGGAACCATACGGGGAAGACTGCCTGACAGTACCCGGCGCAGCGAAGCGACACGATCGCCTGCAGCTTCTCCATTCTTGAGATGATCATCGGAGAACCGAAGGCGGCGCCCAGACGGAACCCGCTCAGCGACTCAGTTTTTGACGGCCCGATGATCGTCAGCAGATTATCCGGATCCATCAGCCCCTGCTCGCGCAGGTGCGTGTACGTGCGATGATCGAAAATCTGCCGTGAATATAATTCATCGACGATTACAAAGACTCCGTACTTTGCCGCCAGCTTTGCAATCGCCCGGATCTCTTCACGGGTGTAGATGACACCCGTCGGGTTGTTGGGATTTGAAAACTCAAGCAGCTTCACCCCGCTCTTAAAGGCTTCTTCCAGCACGCCCAGATCAATGCCGGCGCGATCGAAGGATTTCATATAATCCATCGGAATCGGGACCAGCTCCCCGTCAAAAAATTCGACCAGCTTGCGGTTTGCAAAATAGTCTGGCTCGATTATTGCAACTTTATCGCCTCTTCCGATCACGGAACCCATCGCGAGGAACAAAGCTCCCTGCGTTCCCGGCGTCAGAATCAGCATGTCCGGTGTGACCGGCGCACCGGTAAACGATTCCAGATCCTTTGAAAGCTGTTCCCGGATTACAGCCTTTCCCCGGTACTCCGTATAAGCCTGCGCGCCCCCGACCTCATATCCTTTCTGAAATGCTTCGAAACTTCCCGGAAGCGGTTCAAAGGCGTCCACATCTCCGTGGGAAAAATCGACCGGAACGCCGTCGATCGGGTCTCCGATCAGGGCAAGATGATCCGTCTTCTGACGAATCTCCTGTCCGGGAGCGTTATCAACACCCAGTTTCGCAAATTTGGCCGTGATATAATCCATGATCATTCCTCCAGTTCTTTTTTCACCCGCTCTGCCGCATACAGAAAAGCGGCGATATCCGTTTCCGCCACATAGCCCATCGTCCCGACACGGAATGTGGTATCATACAGGTCCGCCTGACCGTTATAGATCTGAATCCCGTATTCTTCCGCCAGTTTTTCAACGAACTGCGGAGCTTTCTCGTAGAAAAACGTGTTGACCGATTTCGACGCATAAGAAGGATCCTTCGCAAACCGCTTCAATCCCATTTTCGCAAGTCCTTCGGTTACCATCCGGGAAAGCCTTGTGTTTCGTGCGATCACCTCATCGATTCCTTCTTCGACGATCATCCTGACCGACTCGTTCAGGCCGATGACGGAGTAGATAGCCGGAGTCCACGGATGCTGCCCGTTCACGCCGAACGCCCTGGCTTTTTTCAGATCCAGATAATACGTCGGGAGTGTCGACTTCTCCGCCGCCTTCCATGCTTTTTCACTCAGACAGATCACGGCGGTTCCGGGCGCTCCCATCAGTGCCTTCTGTGAGCTTGCGAACGCCACGTCCACATGCCACGCATCAAACTCGAACTCCAGCGCGCCGAGGCCGCTCACGGTATCTACCACCAGAAGCGTGCCGGTATCCTTCAGTGCCTCGCCAAATGCCTGAATATCGTTCGTCACACCGGTGGCACTCTCGTTGTGAATGACGAAGACCCCCTTCGTCCGTTCCGTCATTTTCGCCATAACCTCTTCCACCGTTGCAGCCTCGCCCGGAGCCTTGACGACCCGGATGACATTCAGACCGAACGTCTCCGCCATCTCCGCCATCCGTTCACTGAATACGCCGAGCACCACGACGATCACCTCGTCGCCGGCGGAAAAACAGTTCTGGATCGCCGCCTCCATCGCGGCTGTCCCGGATCCGGTGAGCACCATGACGTCTTCCTTCGTCTTGAAGACCTTCTTCAGATTTGCGTTCAATTCCTTTGTAATCTGCTCAAACTCTTCCGATCGGTGATAAATCACCTGCCGGTCCATCGCCTTGATTTCTCTCTCCGGAAGGGCTGTCGGCCCGGCCAGCAGCAGGATGTCTTTTTTCATAGAATCAGAACTCCTTTCTGTATGATTTTTTTGCCGTCAACAACGACGTCCGGCTCTCTGAAAACGCAGTCGATGTGAACCGAAGCATCGCTCTCTCCGCCCTGATCCCTGTTGAATCCGAACCCGAAGTGGCAGGTCCCGTAAGCGCCTTCATCCTCCAGCATGGACCCTTTCAGGACCGCCCTGTCATTCAGACCGATTCCGAATTCGGCCAGCGTATCATTTGCCGGGTTCTCCTCCGTTTTCAGGAGTGCTCTGAACGTTTCCGCCGCCGCGCCGCCGGAATAACCGATGATTTTTCCCTTCTTGATCTTCAAGATTACCGGCTCCCGGAGCACTCCGATTTCCGGCATCGGTATGCTTCCGTCCACGACCACCACGCCGCTGCTCTCATCTTCAATCGGCGAAACATTTACCTCAATGTTCGGCGGGGATCCCCAGGTTCCCGGCTCTCTGCAGACACCCGAAACTTCGTTTCCGAACCGGCCGGCTGCCTGAACCGTCATATTCGTTCCCGCATCGGTTGTAATTTTTATCTCGCCGGCATCGGTCAGAATTTTCTGGAGCGACTTTACCGTCTCGTAAATTCCGAGAAAATCGGCGTCCAGCGCGCCGCCCTTTTTCATCATGTCCCTGGAATAATCCGGCATGCTGATAAACCGGGCACCGTTTTCATTTGCGCGAATTCTCGCTTCTGAATGGGACAGTGAGAACCGGGTTGGCGCAAAAATGACATCCGCCTCCTGCATCGCTGCGGCAATCGCATCCGTCGGATTCTCTCCGTGGGTGGTCCTTGGTTCCATGATACAGATGCTGTATTCCGCTCCGATGCTCTTGACTGCATAGGCGAGAACTTTCGCAAGCGCCAGATTGTCCGTGTCAGAGACGATCAGAGCCCGTTCCTCAGGTTTCAGACCGGCATTGATCCTGGCCAGTCGAATGGCCCCGTGAAGCATTTCGATCTCTTCCAAACTAGCCTCCTTCCGTTTAATCCATAACCGATTCTATCTTTCGCTCCGCTGCGGAACGATAGATTGCATCCGTAATCTTCTGCACCTGACAAGCATCCTCAAGATCCGGAAACGCCGGCTGATTATTTGCCGCAGCCCAGATAAACTCATACAGACTGGCGATATGATATCTGCTCCAGGAAATGGTCACGCGGGGCGGCGGAAATACCGCTTCTCCTCCGTACTTCTGCGTCGTCTCGATCGCCTTGAATCCTCCGTATCCTCCGATCGGCTCTCTCGTGTCTTCATTATTGAAGTAATAGAGCACATTCGCGTTTTCATGATTAAACTTCAAGGCCCCTTTTTCCCCATAGATCTCAAAGGAGAAATCAATACCTGAGCCTGCCGCAACCTGAGACAGAAGCAGATTTCCGACCACATCCTGTCCGCATGTCAGCTGCGCGTTTACAACATCTTCGATTTCAACCGGAACTTTCTTTTCCGGATTCTCCTTCAGCGGCCGCTCCTTAAAATGCGTTCTGGTCTGTGCAAACACCTCTGTGACGTCCCCGATCAGATATCGGATCAGATCGATCGAATGGGTTCCCATCGCATAGAGAACGCCGCCTCCCGCAAGTTCCTTTTTGGACTGCCAGCTGATGCATCGATTCGGATCAAGGAATTCACAGCCATAATATTTGAATGTGAAATGAATCAGTTTTCCCAGAACTCCTTCGCTGATCAGCTGTTTCGCGCGCATTACCGCAGGAACAAACCGGTATTCAAAGGCAACCCTGTTTGTCCGGTTATAACCGCTGCTTTCCTTAAAGCGGATCACTTCCCGTGCAGAAAACAGATCCGTCGTCAACGGTTTCTCACAATAGATATATTTCTTTTCCTTCATCGCCTGGATCAGAAGATCTTTGTGCCGGAAATTCGGCCCACAGATGTCGACGATATCCACCGCGGGATCCCGGATCAGATCTTCCGCCTCCGAATAATACCGGTCGAACCGCACGGGCAGTTCTTCCGGCTTCTTCGTCGTCGCAACCGCGTATAAATGGACCTCCACGTCTGTGCTATAGTAAAATTTTACCGCCTCATAGCACATGGCGTGCATTTTCCCCATGTATCCGAACCCGACGATTCCAACGTTTAATTTCTTTTTCATAAACCACCGCCACTTCCTATTTCAGTGCTTCCATCACGGTCAGAGCATAAACCTTCGAGGCCTCTTTCACTTCCGAAATCAAAACCGATTCGTTCGGCATATGCGCAAGAACGCCGGTGCCGGGACCGTACAGGACCGTCGGAATATGTGCAATGTTTGTGAGGAAATCTGCGTCATCGTGCTGCGGCGTTCCATAAAGTGGACATTTTTTTCCGATCCTTTCATGAGCCCGGATAATCGACCGAACAATCTCCGCATCTTCGTCCACGATCGATGGGTTGGAATCATAGGTCAGTTTCACATCCGCTGAAAACGCCGGATCTTCTTTCCTGAGCCGCTCAAAAATCTCATGAATCTGAGACAGGAAAAGATCTGCATTTTCTCCCGGTACGATAAAACGCGAACACTTCAGCGTGCAGGTATCCGGGACGACACTCGAGCGAACCCCTCCTTGAATCACGCCCGGATTCACGGATCCGCTGCCGGTCCATTTATTTACGCCCGGCTTGATTTTTTCCAGTTCCTGCGCTACACGCGCCATCATCAAAATTGCGTTTTTCCCCTCTTCCGGTGTTGCGCCATGTGCCCCGACCCCATGTGTTGTGATCAGAACTTCCAGCATCCCCTCACACGCAAGACAGACCCGAAGATCCGTATCCTCTCCATTTACCGCCATATCACCGGTAAATCCATCCTGAAGCGCAAGCCATGTCCCCTTCCGGCGGACATTCTGAACCTCCTCCTCGACAGGATACATCAGACAAATTTCCCCGGCGAAATCGCTGCCCGCTTCTTTCACCGACCTTGCCGCTGTAATCTGTGCGGCAATCGCGGCTTTGCAGTCCGTACTTCCGCGGCCCCATACCCGCTCCCCGTCGATTTTTCCGGAGAGCGGATCGTCGTCCCATCCCTCCCCCAGCTCTACTGTGTCCAGATGACTGTTGAAAATCAGACGCTTGCCCGGGCGGTTTCCTCTGATATAAGCGAAAAAGTTTCCGTGCCGGTCGATTTCACAGGACAAGCCCAGATCCGTGCAGTATTTCATCAGGAAGTCCGCTAGCTGTTTTTCATTCCCGCTCACGCTTTCGATCTGTACCATACGGGACAGGAGGTGGATCATTTCATCTGTATTCTGATCGACATACTTTAATACCTGATTCATTATCTTACCTGCCTTTTCTATTATGATTTGCCGTTATCGATCACGCCTGTCTGCAGAGGGCGATCACGCCATCAGTTTCGGGATGATCGAATTGATAAACGTATTCAGCGAGAACAGAACAGTCAGCGCGGTCACAACGCCAAAAATAACATTCTGCACTTTGGTGTTGACATACTTCCCCATGAATGCTTTCTTATTGCAGAGGACCCAGCAGAGAATAAACACCAGCGGAAGAGCGATCCCGTTCAAAGCCTGTGCCGTGATGATCAGCTGGGTCGGTGAGGATCCGAGCGCTGCGATAATGATCAGCGGAACAATAAACACCAGAAGCGTGATGCCCAGGTTATGCTTTGCCTTCGGATCTTCGCTCACATGAAGCGCTTTCGGAAGCAGCATATTATGAAGCGAAATCTGATAAATAACCGATGAAAATGCCGCTGCAAACAGACCGACCGAGAAGAATACGCCGGCAAATTTTCCAAGAATTGGAACGAGCTGCAGTGCCATCTCGCCGGCGGATTTGATCTGGATTCCCTGCGGATGAAGAAGCGTTCCCGAGCAGATAATAATGGAAGCGGTGATCAGGAAACTCACTGCCATATTAAACCCGAGACCGAAGTTATTCAGATGAATTTCCCGGCTGACATCATACTTTCCCGCGGTGTATTTTTTTCTCAAAAATGCAGAATAGCCTAGGACGAGGTTCGGCGTCACGGTCGTTGCCAGAAGAGACAGCGCCAGCACAGCATTGCCGCCTGGAATCCGGAATGAAAATCCTTCCGCTGCGGCCTTACCCCAGTTCACGTGACTTGTAAATGCTGTCACAACAAACGCAATCACCATCAGAACGATCAGAATCTGATTGATATTCTCAATCACTCCATACCGTCTCATAAGAATGACTGCCAGTGCGACTGCCGATACAATGATCGCCCAAAGCAGCACGCTTGTGTGTGGAAAGAAATACGTCAGTGCCATACTCGCACCGGAAAGGTTTCCTGCCTGGAATGCGATCGAACCGACAAGGATTACGATATACAGAAAGACCGCCCATCCTTTGCCGAGATGTTCGCGGATTCCCACCATGACATCCTCACCGCATCCGAGTGCAATTCTCGTCCCGGGTTCCTGAAAGAAATAAGCGATGACACAGGCAATCAGGATCAGCCAAAGACTTTCGTATCCATAGCTGGCGCCCTGCGTAGACGCGGTCGTGATCGTCCCGGGGCCGATAATTGCTGCTGCCATGATCGCACCGGGACCCAGACTTTTCAGATAATCTTTCGCCGTGAGTCTTCCTTCTTTTTTCATACGGACACCTCCTCAGAAATGCTGGTAAAAAAAATGCGAAGAGGCTTTGAATGCGCCCCTTCGCTCATTGATTGAGTTCATTATATTCAGCTCCGGTAAATTTGTCTAATTCCTATTTTGTGCTCTGCTTATAACTGATTGGTTATAAGACAATATGTAATGGCCCCCGAGATTTGTAGCAGTCGAGGATTAGCCGTATACTCTATGACGCAACAAAGAATTACGACGTACCATCATACAAAATCGGAGGCCATTGTTATGGAGTATAGCAC
>Ga0256406_1000370_pt1 | contig 84407 bp, 66 predicted proteins | sample RumenRJG_03DNA_FD_185986 | JGI IMG/M metagenome (GOLD analysis project Ga0256406, IMG submission 185986) | Bovine rumen microbial communities from Lethbridge, Alberta, Canada - RJG_03 | ecosystem: Host-associated > Mammals > Digestive system > Stomach > Rumen | place: Canada: Alberta | collected...
GATATAGCGATGGTACCATATCCCTCTTGGTACATTTTGAAGGCTTTCGCCCATTCTTTTTTTGTGTGTTTCTTATACATGAAAACCCCGAAAGTTGTGTCCAACTTTCGGGGTTCACATCACAACGAGCGGGACTTTTTCGAGCCACCCAGCAGATTTGAACTGCCGACCTGCTGATTACGAATCAGCTGCTCTACCAGCTGAGCTAGAGTGGCGTGGTAGGCCAAAATTAGTAAATAAGGGTCGTTTTGTCAAGGTCTGCTGACAATACAATAAAATTTTTCTATGATTGGAACACAAAAATTTAACATGGACGTTAAAAATGGCTAACGAATCGAATACCAACAATTCTGAAATTAAGGAATTTTTTGTCGCACACGGCTCCAAGGTCGTTGCAGCCCTCGTGGTGGTGATGGTTATCGTGGTGGGTGTGGTGCAGTTCCGCGACTACCGCAAGGCTTCTGCCGCAGAACAGGCTGAACTCCTCGGTCCTGGCATGACTTATCTGTATGCTGGCGAAAAGGACAGCGCCTTGGTGGAATTCGAATCTAAGATCAATTCCGGTAAGCTGAATGGCGTTGCCTTGGCTAAGGCTGCCCTCTATGCCGGCAACATCAAGTACCAGTCCGGTGACTTTGACGCCGCCGCGGTGTTCTTCCAGAAGAGCCTCGACAACGCCGGTTCCGTGGCCCTGGTCCGTTCGGCCGCCATGCACGGTCTTGCCTCCGTGAAGATTGAAAAGGGCGACTATTCCGCCGCTGCTGGTCTGCTTGAAAAGTATGTGAGCGAATTCGCCAAGCGCACGGGCGACCAGGAAGACCGCTTCCAGAAGGACGAACCGGTGGACGAAGTTCCGATGGTTGCCGACGCCATGTGGAAGCTCACGCTCGTTTACGAACAGCTCGGTGCTGCTGACAAGGCCAAGAAGACTGCTGAACGCATCCTCGAAGTCTACGGCGACAACCAGGCCTACGCCGACAAGGCAAAGAAGTTCTTGGCAATCTAATTTCGTTTGCTAGGCGAAAGCTATTTCCCACGCGGCGATATACAGCCCGTAGTAGAATAGCAAGCCGATTCCATCGACTGTAGAAAGTGGCGTTCCCCAGCGGAGCGCCTTTTTGCTTGGAATGAAACCGCAGAAAAGACCTGCGATAAATCCGTAGGCGTGCCCGAGGATATCTGCGTTCTCGCCGAGTCCGAGGAACACGGCGAGCGATGCCGCGCCAGAGAGCGGCGCGAACCTGCGAAGCAGGCCGTGCGTTTCCTTGGGCATTAGGCGGAATTCAATGACGCTTAAGCAGCCGATGGCGGCGAACACGAATGTGGAAAAGCCGAGCGAGCGGAAACTCGTCTGCACCGTTAGGGAAACGCACAGGTTCGCGATTGCTGACGCAATCGCGATGAACGGCGCGAGCCGCAACAGCGGGATGCGGAAGGTAATCATGTTCATCACGATGTACCCGCACAAGAGGTTCGAGGCGAGGTGCCGCATGTCGCCATGCAGGGTCTGCGCCGTGAGTGACCGCCACCATTCACCCTTAAGGACTTTGCTGGCGTCGGATATCCCCGGTGTAGTGAAATTTATTTTGTCTGTAAAATCAATAAGTGTGACGATCGTCGGGGCGAGCAGAACCCATAAGGGTTGCAAACTAAAACTCAGCGGAAGGGGCGGATTTTCTTCCTTGGGCGGATTTTCCTTGCGGTAGAGGGCGAGCTGCAGTCGGGCGTGATCCTCGTGTTCTGGCAGGATGAAAATCTGGAACGGGCCTTCTTCCGAACGGATCAGACGGTGTGAAATCCCTTGCGATAAAAGCACTAGGCTATCGTCGCGAATCTGGCGGAAAGTCCCTTCGGATACACATATCGTTTCGGGGTATTCCGGTTGTTCTTGCGGTTCGTTTGAGGTAGCTTCGCTTGCATTTTGAGTCGGCGTTATGGATTGTATCTGCAATCCTTCTTTCGGAATATCCGATGGGGAACGCATGTAGCGCGGTCGCAATGGCGACATGAATCGTGGCATGTGTACCTCCTCGGATGGGTTACCCTTAAGATATAAAATTCGCTACTACGCGAGTACCGCCGCCGAGGTCATCGCGAACTTGCCGGTTGCCGTTTCGCATTCGGCGCGCAAATAGACAAAGTTGTCTGCGTTTACGGTGATGTCTGTTTTTGCCGGGGCGGCGACAAGGCTTTCCATGCAGAGTTCCTCGTGCGGAGCGAGTTTTCCGCTGTTGTTGCGGCGACGCCCGTAGATGCGGATGTAACGGAATGCTCCGCCGAAGTCCTGCGTGTTGCGGGCGTGGAAATTCACCTTCTTTTCTCCGCGCTCCCACCAGAGAGCAGGTCCATCGGTAATGTAGCAGTTGTCTCCGGCGAATGCTTCGTTGAGCGATTCCAGCGAAAGAGCGCCTCTCTCGTCTCTCGTCTCTCGTCTCTCGTCTAACTTTACAACTGTGCGGACTTTCCCGAATACGTGATCGCGCGTGTGCTTGAGCGAGAACAGCGGCGTATTCACCGATGTCGTGTCATTCAAGTCTCCGTGAGCGTCGTTTCCGCCGATGGGAAGCAGAAAATTCCCCTTGCCGAGTTCCTCGATCCACCAGTCGCGACCGAGCTTGAATCCTTCGTCGCGAATTCCGTTCCAGAACTGGATTCCGCGGATCTTGTGGGATGCATCCAGGTTCAAGTCCTTGTGACTCCAGTAGCCGCGACGGAAAATGAACTTTTCAAGGTAGCCCATGGGCTGCATCGGGTGCGCCGCAAAGCAATGCGCCGTCGTCATCTCCAGTAGCTTGGAAATTCTGAAGGTGGGCTTGTTGTCGAGCCAGTTGCGTCCGCAGTCGCCAAGTCCGGGCAGGTAGCCTTCAGGGCCGAGAACGGTCATGTGGACATTTTCGCCTTTTGAATTGCCTGATGAAACTTCTTCACCCGCAATCATGAGCGGCATGTCGTCGGCTTCGTTCAGTTTGCGGATTTCTTCGCGGAGCATATCGAAGCGGGTGAGTGGTGTATCAGCTTCCTTGGTGTAGTCTTCGGTTGTGTAGGCGAAATCGTAGGCATGGTCGGTACAGCTCACAAAGTCGAGGCCTACGGCTTTGGCGGCCTGCTGCAATACGGCGGGCGATGCTCCGTGTTCCACGTGGTCGGCGGAATAATGCGTGTGACAGTGTGTTTCGCCTGCGACAAATCCAGGGGCCTTGGGTGGTTCTTCGGCGAGTACCTGGATTTTCAGGGGTGCTGGCTTTAGTCCGGGAAGATTCCAGCGGCTAAAGTATCTCTCTTTGTCTGCGGTAGGCTCACCATTCTCGTTGATTCGCTTCGCGGAAATCCTACAGTCGATATCATAATTTCCCGCAGGAAGTTTGCCCAGTTTGACGGGATAAAATCCGAACTGTTCCGTGGCGCGAATCTGCAAATCGACAGTTTTACTCGCCTTGAAATCTTCTGTGCCCGCAATCGAAATATCAATTTTTTCGATGAGTGTCGGAAAACGATGTGCGTCGCGAACGACAATCCATAGGGTAGGTTCTATGCCGGGTACAAACTGAAAGGGGGCGTCTGTCTGAATTTCGGGCCAGGGCTTGTAGAGCAGCGACCAGGGGAGCTTGAACTTGAAATGCGTCTCGGCGTAATGCAATTTTTCGCCAGGAAGAATACTCATTATTCCTCCGGGGATTTTTCTTTTGCCGTCTGTTCCGGTTCGCTTGCCGGGGGTTCCGTGGCTGGGGTTGCCGTGGATTCTGCCTCGCCGCTACCAGTTTCTGTTGCGGTGTCGTTGCTTTCGCTCTTTGCTTCGGTCTTTTCTTCTGCGGACTTGTCTTCGGACGAGGCTGTAGAGTCTGCCGTGTCAGTTATTTTTTCCGGTGCTGTAGAGGTGCTGTCTAGCGAATCATTTTCCGAATCGTTGTCGTCATCGTCGTCTTCGATAGGCTCAGGTTCGTTCCAAAGTCCAAAGCCGACGCGCACTTGCATGGTGATTCCGCCGATATTCCACTTGGCTTTCTTTTCGGGACCATCAGGAACGATGTCCGAATATCTCTTGTCCGATTCCACCTTGATGCTGCTGTAGCCGACATCGCCGTAAATGTTGAAGTTCTTCCAGTTGGCGATGAGGTAACCGACACTGATGCCGAATCCCGCACCCACAGCGGATGATTTCGCTTCCAGCTGCCCCCAGGTGCTGTAAATTTCTGTGCCTGGCAGTACCCAGTACCAACGGACGGCGATACTGAAAAGGCTTTCTCCCGAAAGAGTCATCAGGTTGCGCGGAATGCCGAGACGGTATTCTAGAAACAGCGGCATGCCCTGGATGGTGTAGCTGTAGTTATGCGTCCTGTTCTTGCGGTCGGTAAGCACCACCGATTCGTTGTCGTAGATAAAGCTCAAGCCGAGGCTTACGAAGTTGTCGGGGAAAATCTGGTACTGCAGCCCTGCGGAAATCGGGAAACAGAAGTTCACCTTCTGGAAATCCTGCTTGGCGACACTGAGCGATTCGCTTTCGGTCAGGGCGTCTTCCCTAAAATTGTAGTAGAGGGTGTCGATGGCGTTCTGGAAATATTCTCGCTCTGGAAAGTCCAGAAATGAGACGGCGGGTTGGATAAAGATTGACAGCTTGGAACGGTCGCGGGTCGATGTTTCTTCGGCGGCCATGGCGGATGCTGCAAGGAGCACCACAAGGAAAATGTGTAGCAGCTGTTTCGTTTTTGGTTTCCTATTAACGTCTATCACAATACGTCATTCTCGACCCTGGAGTGCGTAGCACGATAGGGGAGGGAATCCAGTACTGGTTCCCGTCCCCCCTTCGGGGGTCCAGGATGACATTTTAAGGGTTAGTTCTGCATCTGTCGGTCTTCTTTCCAGAACCTCTTCTTCTGGGAATCCTTCTTCATGCGCTTGGCGAAGGCAATTTCGGACTTGTCGATAGCCTTTTCGCTTTTCTCGATCTTCTTCAGGATATCCTTGTCGTCGGGGGAGGCCTCGTTTCTTGCGATGTTCAGGTACAGCTTGGCGGTCTCGAACTGGTCAAGTTCGTTGTAGGCTTCCGTAATCATGAACAGAGCTTCGGTATGGCGCTTGCTGTTCGGATAGGTTTCCAGGAATTCCTTCAGGTAGATGACAGCGGCCTGGTACTTGTCCATGCGCATGTAGAGTCTGGCCGTCTGGAATTCCTTTTCGGCAAGGCGTTCCACCAGCAGGTTGTAGTAGTAGTTCACCGAGTCGCGCAGCGGAGATTCGGGGTAGTTCGACAGGTAGCGCTCGAAGTCCCTCATGGCGATTGTCGTGTTGGCTTCGTCGCGGCTCACGCGGAATTCCATGTTGAAAGAAGAAATGGCCTTGCGGAATTCGGCGGTCTCGATAAACGGGGAACCGGGGAAGTTCAGGATAAAGCTGCCGTATTCGCCGCGGGCCTCGATCCAGTCTTCCATATTGAAATAGCTTTCTGCCATCAGGAACTGGGCCTGTTCCATGTAGCCGGTCCCGGCGCAGGTGGCGAGAATTTCTTCGAGCTTGTCGGTTGCACGCCCGTACTTCTCTTTCTTGAAGAGTTCCTCGGCGTTCTCGTAGCGGATTCTGCACCATTCGGTATGTTTCATCTTGGTCTGCCCGCTAGACGAACAACCTATAAAAGCGATTGCAAGGGCCAAAAGATAAAGGAATAGGGGAATCTTTTTGAACAGGTTCATTTTTTTTCTTTGGTTTTAATTCTAATTTTACTCCCGTAAAGTAGAAAATTTTGCAAGTCCAGAAGTAATGATTCTAGTCCGCTATGTGTTGAAAGAGCTTATAGCCCCGTTTTTGGCGGCTCTTTTTGGCATCACCTTCTTGTTCGTGGTGGACTTTCTCGTCAAAATTCTGGACAATGTGCTTTCCAAGGGACTTCCGGCGGAAACGGTGCTCGAAATATTCGCCCTGAACCTCGCGTGGATGCTCTCGCTCTCGATTCCGATGGCTGTTTTGGTGGCAAGCCTCATGGCGTTTGGCCGGCTTTCGGGTGACCAGGAAATTACGGCCTGCAAGGCGGCGGGCGTGTCGCCGCTTTCGCTGATGCGCCCGGTTCTTCTCGTTTCGTTGCTGATATCGTTGTTGATGGTGATTTTTAACAACTGGGTGCTTCCCGAGGCGAACCACCGTTCCGTGGAACTCATGAATGCCGTGTCGCGCAAGAAACCTCACGTGTTCATCGATGCGGGCCGCCTTATTACGCAGTTTCCTGATGTGCAGCTGTGGGTAAACCGCATCGACCCCGTTTCCGGAACTTTGTACGGAATCCAGATTTTCGAGATGGAGAAGCGCGGTGCCCCCCGTATCGTGTATGCGGATAGCGCCTCCATGGAATATGCGGATAACGGTGCGACCTTGATGCTTAGGCTCCGCAGCGGCGAGACGCATATGACGGATGCGGATAATCCCGAAAACTATTTCCGAATCCGCTTCTTCTCGCAGGATTTGGCGATGAAGAACGTCGATGACCGTCTGGAACGCCGTAGCCGCAGTTACCGCAGCGACCGCGAAATGCCTATCGAGATGATGACCGAGGTCGTGGAAGATGCGCAGAAAAAATATGTGGAATACCGCGATGCGGCCCTCGAAAAGCGTCTGGGCTCGCTGGTGGCGTTGCGGAACGATGTCGAAGGCGATTCGATTGTTCCTGAATCGGTCGAGAGCGGCGTGACGCTCGATTCTATCCAGCGCAGGCGGTCGTTGCAGCGTCTGCGCGTCCAGGAAATTGCGACTTTCCGTACGACAGAGCGCCTGTATGGTCGCATGGAAGCCGAACTCAAGCGCGAGGCGCAGTATACGGTAGAAATCCAGAAAAAATACAGCACGAGTTTTGCCTGCTTCATCTTTATTCTAATCGGGGCCCCCCTCGGTATCATGGCCCGCAAGGGCGGTATCGGAACGGGTATCCTCTATAGCCTTGCGTTCTTTGTGATTTACTGGATTTGCCTGATTGGTGGCGAAAATATGGCCGACAGGCTCCTGGTGAGCCCCTATCTTGCCATGTGGGCGTCCAATATCATTATCGGTGCGTTCGGCATCTTCATTACGATTGCGATGGTGCGAGACCGTTTCTCGGGCGATTCCAAGTTCTTCAGGGCGGTGCGTGCCGTGGGGCGCTTCTTCAAGAATATCTTCGGCTTTTTGGGGAGAAAATTCGGATGAAGTTTACCCGCTACATGATGTGGAACTTCCTCAAGATGTTCCTGCTGGTGCTGCTGGGCGCAATCCTCATGTTTGCGGTCATCGACTTTGTGGGTAACATTAAGACGTGGCTTGCCCGCGACACCAAGGATGCCATCGATTACTATGTGAGCTATATCCCTTACATGGTGTACCTGATTACGCCGGTGGCCTTGTTCATTGCGGTACTCGCATCTATCGGTAACATGGCGCGTCACTTGGAAACGAGTGCCATGCAGAGTTCGGGACAAAGCCCCCTCAAGACTCTTTTTCCGATCTTTGTCTTCGGAGTCCTTGTCTCTATCGGTTCGTATGAGATGAGTGAACTTTGGTTGCCCGATGCAAACCATAAGCGACTCGAAACCATGGAAACGAACGCGCAGAAAAAGAAGAATCCGCGCATTAAGGAAAAACGTGATTTTACCTTTATCGACAGCGAACGGGCGAGCTGGTTCTTTAGGCATTATTCCGGCGTCAATCGGCTTGGCCGCGACGTGGTTCTCCTATTGCGCGAAGATGGCCGCCTCCGGGAACGTTACGACGCAAGGATTGTCCGCTGGGAAGAAATTCCGCCGAAGGATTCCCTGGATTCGATTGCACGGCTCGAAAGTATCGACCCCCCGCCGGGATGCTGGGTATTCGAAAGGGGAAACCGCCGTCAGTTCAATAAGGACGGTACCGTCAAGGGTTATCCGATCAAGCGCGAGAAGGTTTGCGACAAGGTCAACACGCACCCGAACGACCTGATCAACGAACGCCAGACCGCTGACGAGATGGATTCCAAGATGGTGATGGCGCGAATCAGCGTGCTGAAACGTTCCGGTGAAGATACCCATGCCATGGAAACGGCCTTGCAGTTCAAGCGTTCCGCCCATTGGATGAACTTAATTGTTCTGCTCATCGGTGCAGCACTTTGTCACCGCTATAGCCGTTCCGGGGGGCTTTCCCAGAAGTTCGGGGTTGGCCTCTTGATTGTTTTTAGCTATTATATCTTTGAACGAATCGGTTTGAAAATGGGTGAGAATGGTGCGTTGACGCCCTTCTGGGCGGCATGGATCAGCCACTTCATTTATGGAGGCGTTGCCGTGGTCATGTTGTACCGTTCGTTCCGTCTTTAGAAGGTGAAATATGTCGGTTTCTGAAATCTTGTTTGTTGTGGCAGGTTTGTTGCTTGGCCTTTCGTTTCTGAACGGAATGTTCCTGTTCCTGATACCCTTTGCCGTGGTGGCTTTTGTCCTTGCCTGGATGAACCGTCCGCGTCTTGCCGGTCCTGGTGCTTCTACGGCGACTCTTCCGGTGATTACGCTCAAGAACCGTGCTACAGGTACGACTCCTGTGGTCGCTCCCGATTTGCGTTCGGAATTCCGCAACGGTAACGGGATGGCTAATGAACCCGAGGCCGCTCTCAAGGTAAGCCAGGTCTGGGCGCGTGCCAATGCCGATATCAACAGGGCCATGATGGACCTTCTCCTTGCTCTCAAGGGGGTTATTCCGAATGTCAATTCCGCCCTGGTCTTTTCGCAGCGAAACGCCAAGGAATGGGGTGTCCGCAATTATGTGAACGACAAGGAAGTCTCCGTCAATCCTTCTACTGTGATTACGGAAACTTCGGGACTTTTAAGCCAGCTTTTCCGCTCTGGGGTCGACCGTATCCTTGAAGGAGACCTGCCCGGTTGCAAGAGCTTGCAGTATTACGTGGACAATACCCCGATCAAGTCGGTGGTGGCCGTGCCGCTGATTGACCATGGGAGCGGAGTCCGCGTGGGCGCCTTGATTTTGGATTCTGTTTGTCCGAACGCCTTCAACAATTCTACGGCACGTGCTTTGAGCTTTGTGGCCGGATCCATTTCGATGCTCGACTACAAGGGATTCTATTCTGCGCAGAAGCATATCGCCCTGCAGCAGTACAGCGGCCTTTACAACTACTTGCGTAAGTTCTTCAAGACGATGTCGGTGAACGACATCTACAAGGAAATCATCAACTATGTCAAGGCCAATATGGCCTACGATCGCCTGACGATCATGGCAATGGACAAGGATAAGGATGCGGGACATGTCGTCCATTGCGAAGGTGTGGATTCTGACCAGTTCCTCAACAAGCGCTTTACCCTTTCCGACAAGGGCATCTTTGTCCTTTCGATCATGCGCAACCGTCCTATGGAACGTTCCTTCTTGCCGGGCTTCAAGGATTACCTGCCTCGCTTGAACGATTCCGAAAAGAAGAACCTGAACCTGCGGCAGATTTTTGTGATGCCTATTGCGGCTGAACACGATGCGGCTACGGCTGATATCGCTATCTGTCTGGAAAGCAGCAGTTCGCTTCCGTATAACGATCACGAGAAGGAACTGCTCAAGGCGTTTGCAAGTGTCGCCGGTTTTGCCTACGACCGTGCCTGCAAGTTTGAAATGGGCCGTGAACAGGCCATGCGAGACGGCCATACGGGGCTCATCAACAAGAAGACACTGTTCGAAAAGCTCCGTGCCGAAAAGAGCCGCGCCGACCGTGGCAAGTATAGTATCGGTGTCCTGATGATGGATATCGACCATTTCAAGAGCGTGAATGATACTTACGGTCATCCGATTGGTGACGTGGTCATTAAGGGAATCGCCGATACGATCAGCAAGGAAATTCGTAGCGATATCGACATCGTGGCGCGTTTCGGCGGCGAAGAATTTGTGGTGGGACTTATCGAGACGGATGCCGATGGCATGGTCGAGACTGCGGAACGTATCCGCAAGGCTGTCCAGAAGCTTTCCTTCGATATTCACCAGGCGGAACCCCTGCGCGTGACGGTCAGTATCGGAGCGTTCCTCCTGCAGCCCAATTTCAACGGAGACCTCCAGAAGGCGGTAAACAACGCCGACCAGGCGCTGTACCGTGCCAAGGAAGGGGGCCGTAACCAGGTGGTTCAGTTCCAGACGGCGGAACCCGAACCTGCAACTGTTTAACTTAGAACTTTGGTTTGGCAGGCTCACCAACCTTGTAGGGTCCCTGAGCTTGTCGAAGGGCAAACTACCGACTTCCTGCTATGTTTACTCTTTTCGATTGGATTGTCCTTGCGGCGTATCTGCTGCTGTCTGTATTTATCGGTCTCTGGGTGTCCCGTGGCAACAAGAACCTGAAGGAATACATGTTGGGCGGCGGGTCCATCCCGTGGGTGGCCGTGGGCATTAGCCTGATCGCGACATCGGTGAGTGCGACTACGTTCCTCGGGGCGCCTGCCGATGTGTATGGCGACAACATGACGTTCCTGATGTTCCAGATCGGTGCGCTCATCAGTATCGTGGTCGTCGGCATCGTCTTTATCCCTAGGTTCCGCAGTTCGGGAATCAATAGCGCCTACGAACTTTTTGAGGTGCGTTTTTCCAAGCCGGTCCGTCGGCTTGCGGCTATCTTCTATTGCCTGCACCTGTTGCTCCGCACGGGAATCCTGCTGTTCGCGCCGTCGCTGGTGCTTGCGCAGATTCTGCATATCGACCTTAAGCTAGCGATTGTCGTGTCTGCAGCCGTGGCCATTTTCTATACGTGGTTCGGAGGCATCAAGGCGGTCATCTGGACCGACGTGATGCAGTTCTGCGTCTTCTTTGGTGGCGGCGTGTTGGTGCTCCTGGTAATTGCGAACTCCGTCGGTGGCTTCGGCGAAATGGCCGCTCTCGCTTCCGAGGCGGGCAAGACCAAGTGGTGGGACGCCTCGATGGATATTTCGAATGCCCGTACGCTTGTTTCGGCGGGTTTTGCCTATGCGATCCTTGAAATTGCAATCCGCGGCTGTGACCAGCAGTTCGTGCAGCGTTACCTGAGCTGCAAGGATGTCAAGGCGGCAAACCGTTCGAGCGTCCTTTCGATGGTGCTGGGCTGTGCGGTCTCGATCCTTTTCTACTGGGTCGGCGCAGCACTCTATGTCTACTACCAGAAGGCTCATGCGGCACCGCTCCCGGAAGGTCTGGGACAGAACGATGTCTTCCCCTACTTTATCGTTCATGGACTTCCTGCCGGTGTCACAGGACTCATTGTGGCTGCCATCTGTGCGGCGGCCATGAGCAGCCTTTCGAGCGCCATCAATTCGCTCGGCAACACGTCTGAACGCGATTTCCTGGGCTGGGATGAAAACGAAGGAATTGGCGGCCTCAAGCGTGCCAAGATCTGGACGGTCGTGTGGGGTGTTCTAGGAATTTTCTTTGCCTTGTTTGCGGCGACGCAGCAGGGGAGCCTGCTCAAGAACGCCCTGTTCTTTACGGGTCTTTTCACGGGACCGCTCCTTGGCATGTTCCTGTTGGCCTTCTTTGCCGATAAGCTGTTTGGAACAGGTGCGAAAAAGCTTCGTGGCTGGGTCGTAATTGTGGCAGTTCTCTGCGGCATGGCAAGCCTTGTACTGGTGCAGGGAATTCCTGCCTTTGGCGTGCCCGCGGTACTTGGCGGAATCTTCAGCTGGCCGTGGATGCCCTTTATCAGCATGACGACGACGGTCGTCGTGGCGCTGCTTGTCAATGCGGTTGTTAATTTATTCAAGAAATAGGAGGAAAGATGTCTAACAAGCTTTTTGTCTTGGTCATTATCCTTATGTTCTTTGTCGCCTTCATCGTCGTGTCGGTGGACAAGGATGAGACTCCTCGCGAAAAATTGGCGCAGATGCTGCCTCTTGGGGACAGGTCGACGCCTACGGTAGAGGTTTCTGCTTCGGAAAGCCGTAAGTACGAGGCGAACGAGTTCGTCACGGTGGCGAGCCTGGAATTGCACGGCAAGGACAAGGAACTTCTTTTCAAGCAGCTGACGAGCCGCCGCGCCTCTATCTTTGAACAAATGAAGAGTCTCGACGTGACGGAAAGCGATATTGAGCAGAACACCGTCGAAATGCGCAAGGAATGGTCCTACGACAAGGGCACGCGCAGCCTGACGGGCTACGTGGTGAGTCAGCTCTTTGCGATAAGGTCGTCTAACCGCTCTACTGCCGCTGCGGTGATTGCCGCCCTTTCGGCGGAACTCGATGTCGAAATTAACCAGACCACGGCATCGCTTCGGGACAAGGTTTCCCTGAAAAAGGAAGCGATCCGCGCCGTGGGCAAGAAGGCTCTCGAAAAGGCGGAAAACTATGCCGAAAGTGTGGGCGGTAAGCTGGGTAAGGTCATTGCGGTCAATGGCGACCAGTATGGCGACGGCGTTTCGTTCAGGGTGCTCGGTGCGAGAAAGGCGATGGACTACGCCAGCGCTGAAGATTTTGCATCTATGTCTTCGGTGGCAGATTCGGTAGAGATTTCTGCGTCTATCCACCTCGTGGCGGAACTGCTCCAATAGCGGGTAGTCAAGACGGCTGTTTTTGTCAAGATATAATTTACGAAAAACTTTTATTTTTCTGTTGATAAAGCTAACTTCTTATTAATAAAGAAGTTAGCTTTTTTCTTTGATTAATTTGTGCGTGATGCCGTGGAAGCGCCTGAAAAAGATGTTGATAAAATGGGTGGTTTGAAAACTAAAATTTACATAAAAAGCGATTTTTTTCTGAAAAAAACTTTCCAATGTCGCCTACATTTATTATATTGTTTTCCATATCTTGTGCTTCCGTCTTGAAAGAGAACACAAGATATAGTAAAAAAAGAAATTGGAAGAAAAATGTATGTTCGATACGGAATTTGCCCGCAGGGGGCCGATTCCGCCGGATGCAAGGATTGGTAGATGATTGTTTCTGTAAGGAAGCGTGACGGCCGTGAGATGCCGTTCAACATTGAAAAAATCGCCGATGCTATTGTCAAGGCTTTCCGCGCCTCGGGTGAACTTGATGAACAGATCAAGGCCGCCCAAAGTCAGTTGAATTTGTTGGGTAGTGATGACGTGCTTACGAGCACGGCTCTCAAGGTGTCTGCCGATGTGGTGGGCAGACTCGAATCCGAGGGCAAGACCGTTCCCGAAATCGAAGAAATCCAGGATGCTGTAGAAAAGTCTCTTACCGAAGGTGGCTACGCCGATACCGCGAAGAGCTACATCTTGTACCGTGCCGAACGTACCCGCGTGCGCGAAGTGAACACTCGCCTTATGCATACGCTCCGCGACATCACTTTCAGTTCTGCCAAGGAATCCGACCTCAAGCGCGAAAACGCCAACATCGATGGCGACACCGCTATGGGCACCATGCTCAAGTACGGTTCCGAATCGGCCAAGCACTTCTACACGATGATGATGCTCAAGCCCGAGCACAGCCGCGCCCACATGGAAGGCGATATCCATATCCACGATCTGGATTTCTATTCCCTTACCATGACCTGCTGCCAGATCGACCTCAAGAAGCTCTTCAAGAACGGCTTCAACACCGGTCACGGTCATCTGCGTGAACCCAAGGATATCCGTAGCTACGCCGCTTTGGCCGCTATCGCTATTCAGTCTAACCAGAACGACCAACACGGTGGTCAGTCTATTCCGAATTTTGACTACGCCATGGCCGATGGCGTGCGTATCACTTATCGCAAGGCCTACCTTTCCAATATGGTCAAGGCTCTCATGCTCTTGACTTCCAAGACTGAAGAAGAAGTCCAGCCGGTCGTCAAGAAGCTCCATACCGAAATGGCCGAAATGGGCATGGTGGCAACACTCGTGCCGAACGAAAAGTTCCAGGATACCGAAGCCCGTGAACTTTCCAAGACTTATGGCGAAGAAGTGGTAATCAACGCCCAGAAGTTCGCCGAAAAGATGGCTTACGAAGAAACCGACAAGGCGACCTTCCAGGCCATGGAAGCTTTCGTTCATAACCTGAACTCCATGCATAGCCGCGCCGGAGCCCAGACTCCGTTCAGCAGCATCAACTACGGTATGTGCACGGAGCCCGAAGCCCGTATGGTCATGAAGAACTTGCTCCTCACGACCGAAGAAGGCCTCGGTGGTGGTGAAACGGCTATCTTCCCGATTCAGATTTTCCGCGTCAAGGAAGGCATCAACCTGAACCCGGAAGACCCGAACTACGATTTGTTCAAGCTGTCTTGCCGCGTGAGCGCCAAGCGCCTGTTTCCGAACTTCAGCTTCCAGGATGCCCCGTACAACCTGCAGTACTACAAGCCGGGCCACCCTGAAACCGAAATTGCCTACATGGGCTGCCGTACCCGCGTGATCGGTAACCACTACGATCCGTCCCGCGAAATCAGCTTCGGCCGTGGCAACTTGAGCTTTACGTCGATCAACCTTCCGCGTATCGCCATCAAGATGAAGTCCGTGGACCTGTTCTTCAAGGAACTCGACCGTATGCTTCAGCTGGTGAGCGACCAGCTCATGGAACGTTTTGCCGTCCAGAGTCGCCGCAAGGTCAAGAACTTCCCGTTCCTCATGGGACAGGGCGTGTGGATCGATTCCGACAAGCTCGGCTGGGAAGACACCGTGGGTGAAGTCATCAAGCACGGTACGCTTTCGATTGGCTTTATCGGACTTGCCGAAACCCTGGTGATGCTGACGGGCAAGCACCACGGCGAATCCGAAGAATCCCAGAAGCTCGGCCTCAAGATTATCGGCCACATGCGCGAATTCTGCGACAAGGAATCCGAACGTCTCGGCCTCAACTTCAGCTTGCTCGCTACGCCTGCCGAAGGCCTTTCCGGTCGTTTCGTGCGTATGGACAAGAAGAAGTTCGGTATTATCCCGGGCGTGACCGACCGCGACTACTACACAAACTCTTTCCATATTCCGGTGTACTACAAGATTTCCGCTTTCAAGAAGATTTCGCTGGAAGCCCCGTACCATGCGCTCACCAACGCAGGCCACATTAGCTATGTGGAACTCGATGGCGACCCGACGCAGAACCTGGAAGCCTTCGAAAAGATCGTGCATCACATGGCGAAGTCCGGTATCGGTTATGGATCCATTAACCACCCGGTCGACCGCGACCCGGTTTGCGGATTCGTGGGTGTCATCGGTGACTGCTGCCCGCGTTGCGGCCGTACCGAAGGTCATGCGATTGCCCCCGAAAAGATTGAGGAACTTCGTAAGCTGTACCCCGGCATGCCCGTATTCAAAGGAATTAGATAATTTTCTAGCAAGGAGAAACAACAATGTCCGAAAAAGAACTGAACAAGTATGGTGAAGGTGTTGGATTCGAACGTATCCGCCGCATCACGGGTTACCTCGTCGGTACCGTCGATCGCTTCAACAACGCCAAGCGTGCCGAAGTGAACGATCGCGTGAAGCACGGCATTTAGTATGGACGAATACCCTCGCTTGCGGATTGCCGGAATCGAACCCGAATCGTTCGTGGACGGTCCCGGAATCCGCATGACAATCTTTACTCAAGGTTGTCACCATAATTGCCCCGGGTGTCAGAACCCGCAGACCCACGATTTTAACGGGGGTCATTTTATTGATATTGAAGAAATCCTCGATATGATCGAGGAAAACCCGCTGCTTGACGGTATTACGTTTAGTGGCGGTGATCCGATGGACCAGGCGGCCGCCCTGATCCCTTTGGCGCGTGAAATCAAGGAACGGGGCATGAACCTGGTGATTTTCACCGGTTACACCTACGAGCGCCTGATGGAGCTGACGCAAGAGCATCCCGAAATGTTCGAACTTTTGACTTTTGCGGACATCCTGATCGACGGCCCGTTCATCTTGGCGAAGCGTTCCTTGGAACTCAAGTTCAGGGGATCGTCTAACCAGCGCATTATCGATGTGCAGGAAAGCCTTTCACAGGGTCATGTGGTGCTTCACCAGATTCAACTGGACGAAATGAAGGCGCACCCCGACCTTTTGGGCTAAATTTTTATTTATTTTTAGAACATGTTTAAACGAATTCTGATTTCGTCTTTTTTGGCGTTGGCGGGGGCTGCTTTTGCCCAGCCGTCTTCGACCGAGCTTGTTTCTTCATCGGCCGAGGTTGTTTCGTCTTCGGCTGAGGTGGTCGCCTCATCGTCGTCTGCGACGGTGGTTGCCGCCTCTTCTGCAACGGAGGCCCCGAAGGGGCGTGAAGTTCCTGTCCGCTACTGGATTAACGGAGACTCCGTGGAACTCGAGGCAATCTTCGTCAAGATCGAGAACGATACGGTCTACCTGAAGAAGCCGACCGAGGCCGAACAGAAGCATATCGACCGTATTGCCGACGAAGAGGCCCTTGCCCTGCAAGAAAGCAACGGACAGCAGGTTGCGGATTCCCTCGAAGACGAGAACGACGATGTGGATATTAAGAAGGATTCCGCCGATATTATCATGACCGATGCGGTCAAGGATTCCCTCGCAGCCCGTGCAGATACCTCTACGGCGACTGAAGCCGCTCCCGTAGATGACGGCTCCGGTGACGACCTGGAAACTGCTCTTGCCAAGGAAGACACTCGTTTGAAAAACGAGGAAATCGAGAAGTACGAAAAGGAACTTCGTGAACGCGAAATTCAGGACAGTATCGCCGCCGCAAAGAAAAACCCCTATATCAAGATTTTCAGGTTCGAGCTCAAGCGTCTTTACAACATGGAAGACGAAGTGATGATTGACCTCTCGCTTTCGAATTATATCGTGCCCGAAATCAAGGAAGAAATCGAGAAGGATCTTTATCCCCCTGGAAAGGCAAACTTGCTGGTGGTCTCGGAACCGGAAGCCTGCTCGCTGTTCGTGAACGGAATCCCCCTGAAGATTGTCGCTCCCGATACCATCAAGAACATCAAGCCGGGCAAGTATACGATCTCGGTGATGAAGGTCCTGAAGGACGTGGAATGGTGGGGCTCGGCCGTGGTGCGTATCAATGCCGACAGCCTGAACAAGGTGACGATCCCGGTGGTGCGTCCGTCTACCAGGCTTACGCTCAATACGAACCCCGAAGCAGTCGAAGTGTATGTGGGGAAGGAGCCTTCCGTGAACCGCATGCCCGATTATATGACCGATATCGTGGTGGATAACGTGAAACCGCAGGTCGGGGCTACGGTGTTCTTCAGGAAGGTGGGGTATCGCGATACCTCCGTGACGATGGAAATCAAGCCCTATATGCCGAACCTGGTCTATGTCGACATGACGCCCGTTCTGGAAGATTTGGATTTCATCGAGGACCAGAAGGCCTTTGACAAGGAACGTAGCCAGAGGCGTATCGGTCGCGGACTCCTGTGGAGCTCGATTGTGCCGATTCTTGCGGGCGGAGTCCTATGGTATCTGGCGGAACGCGACTGGAGCGATGCTGCCGACAAGAAGCACGCTTACGAGAAACTTTCTGCATTCGACAGCGACGATACCCGTAGGATGGTGAAGGATAACCATGAGCTGAATGACAGTGGCGATACCAAGTGCGGCGTGGCGATAGGTCTCGGCGCCCTTGGCCTGGGACTCCTGACCGCCGGTATCATCCTTGCTTTCTAGCCTGATTCGCTAGCGGATTAATTTGTTATGAACAACCTTTTGCGGGTGCTGTGCCTGATTCTTCTGATTGGCGTGGCGCCCGTTTTTGCTCATCCGCATGTCTTTGTGGATTCCAAGATCAAGGTCGTTTTCAATGAAAAGGGGCTTGCGGGGATTCATAACCGTTGGGTCTTTGACGAACTCTACAGTACCGCTATGGCGTCTTCGGGGGATGCCGATGGCGATGGCAAGATCTCTGCTACTGAAAATGATTGGTTCTACAAGACGATTATGGCTCCGAATCAGGAGAAGAATTATTTCAATTACGTGCTGCTCGGATCAAAGTTTGTCAAGATTAGTCGTCTGGATAATTTTAAGGCGAGTCTCCAGGGATCGCGTCTGGTTCTTGAGTTCGATGCGAAATTTGAGATTCCCGTAACGGCAGATTATACGATGTTTGTCGTTGTGGTTTCCGATCCGACGAACTATATCCAGATGACGACGGATATGGAAAATGCGGACGTGGATGCCCCCGATGAACTTGATGTGGATTTTTTTGACGATGGGCTGGATGGGCTGGTGCTCTTCAGGTCATTTGTTTTCGCTCCTCAGGGACTTTTCCTAAGATTCAAGAAAAAATAGCATTCTCAAATTTGCTATTTTTGCACACAAAAATGGCGGTTACGCGCCGCTACAAAAGTGGAGAATCTTATGCCTGCAATTCACCTTACTGCAGAAAATTTCGACCAGGCCATTTCTTCTGGCCAGTTGGTCTTTGTTGACTTTTGGGCAACCTGGTGCCGTCCGTGCATGATGATGGGCCCGATCATCGACGAACTTGCCGATGAATACAATGGCCGTGCCGTCATTGCAAAGATCAATGTGGATGATGCTGGCGTTAGCGACATTTGCGGCCGTTTTGGCATCACGAACATTCCTAATATGAAGCTTTTCAAGAATGGTGTCGAAGTGGGTAACGTGGTGGGAGCCGTACCCAAGGCGACCGTGAAGGCTGTCATTGATCGCAACCTGTAATTCAAATGCTTACTAAACGTCTTATAGTCTGTCTCGACGTCCGTGACCGCAAGGTAACGAAGGGCGTCAAGTTTAAGGGTAATATCGACATCGGCGATCCCGTGGAAATGGGCGCGCGCTACAGCGATGATGGTGTCGACGAACTTGTTTTCTACGATATTACGGCCAGTGCTGAAAATCGTCCCTGCGATATGGAGATGATTCGCCAGATTGCCCGTCGCGTTTTTATTCCCTTTGCGGTGGGTGGCGGTATCCGTAACCTCGACGATATGCACGAGGCTCTTTTGGCGGGAGCCGAAAAGGTCAGCGTGAACAGTCTTGCCGTGCTGCATCCCGAAATTATTGCCGAGGGCGCCAAGGCCTTCGGTCGCCAGTGCATTGTGCTTGGCATGGATGCGAAGTTCGTTGGTGTCTCCGAAAAGTTCCCGAGCGGTTACGAAGTGTATATCCGCGGGGGCAGACAGGCGATGGGGCTCGATGCTGTTCAGTGGGCGAAGCGCGCCGAGGAGCTCGGTGTCGGTGAAATCTGCCTGAACTCGATTGATGCTGACGGCGTCAAGGGCGGCTATGAGTTGAATATTACCGACCAGGTAGCGCGTGCGGTACAGGTGCCGGTAATCGCGAGTGGCGGAGCAGGAACGCCTGACCATATCGTGGACCTTTTTGCAAAGACATCTGCGGATGCGGCCCTGGTGGCGTCGATGGTGCATTTCGGCGACTACACGGTGCCTGGAATCAAGGATGCCATGCGTCGGGCGGGAGTTCCCGTTCGCGAGAAATAATTTTGTGTGGCCGAGTGGCGCCTCGGATGTCGCTCGGCGGGAGTGCCTGAATGAATCCTTCTGTTGCGGTAAAGATTTTTGAAGCGGGCAAACGCGCCGGTGCGGACTTTGTCGAAATTTTTGAAGAGGAAACCCGTAGCTCTACCCTGGGTTTAAAGTCCAGCCAAATTGAGTCGGCGACTGCCGGAACCGAGTACGGCATCGGTATTCGTCTATTGTACGGCACGGAAGTGCTTTACGGTTTTACGAGTGACGACTCCGAAGAGGCTCTGCTGAAATTGGTGCAGACGCTTGCCTTTGGGCGCATCGCGGGGAAGCCTTCTACTGCATTTGAATTTGCACCGCAGAAGCGTGTTGCCGATTACAATGTTGCCGCCTTCAAGGATCCGCGTGTACTGGGACAGGCGGTCAAGCAGGATTTTCTGTTCCGTGCCGATAAGGCTGCCCGTGCCATTTCGGACAAAGTAGTCCAGGTGGGCGCCTCCGTGACGGATTCTTGCACATCGATTACGCTCCTGAACAGCGAAGGTCTGAACATGGCTTTCGACCGAGCCCGTCTCCGTGTGAATGTGACGGTGACGGCTAGCGATGGAACTGAAAGGCTCACGACACATGAAGCTCCGGGTGCCTTGGGCGGTTACGATCTGCTGGAAAATTATTCTCCTGAAGCATTGGCGACGGAATGTGCCGAACGCGTGCTTCGTATGCTTTCTGCCGGTTACATCCAGGGCGGACAGATGCCCGTGGTGATGGGAAACGGCTTTGGCGGTGTCATTTTCCACGAAGCTTGCGGACATCCGCTCGAAACGGAATCGGTCCGTCGCGGAGCAAGCCCCTTCTGCGGAAAGATTGGCGAGGCGATTGGACAGCCCTGCCTCACGGCAATTGACGATGGTACGCTGGACGGCGTATGGGGAAGCCTCAAGTACGATGACGAAGGTACTCCCACACAACGCACGGTGCTGATCGAAAATGGAATCTTGAAGACTTACATGAGTGACCGCGTAGGTGCGGCCGAGGTCGGCATTGCCCGTACGGGTTCCGCCCGTCGCGAAAGCTACAAGTATGCGCCTGTAAGTCGCATGCGCAACACCTTTATCGCTCCGGGTAAGGATTCACTTGATTCGATGATTGCAAGTGTCGATAACGGCCTGTATGCCGCCCGCATGGCGGGCGGTTCGGTGAACCCGGCGACGGGCGAGTTCAACTTCGCCGTCGACGAAGGTTATGTTATCCGTAACGGCAAGATTTGCGAACCGGTTCGTGGAGCGGCCTTAATTGGAAAAGGCCATGAAATCATGCCCCGCATCAGTATGGTCGGCTCCGACTGGGAAGTGGCGGCCGGTGTCTGCGGAGCTTCTTCGGGACATGTCCCCGTGACAGTAGGACAGCCTACCATCAAGGTGGACCAGATTCTCGTCGGTGGACGATAAAAGTTGATTAATAAAAAAGAGCCCGACCAAAAGTCGGGCTCAATTTATATTGCAAAAGCTTAAATCGTTTCGACGCTCTTGACGTCGGCGCTGTAGTCGACGCCTTCGACATCGAATCCGTTCGTTGCCAGGAAATCGTGGCGGTAACCGTCGAGGTCGCCTACCTGTGCGAAGTTCTCTTGCGTAATGGTTGCCATGCGCTTGTTCACTTCTTCCTGTACTTTCGGGTCGAGTTCCCAGTCATCGATGCGGATCAGGTGATTTTCGTCGGTAGGTACGGCCTTGCCCGTGTACAGGCGTTCGCTCATCAGGCGTTCCATCTGCTCGATGCAACCTTCGTGTGAACCCTGTTCCTTCATCACCTTGAAGAGTACCGAGAGGTACAGCGGTATAATGGGAATCACGGCACTGGAACGCGTCACCAGGCCCTTGTTCACGGAAACGTAGGCTTCGCCCTTCAGTTCCTTCTGCAGTTCGGCGTTCAGTTCGCGGGCGGTCGCTTCGAGGTGCTTCTTGGCACCGCCAATCGTTCCGTCGCGGTAGATGGCGTGCGAAAGCTTCGGGCCGATATAGGAGTAGGCTACGGTCTTTACACCTTCGGCAAGCACGCCTGCGGCCTTCAGCTGGTTTACCCAGAGAGCCCAGTCTTCGCCGCCCATTACCTTGACGGTGTTCGCGGCTTCTTCTTCGGTGGCGGGCTCTGCGCTGATGGTGCTGATTTTGCCCGTCATACAGTCGATGGTGGCTCCCGAGAAGGTTTCCCCGATCGGTTTCAGAACGCTGCGGTAAAGGGTGCCGTTGTCCGGGTCTACGCGCACGCCCGAGGCCACGCTGTATACCAGCAGGTCAACCTTGCGGCCCATCTTGTTTAAGGTGTCGATGACGTTCTGGCGCATTTCGTGTGAAAAGGCGTCTCCGTTGAATGTGACGGATTCAAGGCCCGCTTCTTTAGCAAACTTGTCGAAGGCCATGTTGTTGTACCAGCCCGGCGTTCCCGTTTTCTGGCGCGGTTCGTCAGTGCCTTCTTTTTCGAAAGACACGCCGATAGTGGCGGCGCCATACCCGAATGCGGCTGTGATGCGGCTGGCAAGCCCGTAGCCGGTGGAGCAGCCCAGGACAAGGACCGTTTTCGGGGCATCCTTGGCTTCGCCGCGCTCGGCCATTTTCTTCTGCACGTAAGCGATCTGGCGCTTTACATCCATAGCGCAGCCCTGCGGGTGGGCGTTGACGCACATATTGCTACGGATCATCGGTTCAATAACCATAAATTCCTTCTTCCTTTATCTTTTCTTTACAAAACGCGCCAAACTTAGAAAATAAGGGGGGTGTTTTGTACCCTTTTGGAGCCTTTTTGCCGAAATCCGTAAGAAAAAAGTAATTTTATAAGTTTTTTAACAATTCGGAGAGGATATTTAATACGTCATCATCTCTGTTGGGCGGATCCAGTAAGACCGAATTCCCGGCGGGCCCAGGTTTCCATATAGGGCAGAATTTCCTCGTAAGGCACCACGATCATCACGCTGCCGTGAGTGTGCTCGCCGATTTCGAAAGAGGAACCATCAAAACCGACACCGTCCTTCAAGAAAGAAGGCTCCAGCTTGAAATCCACGCCGATGGCATTGGGACGGGCATCGTATTTTTCCGCATATTTGCGAAGAAGCGATACAATCTTTTCCTTTTCTTCTGGATTGAAAATAGTGGAATCAACCAGCGACCCGTCTTTCTTCGAGAAGGTCCGATGATACTCGTAATTGTATCCTCCGGCGGCACCGGCTTGGTAACCGGCATTCGAAATATAATAAGTCGTCCACAGCTGTGAATCGAACGCGACATCTATACTGTCCTGGCGTTCGTATTTGAGAGTGGCGGCGACTTCCGTCCGGGTGCTGTCATAGTACCAGTCATCGGGATAATTCCTGAGTTCGGATTCAATGGACCGCTTGTATGCTTCCACCTGACGATAAAGGGCTCTTTTATGAATTTCACTCAAATGTCCAGCATCAAGGACCGTGTCGGCATCGGTCAAGTCATCGCCCAGCAATCCCTTGATAATTTTCCGGTGGACCCATTTAGGGTAAACCTGGAACCTCGGCAACTCCCAATGCAAGGATACCATGTAAAACCTGGTGCTGTCACGCATCGTCCCATAATTGGAGAATTCCATACAGCCCTTCTCTTTTGTGGGGTCGCACTCAATCAATTCGTCATCATGCATGGCGATTTCAGCCTTGACCCGCTCCAGATCGCTTTTTCCAATCAGGCTGTATTCCGTTTTCATGTCGGCAAGCATGGAATAGACTTTATCCACCTTATCTTCCAGAACGGACAAGTCCTTGCAATCTAAAGCCTGCGATGCAACTGCCGTCTCCTTTTTGGGGGCATTTGACCGTTCTTTGGAACCGCTTTGGAAAAAAGCAAGCGAGCAGACAAGTACCGCGACAAGGTATGCTACCGATAAAATTGAACTCACGATTTTTTTTGTCCTGGAACCCGTTGGGCTCGGCCTGTTCATAATGGCGAGCACGAACGCCACTACCGCAAGCGGAAGCAGGAATAGGTACATTCCGCCCCGTGACACAAGGCCCATGAGAAGGCCTGTCAAGATAAAAAGAGTTTCAAAAACTGCCATATTTTACTCCATTGTAGTGAAAAATATTACACAGAAAAATTAGATAAAAATTATACGCCCCAGTTAAATTGAGCAGACTTAAAATCCTCAACGGAATTCAAGATGCTGATTGCACATTTTTTGATATTCTTGGTGTTCGGATATTCGGTTACACCATTCTTTCTAAGCAGGCGAACCACTTCCGTAGACTTCACCAGATTGCTCGTATTCTCTTCCATTAGCGATACAGATTTGTTCATTCCGCCAATTCGACCATCCGTGGTAAAATTAGGCCCGCCAGACATTCCAAACTCTATGATTCCGCTAGTGCGATAATAGCTGTAATTGCCATCATAACGATACTGCATACGAATGCGCATCGGTACAATCGTCAAATTAGGGTCAACAAACGGCTGAGGGTAGCCATACGATGTCAGTCTTTCCCCATTCGGCAATTCAGCGTGTTCAAGACTGCATACCATAGGCATTTCGACAGGCTCTTCATCCAACGCCATCAAAGCGATGTCTGCATCCAAATCGTAATCAACCATATGAATCTTGTAGCACGTATCATTCTTGATATCGTAATAACACTTATGTTCAAATTCGTCTACAACATGGTATGCAGTTATGAGGTAATCGCTGTTAACGAAGAACCCCGTGCCGTTGCGCATATCGCCGGCAAAGGACATGGTGACGAAAGAAAGGATGATACCGATTAGCTGTTTCATTAGCGTTTTGATTGGAAGTGGAGATATTCTCGGGATGTATACTGGCTTTCCCACCTTACCTTGTAGCCTTTGGGCAGGGTTCCTTCGAGGATTTTCACGACTCGTCTTCTCTTGTAGTATGGTAGGTCCACGAGGCTGATATCGACAGCTCGACCTGTTTTATGATGGGACCACTTGTCATGTCTATCGAAGGAGTCATGGGCGGATATAATGGTCGGGGCGAAGTCCTCTCCGAACTGGCTTTTGAACACTTTGATGACATACACGAGGCCTCGTTCAAGGGCGGGTGTAAGCTCCATAACGACATATCCTTTCTGGATGGTGTTCTCCATGATGTAGTCATGGTTTTCACCCACCTGAACAGGGACATTGGTACGGAAGTCATAGTTTTCTTCTTTGACTTTGTATTCATCACCATCTGACTTCGAATATGTCTGTTCTGCTACAGGTCTATGGGACCAACAGCTGTTAGGCGATTCGGGCCTATACGGGTCGAAGATAAGTTTATAGCCAACGATGAGCATGATGGCAATCATGATTAAGCCGAGAATGATTTTGAAAAGGTTGACAAGGCATCCCATGGTGACAACTCCGTTATTGATGGTTCACTTCCCGTATTGTTCCTCATAGAGGCGTTGCAAAGCCTCCTTGTATTGTGCGTCTCGTTCGGCCTCGATTTTCTGTTTCTGGATTTCTTGCGAGTGGTCCACATAAGGGTTCTTGTTGTGCCTGTTAGTTGCGAGGGCAAGCAAGACGACTGCGAGAACGATGATGATGAGCAAAACCACCTGCGTGAAGAAATACGTTATGCGTTCTAGGATGTTACTGATGAAGTCAAGCATAGGTTGCCTCCGTTGATTGTCCTCTCTGTATAATTATCGATGGATATCCCGCCAATGTAAAGCAAGTCCGCACTCTTTATTTGAGAACATTATGATGCTTTAATATTTTTCGAAGCCGAATTTTTTCAGCACATCCTTACGGATTAGCGGAAGAATCTGGCTATAAGGCACCACAACCAAGCCGTCTTTTGTGTTGAAATCGGTAGTGCCGATATCGAAATATTTGAATCCGACACCGTCTTTCAAGAATAAGGCGAGCCTTGGCTGGATTTCCTGGTTAATTTCGTGGACATTGACGTGCCCGGCCGCATTTTTTCGGATAAGGGCGGCTAGAAGGTCTTGCGACCCTGGCAAGAAAATGGAACTGTCTACTACGGAACCGTCTTGCTTGGAGAATGTCATGTAGCTGTTTCTGCTCCAATGGACGGCTTCACAGTCTTTGTCTTCCCTTTCGTACAGCAGGTAGGTCGCCCAAGATTTCGTTTCGTACATGGGAGCGATGCTGTCAACCAATTTCATAGGTATGGTGTCATAGCTATAGCGTTGTTCTAAAACTTGAATATTTGTGGTGGTATCTGAAGGATACATACATCTGTGGATTTGGTCTTTGCGCACGTCATCGGCGAATCTTTTTAAAATCGCCTGCATGTGCGGCTTGTCTAGTGTCAAATCGGTCTTTTGAACCTTGTCACCTAGAAGCGTGCGGATTATCCTGTTTCGGGCTGTTTTGCTTATACCCTTGGCGGGAAGCGTCCAATGGGCGTAAACTTCACTGAAAGGCCTTTGCACAGTGTCTATGGAGACTGTGAAGTGTTCGATGTCGTTGTTTTCCGCGAGAGCCTCGTGTGCGTATAGGCTGTTTTGGAATTCGTCTCTCAGCGAATCCTCAAGTAAGAACTGTCGAAGCGTGGAGTCCAAATTTTTTGACCGTTCCTGTGACAATTCTAATTGTTCCTGCAGGATAAGCTTCTGGTCATGCAGGGCGCTCTTCTGCTCCTGCGTTTTGAACAGCAGTTCCCTCGTCTTCCGTAGGTTGCTTTTTGTCTCTTCCTGGTCATGCTTGATTAAATTAAACAACCAAAATGCATATATGCATGTAATCAGCACTATTACAATAGACGTAATTATTTTTTTCACGACCTGGTCTCCTGCGGAAATTCACACGTTTATAATATAGCTTTATAGAATGTCATATTATGACATTTTGAGATTTTTGGAAAAAATTGAGAAAAAAAGTAAAAGCCTTGTGCAGATCCGCATCAAGGCTTTGAATGTTAAGAAGGGATGCCCAGCAAAAGTGGGCGTTTTTTATTTATGAACTTTTTCAAACATGTTCTTGGTGTCGCAGTCAGGGCGTATTTTCCAATTAGTGGTGTCGCCGGTGAATTGGCTAGCAAAAAACATCCTGCGCATGTCGGTCACATTGGATACATTCCACTGGCTGATGTCGCCATTGAATGAGCATCCCTCAAACATACTATTCATGTTCGTCACTTTGGATACATTCCATCTGCTGATGTCACCATTAAAAGGATTGCGAAGCGTACGAACGCCACCTAGATTAGAAATAATAATTTTTTCAAAAAACATCCTGCTCATGTCGGTTACATTGGAAACATTCCACTCGCTGATGTCGCCGTTGAATGCACTGCCAGAAAACATTTTGTGCATGTCAGTTACGTTGGAAACATTCCACTTGCTGATGTCGCCGTTGAATGCACTACCAGAAAACATTTTGTGCATGTCAGTTACGTTGGAAACATTCCACTTGCTGATGTCGCCAGTAAATTTGCTACGAGAGAACATACTACTCATGTCTGTCACGTTGGATACGTTCCATTGGCTAATGTCGCCATTGAATTCGCATTCTTCAAACATGCTACTCATGTTTGTCACTTTGGACACATTCCACTGACTGATGTCGCCGTTGAATGAGCTTCCAGAAAACATCTCGCTCATATCGGTAATACCCGAAACATCGATGTCGTTCAGGTTGCATTCGGGCCCGAACCGCTTAATTCTTTCACGAATAAACTCTATCAACATTTCTTTTTTGTTAGGAACATCTAAAGTTAAAATTTGTTTTTTTAAATAATTATAACGAACCCAGCTATCCTGATTTGAAATTTCTTCGGATACATCCCATTCGCTGATGTCGCCATTGAACTGGCTGCTAGAGAAAAAACCGCCGAACATCCCCCTCATGTTCGTCACTTTGGAGACATTCCACTTGCAGATGTCACCATTGAATGAACTTCCAGAGAACATTCTGCTCATATTTTTTACATTAGACACGTCCCACTTGCTGATGTCGCCATTGAATTGGCTTCCTTCAAACAACCCGCTCATATCGGTGATATCCGAAACATCGATGTCGTTCAGGTCGCATTCGGGCCCGAACCGCTTAATTCTTTCATCAATAAGATTTCTCAAAATTCTTTTTTTATTGAGAGCGGTCTGTTTTTTTAAATAATTATAACGAACCCAACTATCCTGATTTGAAATTTCTTCGGATACGTCCCACTCACTAATGTCGCCAGTAAATTCGCCACGAGAGAACATACTGCTCATGTCGGTCACGTTGGACACATCCCACTCGCTGATATCGCCAGTGAAGTCGCTACAAGAGAACATCCAGCTCATATCGATCACATTGGACACATCCCACTCGCTGATGTCGCCAGTAAATCGGCTTCCTTCAAACATGCTACTCATGTCCGTCACATTGGAGACGTTCCACTCACTGATGTCACCAGTGAAGTTGCTTTTACGGAACATCCCGCTCATATCAGTCACGTTGGACACATTCCATCCGCTGATATCACCGTTGAACTGACTATCGGAGAACATATAACTCATGTCTGTCACATTGGAGACGTTCCACTCACTGATGTCACCAGTGAAGTTGCTTTTACGGAACATCCCGCTCATGTCAGTCACGTTGGAGACATCCCACTCGCTGATGTCGCCAGTAAATCGGCTTCCTTCAAACATGCTACTCATGTCTGTCACGTTGGACACGTCCCACTTACTGATGTCGCCGTTGAACTGGCTATCGAAGAACATATGACTCATGTCAGTCACGTTGGACACGTCCCACTTACAGATGTCACCGTTGAACTGGCTATGGGAGAACATCCCTCTCATGTTAGTCACGTTGGAGACGTCCCACTTACTGATGTCACCGTTGAAGTTGCATTCTTTGAACAATTCGCTCATGTCAGTGATGTCCGAAACATCGATGTCGTTCAAGTCGCATTCAGATCCGAACAACACAATTCTTTTATCAATGAACTCTTTCAACATTTCTTTTTTGTTAGGAGCATCTGAAGTTGAAATTTGCTTTTTTAAGTAATTATAACGAACCCAGCCATCCTGATTTGAAATTTCTTTGGATACATCCCATTCGCTGATGTCGCCGTTGAATGAGCTTTCTTCAAACATACAACTCATATCCGTCACATTTGACACATCCCACCTACTGATGTCACCATTGAATGCACTACGGTAGAACATCTTAAACATGTCGAACACATTGGAAACATTCCACTTGCTGATGTCGCCAGTAAATTGACTTACACGGAACATCTCGCTCATGTCGGTTACGTTGGACACGTTCCAATTGCTGATGTCGCCGTTGAATTGACTATCAAGGAACATTCCACTCATGTTCATCACATTCGACACATCCCACTCGCTGATGTTGCCGTTGAATTGGCTATGGGAGAACATTCTACTCATATTCGTCACTTTCGACACATCCCACTCGCTGATGTTACCGTTGAATTGGCTATGGGAGAACATTTCGTACATGTCGGTCACATTGGACACGTTCCAATTGCTAATGTCGCCAGTAAATTTGCTACGAGAGAACATACTACTCATGCAGGTTACACTGGAGACATCCCACCTACTGATGTCGCCGCTGAATTGGCTATCGTGGAACATTCCACTCATGTCGGTCACATTGGACACGTTCCACTTACTGATGTCGTCATCGAAGGCACTACGGTAAAACATCCAACTCATGTTAGTCACATTAGATACATCCCACTTGCTGATGTCGCCGTTGAATTGGCTCCCTTCAAACCGAGAATCGTATTCGTCTGTTGTCTGGTTCGTTTCATCATCGTTATCGAATATGTCGTCCAGATCATCAGCAGTTAAGATTTGTTCGTCAGCCGTTTTTTTTTCAAGTGCGATTTTCATCTTCTTTAAGCTGTGGCTGAAGTCGTCGTCCAGGAAATTCCCGTTTTTGTCGACTTTTGGCGAGTCCTGGTTTGAACGGTTTTCTACGCTAATGTCGCCGTTGAATTGGCGTCCTTCAAACATATGGCTCATGTCAGTTACTTTAGACACGTCCCACTGGCTGATGTCTCCATTGAAGTCGCTTCTTTTAAACATACCACTCATGTTCGTCACATTGGACACGTTCCACTGGCTGATGTCGCCATTGAATAGGCTTCTTTTAAACATCATACTCATGTTCGTCACATTAGCCACATTCCACTTGCTAATGTCACCATTGAATTTGCTCCCTTTGAACAATTCACTCATGTCAGTGATGTCCGAAACATCGATGTCATTCAGGTTGCATTTTGGGCCCTTGGTCCGAATGCGGTTCTCGATGATTTCTTTCAGTTCTTCTTTATTTGCGGGTTTGAGCATCGTCTACTCCTTCAAAAGTAATGAGCCAGTGGTTATAAAGTTAATATAACCATTTGGCATCAAAAAAGCACCAAGCGCCACATTAAAATGGTTCTATCTGCTCCTATACTCCCCATTCATCATGAGCAGACTTGAACACTTTAATGCTGTTCACGATGCTGATAACACATTTTTTTACGTTCCTGGTGTTCGGATATTCCCTTACACCATTCATACGAAGCAAATGAATTATTTCGGTAGACTTAATCAGGTTGCTCGTATTACGTTCCATTGTCGAGATTGACTTGCTCATTCCACCAATTCGGCCATCCCTCGTGAAATTAGGTCCGCCAGACATGCCAAGCTGCAGAGTCCCAGTCATGCGATAATAACTATAATCACCGTCGTAACGATATTGAACACGGATGTTCATCGGGATAACAGTCAAATCATGGTCAAGAAACGGTTCAGGGTATCCATACGAGGTAAGTTTTTCCCCGACAGGCAATTCCGAGTGTTCGATACGGCATACACGAGGCATTTCGACAGGCTCTTCATCCAACTTCAACAGAACAATGTCTCTTTCCTTATCGTAATCAACGATATGCACCTTATAGCACGAATCGTTCTGGATATCGTAATAACAATTGTAGTCGTAATCCTCTACGACATGATATGCCGTTACGATGTACTCGCTGTTAATGAAGAACCCCGTGCCGTTATGGAAGCCTGCCGCGAAAGTCATGGCGACGAAAGAAAGGGTGAGTATGACGAAGTGATTCATGACGCCTCCTTTTTTTCTATGGAACCCTGCCGAAATCCCGTTAATTCAAATATAACTTCACGGAATGTCATATTATGACATTTTAGGGTTTTTGCAAAAAATTTGCAAAAAAAAGTAAAAAGCCTTGTGCAGATCCGCATCAAGGCTTTGAATGTTAAAAAGGGATGCCCTGCAAAAGCTGGGCGTTTTTATTTATGAACTTTTTAGTCGAACATATTCTTGATGTCGCAGTCAGGGCGTATGTTCCAATTGCTGGTGTCGCCATTAAAAGGATTGTGAGATATAACTACGAGCTGTTTATAATAATAATCCCAAGTAGTACACCCCGAAAACATTCCACTCATGTCAGTCACGTTGGACACGTCCCATCGACTGACGTCGCCGTTGAAGTTGCTCCCGCCGAACATCCCTCTCATGCTCGTCACGTTGGACACGTTCCAATTGCTGATATCGCCGTTGAAGTCGCTTCCTTCAAACATTCCGCTCATATCGGTCACATTGGATACATTCCATCTACTGATGTCGCCATTAAAAGGATTGCCTTCGTAATCCTTATAATAACCATCATCATAATAATCCTCATACCAATGAACGCCTTCAAACATATGGCTCATATCAGTCACGTTGGATACGTCCCATCTACTGATGTCACCATTGAATTTGCAACCTTCAAACATACTACTCATGTTCGTCACATTGGACACGTTCCATCTACTGATGTCGCCATCAAAAGGATTGTCTATATATTCATGATAATGATCCTCTCTCCTATAAACGCCTTCAAACATATGGCTCATATCAGTCACGTTGGATACGTCCCATCTACTGATATCACCATTGAATTCGCTTCCTTCAAACATATGGCTCATGTCAGTCACTTTGGACACGTTCCATCTACTGATGTCGCCATTGAATTTGCTGCATTCAAACATACTGCTCATGTTTGTTACTTTGGACACGTCCCACTTGCTGATGTCGCCATTGAATTCGCTTCCTTTGAACAATTCGCTCATATTGGTGAGACCAGAGACATCGATGTCGTTCATGTCGCATTCAGACCCGAAGTGATTAATTCTTTCATCAATAAGCGCTCTCAAAATTTCTTTTTTGTTAGGAATATCTGAAGTTGAAAACTGTTTTTTTAAGTAAATACAATGAACCCAGCTATCTTGACTTGAGATTTCTTCAGAGACGTTCCAATTACTGATGTCACCATTGAACTGGCTATCGGAGAACATTCCACTCATGTCAGTCACGTTAGAGACGTTCCAATTACTGATGTCACCATTGAACTGGCTATCGGAGAACATTCCACTCATGTCAGTCACGTTAGAGACGTTCCAATTACTGATGTCACCATTGAACTGGCTATCGGAGAACATTCCACTCATATCAGTCACGTTAGAGACGTTCCAATTACTGATGTCACCATTGAACTGGCTATCGGAGAACATTCCACTCATGTCAGTCACGTTAGAGACGTTCCAATTACTGATGTCACCATTAAATTGGCTTTGGTGGAACATCTCACTCATGTCAGTCATGTTAGAGACGTTCCAATTGCTGATGCCTCCATTAAATTGGCTTTGGTGGAACAACCCTCTCATGCTCGTCACGTTGGACACGTTCCACCTACTGATGTCGCCGGTGAAGTTGCTTTTGCAGAACATCCAGCTCATGTCGCCTACGTTTGACACGTTCCATCTACTGATGTCGCCATTGAATTTGCATCCTTCAAACATACTACTCATGTTCGTCACTTTGGACACGTCCCAATTGCTTATGTCGCCATTAAAAGGATTGCCTATGTAATCCTCTTTATCATCCGTATAAACACCTTCAAACATATGGCTCATATTCGTTACGTTGGAGACGTCCCATTTACTGATGTTGCCATTGAATTTACTTCCTTTGAATAAATCGCTCATGTCGGTGATGTCCGAAACATCGATGTCGTTCAGGTCGCATTCGGGCCCTAATCGCCTAATTCTTTCATCAATAATCTCCCGCAACATTTCTTTTTTGTTAGGAACGTCTGGATTTGAAATTTGTTTTTTTAAGTAATTACAACGAACCCAGTTATCCTGTTCTGAAATATCTTCGGTCACATTCCATTCGCTGATATCGCCGTTGAAATCGCTCCAGCCGAACATCTCGCTCATATCAGTCACATTGGATACGTCCCAATCGCTAATGTCGCCATTGAATGAGCTTCTTTCGAACATTCTGCTCATGTTAGTTACTTTAGACACGTTCCATCCGCTGATGTCGCCATTGAATTGGCTACCAACGAACATTTCATGCATGTCGGTCACATTGGACACATTCCAATTGCTGATGTCGCCATTGAACTGGCTACGAAAGAATATTTCATGCATATCGGTCACGTTGGATACGTTCCACTTGCAGATATCGCCATTGAATGAGCTTCTTTTGAACATTCTGCTCATGTTAGTTACTTTAGACACGTTCCATCCGCTGATGTCGCCATTGAATGAGCTTTTTTCGAACATCCCGCTCATATTGGCCACGTTGGATACGTTCCACTTGCAGATATCACCATTGAATTTGCTTCCACGGAACAACCCGCTCATATCGGTGAGACCAGAGACATTGATGTCGTTCAGATCGCATTCGGACCCTAACCGCTCAATTCTTTTATCAATAATCTCTCGCAACATTTCTTTTTTATTAGGAACATCTGGAGTTGAAATTTGTTTTTTTAAGTAATTACAACGAACCCAACTATCCTGATTTGAAATTTCTTCGGACACATCCCACTCGCTGATGTCGCCGTTGAATTGGCTTCTTGCAAACATCGCGCTCATGTAGGTCACGTTGGAGATATTCCACTTGCTTATGTTTCCATTGAATTGACTGTAAATGAACATTCCGCTCATATTAGTCACATTGGACACGTTCCATCCGCTGATGTCGCCGTTGAATTCGCTTCCTTTGAACAATTCGATCATGTCGGTGATGTCCGAAACATCGATGTCGTTTAGGTCGCATTTGGGACCCTCGGTCTGAATGCGGTTCTCGATGATTTCTTTCAGTTCTTCTTTATTTGCGGGTTTGAGCATCGTCTGTTCCTTTAAAAGTAATGAGCCAGTGGTTGCAAAGTTAATATAGCCTTTTCCTAATGGTTCCAAAATCGCATATTTGACGAATTTTCGTTAAATTCGGAGAAAACTGCCTTATACTAAAAAGTGCTTTTTTGTGCATTATTGCGCGGATGTCAAAAATTGTCGGTGGTAATTTGTTATATTAGTGCACATGGTAGCACTAAACAAAACGAAAGCGAAAAAAGAAATTGAGTTCCTCTGTACCGAATGTGGCAACACCACACCCAAGTGGGCGGGCAAGTGTCCATTCTGCGGGGCGTGGAGTAGCCTCAAGGAGCATGTCGTAGAAAACATCCTCGATGGGGGGCGAGCATCTCGCGGCCTCGGCGGGCCTGTACATAAGGTGGTTCCGCTGAAGGAAGTCGCTACAGAAGAGACGAGGCGGCTGAGCACCGCCAATACTGAATTTGACCGGGTGCTAGGGGGCGGGCTTGCGCCAGGTTCCCTGGTGCTCATCGGTGGTGATCCTGGAATCGGAAAGTCCACCCTGGTGCTGTCCACGCTCGCCACCATGACAGCCGCCGGCGTCAAGACGCTTTACGTGAGCGGCGAAGAAAGCGCGGTGCAGGTCAAGCTGCGTAGCGAACGTCTGAATGTCGCCGGTTCCGATATGCTCTTGCTTTGCGAGACGAGCCTCGAAAAAATTTTGCAGCAGGCGGCAGAGATCAAGCCGCAGGTACTCGTCATCGACTCTATCCAGACGGTCTATAAGGAGAACCTTTCGGGGACTCCCGGTTGCGCCACGCAGCTTCGCGAATGCACACTTGACCTGATGGTGTTCGCGAAGAATACAGGCTGCATCACGATTCTTATCGGGCATGTCACCAAGGACGGTCAGATCGCAGGGCCTCGCATCCTGGAGCACATGGTCGATACGGTCGTGTATTTCGAGGGCGACCGCAACCATCAGTACCGCCTGATCCGCACCATCAAGAACCGCTTCGGCGCGACGGACGAAATCGGCGTCTTCGAGATGACTTCGCACGGGCTTTCTCCGGTAGAAAATCCGAGCCGGGTCTTTCTGCAGGAGAATGTTCCTCCGACGCCCGGAAGTGTTGTCTGCTGCACGATGGAAGGAACGCGGGCGATGCTTTTCGAGACCCAGGCGCTCGTAAGCCAGACCACCTTTGCGGTACCGCAGCGGGTGGCGGCGGGAATCGACCCGAAGCGGCTCACCATCATCCTTGCGCTGCTTGAAAAGTTCGGCGGGGTAATCGTCGGGGCCTCCGACGTGTTCGTCTCGATTGCCGGCGGGCTGAAGGTCTCCGACACTTCGTCGGATCTCGCCCTCGCGCTCGCTGTTGCGAGCAACCACCTCGCCATTCCGCTCGGCAGGCAGTCCATCGTCATCGGAGAACTCGGACTGTCGGGCGAGGTCCGCTCCGTGAGCCTTTTGGAACAAAGGCTCAAGGAAGCCCGCCGCCTTGGCATGACCGAAGCGGTAGTCCCGGCGGGTGGCCGCCTGCCGGAGAATACCTCGGGCATGAAGGTTGTCCAGGTGCATACCCTCTCCGAAGCTGTTAATTGGCTTGTGGATAAGAAATAGATTTCTGTGAGCCTTTATGAACACTAAAAAAGCCTCGGTTCATCACCGAGGCTCTTCAATTCCGTTTTTGGTTAACGACTATTCGTCGTCATTGTCCATGGACTTTCTTTTCTTGCGCTTCTTCTTCGGCTGGTCTTCTTCGTCTCCGGACTTCTTCTTGCCTTCGACTTTGATGTCGGCGGCCTTTTCACCACGCTTGGTGAAACCATACTGACGCGGGTCAAAGCCTGACGGGAACTGGGTCTTGTTGTCGTAGATTACCTTCTTGGCGGTGAACTTTTCGATCTTGGCGCCTTCGAGGTTTGCGCCAGAGAAGTCCACGTCTTCCATCTTGGTATCGGCGTCAATCTTGATGCCCTGCATGTTGGCGTTGGTGAAGTTCACCTTTTCGAGCTTGGCACCGGCAAAGCTTACACCGGCGAGCTGGGCGAGAATGAAGTCGGAACGTTCAATGGTGGAATTCGCGAAGTTGGCCTTGGTGAGGTCAGCTTTGTCGAAGATGTTCTTGCGGACGTATGCACCGTCGAACACGGCCTTCAGGAGTTCTGCGTTCTGGAAGGAGTTCTTGCTCACTTCGGTATCGTAGAAAGATGCCTTGGAGAGCTTGGTCTTCACGAAGGAGCTCTTGGAAACGGAGCCCTTGTCGAACACCACGCCCGTGAGGTCCTGGTTGTCGAAGTTCATGTTCTTCAGGGTAGACTGGGCGAACTTGGCCTTCTGGAGCTGGGTCTTGGAAAGGTCCACGTCATTGAAGGTGGTCAGGGAAAGGTCTGCTTCCTTCAGGTTCACGTTCTTGAATTCGGCACCGCTGAAGTTGGCCTGGGAAAGACCTGCCTTGGCGAAGTTTACGTCGATGAGGTCCACGCCCTTGAAGTTGGCGGCGATCAGGTTACAGGCGGTGAAGTCCGTCTTCACGAGGGTCGTCTTGCGGAGGTCGCTGTTTGCCATCAGGGAGCGGGAGAAGTTCGCGTTGGTGAGGTTTGCCTTGTTGAAGTCGGCTGCGGTCAGGTCCACGTCCATCACGGATGCCTGGGTGAGGTCAGCCTTGCTGAAGTCGGTCTGGTCGGACACCTTCATGGCGTCGAGGCGGGCGTTCTTCAGGTTTGCCTTGGGGAACTGGCTATCGAGGAGCGTTGCACGGTAGAGGTTCGCTTCCTGCATGTTGGCGCCTTCGAAGGAGGAGCCACGGATGTCGGCACCGCTAATGGTTGCCTTGACGAGGCTTGCATTTTCAAAGCTTGCGTTGCTGATCACCGCATTCTGGAAGGAAACTTCGTTGAGGTTTGCACCCGTGAAATCCGGGTTTTCACCAGTTGCACGGCGGAAGTCGGTCGTATGGGCGACAGCCTTCGCATTCTTGAAGTTGAAATTGTCGATACGCTTGTTACTGAAGGACACGTTCAGGTCCTTGCCGGCCCAGTTGTCCTGAGCAAAAACGTTGAGGGCTAGTGCGCTAATTAGGCACAAACCAAACTTTGATACTCTCTTCATATTCATATACATTCCCTTTTAAGGATAAAACCAAATAACGGATAGCCCTAAAATAACTAAAAAAATTGGCAAATAACAATAAAAAAGAAAAAAACTTTATAAATAAATGCTAATTTGTTCCCCGAAATGGCAAATTTTGCATCAAATCGGTATGATGTGGTGGTTTGCGGGGCCGGTCCAGCCGGTCTCATGGCTGCCTGCACCCTCGGTCGACTGACTGGCGGTGCTAGACGTATTTTACTTTTGGACAAGAAAGAACCGTGGAAGGAGCCGATTTTTTGTGCCGAGGCCGTGTCTAACGACAGGTTGAACGCCTTGTGGCCGGTCGATCCCTCTTTTGTCCGTGGAACGCTTTCTGGAATCTATTTTACTTCTCCCAAGCGTTACCGTGCCGAATTCTACAGCAAGGACTGTGGCCTGATTCTGGATCGTAGACTTTTCCACCATAATCTGGCGGATGGCTGTAGCGCGGCGGGCGTAGAATGCCGCTATGACGCATTGATCAAGAAACTTGAAAAGACCGCCGAAGGCTGGAATGTTTCGGTGTCCGTGGCTGGTGGCGAGGTCGAAACGCTTTCTGCCGCTGCCGTGGTTGACGCTTCGGGCCCGAGCTGCAAACTGACCCGCGGCATCGAGTGCCTGCAGGGAATTGAATCGGGTGATGCCGACCTGGAACCCGCAATCTTTGCGCTGGCCGAAGGTATAGAGCATAGCAAGGAACATATCGAACTTTTCTTTGGTTCCGAATTTGAATCGGGCTATGGCTGGATTTTCCCGCGCGACGGCAAGGAAGTGAATATCGGCTTTGTGCTAGGCAAAGATGTCAAGCATAAGGTTCCGCTACGCAAGAAGTTGCTGGACTTTATCGCCCGCGACTATCCCGAGGCGAAGGTCAAGGCCGTGTACGGCGGCGCAATCGCCTGCACCGGGACCCAAATTCGCCCCTTCGCGAAGTGCGGCCTCTTTAAGGCGGGCGATGCGGCAAGCTGCGTGAATCCCATCAGTCGTTCGGGAATCGTGGAATCGCTCCTGTGCGGAAAGGTGGTCGCGGAGTCCGTGAAGGAATGGCTTGACGATTCCGGAGCAAACCGTGAGGCGATCGAGGCCAAGACGCTTGACCGCTGGATGGCCGTTCTTGGCAAGAAACACCTACAGGTGGCGCGCGCCAAGGCGGGCTTCAACAAAATTAGCGACGCCCAGTTTGACCGTGCCGCCAAGAAGCTATCGAAGCTTCCGCGCGAAAAACAGACGTTGTTCAGAATTTTCTTTAATGTGCTGTGGGCCGCACCTTCGCTCATCTGGAAGATGCGTTCCTTCTTGCATTGATGGTGTTTTTATGAGTGAAGTGATGGATTCTCGTTTGAACGAAGTGCGTGAGACGTTTGCAAACTTTGCGGACGAAGACGGCAAGTGGAAATACTTGCTGGACTTGGCCCGTGCCCATAAGGGGATGGACGCCGCACTCAAGGACGAAAAATTCATTATCCAGGGTTGCGCCTCGACCATGTATCTGGTGCCCAAGTTCGATGGCGAAAAGATTCACTTCGAAATGGATGTCGAAGGCGGTACCACGAATCCGCTCATTAGCCGTGGCCTAGGTGCGCTTGCGCTCAAGGTCTATAACGATATGGCTCCGGCGGACATTCTCGCGGTTGATCCGAAGTTCTTCCAGGATATCGGCCTGAATGTAGGCCTTTCGCCGACGCGTTCGAACGGTTTTGCGAGCCTGGTCAAGCAAATTTATTTGTATGCACGGGTCTTTGCTGCCCTTGCCAAAAAGTAAGTGTAAAAAAGTAGGTAGAAAATGTTCAGTTTCTTGAATGGAAAGAGCCCCTTTGACGAAGCCGAAGAACGCCTGGAAGCAGGCGACACCGTCAACGGAAAACCGAGACTTCCCAGCGGCCCGATCATGGGCTGGCAGGATGGCGTGTTCCTCCTGGTCATTGTCGGCCTGATTGTGGGCGGTTATCAGTATTACCAGCATGTGAAACGCTCCTGCGCCGAAACGTTTGCCCAGTGCGATTCTCTGTATGTCGCCGCGACCGCAGATGCGACGAAGTTTGCCGAAGTGGAAGCCTGCTACGAATCCACCTGGGACTTGGCTTTCGTGAGCGATACCTTGGAAGTGCTTCGCCAGAACCGCCTCGGCGAAATCGAGGATATGCGCAACGCCCAGAAGGACTTGCTCGCAAATGCAAATGATGCTCTCGACAAGGGCGATACCGCTGCTGCCGCAAAGATCGTGACGGAATACAAGGGTGCCATGCTCCTGTATACCGGCGACAAGAGCGAATGGGACGATATCGTGAAAATTGCGCAGATTCAGGCCGCGAAGGATGCTGCGAAGGCTGTGGCTGCTCCGGCTAATTCCGCTGCCGACTCTAGCGCGGCAAAGTAGTTCTCAGAAACTTAAAACGCAAATTTTATTGCAAATGAAGACGCAAAGCCGTTCCCTAAAGGAACGGCTTTTGTGTATAGCTCCGTTTTTGGGGCGAAGACGTGTTTGTGTCTAGATTTTGTTTCATTTTGGGGCTGTTTTTGAGTGTTTTTTGGCGAAGTGTACCTATAAAAGTGTTGCTTAGGACAATTTATAGGTAGGAAACGGATTGCAAATTGCGCCTGTTTTGAATATATACCTATAAACAGGGGTTATTTGTTTGTTTTATAGGTGCTTAATTGTTTAATTTGTATGCAAGTACAGCGAAAGTTGAAAAAAAATACCTATAAAGAGTCCGTTTTCGATTTGTTTATAGGTACGATTGCAAAGAGCGTTTTTTTTGTTACCTATAAATAAGTTGCTTTATGCCGGCTTATAGGTACACGCCGGCCTTGCTGCAGATACTTGCAGCCCCAATGCCATGGAATTTTAAAGTGTAGTGACTTCGATTTCCCTCTCGGTTTCCGAGAGGATTTTTATTTCAACTTTATGCGTGAGGCCGGGGTCGTTGTCCTCGAGGCGTTCCGGCCACTCAATGAGGCTGATTCCCTTCTCTAGATAGTCGGGGTCGAGGCCGACCTCGTTCAGGTCGGCGCCGCCGTCTAGGCGGTAAAGGTCGAAGTGAAAAATCGGCGGATCGTTCGGGTATTCGTGCAGGATGGTGTAGGTGGGGGAGCAGACGGATCCCGTGAAACCGAGACCTTTGCAGACCCCGCGGCTGATGACCGTCTTGCCGGCGCCCAGGTTCCCGTAAAGGGCTACCTTGTCGCCCGGCTTCAGGCTGCGCCCGAATTCAACCGCCCAGTTGAAAGTTTCTTCTTCGCTATGAAAAAGCACCTTACAGCTTCTCCTTGAACTGTTCGTAGGTGAACTTGTGCAGCAAGTGGAACTTGCCCTGTTCATCGAACTTGCCGATGCTCGGGTGACGCACCCCGTTGAAGAACGTGGTCTTCACCATGGTGTAGTGGATCATATCCTTGAAGATAATCTTGTCGCCCACCTTGAGCGGTTCGTCGAACGAGAAGTCTCCGAGCTGGTCACCTGCCAAACAGGAATCGCCTGCTAGTTTGTACGTAAACTTCTTTTCGCCCGGCATGCCGGCTCCGATCACTTCGGGGCGGTACGGCATTTCCAAGCAGTCCGGCATGTGTGCGCTAATCGACACGTTCAGGATGGCGATGTCCATTTCGTTATGGACAATGTCTCCGACCGAGGCGACCAGTTCGCCCGTCTGCCAGCCGACGGCTTCGCCCGGTTCCATGATGACGGTGAGGTGCGGGTAGCGGCTGTGGAACTCCGTCAGGATGCGCACGAGTTCTTCGCGATGGTAGTCCTTGCGGGTAATGTGGTGGCCGCCGCCGAAGTTTACCCATTTCATTTGCGGCAGGTACTTGCCGAAATGTTGTTCGAAAGCCTTGAGTACGCCTTCCAGTGCGTCGGCGTCCTGTTCGCAGAGGGCGTGGAAGTGGAGACCTTCAATGCCATCCAAGAGTTCCGGTTTGAACTCCGCTTCGGTAACGCCGAGTCTCGAGAACTTGCCGCACGGGTTGTACAGGTCTGTTTCGACGGTTGAAAACTGCGGGTTCACGCGGATTCCTGCGCTCACTCCTGCGGCAAGGGTCTTGTCCTTGAAACGTTGCCACTGGCTGAAGCTGTTGAAGGTAATATGGCCTGCGCATGCGAGAATCTGGTCAATTTCGTCGTCTTCGTAAACGGGGGCGAACACATGGACTTCCTTGCGCATTTCTTCTTTGGCGAGTCTCGCTTCGTTCAGGCTAGAGGCGGTTGCGCCTGCAAGGTATTCCCGGATGAGCGGGAAGGATCGCCAAAAGCTGTAACCTTTTAACGCACAAATTATTTTTACATTCCCTCGCTTCTGGATATCGTCCAAAATTTCCATATTATGGCGGAGTCTAGCCTCGTCAAGGACGAAACAGGGGGAGGGAACTTGGGTATAATCGAGCTTTTTTTCGAACATAGCCCAAAGATAGCCTTTTTTTACTCTTTTTCCTACTTTTTTTAATATGCTTTAACTACATTTAGGTCGATGAGAGATTTCATGTACAAGCATATTCTTATTTCGTTTTTGTCCCTGGCGTTCGTAGGAATGCCTTTCGCACAGACTGCAGCATCTGCTGCTAAACCCGCTCCTGCAGCACAGACTGCTCCCGCTGCTCAGACCGCGCCTGCCGCTCCGGCCAAGGCCGTGGCTCCGACTCAACCGTCGGCAGCAACTGCAGCTACAGTCACTTCTTCGACATCTCAGGCTCCTGCCAAGGCTGCTCCTCAACAGGCTGCCGCACAACCGGCAAACCTTGCTAAGGTTGAATCTCAGGTGGTTGCCGCTCCCCGCGGTGCGACTGCGACACTTGACGAAATGATCCAGGCGAAGCTTGATTCCATGAACAGGGTTGCCGCTCCGACGGGTCCCCGCAATAGCGACAGTGTCGCCAAGGTTCAGGCCGATAGCGTTCGCAAGCAGATCCAGAGTGGCAAGTACGTCCAGCGCATCCGTTACGACAAGAGCAACTTCGACCACTGGAATATCGATACGGTGCTCCAGAAGAAGATGAAGGAACAGGTCTTTGGCGTGTGGCGCACTCCGATTATCGCCCATGGCCATGCCTTCCGCGACGCGGAGCTTCGCTTCGGTGCAAACGATACCCTCGTGGGTATTACCCGCACCTATTCCGATTCGGGCCGCTACCAGATGACCGGTGAATACACCTTCAAGGCTCGCTACCGTTTCGATAGCGAACAGACTCTCGTGAGCCGCGAAGTGTTCAAGGACCGTCAGGTGGTTCGTTGGGACTATATCACGTTCGAGATCAACAAGGATTCCCTGCTCTATAACTTGAACAAGCTGGAATTCCGTGACTTGAACGATAACTGGCTCAATGCCCTGCAGGGCTTTGATAACATTCCTGCCGAAATCTACCTGCGCGACCCGAAGGGCTCCGCCGAGATGAAGCAGGAAGCGGAAAAGAACAAGAAGAAATAAGGCGCTCGTGATCGGGGGACGAAATACGTTTCGAATCCTCGCGGGATTTGCCCTGTTGCTTCTGCTTTCGGCAACGTTCTCTTACTTGACTTTATTTTCAGGGACGGTCGGACTGTCATGGTCCGACGTTTTTGTTGATGACGGTTCCGTGTTGAACCGCATTTTCTGGGATCTCCGCGTGCCCCGACTGGTGGCGGCGGTCCTAGCCGGCATATCACTTGCGGTGTCGGGACTTTCGCTGCAGACCCTTTTCAGGAACCCGCTTGCGGGTCCGTTTGTGCTTGGCATCAGTAGCGGCGCAAGTCTTGGGGTGGCCCTTTCGCTATTGGCCGGATTCAGTTTCGGACATTTCGGGGTGCTTACTTCGGCTGCGGTGGGGGCGTTCGCGGTGACGTTCCTGGTGATGTTTGTGTCGAACCATTTTCGGAGTTCGACGGTGCTTTTGATCGTGGGACTTCTGGTCGGTTACTTTATTGACGCCTTGGTGAACTTGCTGATTGTTGGGAGCGATGCAGAAGCGCTCAAGGTCTTTGTTTCCTGGGGCATGGGAAGCTTTTGTCGTTTGACTTCTGACGGTATTTGGATTTTTGCGTTGGCGGTCATTGTGGGTTGCGTTCTGATTGGTGTTTCGATTCGCTACTTGAACGCAATCCGTATGGGTGAAGATTTTGCGAAAGGCCTGGGCGTAAATGTGCGCCTCTACAAGAACCTGGTCCTGTTCGGGGCGTCGCTTTTGGCGGCTTCGTCGACTGCTTTTTGTGGACCGGTTGCTTTTGTGGGTATCGCCGTTCCGCACTTGGCGTTTATGTTGTTCAAAACGGGGAACCACCGGTTGCTTTTGCCCGGTTCCGCCTTGTGCGGGGTAACCCTTTGCCTTGCGGCAGGGCTGTTCACGATGGTTCCCTTGAATGCAATCTTGAGCCTGGTCGGTGTACCTGTAGTTCTGTTGGTCATTACTCGCGGTAGAGGGGGGCGCGGATGAGCCTGCTTGCCTGCGAGAATCTGGTGTTCGGCTATGCGTCCCGATCTGAAAACAGAACGGGTCTTGTAAGTGCGTTTGATTTCAACCTAGAGGCGGGTGAAGTGGTCGCTCTGATGGGGGCGAACGGATCGGGTAAGAGTACGTTCCTCAAGACTTTGGCCGGATTTATTCCGCCTCTTGCCGGTACGGTTCGCCTTTGTGAAAAGTCGCAGTGGACTTCCCGCGAACGGGCGAGGTTAGTGGCGCTTGTCCGTATGGGCCGCATGAACGGAGCCTTTTTTGATCGCATGACGGTTCGGGAATTTGTGGGATTGGGTCGCACGCCCTATGCGGGAGTCTTCGATGGGCATAGTGCCGAGGACGAACGCATCGTCGATGAATCCCTGGAACGGCTCGACCTGAAGGATTTTGCAAACCGCTGGATGTCCGAATTGAGCGATGGCGAATGTAGCCGCGTTTACTTGGCGATGGCGGTGGCGCAGCAGGTGAAGGTGCTGCTGCTCGATGAACCGAATGCTTTCCTGGACATTCCCCGAAGCAGGAAACTTTTTGTCATGCTGCAGACTCTGGCGAAGGAACGCGGCATGGGAATTCTCGTGTCGACTCATTCCGTGGAATATGCCGAACGGTATTGTGACCGGATTATGGTCATTGAAAATGGCCTCGCGCGTTGCGAGGCTGCCGCTGATGCCCGAGTGAAGGGGCTTCTGGACTGGACTGAAAAGTTTTAAGTTCCTAGAAACAATAAACTAGTTTCGTGTGACATCTTTAATGTCGACGCCAAGATGATTGAGGCGGTTGTAGAGAGCGGTGCGGAATAGCCCCAGCTTTTGCGCTGCATCGCGGACGGAACCGTTGCATTCGCGTATTTTCTGGATGAGGAATTTCCGTTCCTGCTCCAGTTGCATTTGGCGAAAATTCTCGTAGTCGGAAAGTTCCTTGCCCGTTGCGGACTGGGCGGGGGCAACGGAAATATTCTGCTTGCTAGATGCTTTTGCCGTGGAATCTCCAATTTGGATGTCTTCGGGGCGGAGGGTTCCTGCGCTAGTGAAGCAGAGAGCGCGCTGGATGGCGTTTTCCAGTTCTCGAATATTGCCCGGCCAGTCGTATTCCTGCAGCTTGAATAGGGCTTCGGGGGACAGCGAATAATTTTCGCCTGCCGTCTGGTATGTGTGGATAAAGTAGTTGGCCAGGTCTTCGATGTCTTCCTTGCGTTCGCGGAGTGGCGAAATCTGCACGGGAATCACGTTGAGACGGTAGTAGAGGTCTTCGCGGAAACGCTTCTCGGCGATTTCCTGCTGCAGGTCCCTGTTGGTGGCCGCGATGATGCGGACATCGATGTGCTTGGTCTTGTTCGATCCGAGGGGGCGAATTTCTTTGCTCTGCAGGACTCGCAGAAGCTTGACCTGGGCGTGTAGCGGCATGTCGCCGATTTCGTCGAGGAAGATGGCGCCGCCGTCGGCAGCCTCGAAGAGGCCGATGCGCTCGTTTTGCGCTCCGGTGAATGCCCCGCGGGTATGCCCGAAGAGTTCGCTTTCGAAAAGGTTGTCGGGGATGGCGCTGCAGTTGACCGTGACGAACTTGTCGTAGACGCAGGCGACTGCCTGTGCAATCAGTTCCTTGCCTACGCCCGTTTCTCCTTGGATGAGCACGGGACCCGTATGCACAATCGCTCGTTCGACGGTCTTGCGGAGGTTCTGCATGGCGGGGCTTTTTCCGACCAGGTGGCTCATGCGTTCACGGAAAATCTTACGTGCGTTATGAATTTCCTTGAGTTTCGCGATACGCGACATCAGGTGGAGCTTCAGGGATTCCACCGAGAGAATGCTGTCGTAAAGTTTGTTCGAAATCCCACTGAACTGTTCCGGGTTTTCGGCGTAAACGAGAATCAGTGTGTCCGGAGACTTTTCGCGGAAGGTGGTCAGCATTTCTAGGCTAGATTCCGGAAAGGAATCCAGGTCCCAGATGACAAGTGGAATTTGGGGAATCGCGTCTGCTGCAGGAGCGTCGTGAAAATAGTCCAACTGATAATCTACCGAAGAAAAGACGTCCTGGATGAACGAGGACGTTGCATTTTCTTTTGCGTATAGATTAAAAGTTGCCATATTTTAGAGTTTTGGTTCGGCAAGCTCACCAACCTTGTTTATAAGGTCCCTGAACTTGCCGAAGGGCCCACTAGCTATTTTCCGAGTTCCTTGCTACGGTCGGTGCCTGCAACAACAGCCTTGATGAGCGTGCTGCGGAAGGCGCCTTCTTCGAGGGCGTTGATACCTGCAATGGTGGTACCTGCGGGAGAGCAGACCATGGCGCAGAGGTCGCTGGGGCTCTTGCCAGACTGCTTCACGAGTTCGACGCTACCTTCGATGGTGCCGAGGGCGAGCTTGAGAGCGACATCGCGGGTGAGACCAGCCTTCACGCCACCGCGGGTAAGGCCTTCGATGAATTCAAAGACGTAGGCAGGTGCGCTGCCCGAAAGACCGGTGACGGCATCCATTAGGGATTCTGCAACGCGGCAGGTAACGCCGATGTTGCCGAAAATCTTTTCGGCGATAGCGAGCGTTTCTTCGGTAACGCCATCAGTAGCGAGGCCGACGGAACCCTTGCCGACGGTAAGCGGCAGGTTCGGCATCACGCGGAGAATCTGGTTCTTTTCGCCCAGGACTTCGATGAGGGCCTTGCGGGTCACGCCAGCCATAATGCTCACGAAGGTCTTCTTGGCCTTTTCGGCTGCTGCTGCGGCCTTCCATTCGGCGGCGACCAGCTTGAAAATCTGCGGCTTCACGCAAAGGAAGGTGACATCGGCCTTGTTGATGCCTTCGGCGAAGCTTGCCACACGCACGCAACCGAGAGCGGTCACTTCGGCGGCAGCCTTATCGGAAGGGTCGAAGAAGAAAATGGTAGAAGGATTGGTGCCGGCCTTCAAAAGTCCGCGGAGAATTGCTCCGCCCATGTTTCCGGTACCTGCGAAAAAGATTTTTTCAGACATGTTCAATTCCTTATGGTTTTGCCTTGCTTAAGAATTCCAGCAATTCGCCGTTACTCTTATACTGGTTCATTAACTTGATAAGCTTGTCCATGATGCCGTTTTCGGTGTCGTTCTGCATACCCTTGCGGAAATTCCAGATGACATCGCGTTCTTTCATGGTTTGCAGAAGTTCTTCTTTACGGGTGCCCGACTTGAAGACGTCAATGGCGGGCCAGGTGCGCTTTTCGGCGAGACGGCGGTCAAGCACGAGTTCCATGTTGCCTGTTCCCTTGAATTCTTCAAAGATCACTTCGTCCATGCGGCTGCCCGTTTCGATGAGGGCCGTACCGATAATGGTGAGAGAGCCGTTTTTCTGGAGGATTTCAAAGGCTGGCTGACCTGTAGCGGTGTAGATGGTGGATCCGTCTTCCTTCTTCAGAGGTTGTCCTAGTTTGTCAGCAATCTTACGTGCGGCGCCGAAGAACTTTTTCGGGAACTGCATGGCGTTTGCATCCACACCACCCGAAAGGATCTTTCCGGAATGGGGAATCACCACGTTGTTTGCACGGGCAAAACGGGTGATGGAGTCCAGCAGGACTACGACATCCTTCTGCTGTTCCACCAGACGCTTCGACTTCTCGAGCACCATGGTGGCGACACGGGCGTGGTGGTCTGGCGGTTCGTCGAAGGTTGATGCGACGACTTCTGCCTTGAGCGCAGGGTTGTTTTCGACGAGCTTACCGACGATGGAGCGCATTTCGGTCACTTCTTCGGGGCGTTCGTCAATCAGAAGCACCATAATGATGATTTCAGGATGGTTCGCGGCGATTGCCTGAACCATGTTCTGCAAAAGAACGGTCTTTCCGGTACGGGGAGGAGCGAGAATGATACTGCGCTGTCCCTTACCGATGGGGGAGAACAGGTCCATCACGCGGGTCGTGAGTTCATCCGATTTCCATTCCAGCTTGATCTTTTCGTTGGGATGAATCGGGGTGAGGTATTCAAAGGCGACGCGGCGCTTGATCTTTTCGGGATCTTCAAAATTTACTTTGTCTACACGGCGCAGCGCGTAGTACTTGTCCTGTTGGTCGCGGGGCGGACGGGCGAGACCTGCAACCGTATCGCCGACCTTCAGGCCGAGCTTGCGAATCAGGTTCTGGCTCACGTAGACGTCATCGGGGCCCTGTTGGTAGTTGAATTCGGTATTGCGCAGGAATCCGTGACCCTGCGGGGTGATTTCCAAGAGACCTTCGGCATAAACAATATTGTTCTCGTTTTCGAGGCTTTGGAGCAGGAGACCCAGGGATTGCTTGCGGTAACGCCTAAAGTCGAGGTTTTCCTTTTGAGAGGCGAGTTCCTGCAAGTCACTCATGGTCATCTTGCGGTACTTGCTCCAGCATTCGCGGGCCTTGTTCCAGGCTTCGGAGTCCGGTTCGGGGAGCGGAGTTGTGTCTTCTTCTTCCGGCTGGAATCTCTGGTTCTGGCGATTGTTCTTGTCAAAGCGGCGGTTGTTCTTGTTGTTGAACTTGTCGAAGCGACGGTTCTGCTGGTTCTGGAACTTCTGCTGTCCGTTTCCCTGGTCGCCCTGATTAGCCTCGGATGCTTCGCCCTGGTTTTCGGCAGCGCCGTTGTTCTGGCCTTCTCCTTGGCCTTCGCCCTGATTTTCTGCAGGTGTGTTGACCTGGTTTTCGACGGGGGCGTTCTGGAAATTGCTTTCGGAGGAAGGAAATTCGTTGAAACTTGCGCTTTCTGTCGTGGCGGGTTCTACAGGGGCGTTGTCCGTAATAACCTTGTCTTCATTCGGAATGATCGCTTCTTGTTCAGGAATCTTCTTGATTTTCTTCGGTTTCTTTTCGTCGTTGCCTTCTGCCTTGGCGGCCTTGGTCGAGGGCCTGCCGCGCTTGGGCTTTGCTGATTCAATCGGTGCGTTATCAATATCGCCTTTCACTTCGGCCGGAACCTCGATGCCAGTTGCTTCTTGGTCGGCAAGATGTGTGTCTTTAAGATTCTTTTTTGTTGGAGCCACGATAGTGTCCTATAGGTTTAATACAATAATGAATGATCTTGTACGGATGATATATATAATGAAATTTGCCCAAAATTGAATTTCTAGAAATGACTAGAATGGGCTCAAGTTGTTCTACATTGCGTAGCAGGATACAAGATAATTAAAAAAAGGCATTTTGTCATAAGAATCCCCCTTTTTTTCATAAAAAATTTTTTTGCGCAAGATTTGGGGCTCTTTTCGCGTTTTTGACAGTTGAAAAGCTCTTTTTTGACAGAAAAGTGAAAATTTGAATATCTATATTTGAGTCGTGGATTCTTTAGAAAGAGTTTTCATAGCCCTGGGCAGTAACCTACCTGACCGTTCCAAGCATCTTGGCGAAGGCCGTGATATGCTTCGTCGGATTTCGGCGGGTGGCTGGATGGAAAGCCCCATTTACGAAACACCTCCGGTGGGACCGGCAGGTCAAGGGCCCTATTTTAACCAGGTCGTCAGTTTCTGGTATTCGGGAAACTCTACCAAGTTGCTCCATTACCTGAAAGGTTCCGAATTTATTCTGGGGCGTAAGCCGCGCGGCCATTGGAATTCACGCGAAATTGATTTGGACTTGCTTTATTTTGGTAAGGAAGTTCGGCAAGGGCGTCCCAACCTGCCTCATCCCCAGATTGTGTGCCGTCAGTTCGTACTTGTTCCGTTGAACGACATTGCCCCTGATTGGGAAGATCCGCAGACGGGACTTAAGGTCAAGGAACTGCTGTCCAACCTGCTGCAAAAAGAAGAAAAGATTCCGTTCCGCGTCGTAACCTCGGAGGAACCCTGATATGCTGAGAGAAAAGGGCGTTCATTTTTTGGCCATCGAAGGCGCTATCGGCGTGGGAAAGACTTCCCTTGCCAAGATTATTGCCGAGCGCTGGAATGCGATGTTCATCGAGGAAAATTTCGAGGAAAACCCGTTCCTTGAAAAGTTCTACCAGAACAAGCAGGCCTATGCCTTCCAGACGCAGCTCTTTTTCTTGCTCGACCGCCTCAAGCAGTTGCAGCACTCCGCCTTGCAGAGCGACCTGTTCCATGATCTCTTGGTGAGTGACTTTACTTACGACAAAGACCAGATATTTGCGGCCCAGAACCTGTCCGAAAGTGAATATGCCATGTACGACCAGGTGGCGAAGGCCTTGAACCACGATATTCCGAGACCGGATCTGGTGGTCTACTTGCAGGCTTCGGTCCCGACCCTGCTGAAGCGTATTCACGGCCGTGGACGCGCCATGGAAAAGACCATCGAAGGTTCTTACTTGAGTGGCCTCATGGATCGCTTCGACCGTCATTTTTGGAATTATCCCTATGCGCCGGTGTTGATCATCAATACCGACAATATTGATTTTGTACACAACGAAAACCACCTGCAACTGGTGCTGGATGCGATTGCGTCCTGCCCCAAGCAGACGACTTACTTTGTTCCAGAAGGTAAATAATGCAAATCGTTACGACTGTTGATTCCCTACGTCAAATCCTCAAACCGCTTTCTAAGGAAGGCAAGGTGATCGGGCTTGTTCCCACGATGGGTGCCCTGCACGATGGTCATGGGGCTCTTATCAAGGAATCTGTCAAGGATTGCGACGTCACGGTGGTGAGCGTTTTCCTGAACCCGATCCAGTTCGGCAAGAACGAGGACTTGGACAAGTATCCGAAGCGCCTGGAAGCCGATGCCAAGTTTGCCGGTTCCCTCGGTGCCGATTACGTGTTCGCCCCGAGTGTCCAGGAAATGTATCCTGATGGCGACCCGCTGACGCTTGTCCGCGATGAAGCGCTGGAAAGCCTGTATTGCGGTGCTTACCGTCCGGGCCATTTCCGTGGCGTGCTTACGGTGGTTTCCAAGCTGTTCCTGATTTCGGGTTGCGACCATGCCTACTTTGGCGAAAAGGATTACCAGCAGGTATTCCTGATCGAACGCATGGTGAAGGACCTGAATTTTGATCTGCAGATTCACCGCGTGAAGCTGGTGCGCGAAGAGTCTGGTCTTGCCCTTTCTAGCCGCAACGAATACTTGAGCGAAGACGAACGTAGCCGCGCCTTGGGCATTTATGGCGGCTTGACGCAGGCGAAGGCCGCCTACGAGGCGGGCGAACGCAGCGTCTCCAAGATTCGTGACATCGTGCTGAAGTCTATCCTTGCCGCTCGCGGCATCGTACAGTTCGTGGAAGTCGTCAACCAGAAGGACTTGCAGAAGTTCTCCGGGATGCTCGCTCCCGAAGACAAGGTAGTTATCTTGGTGGCCGCCTTCTTCGGAAAGACTCGCCTGATCGACAATATCGAGCTGAACTAGAACTTAGTCCGCTACGCTCTTAGAACATAGATCTAGATCTATGTTCTAAGCACTATCAACTATTTCTCAGTCGCGGTGAACACACCGTCCCATACCTCGCCTTCTGCAACAGGCGGGGTTATTTTGTATGCTTCGCAGCGCTTGATGTAGATGTGCGACGGAGTCGTCTTGCTGCCCGGATCGCGGTCGGGGTGATGCGGCTCGATTTCAAGGCATTGCTGGAAAAGCTCGATGGCATCGTCCCATTGCATGTTCAGGTAACAGGCGCGGGCCTTTTCCCAAATGCCGACCAGTTCGGTCAGGGTGGCTTCGTTTTCGCAGCCGGTCTTGTTCAGGAGCTCAAAGGTCTTTACCGGCTGGCTCTTGCCTATCACGCGGATGGTGTCGAGAGAACGGTAGATGAAACGTCCCGGTTCCAGGTGCTTTTGCGTATCTTCGCTAATTTGGATGTAGGCGCCGTACTGCTTGGCTGCACTTTCGAGACGTGCGGCGAGGTTCACGGCGTCGCCCATCATGGTGTAGTTCTTACGCATGGTGGAACCCATGTTTCCTGTCACGATGTCGCCCGAGTTGATACCGATGCGCATGTGCATGTCGTGAACGACTTTCGGCCACTTGTTGCCTTCGCTAGCCCATTTTTTTCGGAGGTCCAGCAGCTTGTTCTGCATGTCCACGGCGGAGTCGCAGGCGCTCTGGGCGTGGTTAGGTAATGGCATCGGTGCACCGAAGAATGCGATGATGGCGTCACCTTCGTACTTGTCGAGCGTTCCTTTGTTCGCAAGCAGGGTGTCGGTCATGGCGGTCAGATATTCGTTCAAAAGTTCAACCAATTTACTCGGGTCACCGATTTTTTCGGAGAAGGTAGAGAAGCTGGCGATGTCGGTAAAGTAAGCGGTAATGTTCGATTTTTCGCCACCCAGGGTAGGCATAATTTCGTTGTCCACCATGGCGTCGATCAGTTCCGGAGAAATGTACTGCTTGAACGCGTTGTTGATGAAGCTCTTTTCCTTGTTTTCAAAATAGAACTGCACCACCAGGGCTGTGATGTTGGTCAGCAGCATGGCGAGAATCTGCTTAGATACGCCGATGTAGAGGCCATTCTGGAAATACTTGTAGGCGACCATCACGTAGGCTGCCATCAGGATGACCGATATGGCGACCGAGAAGTAACTTCGGAAATAGAGGCCGAGGAACAAGCTAATCAGGGCAAGCAGGATAACGATAATCCGCTGGTAGTTTTCGGCTAGGGTGACGATGTAGTCGTCTTCAAGGATGTTCTTGATGATGGTTGCGTGGATCAGCACGGCGGGGTAGTTTTCTTCGCTGGGTACGGGCACAAAGTCGAAGAGGGCCGCCGCGGCGGAACCGAGAATAAAGATTTTTCCCTGTTCAGTCCTGGATTCACCCGAGGCGACATCCTTGTAGGAAAGGTGCTGGAAGGTGCGTCTGGAATCGGCGACGTTGTAGCGGCCCTTGAAGTTGACCTGATAGCGCCCAAGATTATCAATGGGAATTCTCTTGGCGGGACCGAAGCGGAGTTCTTCGCCGGACTTGAGGTTGTTGATCTTTTCTTCGCTTGTTGCCTGAATATCGCGGATGACGGCGTCGGAGAGAATGACCTGGTTCGATTTCCAGCGCTTTAACTGCTTGTCGTAGTTGATGTCCATGTCAAGCGATAGATAGACGGATTTGCCGTTTGGAATCCTCTTGATGGAATCAGCATAGAGCTGGAGCGTGCTGACGGTGTAGCGGCTGATGTTGATGAGGTCGTAGTCTTCCTCATCTTCTTCGTCTTCTTCGGCATCCTCTTCTCCTTCGTCGTCGCTTATGCTATCCGGGTCGCGGATTGAAATGACGAAATAGTCCTTGTCGTCTTCGTCTTCGTCGAATTCCAACTTGGCCAGCTTGCTTAAAATGACGGGCTTGTCCTCTTCGACGGAATCCAGGGTGGCTTCCGTAATTTTCATCAGCAATTTGGACTGCTCGACATCGAGGGGACGCGGGTTGTTGCCGATTTTCAGGGTGATCTGTCCCAGGGAATCTTTTTGGACGATAATGCGGAAGGAAACGTCGATGAATGTCTTGCTTGCTGTTTTTTCAATTTTCTTTTCGGAAAGTTTTTTCTTGAGGGCCGTGAACATGGGATAGCTAAAATTCGGGTAAGTCGTGTGGAAGTTTCCCGCGGAGTCTCTGTAGATGCCGAAAGGTTTGCCGACATCTATATATTGCCCCATCTTGATTTTAACGTTCTCGGGCTTCTGGTGGAACAGGTGCAGGATGGTCATCAGGGACATGGTCGTATAGATGTGGCTGGAATCGATACGGCCAATTTCGATGAGGGTGGTGTCCTTGGTGGGGGGGATATTCATGTTCGGGAAACGGTAGAACATGGACACCTTGCGCACGATACCGTCGTTGTCGGGGTAGGCGTTTACGGAACCGAGGCCTGCTCCCGCCTGGGCGAGTTCGGGGAAGATGTTGTCAAGAAGGTCCTTGGGCTCGATATTTTCGGGCTTGTCGACCTGGCTACTCTTGAAGGTGGAGCCGAGACCGATTTCTTGGGCGCGCTTTTCGCCGCTCAACTTGCGCCATTGCGATTCTTGCTTGTATCCCTTGGCGTCGCCGAACACGTCGCAGACGATGGTGTGGCCACTTTCCTTGATAGCGGAAACGAGCATGGAGTCGTAGTTGTAGTTGGCGAGAATTTCAGGGTAGGTGGAATCCCAGGGGGTGTCCGGGGCGATGTTCCCGAGAACTTGAAGCACCTGGTCCGCCTTTTTCTTGCCGAAGTCGGCGGTCTTGAACACAATATCGAAACTGATGGCGGCCGCGTTACTCTTGCTCAAGTTCTTGATCACGTTGGCGTGCACGTCGCGGTCCCATTCGTTAAAGGGACCTAGCTTTTCTAGCGAGGGCTCGTCGATGTCAACAATGAAAATATTGGGGTCGTTCTTGTTGGAGGCGTCCTTTTCGACAATGGTAATCTTTTCGTTCAGGGCGACATCGCTGTCGTCGACATAGGTGGCACCTTTGAAGAATTGGTCGTAAAAGAGGTTTTCAAGAGCTTCGCTACTGTTTCTGGTGGTTCCAACAATATCGTTCTGGGTACTTCCGAAAATAAGGATTGCAACAACAATAATGGTCGATGCGGTAAAACCGGCAATGACTTTCTTAAGTTTCTTGGAAATCTTGGCTTGCATAAGAAAAAGATAATAATATGTTGTTATACATTATTTGGGGCAAAAACGATAATCTAAGGGAAGTGTATAAAGAAAAAATGAGGCGTGATGGCATAACTCGTTGACAGTCAATGTGTTACGCGATATTTTACGATGCCGGTGAGCCAATTTTTTTTAGAAGAACTATATTTTAGAGGTAATTGCGGAGGCATTTTGGCTACTCAAAAGAAATCGTCGTCGAAAAAAGCGGGAAAGTCTTCTAAATCGAAAAAGGATTTAACTCCGAATTCGGATGTCCAGGGCTTTGGCTCCATTATCGGGGGCTGGGCGCTTGTTGCGTTTGGCTTGATTTTGGCACTTGGCTGCTTCTGTTCCGTTTATAGCGGGAAAACGGGCGGTTTCTTGGGACCGTTCCTCGGAAAAATGTTCCCCGATGCTTTGGCCTTCTTGTTTGGTCGCGTGGGGTCCGTCGTCGTGGCGGGTGCCATGGTGTTCTGGGGATTTACCCTGATTTCGCAAAGCCGTCGTTTTACTTTTATCCGCTATGCCGTCGGACTCTCCCTGCTGTCCGTAAATTTCTCGTTCCTTTTTGCAATCCGCAACTATGGCCAGGTGAAGGTCCCCAAGGCCGAACTGATGCAGAACGGGGGAGTGGTGGGACAGTTCCTGAATCAGTTTGTGGCGGTTCCTGTGTTTGGGGCCGAATCGTTCTTGATGCCGCTCGGTATTTCTCTCTTTTTCGTAGTTCTGGTCCTGGTGCTTGCTTTTGGTTTGCGCCCGAGACACTTTAAGTTTGTCGTGCAGACAACAGCCTGGTTCAAGTCGGTTTTCAAGAAAAAGGAACCCATCGAGGGCGAAGTTGTGGAACCGATTGAAAATACGCGTTCTGGTCGATATGCCCAGGTTCGGACGAATATGGACTTGCCGGGAGCAGGGCTCCCCCGAGGCGTTTACATGGACGACAATACGGTGAATATCAAACCGGATGGTTTCAAGATTCGTCGAAAGAACAAAGTGTCTCCGTTTAGTGGACGCAACAGCTGGATGGATGACGAATTCAGTTTGAACGGTTCGATGGATGAAATTCCTAATGTTCCGGATGAAGTGCTGCAGACCATGACGCCGCACCAGGTGAAAGAGGTGGTTCAGCCGCAACCGGAACCTACGAACAACGTGGCGGGCGAGTACAACTTGGACGAAGACCCTGAAATCCGCAGGCTCGAAGATTATCTGCGCCAGAATGGCGGCAAGATGAATGCCCTGGAAATCTTGGAAGTCAAGGACAAAATTGCAGCTCTCAAGCGTGCTCGTGACTTAATTGCCTGGGAAAAGGATCATCGCGGCCGTATGCAGGTGAAGGGCGCGGTTCGTCGCGATGGTTCTCCGGTGACGGGCTCTATGGCGACGCGTACGGTGGCCGCAGATGCGATGCCGACGGGGACGATGCCTGCTGCAAGAGGTGCGACCCAGCGAACGATGACGCATCTTCCGAATCAAGAAGCGGATGAACGCACGATGATGGCTGGCGAGCCGACGGTTGGCGATCCGACTCGCGGAAATATCAATGCCGAGAACTTGCTCGGTGGTGATGGCGCCAATACGGTTGGTGCGGCTGTCGCAGCTGACGATGATACGTTTGTGCCTGAAGTTTATGGCGCCGACGATGTAGGCGAAGTTCCTGAAATGCCTGAAGAAACTTTGGGTGCCTCGATTGGGGCGGTGCCGAGTGGAACCTCGACTTCGGGAATGAAGGCCGCTTCGATTCCGCAGCGTGATCCGACGACGGTTTACGACGAATACAAGGTGCCCGCAATCAGCGATATTTTGGAAGAACACGAGCCGCAGATGGCTGACTACTCTGAAGATGAGTTGAACGCTATCGGCAAGATGCTCGAAGAAAAACTCGAAAACTTCAAGGTGAAGGGCCGTGTGATCGGTTGCGAAACGGGTCCGATGATTACCCGTTTTGAAGTGGAGCCGGGCCCGGGCATGAAGGTGAGTCGCTTCTCTGCCTTGCAAGAAGACTTGGCGCTCCCGCTCCGCGTTTCGTCGGTGCGCATTTTGGCGCCGATTCCGGGCAAGGCCGCAGTCGGTATTGAAATCCCGAACCGTAAGTTCCAGACGGTGTATAGCCTCGATGTGTTCCAGAGCGAAAAGTTCAAGCCGTCGCCTGAAAAGATACTGGTTGCGCTCGGTAAGGACATTACTGGCGAAGCATTCACGATGGACTTGGCGAAGGCTCCGCATTTGCTGATTGCTGGTCAGACAGGTTCCGGTAAGTCTGTCTGCATTAATGCCCTCATGGCATCGATGCTTTTCAGTAAGACTCCCGATGAACTTCGCATGATTCTGGTGGACCCGAAGGCGGTGGAACTCAAGATGTACGAAAATATTCCGCATCTGCTGGCCCCGGTGATTACCAAGCCTGAAATTGCGATTCAGGCGCTCCAGTGGCTTTGCTATGAAATGGACCGCCGTACTGAAGTCTTGGCTTCGGCGAAGGTGCGTAACATTGGCGGCTTTAACGCGAAGTTTGAAGCGGGCGAGTTGCCCGACGAAGTGCCCGAAGAGGATCGCAGTCACCGCATGGCGTTTATCGTGGTGATTATCGATGAAATGGCGGACCTCATGATGGTCGCTGGAAAGGAAATCGAAAAGAACGTGGCGCGTCTTGCCGCAAAGGCTCGTGCCGTGGGCATTCACCTGGTGCTTGCTACGCAGCGCCCGTCGGTGAAGGTCATTACGGGTATCATCAAGGCGAACTTGCCGACTCGTATTAGCTTTAAGGTTGCATCGCAGATTGACGCCCGCACGGTCATGGACCATGCCGGCGCCGAAAAGCTCCTGGGCCGCGGTGACATGCTTTATAAGGCTGTGAACGATCCTGAACCGGTGCGCGTCCATGGCGCCTTCTTGAGCGACGAAGAAGCCGAAAAGCTTGCTGATGCCTGCTCCGACCAGAATGTGTTCTACCCGCAGGTGGAATCGTTCGATGTAAGCGACGGTGAAGGCGACGAAGATGGCGAAGGCGGAAAGGACCTGGGCAAGCTCGACAAGCTGCTTTACGATGTGGCTATCTGGGCGGTCGAATGCCGCGGGCTTTCGACCTCGGCGGTGCAGCGCCACTTTAGCGTGGGCTTCAGCCGAGCCGGTAAAATTGTGGACCAACTTTACAGCCTCGGCGTGTGTGGCCCTGCCAAGGGAAATAGCAAACCCCGCGCGATGTTGCTTGGAATCGAAGAAATCCAAAGCATGCAACGCTCCGGAAAATTCGGCTAAAAAATCCTAAAAAATCGTTCTTTTGTAAAAACTGGCTCAAATTTGGGCTAGTTTTTACTTTTTTGTAAAAAATTGTTGACTTTTGCGTTCTTCGAGGATATATTTATAAATAAGTTAAACCTGTTAGCTGTCAGTGCTAGCGTAAGAAGGAGGATTTAACTATGAAAAGGATGGTTCAGGGAATGATGGTGGCCCTCGTCTGTGGAGCTGCCTTCTTAACGGGTTGTTCGTCGAAAGACGGCGACAAAACGGTGTTCTTGGATGACTATGAAAAGAATATTGCCAACAAGATTGTGGGTAAGTGGATCAACGTCGAAGAAGCCGGTAAGGCCGTGCCCACTAATCTGAAAGGCGTCATGACCATAGAATCCTTCTCCAAGGGGTATTATAGCACATCTTTCGGTAGTGATACGTGGATTGAACGCGAAGCGTTTGAAATCGCTATCAAGAGGGATACTATCTCGTGGGCAGTGGCAAATGGTCCAGTGACCGTAAATATTCAGCATATAGTCAATTCCGTCACGGACAGCGAGATGAATACCACGACGAGTCTCGTTGCCAAAATGGGTGATAGCGTTGTGAGCGAAGTAGGCCCGATGTCGATGCGTTTAGTCAAGTTGGCTAAAGACTATCGCCAAGATATTATCGGCCTGTGGGAAGGCAAGGTCTCTAGCGATTCTTCCCAATTTGATGACGGACAGCTCCATCGCTGGGAATACCGTGCCGATGGTAACTATGTTTACTACGGCTTGGTGAAGGACAAATGGGAACCCATCGGTGGTGGATTTAACCAATACCTTGTCGATGGTAACTTGCTTTGCACCCGTTGGAAAAATGAAGGTGACGAACAAGAAAGCCGCGAATGGTGGGAAATTGAATCCATCGAAGATGGTGTGATGAAATGGAAAGCCCTGCGAGTCGGTGAAGATGGCGCCCCTTATGCGGCATCCTTTACGATGACCAAGGTGAACGAACCTCAGTAATCGCTAACATTTATATAGGAATAAACGTCCTAAAGTTGATTCAGGGCGTTTTTCTTTGTTATCTTTTGCGCCGAGAATGAGAGAAAAATATGACTGAATATGAAGTTGAAATGGCTTTAGCTGGTGGAGTTAATCTATCTTATTGGAATCCAGGTTCAGAATACAAGGCGCAAATTAAGGATATTCTAAAAATCAATTTCGAACAGGATATTTTTGACTATCAGTATTATATTCCAGAACGACTTCAAAAAGTGGTGGCTACCAAACTTGGCTTTTCTGAAAAAGAATTGAGCTTGGCGAGTTTTTCTGCCTTTTCGCAAAGTACGGTTTCCATTGTAACGGTTTCGGCATTTCTTGCAAAGAAGAACTTAAAGCTGGGAATTGTTTCTCCGGTGTATTTCTCGGTTCAGACCTGCTGTAATGACTTGAAAATCCCGTATGTTTTTTTTGATGAATTTGCTCCAAATGTCAATGAAAGCTTTGATGAGAACTTGCTCCTGAAGTCTGAATGCGATGCGTTCTGGTTTACATCTCCCATCAATTCGACCAGTGTCTATTTTAATCAAAAAGTCAAGGATGGCATCCAGAAAATTTTGGATGCAGGCAGGTGGGTGATTCTAGATGAATCCTTGTGCGTGAACGGAATGGAACTTTCAAGAACCTTCGGAATCCACGAGAAATTGATTTACATTTACAGCCCGCACAAGACCCTTGGTATTCAGGGAATCAAGTTTTCGACCGTTGTGACGCATCAAAAGTATTATGCTGAAATTGATAGCCTTAGGGACAGCTATGGCGGCTCGTTGAATTGTTCCAGCCTGCAGGGTGTTGCTCATTTTGCGTCTTCCAATTTTGAAGGATGTGTTGGTTTTTACAACACGTTCTGGCAGAAAAATTTGGAAGTCATCAAGCAAGTTCTGTCGCGGTACGATTTTGTGCGTGTTTCGCCGGAGGTGGCGGGGCATTATGCTATGGTTTTTGTGAATCGCTCTGTTGATGAAAAGAACTTTGTTGATACCATGAAAGCCTTGATGAAAAAAGTGGGATATTCTGTTTATCCGGGCTTTATGCAGGGCTTTGATACGACAAGGCGTTTTTGTTTTAGGGTGAATTTACTCTTGAACAAGGTTGATTTGGAAAAAGGACTCGTCGCGGTTCTTGATTACTTTAAGAATACTTTGTTTGTTGCAAATTCTATGAAGGGTGAATGATGTTTTCTGAAAAAACTGAAATTGAAGGTCTCTCCGCATTTTTTGATAAATTAGAATCCTTTTCTAATCGAATTGCCGTTGTGGATCACGAGGGTGAGCGAAATACGACTTATCTGGAATTTTATGAAAATTGCAAGAAAGTGAATGCCTACCTTCGTAAAAAAGGGATTGGAACCGAAGATACAGTTGCCATTCACGTGCCTCGTGGAATGGAATATATGGCTATTCGTGTGGGTGTCATCATGGCGGGTGCCGCATGGGTCTCGTTAGAAGATATGATGGGGCTTGAGCGAATTGCTTTTGTCATGAAAGACTGCGGTTGCAAACTTGAATTCACCATGCAATGCTGGGATGAGGCGATGAAGGAAGCCCCCTGCGCTGAAATTCATAAAGCTTCGCCTCACGATCTCGCCTTTTTCATTTATACCTCGGGAAGTACAGGAAATCCCAAGGGTATTGCCCAGGAATATGGCGTCTACAAAAACCTGATAGAAGGAACTTGCGACTTTGTTGAACCCTATTCAAATCCGCCGTCTCAGTTTGCGCATGTCATTCCAGAAAGTTATGCGGGCGGTGCCTATATTACCTTGGGAGAGCTGATTTCCGGGAATACGGTTCATGTCCTTTCCTTTGGTTTTCTCAGGGATATAAAAGGCCTGGCCCAGTATTTTGCGACACACTGTATCGACACGACCTTTATGACGCAGGAATTTTTGAAGGCCATGCAGAAAATTCCGGGCTTTACGCTTAGGGCTTGTTTTACGGGCGGCGAAATTGTTGCCGATGTTTATTCTTCTGAGTTTGACATTATCAATGTTTACGGTTCGAGCGAATTTGGCTACCCGATGAGTCTTTTTACGCTGGATAAAAGCTACAGCAATACGCCTATCGGCTATGCCACCTGCAATTCGGATATTATCTTGATCGATGAAAACGGAAATGAGGCGGACGAAGGCGTTTTCTGTATTACGCTTCCGTTTTTCAGGGGCTACAACAAGGTTTCCGATGAAAATCGGTTCGTCGAGCATAACGGGAAAAAGTATTTCAAGACTTCCGATTACGCTAAAAGGGATCCCGACGGAAAATACACCATTTTGGGCCGCGTAGACAGTATGGTGAAAATCAACGGGAACCGCATTGACCCGGCGGAGATTGAATCTGCCGCAAAGTCGGCGCTCTCGCTGGAGTTCTGTGTTGTAAAGGCCTTTGAGAAAAATGGCTCGGTAAGGCTCGGGCTTTATTATAAAGATGGAAAGGTTATAGATGCTGCCGATGCTGTCCAGAAATTAAAGTCGTATCTTCCGATTTTTATGGTTCCTTCGTTCATTGTAAAATTGGACGAAATTCCGTTTAGTGTAAACGGCAAAGTGGATAAGAATGCCCTGAAGGAACCCGAATGTCTTGAAAATCGGCAATATATTGCTCCGAAAAATGAGCTGCAGAAAAAAATCTGTACCCTTTTTGAGCGTGTACTGGAGTCTAAACGCCCAATTGGAATCGATGAGGATTTCTTCTTTTTAGGTGGAGATTCCATACGTGCCATGGAACTTGTTTCGGAAAGCCGTAGCATTTTGGAATCGCTTTCTTTTAAGCAAATTTACGATGGACGCACTCCTGAAAAAATTGCAGAACTTGTTCAGAAATGTCGGGCGGAAGGTGAATCCCGAAAGGATTCTGTCCATTCCATTGATGAACTTGAAAAAAATGGCGTCCCAGTAAATGAAATGCAGCTGTGTTTCCTGGATCTTGATTTTGAGTATCCAGGCACCACAATGATGAATCTCGCCTATAAGTTTAAGCTTTCAGACGGCATTGACCTGGATCGTTTTTCACGGGCTCTTTCAAAAGAAATTAAGTCGCGTCCTGTTTTTGCGAGTGTTATTGAAAAACGGGGGAGCGAGTTTTATATTCGAAAATCTGCTGAAATTGACTATGAAATTCCTGTTGAGGAAATGAGCGCTTCTGAATTGAAAACGGCTGAAGAAGAAATTTTCCGTCCGTTCAAATTTGACGGTTCACCTCTTCTTCGATGCCGCCTGATTCATTCGGAAAATAAAAAATTTCTTCTGTTCTGCACTCACCATGCCTTGTGTGACGGCATTTCTTTGCAACTGTTTTTGAAAGATCTTGTCCGCGTTTATCATGGAGAAGAACCTTCTAAAGATTATTTTTATCCGCTCCTGCAGAAAGAATATGAAGTTAGATGCTCAAAGACGTTTGAAGAAGACCGGAACTTCTTTATTTCCCGCTACAAAAAAGAAAATTTCGATCCAATCCCTAGGGTTGATTCCGATTTGAAGGAAAATGTGGATGATCAAATCGTAAAGCCTTTCCCGTTCACAAAGAACGATGTGAAGGAATTCTGTGAAAAAGTAAAAATTGGGATGAATGCTTTTTATTGTGTCGCCTTTGCACTTTCTGTCTGCGAGTATAATCATTCGCAATTTGTTCGGTTCGGCTGGATATGGAATGGTAGAAGTGATTTAGAATCCCTAGATTCTGTGGGCGTCTTTATCCATGAAATTCCAGTTGCATTCTCCATGGTAGAAAATCAAAGTCTTAAGGATTGCCTAGCGGATGCGCAGAAGCAGATTGAAGAAGGCATCAATCATGCTAGTACTTCGTATTGTCTAGACGAATGGTTTATGCAAAAAAATGGGGCAGCGACAGTCATATTCCATAATGATATTTATGATTACAGTGCTCTGGATGGAATTGTAAGTGGAATGGAAAAAATATTCTCAGATAAATATCCTACTGCTTGCGAAAATCCTTTAGATTTGGAAATTGTGGCAAGTCCCGAAGAGTTTGTGGCTCTTTTCGACTATAATGGGGCTCTATATAAACGTGAAAGTATGGAAAAGTTTGCTGAAATATTTATTCAGAATTGCGAAAAGTTGATGAAATTAGTTTAAATTATGTATTGAGAATGATGTAAGGAGAAAAATATGGAAATTAAGTCTAGTTTGAATGGCGATGAATTGAAGGTGGAGCTTTCGGGGGAGTTGAATGCTTTGACTGCTCCGGAGCTTTCGACATTCCTCGCTCCGCATGTCGAAAAAATAAAGTCCCTCGTATTTGATTTCAAGGAATGCGACTTTGTCTCGTCGGCAGGAATCCGCGTGTTGCTTTCTTCTTTCAAGACGTTGAAAAAGAATCAGGGCGATATGCGTCTTGAAAATGTGGGGCCCAATTTTAAGGACGTTCTCGAGGCGACGGGCCTAGATGTTGCCTTCGGTATCCTGTAACAGGACCATGTTCAAGACATTCCTTTCAAGAAAGTTTTTTTCTCTCTTGCTGTCGAGTACAATCGGTCAGCTCGTTATTACGGTGCTGACCCTTTCGGATTCTGTGATTGCAGGTGTGATGCTGGGAGAAGATGCCGTTGCTGCCATTTGTTTGGTGGTCCCGGCTTATTCCTTGTCTGCTTTTGGGGGATGTTTAATTGCTTTGGGTGTACCCATCATCTATAATCGGGCCATGGGAGAGTTTGACAAGGAAAAGGCGGATCGCTGTTTTTCTTTTGGTTTGTTGACGTCTTTGGCAATGGGCTTGATTCTATATACGGTCTTTATGCTGTTTGGGGATGCGTATCTTCGTTTTTATGAACCGTCTACAGTCGTTTTCAATGCGGCAAGGGATTATTTCTTCTGGTATAAGTACACCTTCTTGCTATTACCGCTTTATACATTGATGTACGAAATGGTCCTTGCCGATGGCGATGAAACTTTGTCGATGGTTTCGGGAATTGTACAGATTCTTGGAAACATTGTTTGCTCGATTGTTCTTGCAAAATTTATAGGAATAGAGGGAATTGGGCTTGGGTCGCTTGTAGGAACATCTGCTGCACTAATCGTTTCTTTTGCACATCTCCTCCGTAAAGGCAATTCCTTGAAATTGGGCTTTTATTTTTCGTTCCAGTGGGTTGTCGATGTTTTGAAGTATAGTGTGATTGATGCGGGGGCCTATCTTTTCTTGGCCTGTTATATTGCGGCGATGAACCGTTTTATCACCTTCGCGTTTGGTCCTGAAATGCTTGTACTAGGAGCTGTTATTCTTTTTATGAAAGAGGTACAAGTCTTGTTTGATGGCGTGGGGGAGGCGTTTACTCCGTTGATGAATATCTATCTGGGCGAAGAATCTTATGACGCAGTTAAGAAATGTTATCGTCTTTCTTTGAAAACGGCTGTTGTCGAAGGACTTGTCTTGATGTTGTTGATGATTCTGGTCTCGCCCTTTATTGTAAAACTTTATGACATCTCCGATCCGGTAGCCTATTCTTATGCGGTTGGAGGGGTACGAATTGAAGCTTTGGGACTTGTTTTCTTGAGTTTACTGTACTTGTTAAGTTCCTACTATTTGCTCATTGACAAGATTAAGCTTGGATTTATGATGAGTGCGCTACGTGATGTTTTGGTGGCTGCCCCAGTCTGCATAATCCTTGGGTATTTCTTTGGTATATATGGTATGTTTGCCGGTGTTGCCATAGGCCCTGCCGTGGCTTACTTGATTTCGGTCCTATATATCCGCATTCGATATGGAAAAGATAATTATCCCTTGTTGCTTTCGGAGAATTTAAAAGGTTTCAAACATAAATTCTATGAGTTTAAGTTGGATCCGAAATCGATTGTGGAAACTCAGCAACAGGTTGAAAAGTATCTTAACGAAAATGGTGTTGATCGCAAGGTTGTTTCGAAAGTGAAATTGCTGATAGAAGACCTTTATATGTTGATATATGAAAAAAATGGAGTGGATAAAGAGGTCTATGCGGAATGTACCGTCATTATTCGTGAAGCGGGTGTACAGATTATTACCAAGGATGACGGTGTGCTGTTCGATTTGTCCAGTGACGATGTCATAGCGGGGTCGATTATCGAATTTATGGTTTCGGGCTATATGGAAAAACTGAAGGACAACAGGAAATACCTGACGACCATGAGCTATAATCGTAATACGTTCAGGATTAATTACGAGGTGTGAATATGATTCAAGATAGCATTACGGAGACCCTTTTTGTTGAATTGACTTTATTTTCGATATTGTTACTTGTTTTTATGCTGTACAACAATGTTGTGCTGTATAAGATGAGTATTAAAGATAAATTATCCATAATTCTTGCGACCGCCATTGTATCTTCAATATTTGATGGAGTATGGCATTTCGTTGATGGAAATGTGAATCTTCGAATATTGAATTTTATTTGCGCTGATGTCTATGCAGTAGGTTTGTTTTTTGGAGTGTCTATGTTCGCTATGTTTAGCTTAGAACGCTTTGGGCTTGCGTTAAATTCAAAAAAATTGCATGTATTGCTTTTTGTTGTGCCCTCTGTCTTGGTACTCTTCTTATGCTTGACCACTCCATGGACGGAACTGGTGTATTCCATTGATGAAAGCGGCGATATTCAGTATATGGGTTTATTCGATTATTTTCTTGTACCTTTATGCTTTCTTTATCTTTTTTTATCAATTTTACTTTCGGTTTATTATGTTGTTCTGTATCGAAAAAAACAAAAAGAAAAAGTAAGCTATGCCCAAAACTTATTGATATTTGCATTGCTTTGTGTTGGTGTTGAATCGATGCAGGCGTATGTTCTTGAGATTGATGAAAATTATCTAGTGACAAGCCTCTCTTGGGCAATAGGATTTGTGTTCTTTACAACTAGTGTGAATACGGAACGCTTTGTAAAGAGTCGAGAAAAAATTGTTGCTGTGGAAGCGGATTTGGAATTGGCTGCAAATATCCAGCTAGGAGCGCTTCCCACGGATGTCCACGCCTTTCCGCGCCATCCAGACGTGAACATTTTTGCGTCCATGACTACGGCAAAAGAGGTGGGCGGTGACTTTTACGACTTCTTTGAAATAGATGATACGCACATTTGTTTTGTGATTGCCGATGTGTCGGGAAAAGGTGTGCCTGCGGCTCTTTTCATGATGGTTGTAAAAACTATGATTCATGATCATGCTTCCATGAAACTTTCTACTGCAGAGATTTTCAATGATGTGAATCGACTTTTGTGCGAAAATAATCCTGAAGAAATGTTTGCTACAGCCTGGATCGGTATTCTCGATACAGAAACTCGGATTATGAAATGTACCAATGCGGGGCACAATGCCGTGTGCTTTGCGAAAAAAGATGGCAATTTTGAATTCTTAAGGCAACGCCATGGGGTGTTCCTCGCCGGGTTTGATTTTACGCAATATAAGGAAGCTGAAATCCAGTTCGAAAGCGGAGATTGCCTGTTCCTTTATACCGATGGTCTCACCGAAGCTCATAATGCATCCGCAGAGCTTTACGGCGAAAAACGTCTTTTAGATAAATTGAATTCTATCAAGCCTCGTGGAGGCGAAAAATTCCTGAAGGAAATCGCGGATGACGTGAAAGTCTTTTCTGAAGGGACAAATCCCTTTGATGACCTTACGATGATGGTCATTAAGGTTGACTAGAAGATTTTTTTGCTAAGTTTGTGCCCATGAAAGAATACGCTCCTGCCAAGATTAATTTGTTTTTGGATGTTATTCGTAAACGCGACGACGGCTATCATGATTTGGGAACCCTGTTCCAGACCATCGACGCAGGCGACACGGTAAGCGCCGAAATTCGTGAAGACGGTCGCATCACCCTTTGCTACAATGAACCGCAGAACTACCCGCTGGAGTCCGACCTGGTTTACAAGGCGGCGAAGCTGCTGCAGCAGGAATCGGGAACGACCATCGGTGCGGATATTTATTTGAACAAGGTAATGCCTTTAGGAGCAGGCCTTGGTGGCGGATCCGCAGACGCTGCAGCAACGCTTCGTTTGTTGAACCAGCTGTGGAAGCTCAAGTTTAAGTTCGAAAAGCTCGAAGAAATTGGTGCCCGCCTCGGTGCCGATGTGCCGTTCTTGGTGCGAGGCGGCACAGCTTTCGCCGAAGGAATTGGCGAAAAGCTCACATTTGTAAAGCCGTTGCAACTGACGGGTGAACAATATTTGCTCGTGGCGACACCACTTGATTCCGTGCCGACTAAGGATGCCTATGCTGGTGTGCCCAAGTCCGGCCCGGACCGCTGGGAAACTTACAGGGCGAAGTGTATGCGCGCGGGCGGCAAGACCGCGTCGATCGACTTTGCGCTTGCCAATTCCTTCAACGCTTTCGAAGAATCGGTATTCCCTAAGCACCCGCTCGTCGAAGAGATGAAAAACGAGTTCAAGCGTCTTGGGGCGAAATTCGTCCTGATGTCGGGGTCGGGTGCGTCTGTTTTTGGAGTCTTTGACACGCGTAAGCAGGCGAAAGAGGCTGCCGAAGAACTGAAACCTATCTCCAGGTATCAGGTGGTAACCCGCTTTTTTGAGGGTTTTTAGCCAAAACCCTTTGAAATTTTGGCGAAAATGCTATATTTGCGCCACCATTGGGGTATCGTCAAGTGGTAAGACAACGGATTTTGATTCCGTTATTCGTAGGTTCGAATCCTGCTACCCCAATGAATTTTTTAACCATTACTTAATTGGAGTAAAATTATGGAACTCACAAAACTCGCAGCAACCTCGAGAGTGTTAGGCAAGAGCCGCGACTGCGCCCGTCTCCGCAAGGAAGGCAAGATCCCGGCTGTCTATTATGGTAAGGGTCAGGAGTCTGTGAATATCAGCGTTAGCGCAATCGATGTTCGCAAGGTCCTCGCCCCGGGTAAGCGTTACACGCTTCTCGACCTGGAAATTGATGGCAAGGCCGGCAACGCTGCCGTAATTTACAACTACCAGAAGAACCCCCTGACCCAGGAAATCGAACACATCGACTTCCTCAAGATCGAAGAATCTTCCAAGGTCAAGGTTCGCGTTCCGGTCAAGCTCTCCGGTCTTCCGGTTGGCGTCAAGACTCAGGGCGGTACCTTCGCTCAGCAGAACCGTTACATCCAGCTCGCTGCTGAACCGGCCAAGATTCCGGCTGTCCTCGAAATGGACATCTCCGACTTCCCGGCTCCGACGACTTTCTACGCCAAGGATTGGAAGCTCGCCGACGGTATCGAACTCGCTTGCCAGCCGCGCACCGTGATCTTCACGATCTCTGCCAAGAGCGGTAAGAAGGCTGACGACGCTGCTGCTGAAGCTGCTCCGGCTGCCGAAGCTAAGTAATTTTCTTCTCAGAAAATTTCAAAGGACCTGCCCTGAAAAAAGGGTGGGTCTTTTTTTATATTTGGGTCATGTATATTATCGTTGGTCTCGGAAATCCTGGTACTCAGTATTCAAACACACATCATAATGCGGGCTTTATGGCGGTCGAAAAGCTGGCCGACCCGAACAAGGACTGGAAAAGCGAACACAAGGCGCTTACCATGAAGGTGAACATCGCGGGCGAGGAATGCCTGTTGGCAAAACCGCAGACCTACATGAACCTGTCTGGCGAAGCAGTGCAGGCGCTCATGACGTGGTACAAGGTCAAGGTCGATCATTTGCTCGTTTTTAGCGACGATATTAATTTGGATGTAGGCCGTATCCGTTGCCGCAAGGACGGCAGTCACGGCGGCCAGAACGGGCTCCGCAATATCATTGAGCACGTGGGTGACAAGTTCCCGCGAATCCGTTTTGGCGTGGGCAAGTGCCCGCCGAAATTTGACCTTAGCAACTGGGTGCTGGCGAAGTTCTCGCCCGAAGACCGCCCGATTTTTGACGAGGCTATCGCCAAGGTCCCTGCACTCGTAGAATGCTACTTTAAATTCGGCATCGAAAAGTGCATGGAACGGTATAACGGCAAATAGGGCGACTTCGACGCTGCTCATTGCTAAAACGCTCTTTTTTACATATTTATAGCGCTTTTGAGCTAGGATTTGCGCGTGAAAATTACTATATTCTATGCGCAAAAGAGGTACTATATGAAACTTTTGCCAGAAGCTTTGACGTTTGACGACGTCCTCCTTGTTCCCGCAGAATCTTCTGTTCTTCCGGCCCAGACCGATGTGAGCACGCAGCTCGCCCCGAATATCAAGCTGAACATTCCTATTATCAGTGCCGCTATGGATACTGTGACGACGGCTCCGCTTGCCATTTCCTTGGCTTTGCAGGGTGGTCTCGGCATTATCCACAAGAACATGAGCATCGAAGACCAGGCCGAAGAAGTCCGCAAGGTCAAGCGTTGGCAGTCCGGTATCGTGACCAATCCGGTGACGCTCGATGCAGACGAACCGGTGTCCGCTGCTTTTGAACTCCGCGCCCGCAACAAGGTGAGCGGTTTCCCGATTCTTTCCAAGGGTAAGCTCGTCGGTATGCTCACGAGCCGTGACCTCCGCACGGTGAGTGACATGAACGTGAAGATCCGTGCCGTGATGACGAAGAATCCGGTGACGGCAAGCCCGAAGGTGAGCCTCGCCAAGGCGAAGGAAATCCTCGCCGAAAAGCGTATCGAAAAGCTCCCGCTCGTGGATGCTTCCGGTGCCTTGAAGGGCCTCATCACGATGACGGACATCTTGAAGCGCGAAAACAACCCGAACGCAAGCCTCGACAAGAATGGCCAGTTGCTCGTGGGTGCCGCTGTCAGCACTTCTGCAAATACTCTTGAACGCGTGGCTGCCCTCGTGGACGCTGGCGTTGACCTGTTGATTATCGATACGGCTCACGGCCACCACATCGGTGTGCGTAACATGGTGAAGACCGTTCGCAAGAAATATCCGAAGCTCACGATTTGCGCCGGTAACGTTTGCACGCCGGAAGCTGTCGAAGAACTCGCCAAGTGCGGTGCCAACATCGTCAAGGTGGGTATCGGTCCGGGTTCCATCTGCACGACCCGTATCGTGGCTGGTGTCGGTTACCCGCAGTTCTCCGCTGTCGTGGAATGCGGCAAGATGGCTCGCAAGGTCGGCGTGAAGATTATCGCTGACGGTGGCCTCAAGTTCTCTGGTGACATCGTCAAGGCTCTCGCTGCTGGCGGTCACGCCGTGATGGTGGGTTCTCTCTTTGCCGGTACCGAAGAAGCTCCGGGCGAAGTGATTCTCGCTGATGGCCGTAGCTACAAGAGCTACCGCGGCATGGGCTCTCTCGGCGCCATGAAGGCTGGCTCTGCCGACCGTTACTTCCAGGGTGGCGTTCAGGAACCGCGCAAGTTCGTTCCGGAAGGCATCGAAGGCCGTGTTCCGTACAAGGGACCGCTCCGCGACACCGTTTACCAGCTCATTGGCGGTATCCACTCTGCTATGGGTTATGCCGGTGCTGCTAACCTCGAAGAACTCTACAAGAAGGCAACGTTTGTCCGTATCACGGGCGCAGGCCTCCGTGAATCTCATCCGCACGATGTGACCATCACGAAGGAAGCTCCGAACTACAGGACGGGCGACTAATCCTTCTTTACAAAGGAATTAGAAAGCGGCGGGCATCAGCTCGCCGTTTTTGTCATTTATATTCCAAGTTGGAATATTATTTGCTTTAAAATTCCCTCGTTCTTGCGCAAAAAAATATATTTAGAGAGGATTGACTCTTGTAAGAAGGTGAAAATATGAGAAAATGGGCTCTTTTAAGCGCAATGCTAATGCTTTTTCCGTTAGTATTGACCTCTTGTTCTAACAGTTCGAGTCCTGCAGCGGAGGCTCGGGCCGAAAATCTCTTGGCGTCACAGATTAAGGGAATGTGGTGGACGGAATATGATGAAGAGGGAATAGGCCCATTTGGCGATGACTTGAAGTACACTCATGTTATCGAAATCCTGCATTTTAATGAAGATGGTTCCGGTTGGTGGAGTAGGGTTTTCTTCAACGACGAAGAAACGGATCCGGTCGAACGTTTTGGCGGAAAAAGTTCCGATGGCGGATTCGCTTACACATCGCATCGTGATAATTCAATCAAAATAAGTGTCAACGAAGACTGGGATTCGACTTTTTATCCTCGAGAGCTCTCTGCAAAATACGACAATGATACTATCGTGTTTACCGCTGACGGAAAAATTTTCAAAATGGAGCGCCCATTAGACGAAATGGCTGTCTTATTGGAGGAAATGACGACTGGTGGAGCCATGTCCGATAATTACAACATTAATGACAAGGATTTTACGCGCGAAAATTGGAGGCGGCAGGAAGCCATCTACATATACGACGGCGTGGGCCGAATTAAGGATGACCGTGGCTACGAAGGTTATACGTTGGTGAACCTTCCTTGGAATAAGAAAGTGGTGGCTTCAAATCTTCCGGACCGTTTTACAGATGATATCACGCCCGAAAATGGTTGGGAATGGGTACTTAACTTGTGTGGACGTTTCCAGGACATCAATAATAATTTCTTTGCCGTTTACAATAAGTACACCGGTATTCTTCGCTTCTTCTTCTATCAGCCCAATAATACATTGACGGGTAATGACCATGTGTGGCAGGTGTCGATGCCCGATAATTTGGCTCAGTTTGGTAACTGGGGCTATGGTGTGCCGTTGAATAGCAAAATTGTGGACAAGGAAGCCCTAGGACAGACGGTTCAAGGGACTTATATGGATTACGTGACTCCCTGGGTGGATTATAGGAGTAGCGATGGTTTTATTACTCCTAATGTTGGATGGTGGGCTTTTGATGTGGATCTCTCTATTTATCGGAAAGACGCTAAGATGGATCTTGATCAGGATTATATCAGGTTGCAAATGCGCTCTTGGGAGAAAAACCAAACTTCACTTTATAGTGCCATGGCAGCGGCTATCGATGGTGGTTTCAAGGCTGATTTAAAACTGGAACAGGTGCAGCAGAAATCGTCAAGTACCGCAAAGGGAATTTTGCTTGGACTTCAGGCTGTTGCGCAGGCGGGTAGTGCCATCGCTAATTTTTACACGGGCAATGTTGCCCAAGGGCTTGGCTCCATTGGTCAGATGTTCGGTACTGGAACGCAGTTGGCTGGGCTAGGAGGTGGAGGTCCTACAAATTACAAGGGCTCACTTAATGGTACGATAAATCTTGGACTTGATGGTTCCATTGATACTAAGGGAATTATTAGTGGAGCTAAGGCCACCCATAACGTTGCATCACCGACTGCTTATATGTCTAGTTTTGACCTAGAAAATTCTACGATTGGGCAGGGAGTGTGGAATCTCAAGACTTCGCCAGTGGTTTATTGGGATAATTCGTCTATTTACAAAAAGTCGGTGTTCTCGAATAACGAGTATATAGGTCCCTATTTCTTTGATCCTAATAGTGTAGAATTGGAATTGAATCCGAATGTGTTTCCTGAAGATAAAATAGAATGGCTTGAAGTTGAGTCTATCTGTGGGGCAAGAAAGAATATGCAACCACAAAATGACAAGGCTCGTAGAGCTTTCGGACTAGGCTTGCATTCTAATGTTCTCGCACCAATTGTGGATAAAAAATGGAGCGATTATGGTGCTCTGTTTGATTTCCTCTATGCTAGCGACAATAAATTTGGCTTGAACGTAAAAGAAGAATTGTACAGCGAAGAAAGGTCCGATGTTAGTAAGTGTGAGCCGGTGTGCACTGCAAATGGTATTTGTATTCCAACTTGTCAAACTCCTTTATCTGATCTTGAAAAAACTGTTATTAGAGGACGAGGTGCAAATGAATTTGCTATTGAGCCTCAGTTTATTGTGCTTGGAACAAAAAAAGGTATAAGTCTTCCTTTCCTTGAAGTCAATGTGAAGGTTCGAATTAAGATGACGGACAGGGATGACTTAGTCATTCTCAGTCGAAATTACTTGCCGGATATCAAGTCGTATAACGCGAAAGATTTTGAGGCGGCTGTTAAAAAGACAAAACCTTACGAAAGCAAGATGAATGGCCATACGGATCTTTACGACTACCAGATGAAGCGTATTAGACAAATCATTGATGATCTTAAACTGTAGAATTGATGGTTGAGAAGGAGCATTATGAAGAATATTCATAAGTACATCCTTATTGCCGTTATCTGTGGCTTAATTTTCTTTGTTCTTGGATTCCCGTGTCGGGACCTGTTCAAGATTTCGGATACTACGGAGGTGCGAGTCGTTGCCGCGCTTCCGCTCCTGTTTGGCATTTCTTTTGGATTCTGGGGCGTCCTGGGATGCGCCGTAGCGAATCTTGTGGCCGACATTATTTCGGGGTATGATCCCATTATCTTTATACCGGGCTTTTTTGTCCAGATTATTTATGGATATGTGCCTGCCGTCATTTGGAACCGGCTTCGGAGCAATGACGAAAATAAGTACAAGCTGGACAAGATCTACAAGAATGTGCAATACATGCTGATTGTCATCTTGGACTCTCTTGCTGCGGCGTTCATGGTCGTGAGTGTCATCAAGCTCAAGTATGACGAACAGTATCTTTCGATGCTTTCGGCAAATATTTTCTTCAACCAGTTTATCACCATGGTGGTGATCGGTTTCCCGTACCTGATCTGTGCGTCCCTGATTAGCCAGCGGCGCCTACATAAGGAACCGAGTCCATCTGCAAAATTTGTCTTTTCGTTCTCGCTCAACGAAAAATTCATTCTGTTCTTTTTGGCGACGAGTATCGTTATTTCTGTTGCTCTTGGGTGTGCGAGCTACCCGAGCATAGCCCTTAAATATGGCGAGAACAACCTTTACCTCTGGAGCTACGTTTACTTTTTCATTGGAACCTTGCTCAATATCGGTATCTGGATTTCGCTCGGATTCCTCTACTATATGGAACGGACGGTTACGCGGCCTATCGAGAGCATGAGCGAAATCGCGAAGTCCTTTGGACAAAAAACGGATATCGATGTTCGCATTCACGGCATTTTGAAAAAGTGCCAAAAGTATGTCTACTTTACGTCTGAAATCGGAAAGTTGGCGCGCTCGTATCAGGATATGGCGACGGAACTTGAAGATTACGTGAAGGAACTGACGGAAGCCACTGCAAAGCAACAGAAAATTCATACGGAGCTGGACATCGCGACGACCATCCAGCGGGCGTCTCTTTCAAGACCGCTTGAAATCGAGGGCTTTGAAAATTATGCTGTGATGCGCCCGGCGCTTGAAGTCGGTGGCGACTTTTACGATAACTTCTTTATCGATGATGACCATGTCGCCCTTGTGATTGCGGACGTTTCGGGGAAGGGCGTTCCTGCAGCTCTCTTCATGATGGTTTCTAAAATTGTGCTGAAACATAACTTGTTGCATGGGCTTTCTCCTGCCGAGGCATTGAACCAGGCGAATGATGAACTTGCTGATCATAACGTTCATGATATGTTTGTCACATGTCTTTGCTGTGTGCTGAACATTCGGACGGGGCATCTTGTCTATGCAAATGCCGGACACGAAAAACCGTTCGTCAAGCATAAGGATGGTCAGTTCGAGATGGCTAAGGTCAAGAGTGGTTTTGTCCTGGCGGGAATGCCCGGCTATAAGTATCAGGATTTTGAAGTCCAGTTGCAGTCTGGCGATACGATTTTCAACTATACCGATGGCGTTCCAGAAGCGATTAACGAAAAGGACGAGGAATTCGGCCTGGAACGTTTGCAGAATGTGCTTAACGAAGCGAAGGATGATTCTGTTCGCTTGTTATGCCGGAAAGTTCGCATGGCTGTAAAGAACCATGCCGGGAATGCGCCTCAGTTTGACGACATCACGATGCTTGCCTTCAAGATGAAGGAACGGTAAATAGCCTGTTCGTTTCATTTCTATATTTGGCATCAAATGAAAAAGCTACTTGATTTTGATAGCGAGCATTTGTGGCATCCGTATGCGGCGCTGAAAAATACTCCGGCCAGGTTCTTGGCAAAATCCGCTCATGGAACGACGATTGAAACGGCCGACGGTTTGAAACTGATTGATGCGGTATCGAGTTGGTGGTGCATGGCGCACGGGCATAATGCCCCTGAAATCGTCGAGGCGATTCAGAAACAGAGCGAAAAAATGTGTCATGTGATGTTCGGCGGCTTTACGCACGAGCCCGCGATTGAACTCGGCGAAAAGCTAGTGAATTTTTTGCCGGAAGGTCTCAACAAGATTTTCTTTGCGGATTCGGGAAGCATCGCCGTGGAATGCAGCGCCAAGATGGCGGTGCAGTACCAGCATTCGCTGGGCCGCCCGGAGCGCTGTAAGTTGGTCGCCTTGAAGGGCAGCTACCACGGCGATACTGCAGGTGCAATGGCACTTTCTGACCCTGATGGAATGCATACGCTTTTCCGCGGAATCATGCCGCATCATTATTTTGCGGAACGCCCGAATTGCCGCTTTGACGAGGCTTGGAATCCGGCGGATTTCGCTTCGATGGAACGCGTTGTCGAGGAGCATAAGGATGAAATCGCTGCCGTAATTTGCGAACCTGTATTCCAGGGCGGAAACGGCATGTGGCTTTATAACGCGGGCTACCTGAAGGCTCTCCGCGAACTTTGCGACCGTTATGGCATCCTGTTGATTCTGGATGAAATCGCTTCCGGTTTTTACCGCACGGGCCCGCGCTTTGCGATGATGCATACCGTTGAAGAGAACGGCGCCGACTTCGTGAAGCCGGATATTATGTGCATTGGCAAGGCGCTCACGGGCGGAAGCATTACCATGGCGGCTTGTGTCGCGTCCGAGAAGGTTGCCGAAACGATTACGAACAGCAAGATTCCTGCATTTATGCACGGCCCGACGTATATGGCGAACCCGCTAGCATGTGCCGCGGGAATCACTTCGCTTTCGCTGTTCGAAAGTCGCAATTACGAGGCTAGTGTTGCACGAATTGAAAAACGCCTCAAGCAGAATCTGGAGCCGCTCCGAGCGCTTGAAAATGCGGCCGACGTGCGTGTTCTCGGTGCGATTGGCGTCTTGGAACTGAAGGCGAAACCTTCTGCGGATGATATTCTGCGCATAATACGCGAAACAGGCGTGTGGCTACGTCCGTTCTGCAATTACGTCTATACGATGCCTCCGTTCATTACGACCGATTCTGAAATAGACCGCATTTGCGAAGCCATCAAGATGATTGGCGAATGTGAACCCGCGCCTGTCGTAGAAGGCGAAGACGAATTCCACGAGTAAGTACAACTAAAATTTTTCTTCAAACGGAACTAGCGTAACGCAGTTCCGTTTTTTCTTGGATACATAGAGCGCCTTGTCGGCAAAAGAGAGCATGTCCGAAATGGTCCCGTCTCCGAATGTTCCGCCAAAGCTCATCGTTAACTTTACATTTGGGTAATCTTGCAGTTTGATTTTTTCTGCCTTGGCACGCATCTGTTCAAGTCTGATTTTCAGCACTTCATGAGTGATTCCCTTGAACGTGATTAAGAACTCGTCGCCACCATAACGTACTACATGATCTAAATCGCGGACGGATGAACTCAATATCGATGCCACGGCTGCAAGGGCTGCGTCACCACACTGGTGACCGTGATTGTCATTGACTTCTTTGAAAAAGTCTATGTCTGCCATTACAACGGCTTGACAATTTTGTGATACTAGTTTGTCGTCAAAATACTTGCGATTCATTACTTGTGTCAATGAATCCCTATAGATTTTGTCGTTTATTTCCGTGATTTCGTTATGCTTGTCGGCAAAACCGAATAAAGTTGTTTCTTCACCAGTTCGAACAACCTTCATTTCGACATACTGGCCGAGTTCGTTGTGAAATATTTTTGACAAACTATTGCCGACTGGCAGGTATTCTTTGATATAGGACTCGTCTGTCACTTCTCGAACGCTATCCCGATCCTCTTCGAGAACGGACGTATTGATAAGTTGTTCAACAAGTGCCTTGAATGTAGGTTGTTCTTTTATGAGGCTTAGTGCGCTTTTGATTCGACTGCTTGTGCGAAGATATTCCACTTTTTCAGTTACAAAATCGACTCCGATAACGGAGGAGAATCCGTTCATGAGCGCGTTAATCATATTTTGCTGTTTGCGGTTCTGCTCCAGGAGCTCCTTCTCTTGTTCCAGCTTTGTCATTTGCGCATTCACGTTTTCGACAAGGTACAGAACTCGACGTAGTTTTTTGTCATCGCCTATGCGTACAAATATCGCCTTGCTCCAACCGTGAATTTTTCCATGAAAAATTTCTGAAATAACGTTTGCATTTTTCATGCGTTCCGGCAATGTTGAAAGAGTCGTAAAATTCTTGATGGTTTCAACACTTTCTGGACATGCAAGGTTTACCATGATATTGGTAAGACTTTCTTGTAGGGAGCTTCCGCATTTCATGAACTTGTCGATGAATTCGTTGCTCTTGATAGGGAACACGGTCTTGTCCTCAAGATCAAGTACATGCATCGAAATGTACAGTTCTGTTGCGGCATGAGTTATTGCCTTGAAAAACTCTGCTGCATTCACAGGAAAGTCTGCTATTAATTTTTTGCTATTGTCCATAACAGTTACCAAAAAAATTTTATCCCGATACTTATAAAAATATATTCATTTTAATGAATGTGAATGGGGCTTTTTTCTAAATTTGGGCACACAAATGCAGGCTTTTATGGATTACTACAGTTTAAAAATGCGTGCATCGCAGCAAGTGGGCGAGGGCGAACAGAAACACGAACAGCATATTTCTGGTGCAGAACGCATCGTGGGGCGGGACTCCGTCGAGGCGGTGTGTACGGCGATGGTGCGCCGTGCCATGACACATTCCAAGGGTGACCCGGATTTTATCAATGTGAAAATTGAAAAAGTATGCGAAAGCGATATCCAGGTTTTGAAGGCCTTGCCTGTGACGCGGGTTGATGTAGAATCGTGGCAAGAGGGCCTTGAGAAGGCTTTTGGGTTGGTTAGTAAAGCTGTGATGGATGTTCATAAAGAAAGTTCCCTGAGCGTGCCGAAGGGAACGAGTGAAAATGCCTGCCTTCAAAACTTCGCCGCAAATTTACCAGAACTCCTGCGGGCAACGTTCCCGATGCGCGGGGCGATGCTTTACGACATTGCGACGGGCGAACGCCTGGAACCTGACCACGAACGCGGTGTGCGTGCGACATATATGGATGCTTTGCATTCGAGCGAAGTCGATGGTTGCAAGAATCATTTTAACGAAGCGATTGTGCTTGCGACCAAGGTGGCGAATGCTCCTGGAATGGTGGCTGAGTTTTGCGTGAGTGATGACCCGAATTATGTGACGGGCTATGTCGCGAGCAAGGAACTCGGCTATGTGCGTATCATGAAGATGAAGGAAATGGGTGACGAGAACGGAGGCCGCATTTTCTTGTTTGATTCGCGCAAGGCTTCTGCCGAAGAATGCATCGAGTACTTGCAGAAGAAAAAGGTATTAGTGGATGTTACTCCGTGTCATCCTGAATGAAATAAGTATATGTAAAATGGAATTGTGTCATCCTGAGCGGAGCGCCGTAAGGCGCGAAGTCGAAGGATCTAGAGCTGATTGTTCAGTAACAAGTCATCCTGGAGAAGCGAAGCTTCGAACGGGATCCAGAGAAAATTAGCATGAAAGAGAAAATTTTAGACTTATTTACAAGAGATGCGTTAGAGACTGCGCGGGCGAATAATACTTATCGCTCGATGCGCTTGATGGAAACGCCTGAATCGTCGCGTGTGAAGATCCGTATGCCCAACGGCGCATCGCAGGAACAGGTTCTGCTGGCGTCTAATTCTTATCTGGACCTCGCGAACATCGATGAACTCAAACAGGCGATGGCCGAGGCTGTCTTGGAGTGGGGGACTGGTAGCGGCGGCGCTCGGCTTACGACGGGCAACAAGACTCCGCATCAGGAACTGGAAGAATTTATCGCAAAATTCAAGTGCGAAGAGTCCGCTATCACGTTCAATACGGGCTACATGGCAAATGTCGGCACGATTTCGGCATTATGTGGCAAGAACGACTTTATCTTTAGCGATGAGCTGAATCACGCCAGCATTATTGATGGTATTCGCCTTTCCCGCGCCAAGTGCTTTGTCTATAAGCATAACGATATGGCAGATTTGCGGCGTGTAATTCAAGAAGCGGAAAAGGGGCGTGCGTATGTGCCTACAGCGCCGGTTCCTCGAAAACTCATCGTGACGGATGCTGTTTTCAGCATGGATGGTGACCTCGCGAATCTGCCGGAACTTCTGCGCATCGCGAAAGAAACGGATTGCCTCTTAATGGTCGATGAAGCTCACGCCACGGGTGTGCTCGGCAAGACCGGGCGCGGACTTGCCGAACACTACGGCTGTGCTCACGCCGATGTAACCGTCGGGACATTGAGCAAAGCCGTCGCCGCCGAAGGCGGCTTCGTGGCGGGCCCGAAGCAGTTGACTGAATTTTTAAAGAACAAGTCTCGCAGCTTTATCTTTACGACGGCGATGGCTCCTGCTGTTGCAGCGGCAGCCTGCAATAACTTGCGCTACATCGATACGCATCCTGAACGCGTACAAAATCTGCGTGATAACGTGAAATTTTTCTGCGATGCCTTGCAACGCGAGGGCGTGAACGTTGAACTGTCTCCTTCTGCGATTGTGCCGATTGTCATCGGTGACGAAGCGAAGGCGATGCAGATTTCTGCGAAGCTTCAGGAACAGGGAATCCTGATTCCTGCGATTCGCTATCCGACGGTCGCCAAGGGGCAGGCCCGCTTGCGCGCAAGCCTGATGGCAACACATACGCGAGAACAACTTCAAACCGCTGCGTCCATAATTGCGCAGGCGGTAAAAGAGGGTGTATGAATAAGGGATATTTCGTTACAGCAACAGGGACCGATGTCGGTAAAACTTTTGTGACCGCCCTTCTCGTTAAAAAGTGGCGTGATTCTGGTATCGATGCGGGCTACTACAAGGCCGCCCTCAGTGGCGCTGAATTCCGCGACGGCAAATGGGTCGCCGGTGACGCCGATTACGTGAAACGCATTGCGAATCTTCCCGATACGCAGGAACAGCTCGTGAGCTATGTCTATAAAGAAGCGGTCTCTCCGCATCTCGCTGCCCGCAAAGAGGGAAATCCCGTGGAATTGGCGAAAGTCAAAGCCGATTTTGAGGCTGCCTGCGCTCGCCACGAGTTCATTTTTGCCGAAGGTAGCGGGGGAATCATTTGCCCCATCCGCTATGATGCCCAAAAGATTTTTCTCGAAGACATTATCAAGACCGTGAACCTCCCGATTCTCGTAGTGACGACGGCGGCGCTCGGCTCCATTAACGCCTGCGTGCTCACGGTAGAATATGCTCGTAGCCGCGGCCTAGACATTCGCGGGCTCATCGTGAACCGTTACGGCTCTAGTGGCAACCTGGAAATGGAAGATGACAACATCCGCATGATGCAGGACCTGACGGGCCTCGAAATCCTAGCAAAAATAAAAGACGGCGACCTCGATTTAGGTGTGTCGCCGTTCTAAAGCTTGTGTGGATAACCAAGTTAGGTTGTTCTATCTGCAGAGGGATGCTTCAGTGGAAAAACAGGTGCCTTGACGTGTTGTGAACGGCTTATCTTTATCGTAGCCTTGCATACTCTGGATGACAATTTCAAGGGAATGGCTTTGGGGGTTTCCTTTAGTCCACTTGGCTCTAAATTTATATCTGTTTTGCCCGCCAGATCCGGTTATAGCGGTGCTTGAGGCTCCGTTTAGAGCTTTACTGATAAAAAGAGGCTGACGTGGGTGTGTTCTCCACCATTTACTATTGTTGATTGTTACTTCGTAGGCGACATAACTTTCTCCACTTTCTATTTTGTTGCCATTTTTATGGTCTCTAGCGTAAAGAATGTCGGCAACGGCGCCGAAACCGGCATCTTTGAAAGCGTCAGTCCAAAAACCACCACCTGTAAGGGCTCCGCACATATTATAGGCGTCTGTGAATCTGTTATTGTTTTTTGCTTGGTAATTGATGGCGAGCTCGTTGTGTAGTTCTATAATGAACAATGTTACACCGCTATCGCTGGCTAACCACTTGCTAAAGTTTGTTGCGTTATTTGTTACACCGTCACACTTTGCAGATCCGTCTATATTGAGAACATCGCCTTCGTATAAAGCTCTATTTAGGGCGTCTCGTAGGTTATAGAGCTTAATTAAGTCCAATTTCTGTTTTGTTTTTTCAATGTAGTCGGTGAGTTGTGGCACCGCAATGCCCGAAAGCAGGTTGATTATGATAATCACTACCATCAGTTCTACGATGGTAAAACCGCTTTTCCATTTGTTGCTGGTAGTCCCTTGAGGGGCTTTGAGCGAACAGAAGTCACCTAATTTCTTTAAAATTCCTCTCAACATGATGAACCTCCTTCTTGACTGAGGCCTGACAACATAAATATAAAATAAAATTTTACATGATGGTGTGAGGAAAATCAAAAAAAAGAGATTGTCTATATTCCAAGTTGGAATATTGCGAACCGTTTTAAAGTTCTATATAGTGCGGGATGATATCTTCGTAGTTTCCGTCTTTGAGCAGGAATCCCTTGGGAATCACGCCGAGTTGCATAAAGCCGAGTTTCTTGTAGAGCTTGAGCGCAGACGTATTCGTCGCGACAACCGCATTGAATTGCAAAATCCTGAAGCCGATTTCCTTAGCCTTCGCGAGGCAATCCTTCACGAGAAATTCGCCGATATGCTGACCGCGCTTGTTCTTCTTCACCGCATAGCTCGCATTCGAAATATGCCCGCAGCGCCCGACATTGTTAGGGTGGAGAATGTAGAGCCCGACCACTTCGCCGGAGTCCGCATCGATAGCGATGCCCGTGAATGACTGCGACTTGAAAAACTCATCTCCAGTTTGCGGGTTCAACAATTCCATTTGCGGAAACGCGATTCCGTCTTCGACAATGTCGTTCCAGATTTCAATCGCGTCGTTGATAAACTTTGTACTGTATCCTTCAATTTTAATCATGAGAATAATCCTCTAATTTCTTTTTATTCCCCCAGCACGTGCCGGAGCGTATCGAGGAAAAGTTCGCCTGCGCGCGTGAACTGCTGGCCCCGACGCCAAATGATGTACATGTTGGTGGTGAGCTCGGGCATGAGAGGCCTGAAACACAGGCGCGAACTGCGGCTCGTATCCACCAGGCCGTCGAAAGTGAGCAGGTAGCCCGTGCCCTCTTTGGCAAGCACCGAACCGTTGTACGAAAGATCCAGCCCCACAATCACGTTCAGCCTCGAAATATCGTCGCCGAACCATTTCGGCAAATCCGCCACCATCGCCTGGCGCGACGCCATCAGCGGCTTGTCGAGCAAGTCCTTCGGTTCGATGAAATCCCGCTTGGCCAAAGGGTCGTCGCGACGCATCACCACGCCCCAGCGGTCCACCGAACGCACTGCAAGGCAGTTGTACTTTTCCAAATCGACGTTGTCTACAACCACCGCGAAATCGAAAATGCCCTTGTCCAGCTTTTCCAAGGCGCGCTCGCTGTCGCCCGAATATAAGTTGTACTTAATCTTCGGATAGTCGTCCCGGAGAATCCCGATGCACTTCGAAAGAAAATTCACGTTCCGCGATTCCGCACAGGCAATGGCGATTTCACCCACCACCTCGTCTTCCTTCAGCGACTTGAAATCCTGCACCGTCCTGTCCGCCATCGAAAGGATATCCTCAGCACGCTCCCGCAAGAGTTCCCCCGCAGGCGTCAGCCGAATCGCGTAGTTCGTGCGCTCGAAAAGCTTCTCGCCCAGCTCCTCCTCCAACTCCTTGAGCTGGCGACTCACCGTCGGCTGCGTCACGCAAAGATTATCCGCCGCGCGCGAGACATTCCCCAACCGCGCCGCCTCCAGAAAATACCGCAAAACTCGAAGTTCCATACCCGAAAACTAATAAAATTCAAGCCCCGCAGGTATGAAATTGCAAAAATAATGCTCGAAAGGAATAACTGATTGGTTTGATGGTGGGGGAAGAATCCCCCTGCTTGCAGCCTTGCCCTAGTGTCATCCTGAGCGAAGCCCGTAGGGCGAAGTCGAAGGATCCAGACCGAACTAGGGCAAGTCTTCCAGCACCCCCTCGCCTAAGGGGCTCCGCCCCCTAAAACCCCGGCTTGTCCCGTCCACCCGCCCAAATGTCATACCCCGCTTGACGGGGCATGTCCTTCTCACTTCTAATTATGTATATTTCAAACGACATATTTTTTGAGTGATTGCTCTTATTCGTGTAGCTGGAAACTAGACACTTTCAAAACACAAGGGATAAGGCCAATCTGCTCACGCACCCTGTGCGTGGGCCGTTTGTGCGTTTTCTTGTGTTAAGCCTTGTCTAGTGGCTCAGCTACAAAAACCATATTCGGCTCCACGCCTTTTTCTTTTGTGCGAACCGAATACAATAAGCGTCATCACTCCTACTGGAGTCCTGTATGGCGAACGAAAGATTGAACGAAGCGATAATCCGAGATCACTTTAAGAGTGATGTTCTTTTTGGTTCTATCAAATTCGAAGAACAAAAATCCACGAATAAGAAGATTTCGGAACTTCTGAAAGGTATGTCCAAGGGTGGTGGAAACGGCGCTGGTTATCCAGAATTCATACTTACATTCCCGACGGATTCCCGTTATCTCATTGTTGTGGAATGTAAGGCGTTGCCATCAATGCATGAGTCTAAGAATAAGGACAAACCCAAAGATTATGCGGTTGATGGCGTTCTGCATTACGCTAAAGCTCTTTCAAAGGAATTTGAGGTTATTGCGATTGCGTCAAGCGGTGAATCTGAAACAGAATTGAAAATTTCGCACTACCTATGGAAATGCGGTGCAACCACCTGCCAGAAACTTACGGATAAAAAACTTCTTTCCTTGAATGATTATCTTAAGATTTTCGACAACGAACGATTTGCTGAGAACCTGCGTAGTGTAGATATCATTTCAAAAGCAATATATCTGAACGAAGAATATAACGATTATTCAATTCCTGAATTGACTCGCAACACCATGGTGAGTGCCATTCTGCTTTCACTCTTGAACAAGCCCTTCCGTGAAAGTTTTATGTCGCAGCCTACAATTCGTAGTCTTGGCGAAGCGATGATGGGAGCGATTAAGACGACTCTTTCTGCAAACAAAGTCCGTAACGAAAACGCCATGATTGGCGAATACAGCAAAATTTTGAACGAACCAATCTTTCGCGAAAATGCGGTAAAAAATAAAACCACCAAGAAACTCGTGTACAGCCTTGAAGTCATGAAAAACATCATAGATTATCTGTACAAGAACGTATATCCCTTAACGCAAATGGACGATTCAGGATTCGATGTTTTGGGGCGTTTTTATACGGAATTCATTCGCTATGCGGGAAGTGAGCAAAAGCAAGGTCTCGTCCTGACCCCGTCGCATGTGACAGATTTGTTCTGCGATTTAGTTGATCTGAATTTGAACGATGTCGCATATGACCCTTGTTGTGGTACGGCTGGTTTCCTTATTGCAGGAATGAAGCGTCTGTTCAAGTTGGCCGGAAATGACAAACGAAGACATTTGAAAATTCGTTCGTCGCAGCTTGTCGGCGTGGAACTCCGTCCGCAAATGTACACCTACGCTTGTTCAAATATGATGCTCCGAGGCGATGGCCGCTCTAATATCTATTGCGGAGACTGTTTTCAAACCAAAGGAGCTATCGAAACTCATAAACCGACCGTAGCCTTCTTGAATCCTCCCTACGATGTGGGGACAGCCCAACAAATGGAATTCATAGAACATGCTATTGATGTGGTGAAACCTCAGCAAGGTAGAGTTGCTGCTATTGTGCAAATGAGTTGCGGAATCAAGGATGAAAAGAATTTGATTGAGGTAAAGAGAAGAATCCTTGAAAAGGCTCATTTGAAGGCTGTTTTAAGTATGCCTGACGATTTATTCTATCCCGTCGGCGTTGTAACGTGTGTAATGGTTTTTGACACATCTAAGGAAAATGCTGGACTTGAAAGTTGGTTCGGATATTTCAAGGACGATGGATTTGAAAAACGCAAGAACCAAGGACGCATTGATGCTCGTGGTAAATTTGCCGCCATAAAGGACAAATGGCTTGCTGCGTACAAAAATCTCAAAGAAGTTCCAGGCCTTTCCGTGCGCCATGAAGTCCAAGCCGAGGATGAATGGTGTGCCGAAGCCTACATGGAAACGGATTATAGTACACTCAATCAAAAAGATTTTGAAAAGAAAATGAAGGAATACATCTCCTTCAAATTTTTAAGCGAGTAATTATGGTTCCTTTGATTGATATTTTTGATGTATGGTATGGCGTCAATTTAGAGGTTGTCAATAGTGAGGTTGTATCGGCAGGTATTCCATTTGTTTCAAGGCAATCCGTAAATAATGGTGTTGTATGCCATGTAAAAAAGATGGACGATGTTGAACCTAACCCTTCACATACATTAAGTATTGCCGTCAGTGGTAGTGTTCTTTCAACATTTTATCACGATTATGAGTATTATAGCGGTCGAGATATCTATGTGGCAAAGCCCAAAATTAAACTGACTAAAGAAGAAATGCTTTATTACTGCTATGTAATTGAGCAAAATAAATACAGATACAATTATGGCCGAGGTGCGAATAAAACGTTTAGAAGTATTTTAGTTCCGTCTAAAGATGAAATTCCAAAATATGTAAGAACAAAAGAAGCTGAGATTCGCTTCTGCAACAAGCCCATTATTTCTAACAAAATCAAATTAAATACGGATAGTTGGAAGTGGTTTCGTTATGATGAAATATTTGAAATCTGCAAAGGTTTCTATAATAAAAAGCCTGAAGAAAATCCCATTGGTGATATTCCATTTATTGGAGCAACAGATTCAAACAACGGAATTACATCGATGCATGATT
>Ga0256406_1000371_pt1 | contig 84317 bp, 56 predicted proteins | sample RumenRJG_03DNA_FD_185986 | JGI IMG/M metagenome (GOLD analysis project Ga0256406, IMG submission 185986) | Bovine rumen microbial communities from Lethbridge, Alberta, Canada - RJG_03 | ecosystem: Host-associated > Mammals > Digestive system > Stomach > Rumen | place: Canada: Alberta | collected...
GTGGTACCGCGACGAACGCATCAAGACCGAGTTCGGCACCAGCATCGCCGCGCGGCGACGCGAGCTCGGACTCATGGCATAATGAAAACCAACGACAACGCAGTCCAACAAAACAGCACCACCCCCCTACGGACACGATTCCTGGCCCTTAGCGATGTAGGTCTTTACTCGGACTCCTCTTCCGCGAGATCGTTCCCCGATTCTTATCCCGGCATCCCCGTTTCGCCAACGGTCGGTCTCACTGGACGCCACAGTGACAGTGAGAGGCACTGTTGAAGGACAGCGCACGCATTCCCAACGATTCCCCCGCCAACGGTCGGTCTCGCTGGTCGCCGCAGTGACAGTAAGAGGCACCGTTGGGAGAAGCCGCGTTGGAAATGCTAGGTTCCGGTCCCAACGGTCCGTCTCACTGGACGCCACAGTGCCAGTAAGAGGCACTGTTTGGGTTGAGTGGAGTGAACGGTCGTGGAAGCGGCCCGGGGTCCGTCACGCTGTTCTTGGGGACATTGTTTCTGGGGAGACTCCGCGCCCCGCACCCCCGCACTCCGCACCGCGTCACTTCACACCACACGCCACGCTGCGCACGCGGATAGCAAAAACGGCGGATAACAAAAAACGGAAGCCGCTTCGCGCGGTTTCCGTCAACTTGCTGGGGTACCTGGACTCGAACCAAGAATGGATGAACCAGAATCACCTGTGTTGCCAATTACACCATACCCCAATTGCCTTAGCGGCAAGGGTCTGAATAATCAGACTGAGTACCCCCGACCGGATTTGAACCGGTGTTAACGCCGTGAGAGGGCGCTGGCCTAGACCGCTAGCCGACGGGGGCATATTCACTTTTTGTTTGCCAGGAGTTCAGCTCTTCGCTGTGCTCCGTGGCGCAACAAAAAGAGAATATACACGCTTACAGATTCTTTCGCAACTCGGCGAGTCGCGCGAGTGTCGTGGGCTTTCCGATGATCTCCGCAGACTCGAAAAGTGGCGGAGATACGCGCTTTCCGGACAGTGCGACGCGCACCGGACCGAACGCCAGACGCGGCTTGTACCCGCCCTCGTCCACAAGCGCATTTGTAAGCGTTTCGTGAATATGCTCGGCCTTCCACTCATCCTCGGGAATCGCCTCGAGAGCGGTCACGGCGGCGGTCAGCACATCGGCCGCGGAATCCTTGAGCTGCTTGCGCGCATCGGCATCCGGCTCGATGTAGGTGGCGTCGCTGAGCAGCGGGCCGACCATGCCGGCCACCTCGCCCAGCAGACGCACGCGCGGCTGCACGAGCGGCGCGGCCTCGGTGAGCACCTCGCGCTCGTGATCGGTCAGCGCATCCCAGGAATCCGCCGACACCACGCCGTCGCGGTGCAGGTACGGCACGGAGCGGTTGAGGAAGTCCTGCTGGTCGAGCATACGGATATGCTCGGCGTTGATGGCGATGGCCTTGTTGATGTCGAAATGCGCCGGGTTCGCCTTGACGTCGCGCACATCGAACTTCTCCACCATCTCGTCCATGGAGAACACGTCGCGGTCCGGCGCGATGGACCAGCCGAGCAGGGCGAGGTAGTTGAGCAGGCCCTCGCGGATGAAGCCGTTCTCGCGGTGCAGGAACAGGTTCGACTCCGGGTCGCGCTTGGACAGCTTCTTGTTGCCCTGCCCCATGACGTATGGCATGTGGCCGAACAGCGGCATCTCCTTGGCGATGCCGAGCTCCATAAGGTAGCGGTAGAGCACGATCTGGCGCGGGGTGGAGCTCAGAAGGTCCTCGCCGCGCAGCACCACGTTGATCTCCATCATGGCGTCGTCGACGGGGTTGGTGAGCGTGTACAGCGGGTCGCCGTTCGGACGCACGATCACATAATCCGGCACGGATCCGGCCTTGAACTCGATCGGTCCGCGGATGAGGTCGTTGAACACGATGTCCTCGTCGGGCATGCGCACGCGCAGCGCGGGCTTGCGTCCCTCCGCGCGGAACGCGGCCTTCTGCTCCTCGGTGAGGTTGCGATCGTAGCCATCGTAGCCGAAGGCCTTGGGACGGCCGGCGGCCACATTGCGGGCCTCGATCTCCTCCGGCGTGGAGAACGATTCGTAGGCGTAGCCGGCGTCAAGCAGCCTGCGCGCAACGTCCTTGTAGATGTCGGTGCGCTCGGACTGGCGGTACGGGCCGTGCGGACCGCCGACGTTGATGCCCTCATCCCAGTCGAGGCCGAGCCAGTTGAGCGCGTCGAGGATCTGGTTGTAGCTTTCCTCGGAATCACGCGCGGCATCGGTGTCTTCGATGCGGAACACGAAGGTGCCGTGCGTGTGACGCGCCTCGGCCCAGTTGAACAGTGCGGTGCGGACCATGCCGACATGCGGCGTTCCGGTCGGCGACGGGCAGAAACGGACTCGAACGTTCTCCGGAAGCTCCGGACGATTGTTATCTTCAGACATAGCGCCCATTTTGCCGCGAGAGTACGACTTACCACGATGTCTCCCGCGCCCACGCCATCGTATGCCATCGCACCGTTCCGCCAATTCATAACAGTGTGATGGCTTGCGGACGCAAATACACGATTTCGGGGCCGAAATCGTCGGAAAATGTCCGCAAGCCATCACATTGTTAAAAGGAACCACCGCGTCCACGCAACCCCAACCCCAACCCACGAAAAGGAACCCACATGCAGCCACGGAAGAAGCGCTCGTGGATCGCCCGCACCTGGCCGGCGGTCGTCACATTCCTCGCACTCGTCGTCATCTGGCAGGTCGTGGTCGACCGCGGTCTCGTCTCGCCGCGCCAGCTGAGCTCCCCCACGCAGATCGTGCGCGCGGCGGCCCAGTCGTGGAACACGCTGAGCTACGCGACGTGGGTCACCTTCGTCGAAGGCGCGCTGGGATTCGCCATCGCCATTGCGGTCGGCATCCTGCTCGGCGTGGGCCTGCACTGCTCGCGCGCCTTCCACGCGGCGGTCTATCCGCTGCTCGTCGGCGCCCAGACGCTGCCGATCATCGCCATCGCGCCGCTGTTCCTCCTATGGTTCGGCTTCGAGCCGCTCGGCAAGCTCGTGCTCGTGGCCGTGTTCGCCACGTTCCCGATTGCCGTGCAGACCTGCCGCGGCCTTGATTCGGTGCCGCGCTTCTACCGCGACGTGGCACTGACCTGCGGCGCTACGAGCATATGGACGCTGTGGCATGTGGAGCTGCGCGTCGCGGCGCGCCAGGTGTTCGGCGGCATCCGCATCAGCGCGGCGTACGTCTTCGGCACCGCGGCGACGGCGGAGTACATGGGCGCGCGCGCCGGCCTCGGCATCTGGCTGCAGGCGGCGTATAACTCGTTCCGCACGCCGCTTATCTTCGCCGCGTCGCTTGTTATCGTGCTCATGACGGTGGCGCTGATGCTGCTGGTGAGCCTTGTGGAAAGGCTGCTGCTGGGCCCCGACGACGACGCGATCGAGTGACGCGGCGCGGAACCTCAGCGGAACCTCACTGGAACTTCTTCGCCAGCTCCTCGCGGTTGCGCTTGCGGTCCTCCTCCTCGGAGTCGGCCTTCGCCTTGTCGGGGTCCCAGAGCACGTCCGCCCGGTGCTTCGCCCACTCGCGCGACGCCTCAGCGGCAAGCGCGCGCACGAACGGAACCGGCTCGGTGGGCGCGTCGAGCTCCATAAGGCGGTCCGCCGTCAGGAACAGGCGCGGAACGCCGTAGCGCTCGCCCAGCTCGTTGACGTACAGCATGGCGGCGATGGCGCCGGCGGTCAGGTTGCCGTCGGATGACTCGGCGGCCGCGCGCCCTGCGGTCAGTGCGCCGTAGAAGGCAAGCGCCACGGCGCTGAATACGATGGCCACACGCCCGACCGGATCGCCTTCGGACTGCGCATCCTGCGCCACCTGCCCCACGAAGGCGTCGCCGTCGTCAAGGGCCTGGGTGAAGAAACGCGCGGCGTCGTCATGCGCCCCGACGCGCTGCGCCGCGTCGACGATATGCGCGGCGTCGCCGTCGTCGGAATAATCGGCGGCGGCATCGTAGGCCTCGTTCGCGCGGATCAGCGCATCCACCACCGGCTGCGGGCGGCCCGGAATCGACTCGGCGCCCTCGTACACGAAGTCGGCGTCGGCGAGGGTCACCGATGTGGCGAGCTCGGGGTCGCCGATCAGCAGCATGGCGAACTGCCGCGTCAGCCGCACCTGCAGCTCCTCGGCGTATTTGACATCGTTGTCCATATGCAGCGACTGGGTCAGCGGCCACAGCGCCATCAGCGCTTGGCCCTCCTCCGCGGCCTCGCGAACCGATGCCTCGTCGGATACGCGCGCAACCAGCTGCGGATCGTTCCAATTCGTCTCGTTCATAGTCCTCCCATTCACAAGCCTCGGTACAAGCCTCGGCTTCACAAGCCTCAGCGCACGCGCGAGGCGGGGTCGGCGTAGGCGATGCCGACGAGCCGGTGCGTCGCGTTGTCGAAGGTGAACGACGTAACGGACGCCAGCGCCACGGTGCGCTTGAACATATTATGCTCCGGCCTGCCCGTCTCCATCAGGCAGCGGAACGTCCAGATCGGCGATTCGTGGCTCACCACGATGACGTCGCCGTCCGGGAACGCGTCGACCGCGGATTGCACGAAGTCGTTCATGCGCCGCGCGATATGCCGGTACGTCTCGCCCCAAGACGGGCGGTACAGGTTCGTGACGAGGCGCCAGTTGCCGTTGCGCCACAGCGCGCCCTCGCCGCGCCCGACGGTGGTGCCGCGGAATTCGTTGCCGGCCTCGATCAGGCGGCCGTCGCTGCGAACGGCGAGCGGTTCCTCGCCGCGGGCGGCGCGCTGCGGGTTGATGGCGTCGACGATGGCGCCGGCGGTTTCCTGCGCGCGTTCGAGAGGCGAGGAGAACACGGCGGCGGCGTGGGCGGTGCTGTGGTTCGCGGCGAGGTAGAGCGCCGTGCGCTCGGCCATACGATGCCCCCGATCCGACAGATGATAGCCGGGCAGGCGCTCATACAGCACATGGTCGGGGTTATGCACCTCGCCATGGCGCACCAGGTGAATCGTCGTGTATGTCATATCCCTCCTCGCATGCGCGACGCCGTGGCACCCTCGCGCCACGGCGTCGTCATCGTATATGCCGCGCAAACCGCGCCGCGGATCAGAAGCCCTCGCGCGCCTTCCACGAGGAGATGCGGTGCAGGGCCTCACGCAGGTTCTCCTGGCTCGTGGCGTAGCTGCAGCGCACATAGCGCGAGTTCTTCTCGAACGCGTCGCCCGGCACCACAGCCACCTTCGCTTTCTCCACCATCTGCTTGCAGAAGGTCATGGAGTCCTCGAAGGAATCGGGGATGCGCACATACAGGTAGAACGCGCCCGTCGGCGGCACGCAGTCGAACTCCTGCGCCTTGAGGCCGTAATACAGGAGATTCGCACGCGTCTTGTACTCCTTGACCATCGCGTCGATGTCGGCGTCGCACTCGCGGTAGCCCACGGCCGCGGCGTCCATGGCGGGACGCGGCGCGGTGGCCACCGTATGCTGGTGCACCTTCACCACTTCGTCGACGAAGTCCTTCGGGCCGGCCAGGTAGCCGATGCGCCAGCCGGTCATGGCAAGCGTCTTCGAGGTCGAGTCCACGATGACGGTGCGCTCGGGCAGGAACTCGGCGATGGAGGTGCTGGGCTCGCCGTAGGAGATCTGCGCATAGACCTCGTCGCTGACGACGGCGACCTTGTGGCGCGCGATGACGTCGGCAAGGGTCTTGACTTCGGCGCGCGTGAGGTTCACGCCGGTCGGATTATTCGGGTAGTTGAGAATCAGCACGGTGTTGACGTCCTCGAGGGCCGTCAGCGTGCGGTTCAGCGTCTCGGGGCTGAGCTTGAAGCCGGAGCGAGATGTGTCGATGTACACCGGCAGGGCGCCGAGCTGCTCGGCGATGGTGCCGTAGAAACCGAAGGCCGGGGTCGGGATAATCACCACGTCGCCCGGGGAGATCAGTGTTTCGAGCGTGGCGCGCAGGGCCTCGCTCGCCGCCACCGTGGCGACGATCTGGTCGGGCGCGTACTCGAGGCCGCGGCGGCGCTTGAGGAACTCGCAGACGGCCTCGCGGAAGTCCTGGGTGCCCGGGGTCGGCGGGTAATGCGTGTGGTTGGCCTTGAGGGAGGCCGTGGCCGCGTCCTTGATCTTCTGCGGCGTGTTGAAATCCGGTTCGCCCAGCGTCAGGCGAATCACCCCGTCGAACTGCTTGGCATAGGCATCGAATTCTCGGATCAGAGACGGTTTCGAATTCTTGATCTTGGTGGGAACCATGTCCATAAGGCTGAATTCCGCGGCTTTACCCGAACTCATGCGATGTCCTTTCTTCGGCGTTTCCGGGCGCCCGTCTGGGTCCTGAATCGTTCCAGGCCTTCCCAAGGCGCCCTTGCGATCGGTGTTCTGGTGCCGACGCTGGTGTCGGCGACGCGTGCGCTTATTCCTAAGCCTACTCAATTCACGTGGCGAAAACACGCAACCGACGCGCGAATGAGAAACGGGCGCATATGCGCCCGTTCGAGTCAGTGTCTGTCGTCGTAGCCGTTCGGATGCGTGGAATGCCACGCCCATGCGGAGGCGATGATCTTGTCGATGTTGTCGAACTGCGGCTTCCAGCCAAGCACCGTGCGCGCCTTGTCGGACGCGGCGATCAGCGTATCGGGGTCGCCGGGGCGGCGCGGCGCCATCTCGGCCGGGATCTCCTTGCCCGTCACGCGTCGCGCGGCTTCGAGGATCTGCAGGTTCGAGAAGCCCGTGGACGAGCCGAGGTTGAACGCGTTCGACGGGTTGCCCTCGCGCAGGTACTTCACGGCGAGGATATGCGCGTCGGCGAGGTCGAAGGGGTGCACGTAGTCGCGCACGTTCGTGCCGTCGGGGGTGTTGTAATCGTTGCCGAAGATCTTCAGCTTGTCGCGCTTGCCCTGCGCCACCTGCAGCACGATGGGCAGCAGATGCGTCTCGGGGTTGTGGTCCTCGCCGATCGAGCCGTCCGGCTTCGCGCCGGCCACGTTGAAGTAGCGCAGCGCCACGAACTTGATGCCGTAGGCGAGATCGGACCAGTGCATGATCTTCTCCATCATGAGCTTGCTCTCGCCGTACGGGTTGATGGGCTTCTGCGGGTCGTCCTCGTGGATGGGCATGGTTTCGGGAATGCCGTAGGTGGCGGCCGTGGAGGAGAACACGATGCGCTTGACGCCCACCTCGTTCATGACCTCGAGCAGTGCGATCATGCCGGCCGTGTTGTTGTCGAAGTACTTGAGCGGGTTGCCCATGGACTCGGCCACGAGAGAGAACGCGGCGAAATGGATAACCGCGTCGATGTCCGGGTTCTCGCGGAAGACGCGGCGCATGAAGTCGCGGTCCGAAAGGTCCCCCTGGTAGAACGTGGCCGCCGGGTTCACAGCGGCGCGGTGGCCCGTCACGAGGCTGTCGACCACCACGACCTTCTCCTCGCCGCGTTCGACGAGCCTGTCGACCATATGCGAGCCGATGTAGCCGGCCCCTCCAAGAACCAAAACCGTCATGCTGCCCCTCTCGGTATGCGAGCGTTCAATTCGTGTCCCATGATACGACGCGCGGAGGTGATATGAGGTGATATGAGGTGATATGGGGGCGGGCAGGCGGCATACAGAACGATGTTTAGTAAACGATTGCAGTATCCGACATGTTTGGAGACTCCATACGGCCACGATTCGGAAATCGTTCGGAATCGAGACCGTCCCACACGGGACGCACTGGCGCGGCCGCCCGAATGGCGGGCTCCGGAGATTGTGGCCGCACTCCAATCGTTTCGGATGGAACGACGCATACGAGGCCGTCGGCATCTTGGTAGAATTCAGTAAACTGCGCTGCGGATGAAGCAGCAACGAGCCGAATAGCGACGAAGCGGCACAGCGACAGAAGGGCAGCAGACATTCCGGGAGGATCGATGGACGAACGCGCGGACCAGAACGACGGCACAGGACTCGGCGGCGAAGGAATCGGCGCGCCCGACGGCGCAACCGACTCGACCCCCGGCCAACGCACGCCGAACGCCGCCACCCCACCCGCGTCCAAGCCGCGCGCGCAATCGTCTCGCCGCGGCCCTACGATCCGCGACGTCGCCCGCGCCGCCGATGTCTCCGCCGCCACCGTCTCCCGCGTCCTCAACAACGACGAAACCCTCTCCGTCACGCCCGCCACCCGCGCCAAGATCCTCGCCGCCGCCGAACGCCTCGGCTACCACAAGAACCATCAGACGCGCGAGCGGCGCTCGCACCGTGCCAAGCGCATCGCCATCGTGGAAAAACTCACCGAGGTCTACGAATCCGAGGAGATGTTCTCCTACTACATCCGCTCGTCGCTGAGCACCGAGCTGACGCGCATGGGGTACGACGTGCTGCGTATCCAGGGCGACGCGGACAACGCCACGCGCAAAACAGTCGGCACCGAGGTCGACGGCATCGCCGTGATCGGGCTGTTCACCGCGAACGAAATCGAGCGCATGAAGCGTGGCAGCCGCCCGATCATCGCCATCTACAGCGACACCCTGCTGCAGCAATGCACCTGCGTCACGCCCGATTTCGAATCGGCGGCGATCCAGGCGCTCGACCATTTCCTCACGCATGGCCTCAAGCGCATCGGCCTGCTGTGCACCGACGTACAGTTCGCGCGCCGCAACATGTTGTTCGACGACCCCTTCCTACGCACCTTCCGCGACTATCTTTCGCAGCTGGGCCTGTACGTACCCGGCTACGTGTACCGCGGCGGCCTGAGCACCGAACTCGGCTTCGGGATGATGCGCACCGCCATCCGCGAGCATCCCGACGACCTGCCGCAGGGCTTCCTGTGCTGCGCGGACGTGCTCGCCGTGGGCGCGCTGCAGGCGCTGCACGAGGCGGGCCTGCGCGTGCCGGAGGACGTCAGCCTCATCTCGTTCCAAGGCACGCCCGTGGTGCGGCAGACCTTCCCGCAGCTGACGTCGCTGACCGTGGACACAACCGCGATGGGCGTGGCCGCGGCACGCCTGCTCGACGCAGTGGTGCGCAGGGAGCCCACCACGGAGGTGCCGTGCAAGGTGGCGTTCAAAACGAAGCTCGAGCTGCGCGGCACGACGCTGAACGACGAGGAGAGCGCGACGGGCCCGGTTGACAACGGCTTCCGCGTGATGCGCCCCTACCGTCTGGTGAACGGGATCCATCCCAGGGGAATCTAGGCGCGCAGGCTTCGGGGGCGCGAGGCTTCGGAAACACGATTCCCCCGCCTCCTATCCGGCCTGTGCGCCAGATCGAAGAGCGGGGGAATCGTATTTCTGCCGTTTCGGCCGACCATTGCGGCCGCCGAACAGCATGGCTTAGAAATTACCGCCGTTCCAGCCCCAGTCGGTGGTGGCCGTGTAGCGGATGTACATGCGGTCGGCGGGGATGCCGAGCTCGTCGCCGAGCGCCGCCGTGATGGACTTGGTGAGGCTTTCCCACGCGGACTTCGGCACGCTGCTGCCGAACACGTTCACCTCGACGTAAGCCGCGGGGCGCGAATCGTCGCCGCCGAAGTAGATCGGCATGTCGCTTTCGAAGGGGCACATGAGCCAGCCTTCGGACTTGCCGGGCACCGCCTGGATGGCCTTGCCGTACGCGGCCTTGAGGTGCTCGCGGTTCTCCTTGGTGAGCGGGGTGCTGACGTGAGTGTGGATAACAGGCATGTGTCCTCCTTGGAATGCGCCGGATGCGCGGGGGCGCGCTGCGGGCGCGGTTTGTGTATCCACGTCCACGATACCGCGCGCGGGACGGATGCGGGATTCGCTTAGTTCTTGGCGGAATCGGCGTTCTCGGCATCGGAAGCGGCGGCATCGGCAGCGTCGGAGGCAGCAAGGCGCGCCTTGGCGCCCGGGCCGTGGCTCAGCGACCATGTGCCGATGCGGTGCGCGACCGACTTCTCGTTGACCGGCTTGCTGGGATCCGGCGCGTCGAGCAGCCATTTCCTGATGACGAAATTCCACACCGATACGATGACGGTGGCGACGAGCTTGCCGATATTCGCGTACAGCGCGTAGCGGCCGTGGTCGGTGAACTGCGTGTCGGGGTTGATGATGACGGAGGTGGAGAACCAGATGATGGCGTCGTTGATGCCCAGGCCGATGGCGGAGCTCACGAAGAAGATGAGGACTTCCATCCAGCGAGCCATGTCGTCGCGGTGAACGAAAACGAACTTCATGCTCGCCAGATAGTTGAAGCACAGCGAGATGAGGAAGGAGATGGTGGCCGCGAGGGTGGCGTTCATGTGCACGCCGATCACGAGGAGATTGAGGATGCCCCAATCGATGATGAAGGCGATGATGCCGACGATTCCGAACTTAAGAACCTGCTCGATGAGTTTTTTCACGCGTGCCATGTTACGCGACAGTTCCGATAAGAGACATGCGGGCGGGACCCGCCCCAATACGCCCCAATAACAATGTGATGGGTTCCGGACCGAAATCGTGCTCCGAACCCCAAAATCGTCTGAAAAATGTCCGCAAGCCATCACATTGTTGCAGAAACGAGTTCATATGCAAAAGGCGGCCGGACTGAATCCGGCCGCCTGAAGCGGGAATCGTAGACCATGCCTCGCGGCACGGCCTGACGGAAACGCCGACCTTACTCGGCCACCACCTTGACGGTGAACTTGGCGGAGATCTCCGGGTGCAGCTGCACCTCGGCCGGGAACTCGCCCGTGGTCTTGATGACGTCCATCGTGATGGCGGACGCCTCGACCGCGTTGCCGGCCTTGGTGAGGGCCTGGGCCACGGCGGCGGCGCTGATGCCGCCGAAGAGCTTGCCGGACTCGGACACCTTGGCGGTGAGCGTCACGGTGGAGCCTTCGATGGCGGACTTGGCGGCCACGGCGTCCTCACGGGAGGCGAGGGCCTTGGCGCGGCGGGCGCGCTGCAGCTGCTCGATCTGCTTGCCGGCACCCTTGCTCCACTCGAAGGCGAGGCCCTGCGGGAAGAGGAAGTTGCGGGCGTAGCCGGCCTTCACGTGCACGGTATCGCCGGACTGGCCGAGGTTCTGGACGTTGCTGGTGAGAATAACCTGGACGTTCTTGGACATGCTATCTATCCTTTCCGAATTCCAGCTCAGCGACCGTTGGACGCGTACGGAAGGAGGGCCATCTCGCGGGCGTTCTTGATCGCCTTCGAGATCTCGCGCTGCTCCTGGACGGTCACGCCGGTGATGCGACGGGAACGAATCTTGCCGCGGTCGGAGATGAACTTGCGCAGCAGGGCGACGTCCTTGTAGTCGATTTCCTTGACATGCGCGGCCTTCAGCGGGTTCGGCTTCTTCTTGAACGGCTTGACAGGCGGCTGCGGCCTCTTGCGTGACATTGCGATGTACTCCTTAATGAACTTTATGCGTTATGCGCGGATTTCTCCGCATTTGTGGAGGGGCGGCCTGTGGCGGGCCAAGGCCCCGGAAGCGTTCCGGACGTGCGGGCGCGGATCGGCGGCATCGTCAGATCGACGACATCGCCGGATCAGAAAACGCCGTCTCCGAACTCGTCCGCGTCGGAGGAATCGGCGGAATCGGAATGGCCGAAGGTGCCGAAGCTATTCGCACCATTGCCCGATTCAACCGCCCAGACATCCTGCTGCGGCGCGCCCTGCGAGGGGTTGTTCGCGGCGGCCGGCGCGGCATTCCCGCCGCGGTTGTAGCCACCGGAGTAGCCACCGCGACCGGCGTTGCCGCCACCGTACCCGGCGCCACCGGCGTAGCCATTGCCACCGCCGTTGTAACCGCCGCCGTTGTATCCGCCTGCGCCACCCTGACGGTTGACGGTCGCGGATGCGCGGCTCAGCGCGGGCCCGGCCTCGAGCACGCGCAGTTCGAACACGGTGCGCTGGCCGCCGTCCTGGGCGGTGTAGCTGCGCTGCGTCAGGTTGCCCTGGACGATGACGCGCATGCCCTTGGACAGGCTGCTGGCGATGTTGGACGCGAGCTTGTTGTACTGGGAGTCCCAGGCGGAGCAGCTGAGGAAAAGCGCCTGGCCGTCGGTCCACTGCTGCGTCTGCCTGTTATAGGTGCGCGGCGTGGATGCGATGCGGAAATCGCACACAGTGCTTCCGTTGCCCACGGTTCGCAGTTCCGGATCGGCAACGAGGTTGCCGATGACGGTGATGGTGGTTTCTCCAGCCATTGTTTCTCCTCACATTCCGCACGCGGGTGCGATGGTCGTCTTGTCTCGAAGGGTTCCGAAGATCCGGAACCGATGTTTCCGGTCAGTGTCTCCAGAAGGTCAGTGTCTCCAGAATATTCCGTTCACGGGAGCGATGCCGGACGCCACGCGGTGGGCGAAGGAATTCGCCGGCGGGCGCTGGCACAGCGTTGGCGCTGATGGTTGACGCTGAAGGGAGTTGGAAGGACGAGACGATGGCGACGACGTGCCGCGGCGTGTCTGGAACGCGACGTGTCGCGGTATCGCTTACTTGTCCTTGCGCAGGATCTTGGTACGGATAATCGCTTCGTTGAGGTTGAGCAGACGGTCGAGCTCATCGGACGTCGCCGGCTCGGACGAGTAGTTCACCACCACGTAGTTGCCTTCGGTCTTGCCATTGATCTCATAGGCAAGCTTGCGACGGCCCCACACGTTGACCTCGTCAACCGTACCCTTCTCATTGGTGACGGTTTCGAGATACTGATCGACGAGCTTACGCAGCGCGCGCTCATCAAGTTCAGGATTAGCGATGAGCATCAGTTCATACTTGTGCGCAGACATCACCCACCTCCTTCGGGCTAGTGGCCGCAGGACGTTCCTGCAGCAGGAGTGTGTACGCGCGTGTTCCGATCCGGGGCGGCGATGCCGCATCCGGCCTCAGAGCAACTTGTCCATTGTACACCGCGGCTGCGACCGGCGCGTCGGGTTTCTCCGGCTGGTTTTTCGCATTTCCCCAGGTCACAGTCTTCTTCGTTGCCGGAATCGTCGTCGTTGCCTCTGGTCATTCGTTGTCGTTGTCTCTGGTCACCGTCTTCGTCGCCGTCTCCTGGCTTCGCTCCCCCGTTCTCCTTCCTATCTCCTTTTTCTCCTTTCTGTTTCTCTCCACTTTCTCTCTCATATCTCTGTTTTCTTTCTCTCCGTCGCGTTGCCCCCTGTCGCACTCTTCATCGCCGCCTCATCGTCTCTCCTACATCGTCCCTTCCCCGCCAGCCTCCGGCAGCCCCATCTGCCGCTGCGAACACAGGCGAACACAACCGCACACAAACGCCGACATTTCAACGAATAGTGTCAGTTTTGTCGCCTAATTTTCACACGATTTGTAGGCGACACGCCGAGAGGGTTATGATGCGCAATGGTAAAATAAAAACCGATAGAGGAAACAAGGGACTGGCAGATAAGGCCGTCGAGACAACGAACCGTTTCGTCGGTACAAAGCGAACCCACAAGGCTGCTTGACATCTCGTCGATCCCGAAGATCGTGCTCACGGTTCGATGATGACGAAAGGAGCTTAAAATGACCGCCGCAGGATTCACTTCCCATTTTCATCTTTTCGGACGCGAAGAGAAAGCAGCCGAAACGCCGAAGACTTCAGCACAGCAGCTCCATCTCCGCGTCATCCCCGTCGAGGGCGCCCCGTACGTTCTCCAGATGCGAGTCGAGGATGAGAACATCCTCGATGACCAGACGATTGAGATCCAAAAGTTCCTGAAGTACGTCTCCGATACGTTCTCTCCGAAGTCGGCGACGTCGTTGCTTTCGCGTTATAACGGTGGCGACGACAGCGGCCTGACCGAAAATAATGACTTCCTTCAGGTCGTGTCTAAGTGCGTCGAGGCACATCGTGTGACCGAGGGTTACTTCCAGCCGTTCCGCGGCGGGAAGCTCGACCCGTTCGGAATGCTCCGCGGCTGGGCCATCAACGAAGCCTTCAACCGCTATGTCCGTCCGCTCGTCGCGGATGGTACGGCGCAGTCCGCTTCGCTCGGTTCCCGCAACGACACGATCTACGCCACGGCAGACGACTTCGATCTGAACTGGAACGTTCCGATCAAGAACTCCCTGGATTCCAGCGCCCCGCTTCAGCAGATCGTGCTTCGCAACGGCGCGATTTCCACGTCGTTCGCGAACATGGAGGCCAGCACCTTCGAGTATCTCGGCCCCCGCGACTGCGAGCAGACGACGATTGTGTCCCCCGACCTGGCACTTGCCGATGTCTGGGCAACGGCTGCACTGGCCGCCGGCACCAACAACTTCATGGACCTGGCTCAGCGTAACAGGCTGAACGCCATCATCCTCACGGAGGGTGAGATCCTGTTCAACGTCAAGGACGGACAGGTCTCCTCGGTCCCTGGAGTCACCGCTGGTGTTGAACGCCCGGACTTCCTGGTGCTCAACGCCTAACTCACCTTCCTCTCTCGATTGGGGGCGGAGGAGCCGAAAGGTTCCTCCGCCCTCTTTCTTTTTTTCTTTGTATTCCTCGCCCTCCCCTCTTTGTGCCCTTCGCCTCTTCTTTGTTTCCGCCCCCCCCCTTCTTTGCGTCCTCCGCCTCCCCCTTTTGTGTCCTTCGCCTCTTCTTTGTGTTCTCAGCCCCTTTCTTTATTTCCTCTCTCCCCTTCTCGTTCCTCTCTCCCCTTCTTTGCGTGTGCGGGGCGCGCAGGCGGGTGTTGGTGGCGAAGAATCCTCGCCACGAACCACGATTCCCAATCCACGCGGTCCAAATCCACGGGAAAACACCCTTCATGGCGAACAATCCTCGCCACGAGCCCCGGAAACCCACCGCAGAACGGGCCACACCCCGAAAATCGCGCCCCATGGCGAAGAATCCTCGCCACGAACCACGATTCCCAATCCACGCGGCCCAAATCCACGGGAAAACACCCTTCATGGCGAACAATCCTCGCCATGAGCCCCGGAAACCCACCGCAGAACGGGCCACACCCCGAAAATCATGCCCCATGGCGAAGAATCCTCGCCACGAACCACGATTCCCAATCCACGCGGCCCAAATCCACGGGAAAACACCCTTCATGGCGAACAATCCTCGCCACGAGCCCCGGAAACCCGCCACGGAACGAGCCGGGATCCAACAATCGTGCTTCAAGGCGAAGAATCCTCGCCACGAACCACGAAGCGCCCAGCCAAGCAGGGCGATGACGCCAAACCGGCCTTCAGTGTGAGCGAGTGTGCACACTGAACGGCCCCGCCCCCCCCCGCCAACCCCTCCGACACGGGGTCAACCGCATTCAATGCGAGCGAACGCTCACACCGAACGGCCTCTCCCCACCTCCCCCACCAACCCCAACAAAAACGGGGCCTCGAACCCATCGGTTCGAAGCCCCGCAACAACGAAAGAGAGCGAAACCCTACTTCTCTTCCTTCGCCTCGTGGTACGCCTTATCGGTGTTCACGGACCAGACGTTGGACTTATCGTCGCGGCCGGTCTTGATGTTCTCCACGGCCTCCATCGCGGTCACCATGGAGTGATCCATGTTGTTGTAGCGATGCTGGCCGTTGCGGCCGACGCAGTAGAGGTTACCGAAGCCGTCGAGCCACGGGGTGAGCTTGTCCATGTCGTACCAGGTGTCGAAGTACGCCGGGTAGGCCTTCTTCACGCGCTCGCGGTGCGCGTCGAGCACATCCTTCTTGGAGCTGATGATATGCATCTTCACCAGCTCGCGGATGGCCTGGTCGATGCCCTCCTTGTCGGGCTGGTTCCAGAAGTCGTCGCCCTCGTTGCAGAAGTACTCGAGGCCGATCCACACCTTGTTGTCCACGTCCTCGACGAGGTACGGGCTCCAGTTGTTGAAGATCTGGATGCGGCCGACCTTGACGGAGGTGTCCTGCACGTAGATCCAGCAATCCGGCACGATCGGCGGGTTGCCGAGCGTCGGGATATTCGTCTGGTTCTTCAGGTTGAGCTTGTCGACGAGCAGGCCGACGGTCACGAAGTCGCGGTACGGCAGGCCGTTGGCGATCTTGAGCTGCTCCTTGGCCACCGGCTCGGTGGTCTCGCCCGCGTCAATGGCGTTGACGAGGTCCTTGATCGGCATGGAGGAGATGAAGATATCGCCGTCCAGCGTCGTTTCCTTGCCGTTCGCATCCACGTACACCACGGACGCGATCTTGCCGTCCTTCTCGTTGACCTTGGTCACGGTGGCGTTCTTGATGATGGTGCAGCCATTGCCCATGTCGATCTTGGCGACGGTCTCCCACAGCTGGCCCGGGCCGTACTTCGGGTACCAGAATTCCTCGATCAGCGAGGTCTCGCCCTCGCCGGCCTTCTTCTGCTTGCCGATGAGCTTGCCCCACGCGTCCTTGAGGACGGCGGAGATGGAGATGCCCTTGACGCGCTGCGAACCCCAGTCGGCGGAGATCACGGACGGGTGGCGGCCCCACAGCTTCTCGGTGTAGCCCTCGAAGAACATGCCGTACAGAGCGCGGCCGAAGCGGTTGATGTAGAAGTTCTCGAGATTCGTCTCGGGCAGCTTGTGCACCAGGGACTTCAGGTAGGAGAAACCGACCTTCATGGCCTGCGCGAAGCCCATGTTCTTGAGCGTGTCCATCGACAGGCTCACCGGGTAGTCGAAGAAGTGGCCGTGCCAGTAGATGCGCGACACGCGATGGCGCTTGAGCATGACCTTGTCGACCTTCTCCGGGTCGGGGCCGCCGGGCTCGAGGTCGTGCTTGCGACCGAGCTTCTTGTCATCGTAGGACGGGGCGCCCTGGAGCGGAAGGATGTTCTTCCACCAGTCCATCACGCGGTCGTCCTTGGAGAAGAAACGATGTCCGCCGATGTCCATACGGTTCCCGTTGTGCTTGACGGTGCGCGAAATGCCGCCGAATGTGTCGCTCGCTTCGAGCAGGGTGACGTCGTAGTTTTCAGCGCCGTTATCCTTGAGAAGCTCGTATGCGGCGGTGAGGCCCGCGGGGCCGCCACCGATGATGACAACAGACTTCTTCTCGGTCATAGGTTCTAGACTTTCTGTTCTGTTTTCAACGTTTTCCCAACAGAGAATACTAACTTACTATATTGACCGTCCCGGCATTGACACCGGATTGGAACATGCTCTTCACTTTTAGACCGTGGACGCGGGGGCGGCGCGGCGCTCATACAAGGTGGCGCATACGATAGGCCGTGCAGACGAACAGACAGGATGGTTATGAACGCAGACGATGCGGTGAATGAACACGATGGCGCCGGCACGACGGACGGCGTTGCGAACGATGCCATGGCGCCAGACGATACGATGGCGGATGCCGCACTGGATAATGGCTCCGATGCAGCGCAGGAAGAATCGTCGACCAACACCGCGACAAAAACCGTGGCAAAAACCGGACGGACCGCATCGTGGAGCCGCTCCACATGGATCTCCACCATCGCCCTCGCCATCGTGGCGGCGCTGGTCGTTGTGGCGCTGGTGGCCACGGCCGTCATCGCGCAGCGCCGCGCAACCGAAATCAGCGCCTACCTGAGCGACCAGGCCACGATGGCGCGGCAGTACGGCTTCAACCCCGGGCTTATTATCTCGGACGACGAGATGTTCGACTCCACCTCCATGACCACTGACGAGATCCAGGACTTCCTCGGCACACGCGGCGTGCGCTGCAGCGGTTCGGAATGCCTCGCCACGAAAACCTTCGAAACCAAAGACGAGGAGTCCGACTCGCTGTGCTCGGGCTACACAGCGTCGAGCGACGAAAGCGCGGCGGATATCATCAGTGGCGTGGCGCAGAGCTGCCGCATCAATCCGCGCGTGCTCATCGTGATGCTGCAAAAGGAACAGGGGCTCGTGACGGCCGCGGATCCCGAGGAGTCGAACTACACGATTGCGATGGGGCTCTCCTGCCCCGACGATGGCGACTGCGATACGGCGTATTACGGATTCTTCAACCAGGTGTATGGCGCGGCGCACCGACTGCGCTACTACCAGGCGCATTTCAACGATTACTCGTACCGCCCGCGCACCACCGACTACATCCAGTACAACCCCAATGAATCGTGCGGCGGGAGCAAGGTCTATATCGAGAACGACGCCACCGCCATGCTGTACATCTACACGCCGTACCAGCCGAACGAGGCCGCGCTGGCCGGGCTGACGAACGGCACCGGCGGCGAGGGCGACGCGTGCTCGACCTACGGCAACCGCAACTTCACGCTGTTCTACAACGCGTGGTTCGGAGATCCGACCCGCGGCGAAGGCGCGCAGGCCTCGGAGCCGTCCGATTCCGCACGTGCGACCACGGCCACGGCGACTTCGACGGAATCCTCCCCGGAGGACCGCCCCTCCTCCACCACCTCAGGCGAGTAGTCCCCTTCCCGCACACCCGCCCGGCACCCCGCGAACCCAACGGTCCCTCTCACTGGCACGCCAGCGACCAGCAAGAGGCACCCTTGACGATAGACGGGGTCATGAGCGAAACCATCGTCGCTCCCCACGAACAATGTGATGGCTTACGGACAGAAATCCCCGATTCCGAGGCCGAAATCCCCCAAATATGTCCGTAACCCATCACACTGTTACGGAATTCATAACGATGTGATGGGTTGCGGACCGATTCTCACCCGCCCGGCACCCCGCGAACCCAACGGTGCCTCTCACTGGCACGCCAGTGACCAGCAAGAGGCACCCTTGACGATAGACGGGGTTATGAGCGAAACCATCGTCGCTCCCCCAAGACTTCCCCAAAAACAATGTGATGGGTTACGGACACAAAACACGATTTTCCCGCCCAAAATCGTCGAAAAATGTTCGTAACCCATCACACTGTTACGGAATGCATAACAATGTGATGGGTTACGAACAATTCGACTCACTGAGGGATTCGATCCCGGTCACTACTCAGTGTCCGTGGCGCCAGACTCCGCATCCGTACCCGACTCCGACTCCGCGTCCATGTCTTCGTAGTGCTGGTGGAGGTCGAACCAGGTCTGCTTGATGAGGCCGTCGTGGGTTTTCTCGCCGTCATTGCGGACGGTGAACATGAGGGAGTTCTCGTTATTCGTGAACGCGATTCGCTGCGTCTCCTCCGGGTTCTCCGGATCGGGCTCCGACAGCGACGCCACGATCTTGAAGTCGGTGGATGTGAACGCGCGCATAGGCAGCGTGAAGCTCACCTTCTGGTGCCCCGTGCGGGTCATCGGCAGCATGCCGGGCTCGTACGTGGTGCCGCCGCGGGTCATGTCCTGCAGCGCGAAGGTGAGGAAGAACGGCGTCTTCTCGTCGAAGCGGTACTCCACGTCGAAGGTGAACTCATCGTCGGAACTCACCACGGGGGAGCTCACGGCGTTGACGCGCAGCAGCGGCACACGCGCGTTGAGGCCGAGCGGATATTGCTCGGGCGCAGGCTGCGCGGCGGCGGCGGCAGCGGCATCACCCGAAGCCTCGGCCTCGCCGGAGCCCTCGCCTGCCCCTTCGCCTTCCGCGGGCGCGGGCGCAGGAGCCGGCGCGGGCGTCGACAGCGGCTCGAGGTTCTCGAGCGAATAGCGATCCGCCACATCGTCCTTGTTCCCGGACTCCACGATCCGCCCGTCCTTGATGAGGATGGCGCGGTTGCAGTACTTCTTCACGGCGCCCATGTCATGCGTCACGAGAATGACGGTTTTCGTGGGGTCCTTCTTGATGCTGGCAAAGAAGTTATTGCACTTGCGCTGGAACGCCTCGTCGCCCACGGCGAGCACCTCGTCGAGCACGAGGATGTCGCCCTGCGCCTTGATGGCGACGGAGAAGGCGAGCCTGACCTGCATGCCGGACGAGTAATTCTTGAGCTTCTGGTCCATGAAGTCCTCGAGCTCGGCGAACTGCACGATGTCGTCGTACATGGCGTCGATCTCGGTGCGGCTGAAGCCCAGGAGCGCGCCGTTGAGATACACGTTCTCGCGGCCGGTCAGATCCGGGTTGAAGCCGACGCCCAGCTCGATGAAGGGCACGAGCTTGCCGCGGCGCATGATCTGCCCGGACTCGGGCACGTAGATGCCGGAGATGAGCTTGAGCAGCGTGGACTTGCCCGATCCGTTGCGCCCCACGATTCCGAAGAAGTCGCCGCGGTGCACGTCGAAGGAGATGTCACGCAGAACCTGCTGCTCGCGGTAGCCCTTGATGCCGCGCGTCCAGTTGATGAACGCCTGCTTGAGGCCGCTCGCGCGCTCGGTGGGGAGGCGGAACACCTTCGACACGTGGTTGACGCGCAGCACCACGTCCTCGGGAAGGTCATCGGTGGTGTCGGGGCTTTCGAGCGCCTCCTCGGTGGTCTCATGGCGTTCGCCTGCCGCGGTGATGATGGTTTCTTCGTCGAGCGAGGAAGGAGAGGAGGGCGCGGACGGTGCGGAGGCTGCGGCGTCGCGAGACGATTTTTCAGACGATTTCGAAGTCATTCCCGGCCCCTTACATGATTTCCGCGAACTTGCGGCTGTTGCGGTTGAAGACGTAGATGCCGAGCGCGAGCACGGCGGCCACGAGCAGCAGCGGGATGGCGGCGACCCACGGATCGTGGATGTAGTTCCACGTGGTCGGCGTGGTCTCGGGCGCGATAAGCCAGTAGCGGATGTCCTGGATGGTCTGCGCCACCGGGTTGAGCAGGATGAGTTCGGCGAAGCGCGGCGAGACGTTCACGGCCATCGACAGCGGGTAGATGATAGGCATGGCGTAGAACAGCGCCTGGAGGAAAACTTCCCACAGATGCTGGATGTCGCGGTAGTACACGTTGAAGGTGGCGAGCATCAGGGCCACGCCCACGGTGATGGCGTACAGCTCGAGGATGCCGACCGGCACGAGCGCCACGCGCCATGTGAAATGCACGCCGTTGATGATGCTGAACACGATGACCACGCCGAGGTTGATGGCCAGGGAGATCATGGAGTTCAGCGTGGCGGCGATGACGATGATGTAGTTCGGGAAATGCACCTTGCGCATGAGGTCGCCGCGCGACACGATGGATTGCATTCCCATGTTCGTGGCTTCGGCGAAGAAGTTCCACAGCACGATGCCGAGCAACAGCACCATGGCGAAATGCGGAGTGCCGTCGGTGAACTTCAGGAAGCGCACGAACACGAAGTACATGACGACGAACAGCATGAGCGGTTTGAGCACCGTCCACGCCACGCCGAGCAGCGAGCCCTGGTAGCGCATCTTGAAGTCGGTTTTGACGAGTTCCTTGAGAACGACAAGCGAGTAGTTGCTCTTGCCGGTCTCGACAGGCTTGGCCGGCTTCGGGGCGGCCGCCGCGGCGGATGCCGCGCCGGCGGCGTCACGATTCGGCTCTGTGACACTGTTATTCATGGAATACGAATCCTATCACTGGGACAAGGAACGGGAGGGAAAGATGCACGCCACATACGGCGTGCGGGGTTGCCAAGACGGGCGCCGGTCGGAACCGGCGCCCGAAAGCGAAACTAGCGCTGGCGGAAGGCGCGCAGGCGGTTGAGCATGGCGTGCGCGAGGCGGCGCAGACCGATGTCGACCTTCGCGCGGCCGCGGCCAAGGGGCTGCGAGATGCGCGCGGGGAGCTTGTCGACGCTGTGCTGCCACACCCAGTTCACGCCGCGCGTGGCCACCTCGGCGCCCTCGTACACGTAGCGATGCGCGGGGCTCTGCTTTTGCAGCGTCTTGTACGGCGTGATGCCGCGCAGGTTCGGCGGCAGGGAGCCGACGAAGTTATCGAGCAGCGTGTTGAGCGTGCTGGCCTCGATGCGGGCGTATTCGTCGGTCATGACCCACGCCGGGTAGTAGCCCTGCGACTGCGCCACATAGCCGTTCGCACGCTCGATGGCGTGGGAGATGGTGCCGTCGGGGCCCATCTCGCCTTCGGGCAGGAAGTCCGTGTAGTCGAGGGCGAGGTCGAACAGCGGGCGCAGCGCGTCCACGCGGAACCAGTAGCACGATCCGATGGCGCTCACGGTGTTCGCGAAGCTCGAGATCGGCACGTTGATGTTCATGCGGTGCAGCAGGTTGATGGTGGCGTCGTAGTTCGGGCCCCAGTCCAGCGGCTTGGTGACCGGGAAGTACACGGCGTGGTACGGCGGCGGCGGGCAGACCTGGCCGAGGCGCTCGTTGTCGGAGAACAGCGTGAGCACGTTCTCCGCGTATTCGCGGCTGCCGAGCGTGTTCTCCATGAGCTTCTGGCCGAAGGCGAGCGCCTCCGTGCCCTGGCGGCCGAGCTCGGCCGTGTTCTGCGTGGATTTCTTGTCATGTGCGAAGCCGATCACATCGTATTTGCCCGACAGCACCACGTCGCGCGAGGCCACGAACAGGGCGGAGACATCGCGGCCGCGGTTCTCCACCGGGATGAACGTGACGGGGCGCGTGATGCCGTGCTCCTTGAGCGCCTCGCGGATCTGGTCGACCTTGTCGGGGTTCGTGGTGATGTAGGCGTCGGTTTCCTCGGGGATGTTCGCGAAATAGTGCAGGGTGTCGTCGAGCAGGTCGAGGAAGAAGATGTGGTAGATGAAGGCGCTGCGCACACGATGCGGGGCGGGCTTGCCCTGCTGCGGGCGGCTCGGGTTGAGCGTGTGGCTCGGCAGGATGTACTCGAGGTGCATGATCTGGCGCAGGTCGGAGACGTTGTGCCCGCGCAGGAGGTCCTGCCAGATGAGGTCGGTGTCGTAGTCCGTGTGCTCGAAGACGAAATCGTAGACCTGCTTGACGGTCTGCACGGCGGTGTGCTCGAGGCCCACGATGGGCGGAATGGCGAAGATCTTGCGCTTGATGAACGGGCAGCGCGAGTCACGCACGGTTTCCATCGGCATGTCGAGCAGCGAGTACGGCGTGTAGCCCTCGTACTTGCGCCAGTCCACGTAGGCGTCCCACGTGAAGCCGAGGTCGGCGAAATGCTGGGTGAAGGGGATCTCGTGCTGGCGCGTGTTGAACGCGTAGTCATTCGACGGCTTCATGGACTCCCAGTACTCATGGAAGGCGTCGGAGCTGACGAGGGAGCGGCGGTAGACGTGCCAGTAGGCCTGCAGGTGCAGCGGGAGCACCTCGTCGTTCGTCATGGTGTTGCCGGCGTAGGCCGTCATGCCCCAGAAATCCACCGGGCGGGTGTTCATCTCGTCGAAGACCTCGGAGAACGGGTAGACCGGGCCGTAGCAGGTGTCGTTGCAACAGATGACCTCGTCGAACTGCTCGAGCTGGTCCCAGCCCACCTGGAGCAGCACCTGCTTGTAGGCGGCGGTGTCGAGGCCCTTGTTCTCGCGCTCAATGACATGCGGCGTGAAGCTCTTGAACATGTGGCGCGTGGCGTCGTCGAGGTCACCGTTCGACACGATGACGAGACGGCGCACATGCGGCATCAGCGCCCTGAGGAACACGCTCACGTAGTCGCCGGCGTGGCCGTCCTTGTCGTAGAAGCAGAAAATCGCAAGACGGTTCGTCGTTCCCGGCGTCAGCGTCTTGTCTTCGTTCTGAGCCATGTGTTGATCTACCTCGTATTCTTCTGTGGTCTGTGACGTGTGGTGATGCGCGCGTGGGGGCGCAGGCGGGCTTAGTCGTTCGGCTTGGAGATGACGCGATTGGCGGCCACCTGCTTGAGGTGCTTACCGTAGTTCGACTTGCCGTACGCGTGCGCGGCGGCGACGAGCTGATCGCGGTCGATCCAGCCGTTCTCGAAGGCGATTTCCTCGAGCACGGAAATCGGCAGGCCCTGCGCGCGCTCCACCGTGCGCACGAATTCGCCTGCCTCGTACAGCGAGTCCATCGTGCCCGTATCGAGCCACGCATAGCCGCGGCCGAGCGTCACGACGTTGAGCGACCCATCGGCCAGGTACATCTTGTTGAGGTCGGTGATTTCAAGCTCGCCGCGGGCGGAGGGCTTGACGCGCTTGGCGAAATCGACGACGCGGTTGTCGTAGAAGTACAGGCCGGTGACCGCGTAGTTGGACGCGGGATGCTCCGGCTTCTCCTCGATGGAGACGACCTTCTTGTTCTCGTCGAACTCCACCACGCCGTAGCGCTCGGGATCGTCGACGTAGTAGCCGAAGACGGTGGCGCCGTGCTCGACGTGCGTGGCGCGCGTGAGCAGGTTGCTCAGGCCGTTGCCGTAGAAGATGTTGTCGCCGAGCACGAGGGCACATGAGTCGCCGGCGATGAAGTCCTCGCCGAGCAGGAACGCCTGCGCGAGGCCGTCGGGGCTGGGCTGCACCTTATAGCTCAGGGAGATGCCGTACTGGGAGCCGTCGCCGAGAAGCCGCTCGAAGTTCGGCAGGTCCTTCGGCGTGGAGATGACGAGCACGTCGCGGATGCCGGCCATCATGAGCACGCTCAGCGGATAGTAGATCATCGGCTTGTCGTACACCGGAAGAAGCTGCTTCGACGTCACCGTCGTCAGAGGATAGAGACGGGTGCCGGATCCACCGGCGAGGATGATCCCCTTCATGGTTCCCTTTCGCTTGGACTTCGCTTGGGCATTGCACCGGGGCGCCTTCTTGCGAGGCGCGGGGGCTTGTGCGGGTGCGGTTCGCCGGGGCGGCGAATCGCCAATCTTCAATAATGTTACAGTTACGCCGGGTCCACGCGAAATCCCGCGTCTCTTCATACAAATTCCACGAGCGGGGGCGAGGCGCGGCGGCGGGGCGGGCGGGCGCCCTTCCAAGAACAATGTGATGGCTTTCGGACCGAAATCCACGATTTTTCCCTCAAAATCGTCCAAAAATGTCCGCAAGCCATCACACTGTTGCGGAATGCATACGGAATTCATAACGATGTGATGGCTTGCGGACCGATTCTCACCCGCCCGGCACTCCGCAAACCCAACAGTGCCTCTCACTGGCACTGCGTCAACCAGTAAGAGGCACCGTTGACGATAGGTGGGGCCATGAGCCGTACCATCGTCGCCCCCCCCAAGCCCCCCAAGAACAATGTGATGGCTTTCGGACCAAAATCCACGATTTTGGCCCCGAAATCGTCGAAAAATGTCCGCAGGCCATCACACTGTTCAGGAATTCACAACAATGTGATGGCTTGCGGAATCGTGTCGGAGGGACTCAGGCGTCCGCACCCGCGCCAGCGCCCGCACCGGCAGCGTCCGCGCCAGCAGGCGCACCCGCACCGACACTCACACCACCCGCACCGACACTCACAGCACCCGCACCCGCATGGCGGCCGGGGTCGCGCAGGAACAACGGACGCATCAGGCGCAGAATCGCGCTCAGGAGCTGGTAGACGGCATACGCCACCACGCCGCACACGAAGGTGAGGAGCGCCCACTCGAACCACTTGAGCACGAACGCCTTCGGCGAGGCGGCGAGCAGGTCGATCCAATGCACGCGGCCCCAGATGCTGTAGAAGAACGAGTTGCTGTGAATCAGATACACCATGAACGTGGCGCTCGCCAGGTAGTTGATGACGCGCGAGGTGGGGATGCGCAGGCGGAGGAACAGCTCGAACATGGCGACGCCGAGGATGATGATCCACAGCGAATAATTCGGGTAGATGTCGATCTGATGCTGGAACGGCTGGCCGGTGGGGTTCTGGGTCCAGTCCTTGATATGCGTCTGCGTGGAGTTGTAGCACGAGACGACCACCAGCGCGTTCACCATGATGATGACGGCCCACCACACCCAGGCACGGATGCGGCGGAACGTGTCGAACCTGCGCATGTATCCGCCGATTGCATACAGCAGCACTCCCCCGCCGAAGGTGCGCAGCCCGAACGCAAGCGCCTCGAGAAGCGCGCCGCTCCACTGGAACGAGACCACGCCGAGCAGCGCCAGGAGAAACACCAGGTACTGGCGCTCGGTGAAGCGGTCGAGCATCTCGTTGAGGAAAAGGAATCCGACGAGCACCACGAGGAAGTAATACCCAATGAACCACGCGATGTTGTTGAAGTCGAGCATGGTCACCATCGCCGCGAACGAGCCGCGGCCGTCCGGCGCGCGGAACACGGCGAACGACGCGACCACCAGCACGACGGTGGCGAACAGCAGCTGCAGCAGCAGCTTCGAGGCGCTTTTGCCGATATTGACCTTCCGCCCCTTGCCAACGAGGAAGTATCCAGAGATCAGGATGAACACGGCGTTGCCGACCGGCCCCCAGGTGCTCGCGATGTGGAAGATCAGCAGCCGCTTGTAGAAATGCGGTTCGGTGAATCCACCGACGACGACGCCGATATTCGACTGCGACATCGCCCCGTCCATCATGATGTGGTGGAGCACAATCATGAGCATCGCGACGATGCGCAGCAGCTCCACGTTCGACTGCCGCGGGCGCTTGTGCGCGGTGGTGGGGGCGGTGGAGGTGGCGGGTGGCGCGGGCGCGGCGGAGGTGGCTGACGCGGGCGCGGCGGTCTGCGCGGGCTGCGGCCAGGTCATGTCGGGCGTGCGGTGCTGGGTGGCGTGCTGCGCGCGGGGTTCATACGATTGCGATGCCGCCCGGCGCGGCTGAGGCGTCTGGGCTTGGGTGGTCTGGCGCGCGGCGTCGGCGACGCCGTGCGCCTTGGGTTCCAACGATTCGGATGTCAACGGTCCGTCCTTCTTCTCCGGTGTCCGGATTCGCACGATTGCGCGCGAACACCCCCAAGCTAGCACCCGCCCCACGAACGATCCGCCGGAGCGCACGCCATCGTCCCGGCTCCATCCCGGCTTCGCCCCTCTACTCTGTCCCGGCATCGTCTCGACTCCGTCCTCAGAACACCGGTACGGAATTCATAACAATGTGATGGCTTTCGGACCGAAATCCACGATTTTGACCCCAAAATCGTCGAAAAATGTCCGCAAACCATCACACTGTTACGGAAACGAAAACGATGTGATGGCTTGCGGACCGATTCTCACCCGCCCGGCACTCCGCAAACCCAACAGTGCCTCTCACTGGCACGCCAGTGAGAGGCGAAGCCCACCGTTGGAGACCCAGCCGTTGGAAACAAGCCGATCCTTCCCCAAGAACAATGTGATGGCTTTCGGACCAAAATCCACGATTTTGACCCCAAAATCGTCGAAAAATGTCCGCAAGCCATCACACTGTTACGGAATGCATACCGAATTCATAACAATGTGATGGCTTGCGGACAAGGGGCTTGCGCACCGCGCCGCACCGAAGCGCCGCACCGAAGCGCCGCGCCCGCGCCTTACGCCCACGCGCGGAACGCGCTTACTGGCGGGCGGCGAGCTCGGACTTCACGTAGGCCTTGAGGGATTCCTCCCAGTCGGCGGGCGTGTAGCCGGCGGCCTCGATCTTCGACAGGTCGAGGGCGGAATGAACCGGTCGCGGCGACACCGGGTTCTTCGCGGCCTCGAAGTACTGCTGCGTGGTGACGGGCTTGACCGCGTCGCCGTTGCCGTTCGTGAGGTCAAAGACCTCGGCGGCGATGTCCTTCCACGACTTGACGGCGCCGGACCCCGTGAGGTTGTACGTGCCGTACGGAGCGGAGGAGTCGAGCAGATGGAAGATGGCCTCGGCCATGTCCTTGGTGAAGGTGAGGCGGCCGTACTGGTCGTCCACCACCGTGACCTGGTTCAGCGCCTCGTCCGGGTTCGCCACGCGGTCCGACAGGCCCATCATGGTCTTGACGAAGTTATGCCCGTCGCCGATCACCCAGCTGGAGCGCAGGATGTAGTGCTGCGGCGCCTGGTCCACGGCGATGTCGCCCGCGGCCTTGGTCTGGCCGTACACGCCGAGCGGCGCGAAGTCCTCGTCCTCGCCGTGCTGCTCGCGCGTGCCGTCGAACACGTAATCGGAGCTCACATGCACGAGCGTGATGTGGTGTTCGCGCGCCACCTTGGCCAGCAGCGCCGGGCCCGTGGCGTTCGCCTTCCACGCGGCGGCGCGGCCCTCGGCGGTCTCCGCCTTGTCGACGGCCGTGAACGCGCCGGCGTTGATGATCGTGCCGTACAGGTCCCAGTCGAACTGGTCGTAGGCGGCCGGATCCGAGAAGTCGAAGGTGTCGATGTCGTGGTACTCGAAGTTGTGCAGGTCGTGCGCCTCGGCGTACTCCTTGATGGCGCGGCCGAGCTGGCCGTAGGCACCGGTGACGAGCGTGCGCTTGGGTTCCATCGGCTTGGCGTCGGCGAGGAACGGATGGTGCAGGTCGGCCTCGGAGCGCTCGGTCTGGTCCAGCGGGATGGGCCACTGGATGTTCAGCGTCGGGTCCGCGAGGTTCACGAAGGTGTAGGTCTTCTTCTGCTCGAGGCTCCAATGCGCGTTGACGAGGTAGGTGTAGGCGGTGCCGTCCTCGAGGGTCTGGAAGGAGTTGCCCACGCCGCGCGGCACGAAGATGGCCTTGGACGGGTCGAGCGTGCAGGTGTAGACCTCGCCGAAGGTGTCGCCGGGGCGCAGGTCCACCCAGGCGCCGAACACGGAGCCCGTGGCGATGGAGATGTACTTGTCCCACGGCTCGGCATGGATGCCGCGCGTCACGCCGCGCTTGGTGTTGAAGCTGATGTTGTTCTGCACGGGGCCGAAGTCCGGCAGGCCGAGGGCGGTTTCCTTGGCGCGCTGCCAGTTCTCCTTGAACCAGCCGCGGTTGTCGCCGTGCACCGGCAGGTCAAACACGATGAGACCGGGGATGTTGGTCTTCGTGACCTTGAGTTCCTTTTCGAATTCCATTGCCTTGTCTTTCCTCTGCTTACTTCACGATGGCGCCGCGTTGTTTCACGATTACGCGGCGCTGCGCGACGGTCGCATCGTTGTCACGATGGCGCAACGCCTCCGCGCCACGCGATATCTCCGCGCTGCGCGACGGCTTCACTGGCCCTGGCGCTTGTAGCGTTCCTCGGTCGCGGCCTTGGTCTTCTCCCACCACTGCGGGTTGTTCGTGTACCAGTCGATCGTGGCCTTGAGGCCGGATTCGAAATCGGTATGCGTCGGCTTCCAGCCCAGCTCGGTCTGGAGCTTGGTGGAGTCGATGGCGTAGCGGCGGTCATGGCCCGGGCGGTCCTTGACATGGTCGAAGGCGTCCTCCGGCTGGCCCATGAGGCGCAGGATCATGCGCAGCACGTCGATGTTGTTCTTCTCGCCGTTCGCGCCGATGAGGTAGGTCTCGCCGATGCGACCCTTGGTCAGGATGGTCCACACGGCGGAGGAATGGTCCTCGGTGTGGATCCAGTCGCGCACGTTGAGGCCCGCGCCGTAGAGCTTCGGGCGCACGCCGGTGAGGATATTCGTGATCTGGCGCGGGATGAACTTCTCCACATGCTGGTACGGGCCGTAGTTGTTGGAGCAGTTCGAGATGGTGGTACGCAGGCCGTAGGTGCGGGTCCACGCGCGCACGAGCATGTCGGAGCTCGCCTTGGTGGACGAATACGGGCTGGACGGGTGGTACGGCGTCTCCTCGGTGAACTTGTGCGGGTCGTCGAGCGCCAGGTCGCCGTACACCTCGTCGGTGGAGATGTGGTGATAGCGGATGCCGTACTTGCGCACGGCCTCGAGGAGGCGGAAGGTGCCGACGACGTTCGTGCGCACGAACGGCTCGGGGTCGGCGATGGAGTTGTCGTTATGCGACTCCGCCGCGTAATGCACGATGGCGTCGTGGCCGGGCACGATTTTGTCGAGCAGCTCGGCGTCGCAGATGTTGCCGTGGACGAAGTCCATGCGGTCCTCGGGAATGCCCTTGAGGTTGTCGAGGTTGCCCGCGTAGGTCAGTGCGTCGAGAACCGTCACATGGGTCTCGGGATGGTTGTCTACGACGTAGTGGACGAAATTCGAACCGATGAAGCCGGCGCCGCCGGTCACGATGATGTTCTTCGGAGCAAAGGTTTCTGCCATAGCTGACATCTTAAACCATGCCGCCTATCTCAGGGCGGGACGGCGCGCACGGGACGGCGCGGGCCCGGCGCCATCCCCGGCACCGGGCCCGTCCCATCGTCACCGCATCGCCGCGACTCCGTCACTCCCCGTCGTGCTGACGGTGCGCGAACATATTCTCGTGGATGATGTAATCCCTGCGGTCGCGCCGCGCATGCGAGTCGAGGATGATGCCCGCGATAACGAGCAGGCAGGCGAGAAGGATGAGGATCATCGCCACGAACAGCGTCGGGAAGCGCGGCACAAGGCCGGTTTCCGTATAGGTGGCGAACACGGGCACGAGCATGATGACGCCGATCAGCGCGAGGATGAGGCCCAGCACGTTGAAGAACGGCATGGGCTTGTACTGGCGGATCATCGAGAAGATCGTGCCGAGCACCTTGATGCCGTCGCCCACGGTGTTGAGCTTGGACTCAGAGCCCTCGGGACGGTCGCGGTACTGGATCGGCATCTCGAAGATGCGCACGTCCTTGTCGAGCGCGTAGATCGTCATCTCGGTCTCGATCTCGAATCCGCGCGACAGGCAGGGGTAGGTCTTGGCGAAGGAATACGAGAACGCGCGGTAGCCGGTCATGATGTCATGCACATGGGCGTGGAAGAACCAGTTGATGAACGCGCGCACCATGCGGTTGCCGGTGTTGTGGAAGGGACGCTTGTTCTCCTCGAAATACGTGGAGCTCAGGCGGTCGCCGACCACCATGTCGTAGCCCTCGGCCACCTTGCTCACCATATCGACGGCGGCCTCGGCCGGATAGGTGTCGTCGCCATCCACCATCACGTAGATGTCGGCGTCCACCTGGGTGAACATGGCGCGCACCACATGGCCCTTGCCCTGGCGCGGCTCCTTGATCACGACAGCGCCTTTCTCGCGAGCGATCTGCGCCGTGCGGTCGCTGGAGTTGTTGTCGAACACATACACCGTGGCGTCGGGAAGCACCCGGCGGAAATCGCTCACGACCTTGCCGATCGTGACCTCCTCGTTGTAGCAGGGGATGAGAATCGCCACATCGGGTTTCTTCAGCGCCTGCTCGGTTGTGGATGCCGCCGTAGCCTTGTTGCCCATGTCTTCCTGTCTCTTTCGCTGGTTCCGCGAATCGCGGGGGCCGCGCTCCCGGCCGTGCCCTCCACGATGCCCGCGATCCGGCTCTCGGCAGGAGGTCCTTCCGGCCGGCGCGGCCTCATTGCGCGATGTCGCGACATTCGGCGCGACACAATCGTTATAAATCGTTATCAGTATAGGGGATGGCCGCGCCCGCGCCGGTCACTGCGCAAGCTCCTCGACAGGAACGATCCGGTACAGGTCGAAGGCGCCGTCCTCGGAGATCTTCTTATAGCCCCAGCCGTCCGCGCGGATGCCCGACAGGTCGGAGTCGCTCGTCGCGTAGGTCACGCCGAGGTCATGCAGCTCGGCCGGGGTCATCGTGACGATAAGCAGATCGACGTACGGCAGCTGGAAACGGGTATCGTCCGACACCTCGGCGGCCGTGACGATGTTGACGTACGCGTAGCGGTTGTAGCCGTCCTCGTGCCTGCCCTCCGGGTCGATGCGCTTCCACAGGTTCCAGTGGGGCGTGACCTGCGTGGAGTTCAGAACGTGCAGGCCGTTGGCCGCCAGGAGGTTGGCGAGCATGCTGCTCGTGCTCGAGCGGTCGCCCAGGGCCACGAACAGGCCCGGCTCCTCGGAATCGGCGGCCTGGGACGCGAGAAGCACCTGGTCGTCGTGCAGGGCGGAGGTTCCGCGCTGCACCGGGTTGACGAGCATGCCGGTGACGATCGTCACGAGCGTGACGAAGGCCACGCCGCCCGTGCAGAGGGCATGGCAGACACGATTGCCCCGCCATACGATGCGCTCGCGGCGACGGCTGGACACCATGCGCTCGTGCGCGTCGCGCATGCGGGCCTCGAAATCGGACCATACGGCGCCGCGGTACATGCACAGCATGGCCAGCACGAAGTACTCGACGAAGAGGATGACGGGCACCACATACACCGCGCCGCCCTCGAGGGTCACCGCCTGCTCCGAGGTGAAGCGCTCGGAGAAATGAGCGCCGTACGCGGCGAGCACCGCGGAGACGATGACGGAGGTGGTGGCCGAGGCACCCCATTGGCGCATGGCGATGCCGCGGATGAGGAGAATGACGTTCGCCAGCTCGAAGCCGAGGCAGACGCGCGGCGTCAGGCACTGGCTGAGCATCGTGGCCTTGGCGAGCCCCACCGGCATGCCGACGATCATGTACTCGGCGAACAGGGCGCATTCGAGGATGAGGATGACCATCAGCGGGTCGGTGCGGTGACCGCGGCGGTTGCCGAACATATTGGCGACGGCCACGAGGAAGCCGAGCGGAACGAACGCCGGGATATGCCCCGCCTCCGGAACGCCGACGAAGCGGGCCGTGAGGAACTGCGCGCCCGCCGAGCCGAGAAGGGTTGTCGGGGACACGGCGAATCCGCCGGTTTCCGCCCTCTGGCCCGGATACGAGGTGTTGAGCTCGTCATGGATAGCGGCGGCGGAGCCCTTGATCGTCAGCAGGGTCAGCGCGGCGAAGATCGCGACGGCCAGGACGAGGAACAGCCAGTCCGCCGTGCGCATATGCACGTCGCCCCAGTGGGCGGCGAGCTGCCAGATGATCAGCGCGACGAGAATATAGCCGGCCGGCACCATCCACGCGGGATACAGCGACCACAGGAACATGCCGGCGCATTCGGCGATGAGCAGGGCCCAGCCGAAGCGCGCCCAGGAATTGCGCATGGTCGGCTTGTTCGCGCCCAGGTAGCGGTCGAAGCAGACGATGGAGCCGAAGACGGCGACGAGGATCTCGACGATGTTGTTGACGGCGAACCAGTACTGCACAAGGGTCGAGAAGGCGATGAGCGACGTGCCGAGAACCGCGAGCCCGCGGCGTTCGGTGACCTCGCCGTTCTCCTCCACGCGGCGCGTCAGGAGGCGGAAGAACTCGTAGCCGACGAGGAACAGCACCACCAGGCGCGCGGACCAGTAGAAGCCGAGGCCGTGGTTGGTGCCCATGAGCAGGTAGCCCCAGTGGAAGGGGCGGAAGATCTCGCCCACGCCGAACATCGGGGCGTCCTTGACGATGAACATGTCGGTGGGGTCGGCGCCGCCCAGCAAGTCGTTGGTGGCTCCGTACCCGTTGTACTGCTGCGACGCGGCGAACGCCGTGTTGATGCCGAATTCGTCATTGCGGCTCAGGCGCGGGTAGCCGAGGACGGTCATGTTCAGCATGCTGCCCGACTGCAGGTGCCAGTGCCAGCCGTTCAGCGACGAGCCCGACAGCGACAGCGCCGTGCAGAACGCGACCACGAAGCCGCCGAGGGCCCAGCGCCAGCGGTGGAGCCAGCGGTTCACGCGGCTCCAGCCGAGCGCGAACCACGAGCAGACGAGCAGGGGCAGCGGCGTGAGCACGGCGATGCGGATGGCGACGATGCGGGGCGTGGTGTCGGCATCGAGCGTGACGCCGTCACCGACGCCGTTGGACATCCACCACACATAGCCGTTCGCGAGCGCCACGGCGATGCCGATGGCGACGGCGAGCGCCAGGAGGAAGCGCACGATAAGGCCCGGGCGGCCGGACCACCAGGAGCGCGGATTCCGGCCTTCGTCCCGGCGTTCCTGCCCGCGCGCGTCGGCGCGGGAACCTCCGGTTATGCGAACAGCGGCCTCAGCAGCCATGTTTCCTCCCGTTTCTTGTTTTCCGTCATGTGCGCCCACATGCATGTCCACGATTCCCATCCTCACGATGGTCACCGGTTCCCGTCACTCGCGGCCGGGCACCGAAAATCGTAGACGCGCGCCTCGAATTATGCCGGGGCAATTCTTGCACATAGTGTGCATAAACCTTGTGTGCATAACCCGAGGCATCTGATCCGTCAGTAGGTCAGCGCCCACCAGGCGAGGTTCTCATCTTTCCAGCCGTCGTTCTTGGCAAGGCCCTGGATCTCGCCGCATTGCGTGCTGTAGACATGCGCGGCGGTGAAGGCGTTGGGGTTGTAAGCACGGTAGACCGCCACCGAACCGCCCGAATACCAGGCGAGGCCCTCATCCTGCCAGCCGAGGCCGGTGAGCACGGAGATCTCGTGGGAGTCCATCGAGTAATGATGGTCGCCGGATTCCGGGCTATAGAGGCGGTGCACTTCGGTTCCCTGCATCAGGGACGTCCACGCGGTGCCTTCCGCCGCCCATCCGGCACGGACGAGGGCTTCGCGCTCTGCGACGGACTGGGTGTAGAAATGCTCTCCGCTGTTCGGATTATAGAGACGGTACGTGGCGCTGACCCCTGTGAACGCGCTCATATCGACATTACCGGAGATGCCACCGATCTGCCCTGAGTCCGAGTACTGCCAGCCCTTGTATTCGTAGCCGTTCGTGCTCTTGCCCCAGTCCGTGTACTGCAGCGTGGAGCCGTACTGCGCCATCCACGTGATGAGCCCGTGCAGGTAGGAGTCGTTGAGCACCGTGTTGGCGAAGGACAGATACGTGTACAGCGAGACGTTCGAATACCCCGCGGCGTTCAGGGCCGAGATGAAGTTGCCGACGAAGGTGTCATAGACGGCAGGCGAGGTGGGCTGGGTGTGGCCGGTCCATTTCCATGCCTCGACGTCGTAATAGATCGGGTAGCTCAGGTCGGTGGGCGAAACCCCGAGCTGGGCCAGGCGCGTGGCCAGGCTCTGCCCCTCCTCGGTGGCCATGGTGGGCGTGTCGGCGTAGGAGTACCAGTAGACGCCGAAGGGGATGCCGAGTTTCTTGCACTGCTGGATGTTATAGGCGGCGGTCGAATCCCAGTTATTGACGCCGTAACCGACGCGGATGATCGCGCCTTCGACGCCGGCGGCCTTGACCGCGGACCAGTCGATGGTGCGCTGGTACACCGACACGTCGATGACGCCCTTGGCATTGGCGACGGCCACGGAACCATTGGCGTTGAATATCGCCGGCTGGTTGCCGGAGGTGCCCCAATAGGCCCCGTAGGCATTATTGCTCAGCGCCGTGTTCTGCGCGGTGGCGGCGCCGGTCGCCGTATCGACGGCCGCCGCGGCGGTGACGGTGCCGTCGGCGTCCACGATGCTGTCCGCAGAGACGGCGCTATCCGCCGTGCCGGCCCCGTTCGCAACGCCGGCCGCGGAATCGTCGGCGATTTCCTCGCGCGCATCGCCCACGCTGATGGCCGCGTAATGCACGCCGCCCGTGAGGGCCATCGGATCGGGCGGGGTGTCTTCGGTTCCCACGATGGCGGGATCCGTCACCTCATCGCCCGTCGCGACATCCAGCACCTCGCCGTCCGTCGTCACCGCGTAGGACGTGGAGACCAGCGTGGCGGAGTCGGGAACGCCGTCGGCGATGGATTCGGGAAGCTCCTGGCCGCCCGTGGCACCAGCATCGACGTCGGAGGCGTTCGCCCCGGAGGCGGCGAGATACCCGGCGTTTTCAGCGGCCGCAAGATCGCTCGCCACGATATTCCCGGTGGTCCCGGCAGCCCCGGAGCCTGCGCCGACCCGCGGCGGCACCGCAATCGTCAGGGCCAGGGCCGCGATGCTGACGCCCGCGATGGCGCCCAGCACAAGATGGCTGGACAGAAGACGGCGGAAAGAACGATGGCCTCCCGCATATCCCTCATGCGATGCATATCCCTTATGCGATGCCTCGAAACCGGCATCGCATTCATGATTGTGCGTCATATCACCTCATATTCCTTCGACGGACCACGCCGCCCGACCGTGACGCGGAACCAGGCAATCCGCGCCGCCATAGCACCTCCAGCTTAGGGAACGCCGGAACCCAGCGTCGCCCTGCGGCCTCCCCCGTCCCCGAATCCGCACAACTCCTCCATATTCACGCACAGGTTCACGCACAAGCGGCGGAATCGTCATCGTATGCCTACGCCATCGCATGCCTTCGGTTTCGGGCGCGAATGCTACAGTGCTATCGAAACCAACAGAAGCACCGCGCACCGCGGCCGGTGGAGAGCAAACCGGACGACCCGCCAGCACGGGGTGTGCGAAGGGCGGTGTGCGAAGGAGAAAACCGCATGAGCGAGAACCTCACAGTGCTTGTCCCGATCCATGACCCGAAGGTCTCCGCCGACATCGGCGGGCGGCCGCTGCGCCCCATCGTCTCGGGAGCCGCGTCGGCCGGCGACATCCCGGTCTATACCGAGCCGCCGCTGCGCGATGACGAGGGCGACTCCATTTCGGAGCGCTACGCCACCTACGGAGACCTGACCGCGCGCTACTGGGCATGGAAGAACCCCGAGGCCTACGGATCGCCCGAATTCGTGGGCTTCGTGCCCACGGGCCTGACCTTCGCCAAAAGCGAGGGGAACGGCGCCGCCGCGAGCGCCTCCCACCTACGCCAGATCCTGCAGCGCGTGCCGGTGATCGCCGGTACGATGTCGGCCACGCCCGAAAGCCGCAATGTGCATGACACGTACTCGTACCGCAACGGGCGCAACGAGCTCGACCTCGACGTGTGCCTCGACATCATCAAGGTGGACTACCCCGAGATGTTCAAGGCGGCCGACGCGTATATGGCCGGCAACGCCATGTTCGCCGACGGCGCGTTCATCATGCGCCGCGACATCTTCGACCAGTACTGCTCGTACCTGTTCGACGTGCTGGCCAAGCACAACCGCCTGGTCGACACAAGCCACTACGTCACCGAGCAGATGGCGGTGCCGCGCTTCCTCGAGGACTACCTGACGGGCATGTTCTTCAAATACCTGCAGTACAAGTCGAAGGAGAACAAGGGGAACGCGGCAGGCGCGGGAAGCACGGACGGAGACCTCATCGAGCTGCTCCCGCTCACGCACGCCTCGCGCGGCCTCGACACGCTTAAGGCGCGCGTCGTGCGCAAATACCGCGCCCGGGAGGCGGCGCGCCACCCCGAGCTGCAGCCGCACGACTTCGAATACATCGGCCTCGACCACATGGCCGCCAACAAGCGCAACAGCTACGCCGTCATCACGCGGTTCAGCGACGCCGAGCACCACCTGCCCGACGACGTCGCCTTCCACGCGACGGCCGTCAATGAGGCCGACCGGCAGCCCACGCCGGTGCGCATCGTCAGCACGTCCGCCGGCCCCGTGCTCGTCACGCCGCTGACGCCGTTTGCGAAAACCGTCACCGTCGACGCGCTGCACGGCGGCGCCACGATTGCCTCGGCGCATTTCGTGCTCACGCCCGACAGCGTGGCCGAGCAGTCGCGCCAGCATCTCGAGGCGAACGATTCCATCGCGCAGGGCATCATCCACTGCGACGACGGCTTCACCGCCGGCGACATCCGCGTGCATCTCGAATCCGTGGTGGAGGACAAGCCGAACGCCACCGACATCGTGACCGGCCATGTGTCGATCCCGCTTGTGGACGGGCACGGCGCCCACGACCATCTCGAGGTGGTGGCGCTCGACGGCGAGGGCAACCGCTTCGACTTCGGCCCCGACGGCAACGCCACGCTGCGCGACTGGGTGTGTATGGGCGACCGCGTGGCCGAGTCTCCCGTGGCGGCGGGGTTGAAGATCCGCACGGTCACGTTCTCCGTGCGCGTCGCGCCCGGATCCGCGGCCATCATCTGGGCACATTTCCCGGAGCAGCCGGCCAACGACGGTTTCGAGGCGTTCGACGAGGAAACGCTCGGGAAAATCGTGAAGGCCTGGAACAAGCGCACGCAGCCCGCCTACACCGATGACGACTACGACACCTGGTTCCGCCTCGTGCACAAGGTGCGCGACACCGAGCTCGTCTACCAGCGTCAGGCGCATTTCGCCACCGAGCCGACGTTCTCCGTCATCGTGCCCGTGTACCGCACGCCGATCGAGTATTTCCGCGCCATGGTGGACTCCGTCATGGCGCAATCGTATGCCAAGTGGGAGCTCCTTCTCGTCGACGCCTCCCCCGACGACGAGCGCCTCGAGAAGGTCATCGTCGAATACTGCGGGCGCGACGAGCGCATCAAACGCGTGCCGATCGAGAAGAACGAGGGCATCACGCTGAACACGAACGCGGGCATCCGCGCGGCGTCCGGCGACTTCCTGTGCTTCCTCGACCACGATGACTTCATCGAGCCCGACACGCTGTACCGCTACGCGCGGGCCGTGAACGAGCATCCCGACACCGACCTCATCTACTGCGACGAAGACAAGTACGTGTGCGACGGCGAGTTCGCCGACAAGCCGGGGTTCCGCGAACCGTCGTTCAAAACCGGGTGGAACCCCGATTCGCTGCTCGCGCAGAACTATCTGTGCCATTTCATGGCCGTGCGCGCCTCCGTGCTCGCCACGCTCGAGCTGCCGGGCCGCGAGTTCGACGGCTCGCAGGACTGGAACATGGCGTGGCGCATCGGCGAGAAGGCGCGCCATGTGCACCACGAGCCGCATGTGCTGTACCACTGGCGCTCGCATCTGAACTCCACCGCGTCCAACCGCAACCAGAAGAACTACGCGCTCGAGGCCGGGCGCCTGGCCATCAAGGGCCATCTGGAGCGCGCGGGCGTGAAGGGCGAGCCGGTGGTGTCGCGCCGCGCGGGCGAGGGGTATTTCCACATCAAGTACGACCTGGGAGACAGGCCGCTGGTGTCGATCATCATCCCGAACAAGGACGCCGTGACGGTGCTCCACCGCTGCATCACGACGCTGCTGCGCGTGTCGTCGTACCAGAACTACGAAATCGTGATCGTGGAGAACAACTCCACCGAGAAGGAGACCTTCGAGTACTACGAGTGGGTGCAGAAGCTCGACCCGCGCATCCGCGTGGCGCGCGCCACCGACGTGCACGGGTTCAACTTCTCGAAGATCGTGAACTTCGGCGTGGCCTACGCGCGCGGCGACTACCTGCTGCTGCTCAACAACGACACGCAGCCCATCACGCGCGACTGGATCGAGGAGATGCTCGGCCCGTGCATGCAGCGCCCCGACGTGGGCGTTGTGGGCGCGCGCCTGCTGTATCCGGACGAGACCATCCAGCATGTGGGCGTGACCTTCGGCATCGACGGGCCGATGCATGTGTTCCAGCACATGCCGCGCACGTACAACGGCAATCTGCAAAGCGCCGTGCTCGACCGCGACATGGCCGCCGTGACCGGCGCGTGCCTGATGACGCGACGCGATGTGTTCGAGGCCGTCGGCGGGTTCGACGAGCAGCTGCCCGACAATTACAACGACGTGGACTTCTGCCTCAAGGTCGGCAAACGCGGGCAGTACGTGCTGTTCAACCCGGAGGCGGCGCTGTACCACTACGAGTCGGTGTCGCGCGGCGTGACGACCAGCGGCGAGAAGGAGCTGCGGTTCCGCGCGGATCGCGGCCTGTTCATGCAACGATGGCCGGAGACGTTCATGCAGTCCAAGGCGCCGTGGGGCAACCCCAACTTCGCCTTCACACACGGCATGTACGAGGTCATCGACTACGAGCAGCCCCACCCCGACATGTGGTGATTGGGCGCGAGATTCGGGCCCGAATCTCCAACAGTGTGATGGGTTTCGGACCAAAATCGGGCTCCCGAGCCCCAGAATCGTCGAAAGATGTCCGCAAGCCATCACACTGTTACGGAATGCATACGGAATTCATAACAATGTGATGGCTTGCGGACCGATTCTCGCCCGCCCGGTACCCCCGCGAACCCAACAGTGCCTCTCACTGGCACGCCAGCGACCAGTAAGAGGCACCGTTGACGCCAGGCGGGACCGAGGGCTGAACCATCGTCGCTCCCCAAAAACAATGTGATGGGTTTCGGACACAAAACACGATTTTCCCGCCGAAAATCGTCGAAAAATGTCCGCAAGCCATCACATTGTTGCGGAAGCGAGAACAATGTGATGGGTTACGGACATCTTGTGGGTCTCCTCTCCCTCGCACCGCCTCTTTCCTTCCCCTCTCCACACCCCGCTCTCTCCCCACACGACACGCCGCGGAACGCAGGCGAATTGCATTTTTCCCGTAGACGCGGTATTTTGGTCAAGTTGCCCGCGGGAACATGTGCTGGAGCGAGTTCACGTAACAAATCCAGCAGCGGTTTCGCAGCATGTCGCCACGCAGCAACGGAGGATTCGCCTAGTGGTCTATGGCGCACGCTTGGAAAGCGTGTTGGGTGCAAGCCCTCACGAGTTCGAATCTCGTATCCTCCGCGCATAGCCGGAAATCCTTGCACACCTTGGGTTTCCGGCTTTTCCATTTTCTGCGCGGTCCGGACGCTCGGAAAGGCGCCGCCCCGCCGCGCTTCGGATTCCCCTACGCAGAGACGGGATTGAATTGATATGTCGAAAACCGCGCATACCTCGCAGCCCCCACGGAGCAATACGCCGGCGCTCGGGCGGCAGCACCGGCGCACGGCCGTGCTGTGGCTGGTGGCGCTGCTGGTGATCGCGGGGCTCGAAGTCGGCGTGTTCAACCTAGGGCATTGGCGCACCACGCATGTGCCCGCGGTGACGGTGGGCTCCCCGGTGTTCGGCGGAGGCATTACGATTCCGTCGCCGGGTGATGCAGACGATGCCGCCGATGATGGCGCCGCAGACACCGCCGCAGATGCCGCCTCCACCACCTTCACCATCACCGACCCGGACACCGCCACGATCGACATCCCCGTGCGCGACGCGGCGACCGGCGGCGCGGCCGAAATCGCCAGCATCCGCCTCTCCCCCGCCGCCTCCATTCCCGTGAGCCGGGCCGCCTCCCACGCGAACGACACTGCATCGTGGACCTCGGCCACGGCATCGTTCTACACGGCCGACACCGACACCGCCCTCGACAGCGAGGCCCAGGCCGACGCCGAGGAAGAGGCCGACGCCACCCGCAACACCGACGACCTGACATGGCGCAGTCTGGGCGACGGCGTCTGGTCCGACCCCGACAACACGCTCACCTACACGAGCATCCCCGAGACGCAGTACACGCTCGCCGGGCAGAAAAGCGACGAGAACCGCTACAGCACGTGGCTGCGCATCAGCTTCGAAAACGAATACGCCGGCTCCACGGTCTCGCTGGCCAGCTACGAGGTGAACCCCACCATCCCGTTCTCCATCAGCTTCGTCCGCATCGCCGTCATGCTCGTCATCGCCGCGTTCGTCATCTGCTTCCGCCCCGGCTCGGTGCTGTGGCGCCGCCGGCTCGACATCACCACGCGCGGCCACAAGGTGGCCACGGGCGCGGCCATCGCCGTCACGGCCGTCGTCATGCTGCTCGTCACGCAGGCCACGGGCGGCATGTTCAAGGCGCAGGGCATCTCCTACGGATGGGGTTTCAACCACTGGTTCGACCCGCTGCAGTACCAGCGTCTGGGCGAGGCACTGCTCAACGGCCACCTGTGGCTCGACCTGCCGGTCGACAACACGCTGCAGTCGATGTCGAACCCGTACAACTACGCGGCGCGCCAGAGCCTCAACGAGGCCACCGGCGCCGTGTACTTCTGGGACCACGCATACTTCCAGGGCCACTATTACAGCTACTTCGGCGTGGTGCCGGCCGTTCTGCTCTTCGCGCCCTTCGAAGCGCTGACGGGACGCTGGCTGCCGAACTGGGCGGCGTCGTGGGTGCTTGGCGTGGCGTTTGCGGCCTTCGCCATCCCGATGACGATGCGCTTCATCCAGCGCTTCTTCCCCCGCGTCTCGCAGGCGCTGGCGTGGCTGTGCGCCCTCACGATGCTGGTGGCGAACAGCGCGTGGTATTACCTGTTCACGCCGTCGTTCTACGGCATCCCCGTGCTCGCCTCGATGGCGGCGACCGCCGCGGGCCTGTATTTCTGGATCGGCGCGCGCCGCGACGCCACGACGGGCGCATGGGCTGGCTGCACCCCCGGCGCCACGCGCGTGTCGGCATGGCGCGTAGTGCTCGGCTGTGTGCTTATGGCGCTGAACTTCGGCTGCCGCCCGCAGTTCCTCGTCTTCGTGCTGTTCGCGTTCCCGATCTTCTGGGACGAGATCCGCCACTCGCGCCAGATCTTCTCCCGCGCGAGCTGGCGCCTGAGCTGCGCCATCGTGCTGGCCTTCCTCGCCGTCATCGTGCCGCTGCTCGCCTACAACGCCGCGCGCTTCGGCTCGCCGCTCGACGTGGGCTCGAACTACAACCTGACCGCCTTCGACATGACCTCGCAGCGCCCGTCGCGTGCGCTGATGCCCATCGCGTTGCTCATGCAGCTGCTGCAGCCGGCCGCATTCGGCGGTTCCTTCCCCTTCATCGAGACGGTGAACAACGCGCTGCCCATGCCGTGCGAGCCGTCGCTCGGCGGCTTCCTGGCGCTGGTGCCGTTCACGCTCACCGCGCTGTTCTTCTGGATGGAGCGGCGCCGCCTCAAGGAGCGCCGCGTGTGGGCGCTGACGGCGATCTGCGTGGCCGGCGCCGCGGCGGTGCTGCTGCTGGACACAATGACGGCCGGCGTAAACAACCGCTACTACGGCGACTTCGGCATGCTGCTGGCGTTCGCCGCCATCGCGGTGGCGTGCTGCCTCGAGGAGTCCCTGCGGCTTCCTGCGGCGCAGGAGAGTATCCACGATGCCTCCGCTGCCGAGGGCGCGGAAAGTGCGGAAGACGCAGAGGCTTCGGCAGACGATGCCACCGCAACCGAAACCGCCGCCGACCCGCGTCTGCTGCCGGCGTTCCGCACCGGATATGCGCCGGCTCGCCTGGCGGCGTTCGCCGCAGCCGCGGCGGTGCTGTTCTCGCTGATCATGGTGTTCGGCGGCATGTTCGCCACCGGCCGCTACGACGCGCTGCCTTCCACCAACCCGTTCCTGTTCTCCTACGTCAAGAGCTGGTTCCTCGGGCTTACGATGTAGAGCCCACGATGTAAAGCCCACGGATGCAGCGGCAGCGTCCGCGCATCGCCAGCATCCCTTCCACAGCGCCGGTAGCCCGCCAGGGCACGGCGGAGGAGCATCATGTCAGACCATCCGAAAGCCACCGTCTCTGGAAACACCGCGACCCCGACACGCCGCACGCACCGGCCCGACCTGTGGGCCGGCATCTCGGCGGCCGTAATCAGTGCGCTCGCCGTGTGGGGCGACTACGTGCGGCGCGCCGTTTCGGGCACCGACACCTGGCATAACTCCCCGTCCTACGCCGTGGCGGCCGTCGCGCTCGTCCTCGCGCTCACGGCGGCGCTGACCTGCGCCCTGACCTGGGTGTTCCGCCGCGCCGATGCCGCGCTGGAAAGAAACACGATGGCCCCATCGTCGGATCCATCGTCGGAACTCCCCGACGCCGCGACCCCCGCCACGACCCCCACCTCAACCGCCCCCACCCTCACCACCGACGCGTGGTTCGCCTCGATGCGCGGCCACCGCCTGCGCCCCACCCTGCTGTTCCTCGCGTGCTGGGCGCCGTACCTCGTCATCCGCTTCCCCGGCAACCTCGACCCCGACACGCAATGGCAGCTGCTCGAGGCCTACGGCATGGCGCCGCGCTCCGACCACCACCCGTGGTTCGACACGCTTGTTTTCGGCGCCTTCTGGCGTCTGGGAAGCCTCGGCGGGCTCATCCCCTCGCATCTGCCGTCGCTGCTGCTGTACGCGCTGGCGCAGATGGCCGCCACGGCCGCCGTCTTCGCGCTCGTCATCGGATGGATGCGCTTCCTCGGGCTTCCGCGCGGGCTGGCGCGTGCGAGCATCGTGTTTCTGGCGGCGTACCCCGTGGTGCCGCTGTTCGCGCAGACCATGGCGAAAGACATGCTCTACGGCTGGGCCTATGTGCTGTTCGTACTGCTCATGGCCGAGGCCGCGCGCACGCGGGGCGGCGCCTTCGCAAGCCGCCGCTTCGTGGTGTGGCTGACAGTGGCCGCCATGCTGCTGATGCTGACGAAGAAAACCGGGGCGATCACCGTGCTGCTGTGCGGCATCGTGCTGGTATGCGCCATCCGGCGCCTGCGCGTGCGGGCCGCGGTATGCCTGGGGCTGGCGCTTGTGCTCGTGGCCGGCGTGTGGCAGCATGCGGCGCTGCCGGCGATGGGCGTGGCTCCCGGCGAGAGCAAGGAGACGATGACCATGACGTCGCAGCAGACGGCGCTGTACATCCGCTGGTACGGCGACGAGCTGACGGACGATGACTGGCGCGTGCTCGAAGGCGTGTACACCGAGGCGCACGAGCTGGGCGACGTGTACGTGCCCTCGCGCGCCGACGCGACGAAGGACCGCTGGCGTTCCGACGCGCCGTCCGAGGCCGTGCATGCGTTCTTCCGGTGGTATGCGGGCGCCATGGCGCGCCATCCGGAGGTTTTCGCCATCGCGCTGTCGGCCACGGCGCTGCCCGTTATCTACCCGGATACCACGTCGTTGGGCGACGAATCGTATGTCTCCTACCGCGACAACCTCGACGAGGCGCCCGACACCGCGGATGCCGCGCAGATGGAGCCGTTCCTGCTGGGCATGACGCAGGGGCAGGCCACGCTCGACGAGGTGCAGCGCACGATTACTCGCACCGCGCAGCGGCCGCATTGGGCGCATGTGGTGTCGCAGGGCTTCGACCGCGTGTATGCGTGGGTGGAGCACTGGCTGCCGGTTCTGGTGCTCAAGGCCGTGTTCACCACATGGGTTCCGATTGTCTGTCTCGCCTACTGCATCCGCAGGCGGCACGGCATGGGCGTGGTGATGCTGGTGCCGGCCGTCGTGACGCTGGCGACGCTGGTGGCCGGCCCCGTGGTGCTGCCGCGGTACATCGTGCCGTGCGTGTACGCGCTGCCGCTGACGATCGCGGCATGCGCGACGGCCGCTAATCCGCGATATGCAGGCCGTGCGGGCGCGCCGACGAGCGGCGCATCTTCCAGATAACGACCATCGTGGAGACCGCGGCCACGCCGATAACGGCGAAGGTGTAGTCGGCCGGGTATACGCCGAGCTCCGGCTTCTGCGCGGGCGGCACGTCGGCGAGGCGCTCGCCGCGCACCACGAGGCGCTGCGAATTGATACCGTAGGGCGTGCACGTCAGCAGGCTCACGTAGTCCTTGCCCGGGTCGATGGTGAACAGGCTCGTGTCATCCGGTTCGATGACGCTCACGAGATCCACCTGGTATGCATGCGTTTCGCCCAGCACCGTGATGGTGAACACGTCGCCCACCTCGAGCTCGTCAAGGCGCGTGAACATCAGCGCCGTGGGCATGCCGCGGTGCGCGGCGATCACCGAGTGCGTGTTCGGCCCGCCGACCGGCAGCGACGAGCCGTACAGATGCCCCGCGCCGGCCGACAGCACGGATTCCGTGGTGCCGTGGAAAATGGGAAGGTCCACACCGATTTTGGGAATCGACACCGTGGCCATGGCGCCGCCCGTGTTGAGCAGCGACTGGTATTCGGCATCGGAATCCGATTCGGAGCTGCCGATGGGCAGAATGCCGCCCTGGCGGTGGAAGATCTCATCGTTGTACGCCTGCGCAGCCGCAAGCATCGAGGCCTTGCTGTCGGCGGAAAGGGTGCTCGCGTTCTGCACGTAGCTCGTGACGACGTTATTGGCGCGGCGTTCGTTCATGAACGATGTTGCGATCGGGTAGAACAGCAGGGCGATGCCGAGTACCATCGACACGATTCCCACAGCCGTGCGACGCGCCTCCGAGCGACTTTTGCGCGCCCCGTGCCGCGCCGCGGCGACGGACGCATCGTCGGAATGCATGGCGGGCGCCATCGTCGTATCGTCGTCGGACATACCGTTCCTTCCTCCGGCGCCGCGCGGCAACCGGACTCACAGCACAACCATCGTACCCGGCAACCGTGTGAGGAAAAGAAAAACCGCCGGACCGGCCACGAAGAGAGAAACATGGCCGAACCGACGGTGGGGTGAGGACGCCCGCGGGGTTGTGAGTGGGAGACGCCCGCGGAATCGCCCTCCAGCGTAGAGAAGTGACCGCGCCGCCCCGCCGGGCCGCTGGAAAAAAGAGGAAAACAGCAGCTCGACGGTGATGGTGATAGGGATTATGCGGCGGCGGTGTTCCTACGGTTGCGGGAAACGATGATGAAGAGGCCACCGCCCACGAGGGCGATGCCGAGGACCACCAGGATCGCGATGCCGGCGGCACCGGTCACGGGCAGCGGGGTCTTCTTGGAGTTGTAGATGACCTGCGCGTCGCTGATCGGACCGGAGTAGGCGACATTGGCGACCACGTTCTGCGTGGCGTCGCCGGCCGGGTAGTACAGCTTGGAGCCCGTGCTCAGAGCGGCGAAGGCGTTGGCATCCTTGGCGGCCGAGATCGAGATGACCACCGGGTCGGACAGCAGCGTGTAGGAGCTGTTCGGTTGGACGGCGGTTTCGTAAAGGTAGTACGTGGTGGCGTCGTCGAGGCCGCGGATGTCGAGCTTGCCATCGGCCAGGGTGACGAGGTCCACGCTGCCCGTGTTGCTCGGGAAGGACTTGGCCGTGCCGGCGTTCGCCGAGCCGGAGACCGCGTAGTACTCGGTGGTGGCGCCGGAGGCGTCGGTGGCCTCGTGCTTCGTGAAAAGCACGCCGTCGCTCTGGCAGGACTTGTCGCCCTCGCGCGTGGTCAGGCAGAAGGTCACGCCCTGCAGCGGGTCGCCGGTGTCGATGTCCTCCTTGAACACATACGCGGAGTACGTGTAGACGCGCGGCGTCTGCTGCGGAGTGTAGCCGTAGTCGGAGGAGTTGAGCGGGTTGCGCGTGTAGCTCACGTTGTAGCTGTTCGGGTTGCCCGTGGAGGCGATGACGGCGTTCTCGTTCATGTGGCAGGTGTACGTGACGGTGACGACCGCGTCCTGGACGGACGTGCCGCCCACGCCGTAGGCCGCGTAGCCGTTGATGCCGGTGCCGTTCTTGGCGACGGCCACCGTCCACTTGAGGTAGGCGCCGCCCTGGTCGGTCAGACCCAGGTTGGCGGCCTCGGAGGCCTTGGCCGTGGTGTCGAGGAGCTTGGAGCCCTGCTCCGTGAAGTCGGTGCCGTTGACGGTGACGGACTTGACGGAGTCGAAGGTGATGCCGGCGCTCAGGCTGTCCTGCAGCGTGTAGGTGAAGGTGGCATCATGGTCGGAGAAGTCCTTGAGGGTGGAGTACGGAATCGTGTACTTCAGCGTGTAGTAGATCTCCTCGCCCTCGGCGAAGTCCGGGTTGCTCGTGGAGTTCTCGGTGCCGTCGGTCACGGCCTCGCCGCTGCCGTCGTTCTTGGAGATGTACTTCTCGGAGGTCGGCTGCTGCGACTTGGCGGTGAGGACGAGGTTCTGGGTGTAGAGGCTGCCGAGGAGAACATACGATGCCGCGTATGCGTTCTCGGTGGCGGAGGCGGCGGTGCCGCCGGTTTCGACGATGAGATAGTAGCCGTACTGGGCCGCCGTGTTCGCCGTGCAGGACTGCTCGGCGCAGGTGAAGGTGACGTCGGGCGCGAGGCCGGCCTTGGCGTAGTCCGCGTACACGGCGTTGCCGAAGGTGTAGGCGGTGCCGGCGTCGGCGGTGAGGTACGACGTGGTGGTGCCGGTCAGGTCGCTGCGCACGGCGTCGAGAGCCTCGCCGTCGGTGCTGGCGGTGATGCCGGCGGCCTTGAGGCCGGCGAACACCGCGTCATGCTTGGTGGTGTTGACGGCGCCGTTGTCGGTGACGAAGGCGATGGAGACGTCGCTGCTCGTGGTCGGGTCGGCGGGAACGCTCATGTAGTCGAGCACGCGGTAGCCGACGAAGGTGCGGCCGGCGAGCGAATCGTTGCTATCGGCACGATTGATGGTGATGTTTCCCTTGTCCGTGATAGGTGCCACGGCTGCCTGCGCGGCGGTGACGCCGGCGGCGCACGCACCGAGCGCCACGACGGCCGAAGCCGCGGCGGCGAGGGCCTTCCTGACGATGGTCCTGGTCATTCGATTCTCCTTACTTCCCCGATATGTTTTCACGATATCAGATGGGTGTTCCAAAGTATTCCTCATTTCGGCTCGTTCGCCGGAATATTCACCGATTTTTCATCGGCCTGCGTCCGCCGTATGCGGCGGACAGGCAGCCGGGCGCGGGCTGGCCCGCGCCCGGCTGCGGATGCGCGGATGCGTGCATCGTCACTCGTTCTCGCCGCGCCTCCTGAAGACGGCCACGCCGCCCAGCAGAAGCAGCAGGCCCACGCCCGCGAAGGCCCACACGCCGCCGAGGCGACCGGTCTGCGGCATCGAGTCCTTGCGCACGTTCACCGCGACGCCGAAGGCCGGGGCCGGGTCTGCGGAGAACGCGTACAGGCGCACGATCGACCCGGAGAGGTTGCTCGCCGCATTCGTGGCGGTGTCGGTGACGCACGATCCCGTGCCCGATTCCCCGCCGCACTGGAACTCCATGAAGGTGAAGTCCGCGTTATCGGGAATCGACTCGCGCACCGTGAGGCTGGCGTTGTCGGGAAGACCACTGATGGTGTAGGCGTAGCCCGCGGCCACCTGCATCGTGATGGGCTTGTCGAAGAACGACTCGTTCACCGCATCGTACAGGAGGTTCACGGTCTGCTTGCCCGAGGCGTCGGTCGCAATCGCGCACGCCGTGTCGGGGCAGGTGTAGATCGTCTTGCCGTCGACCGACACCGTGATCAAGCCGTTCGCCTGCGCCACCGTGTAGTCGGTGATGGCGGCGGAGGACTTCTTCGCGTCCGAGCCGTCCGCCCCGGCGGTGACCGTGGCGAAGGTGACCGGGTAGGTGGCCGGACGGTACTGCTCGGTGCCGCCGAAGGTCACCGTGTTCTGGAAGCTGTACAGTTCGTCGCTCCTGCCGCCGACCAGCACCTTGCCGAAGCTCACGGCGCCGGTCTTGAGCACGTTCACGATGACGTTGCCGTTCGTGCCGGTCACGGTGCCCGTGGCCAGGTCGATCGTGTACGTCGTGGGGTCGAGCGTGTAGCCCTGCGGCGCATTGGCCTCGGTCAGCGTGTACGTGTACGTCGTGCCGGCGTCCACGTTGTCGAGCAGGAAGCCCGCGTTCGCGTCGGAGGCGGCGCCGCTGATGTCGAAGACGCCCGCCGTGGCGGAGCCGTTCGTCAGCGTCGTGCCTTCGCAGTTCGCGATAGGCGTGTTCTTGTCGGCCACGCAGGCCGTCACCGTCGAACCGTCGGTGCCGGTGCGCTGGAGCTTCCATGTGGAGCCGGACAGCGTATGCGTGTCGCTGATGTTATCGGCCTTCGTCCATGTCAGCTCGATCGGCGTATCGGTCACCGCCGCGTCGGCCACGTCCGTGGTGCCGTCGGCGGCCTTGAACGCGAAGGACTTCGTGGCAGCGTCATAGGCCATGATGTACGAAGCGGTGCCGGTTGTGGCGCTGCGGAAGTAGCCGTTCGGCGCCTTGATCTCGACAAGCTTGTACGAATGGCCTTCCACGAGGAAGTCCGCGTTCGCGACCTGCGAGCCGTCCACCGTGAAGGCGCCGGTACCGGTGCCCGTGTTGGTGAGCAGCGCATTCGTGCCGCATTCGGGGATGGAGGTCACGCCCGCGTCGCCGATGCAGCGCGTCTGCGACGTGGTGGTGTCGGTGACGGTCCACACGGAGCCGGCGAGCGCGGTGCCCGCGGCGCTGCGCTTCGTCCAGGAGAACGCGATAGGCGTGTTCGTCAGGGCGGGCAGGCCGTCGGAGGCGGTGCCTGCGCCGTCGATCGACAGCGCGCCCGTGGTCTTGTCAAGCGTCATCGTGCGCGTGGTGGCGTCGAGGTAGTAGCCGGCGGGGGCCTTGACCTCGGTCAGCGTGTACGTGTAGGTGGCGTCGGCGTCATCGCTCAGGAAGAACGATGTGGACGATGCCTCGCCGCCGGACAGCTGGATGATGCCGTCGGCCGTATTGATATCGTTCAGCGTCTCGGTGCCGTCGCAGGCGGTGACGCCCGTCAGCGCCGCGTTATTGTCGGACACGCAGGCGATTGTCTGGGTCTGCGACTGGTCGGTGGTGCTGGTGGCCGTGCGCACGAGCCTCCACGCCGAGCCGGCGATGGCGGCGCCCGTCACGGAATCCGTCTTCTCCCACTGCGCCGCGAGCGGCGTGTTGGGAATCGTGGCGATGCCGTCGGAGCCGGCGGTCGCGTTGGCGATCGACAGCGTGCCGGTGGCCGGGTCCAGCGTCATCGCACGCTCGGTGGTGTCGAGGTAGTGACCGGTCGGGGCCTTGACCTCGGTGAGCGTGTATGTGCGCGTGGTGCCATTGGCGTCGCCCAGCAAGAAGGCCGCGGACGATGCGTCGGCCGCACCGGAGACGGAGATCGTTCCGGCCGTCGTGGCCTGGGTATCGGTCAGCACAGTGGCGCCGGAGCAGGCCGTGAGGTCGGAGATATCGGCGTTGTCATCGGAAACGCAGGCCGTCGCCGTGGTCGAGATGGACGTGGCGGTGTCCGTGTCGGTGCGCGTGATCTTCCACACGGAGCCCGACAGGGCGTTGCCGCCCACCGAATCCGTCTTCTTCCATGTGGCCGTCACCGGGCTGTTCGTCACCGCGGCCCTTGTCAGGGTGCCGGTGGAATCCGCAGCCAGAGGCAGATACGTGCCGGAGATGCTGGCGCTGGAGTAGCCGTCGGGGGCCACGAGCTCGGCGATCTTGTAGCTGTATGTGGTGTTCGAGGTGTTGCCCAGGAGGAAGGCCTGGTCGTCTGTGTTATCGCCGCGCAGCTCGATGATGCCGGCGGTGGCGTTCGTGTCGACGAGCGTCGTCTTGCCAGAGCAGCCGCTTGGGAGGCGTGTGGAGTCGTTGTTATCGACAACGCACGCATTCGCCGTGGTGCTGTCGGTGCCATTGGTGCCGGTGCGGACGACCTCCCACACGGAGCCTGCGGGCAGAAGCGTCGTGCCGTCGGCGCCGACCTTCTGCCAGGACGCCACAACCGGGGCGTCGGTGACAGTGAGGATGGGGATGTTCTTGGCCGCCGCGTTCAGCGTCACCGCGTGGTCCGCGGTGTCGAGGGCGTAGCCGGTCGGCGGCACGAGCTCCTTGACCAAATACGTGTAGGTCACGGTCTCGGTGTCGCCCAGCAGGAAGGCCTGGTCGGCGGAGTTGCTGCCGGAGAGCTGGATCGAGCCAGCCGTGGCATCCACGTCGGTCAGGGTCGTCGCGCATGTACCCGGCACGGAAGCGCCGTTATCGCCCACGCAGGCCGTGGCCGTGGAGCCGCCACCGGAGCGCGTGACCTGCCAGACGGATCCCTGCAGGAGGGTGCCGGACGCATTGGCTTTCTTCCACTCCAGCGTATTCGGCTGGTCATGGATGACATTACCTTCAATGGTCTTGCCCTCGGTTTTCAGTGTCAGCGTGGAGACAGGCTTGCCGTTGGAATCCGTCGTCACCGTCAGAACATAGGTGGCGGGGTTGATCTGGAAGCCCGTCGGCGCCACAACCTCGGTGATCTCGTAATGCGCGCCGGAGACGAGGAAGTCACCGGGAAGCGACACGATGCCGTCGGCCGTGTTGCCGTCGGTCAGCGCCGTGGCCGTGGAACAGGCGGCGACACCCGCGTAGCTGGCGGTGCCTTGCGAGCTCGTGTCACCCACGCAGCCGGTGGCATCGGGCGTGGTGGCGGTCGCGGTCGCGTAGCGCTCCACCTTCCAGGCGGCGCCTGCCAGCGGATTGGAGTTGGTGTCCTCCTTGGTCCAGTTCACGCCGATCGGATTGTTGCTAATCGGGGTCTCCTTGCCACCGTCGCCCCTGTAATAGAGCGCGGTATTGGAAGCATAGGTCAGCGTATGCGGAGTCGAATCAAGCATGTAGCCGTTCGGTGCCACCACCTCGATGAGCTGGTAGCTGTATCCCTGGCCGCCGTCGCGCAGGAAGCCGGTTCGATCGGCCACCGTGAACTTGCCGCTCTCCGTATTCGTGTCGGTGAGCTGCGTGACGGCCGCCCCCGTGCCCGCGGCGCTCTGGCATGTGGCCAGGGATGCGAGGGACTGCGAGCTGCCGTCCACGTTGTCGGACACGCAGGCGTAGGCGGTGGTTCCGGTCGGCGAGGTGCGCTTGACAAGCCAGGCGGAGTTCGCCAGGTAGCCGCCGGAAACCGACATCTTGGACCATGCCATGGTGACCTGCCGGTCCACGATGGCGTCGGCGGCGGTATCTGCCGTCGTCGTACCGTCGGCGTTGACCACCAGCGTGGAGGAGTCGATCGTGAAAGTGCGCGACTGCGACGCCACAGCGTAGCCGTTCGGGGCCAGGACCTCGGTCAGCGTATACGTATAGGTCGTGGCCTTGGTGTCGGAGAGCAGGAAGCCCTTGGTGGCGGCGTCCGTGCCCGAGACGGTGATGGTGCCGTCCGCGGAGTCGGCGTCGTTCAGAAGCGTGGCACTGCCGGCATTGCATCCGTCGACGGTGTAGGAGACATTGTTGTCGGAGACGCAGGCGGTCGCCGTCGAATTATTCGAGCCGGTGCGCGTGATCTTCCACACGGAGCCGGCGAGCGCCGTGCCCGTATCGGAAGCCGTCTTCTTCCACGTCACGGAAACGGGGGAATCCGCCACGGCCTGGGCCACCACATAGCTTGTGCCGTCGAAGGAGAGGGAGAACGGCGTGGTGTCGCGGTAGTAGCCGGTCGGCGCCACGGTTTCCGTCACGGTGTAGGAATACGTGGCCGGGTCGTAGAGCAGGAAGCCGTCGGTGGTATCCGCATCGCCGTCAATGGTGATCGTGCCATCGGTGCTGTCGGAATCCTGCAGCGTCACCGCGCAACCGGTCTGGCTCACGGCGTTGTTGTCGGAGACGCAGGCGGTGGAGTCGGTGTTCGTGGTGCCGTCATGGCGCGTGATGATCCAGGCCGATCCGGCCAGCGGCATCGCGCCGTCTTCGGTTGTTTTCCTCCACGTGGCCTTGACCGGCGTGTTCGTGATGGACACGGTGCCGTCGGGGGCCTTGTACAGGCCGGTGCCATCGTCATAGGTGAAGGAGCCCGAGGGGCTCTTCGTCACGGAATAGGCGAAGGTGGCCGACACGGTGCCCGCGGTGATGCGGGTCCAGTACACCGTGTTGTTCGGAATGTAGCCGTTCAGGACCGAGGTCTCCTTCAGGTAGTAGTCGGAGCCGCTTTTCAGGCCGTCGACGCTGATGGAGCCGGTTGTGGGATCGGTATCGGTGGAATCGTTGTCGGTTACGGTCACGAGAGCGTTCGTGCCGTTCACGGCATCGTCATACGTGCCGTACACGGCCCAGGTGCTGTTTCCGAGGGGCTTGCCGGTGGTGTCCGTCTTGTTCCAGGACACCGAGGAGCCGGCCGTCCACGGGAAGTTGTGGCGCTCCTGATCCATGTCGATAACCGAGGAGGTGGGGCCCTCGTAGAACGTAGGCTTCCCCACCACCCCGCCGAGCGAGCCGTTGGCGTTCACCTTATGCACGGCGTAGGGGTTGTCCATGGAGAAGTCGCCGCCCACATAGACGCGGCCGTTCGTCGTGACATGGCTGTCGAGGCTGCCGTTGGGCACCACGATGGAGCCGAGCATGGCGGCCGAGGGGTCGTCCTCGGTGGACTTGTCGAGACCGGCGCGGGCCACGCCGCCGCCGATTGTGACGCTCGAGGCATCGTAGAAGTTCCACAGGATGCTCTGGGCCGCGGTCGCATACGCCGACCGCACGTCGGAATCGGCAAGGGAGGAATAGCCATTGCCGATCTCGGTGCCGTTCCAGTAGAACTTCCAGCCCGTGTGGAAGCTGACGGTCTCGCCTTCCACATTCACCACCACGCGCTGGCCGGGCTGGATATTCTCGAAGTCGAAGGCGACGCCGCGGTACTGGACGCCGTTATACGTGTCGGAGAGCTGGTCCGACGTGAGGTCGAACACCACGACGGAGCTCGTGGTATCGGTCGAGGTCAGGGTGATGAGCTTCTCGAGGTTCTTGTAGGTGCCCGTCTTGCCCAGGCCCAGGGCCGTGTAGGTGTCGGTCCTGGACGCGGAGCTGCAGTTCCCATCCGCGTTGGCGGCGTAGCAGAAACGATAGGTGTAGGGCTGCGTGCTGTCGAAGTAGTTGCGGACGACGGAATCGTTGTTCGCTTCACTGACATCCACCGTTCCCGTCGCCGTGCGCTGCGACAGCGGCGACGAGATGCTGTTCACCACGTCGGGGGTGAAGAAACCGTCCTTGGTGAGGTCCACGGTGCTGCCGCCGATCGGCACGGCGCTCAACGGATCGTTGTAATTCCACGTCACGTCGTTACCCGTGCCCTTGCTCACCACGCTGTCGGAGGTTTCGGAGCCGGCGATGCGGGCATCATAGCCGTTCTCGACGAGGAAGGTATGGTTGCCGCCGGCCTTCGTCACGCCGCCGCCCACGGCAAGCACGGTGCTGCCATCAGCGGGGCGGAATTGGGTTCCGAAGCCGACGCGGCCCCAGCGGAAGCCGTAGCCGTAGTCCTTCCACGAGTTCTTGATCTGGTTGGTCGTCAGGTTGCCGGCCACCGCCGTCACACCCTCGGCCTCGGCCGCATACGAACCGGCGTCAGCCGTGCCGATGTTCATGTTGCCGCCGACCCAGGTGGCGACACCCGTGTCCTTCATGGTCGCCGTGCCATCGGATCCGGTCGACATCGTGATGTCGGTGCTGGTCGCCTTCGCGCCGGCCACGACATCGCTTATCGACGCCGGTGCGCCCGTCGGTGTCACGGCCTGGGCCTGCGAGCGGCCCGTCAGCGCGAACGCACCCAGCGATCCCGCCACCATGGCGAGGGTCACCGAAGCCGCGACCCACGAAGTCCAGCGTTTGTTCCCGGCGCCGGCATGACGTGCCGAACGCCTTGTGTTTTCTCTCAAGTGACTGCCTTTCCACTCTCCGACGGCTTTGCTACCCGACTCGTCGTTCAGCGGGTCCTAGCGCCCGGGCCGTCGCGTTCCGAGGCCTCTGTCTCATAGCACGCTACGCCCCGGATTCTTCGTAATGAACCCTAGCATAAGGAACGTAACGAATCACGACATGTCCACCGGATATCCACTCCGGTGAACGCCAGAAAACGCTGTATTACGAGGGGATACGCACCGTCGGCGTATCACTCCTGCGATGGAACGGTATGCAGAACCGGGTGGATATCGGGTGGATATATGCAGTCTGGGATGGCAGGCGACCTGTGGTCAGAACGCGAGGCTTTTGACCGAGATGAGGTCGACGGCCTCCCAGTCGGCCGGGGCCCAGTCGAGCGACGGCATGTCCTCCGGGTCCATCCAGCGCAGCTCGTCGTGCTCGATGCGCTTCGGCTCCTCGCCGGGCTTGAGCGTGCACCAGAAGGTGACGAGCTCCACGACGCCGAATTCGTAATCGTTCTGCGTGGTGCAGATCTGGTCGCCGACCTCCACCTCGCAGCCGAGCTCCTCGCGGATCTCGCGGGCCAGGGCCTCGCGGTGGTCCTCGCCCGGCTCGAGCTTGCCGCCGGGGAACTCCCACTTGCCCGCTAGGTTCTTGCCCTCGGGTCGGCGGGCGCACAGAATCTTGCCGTCGCGCAGAATGGCCGCGCCGCTGACGCGGATGATGCGCGGGGCATCGTCTTCCTTGGCGGGGGACGATGCGGCGGCGAGCAGGGAGGCGACCTCCGGCGTGGGATCGAGCCCGTCGGCCGGCGACTGCGCGGACATGCCCTGCTCCGCGGCGTCCGCCCCGGCGAGGCTGCCAATCGTCGACTGGGACACGCCGACCTCCGGCGCGCCGTTCAGCGATTCGTCGAAATCATCGGCCGGCGCCATGGGCGCCGCAGGCGGAGGCGGAACGGGGGCGGCGGCATGGCGCGGCACCACGAAGCCCACCACGCGCTCGCCGGAACCAGCGGAGCCCGCGGCACCATCGGCAGCGTCACCCGCAGCACCGCCCATGGCATACAGAGGCGTCGACGCGGAGAAGCCCGCGCGCGCCGCAGCCGCACGGGGCATGCCGTTGGTCACATAGGCGCTGCCGCCAATCTCGCCATTACGATCGATAATCATGGGAATCCCTCGCAACGATGTCTCCTCCTCGAACCACGTTGACTGAAGGAATGATACAGCATTGCGCCGGGAAGTCCAATGGCGCGTCGCATTCCTCTCCTCCCACACCGTCCGCCACCTCACCTATCGTCTGACTTTTGCCCCCAAACCACCGCAAAACTCACCAGATACCGACACCGCCTATCAGCCGCCCCACCCCATCCCCCAACTATTGCCCCCAAACCACCGCAAAAGTCGGCAGAAAGCGATGGGAAAGCCAGCCGGGGCGGACAGAGGTTTGTCCGAAAGCCGATGCACGATTCGAGAAGACCGATAGGAAAGCACCATCCCATAGGAAGCACTAACCGACAGGAAAGACTAACCCCATTATTAAGGAGAGACCACATGGCACAGGCATCCGCAACCGCCCCCGCCCCCAACGCACATACCAACCCCACCGCTCCCGCCCACCGGCCGGCGGTGCGCGACCGCGAGCGCATCCGCCGCGCCATGACCGCGTATTTCGTGCTCGGTCCGCAGGACGTCGAGCCGCTGGGGCGCACGGTGACGGACGCCGTGCGCGAGGCGCTGGACGGCGGCATCACCTTCCTGCAGCTGCGCGCGAAGCCGGCCGATGCGGGCGACGTGCTGCAGCTGGCGCGCGAGGTCTGCGCGCTGCTTCCCCAGGGCGAGCCGGGCGTGGACCGCCCGTATCTCGTCATCGACGATCGCGTGGACGTGGCCTGGGCCGCGCGCCACGAGGGTCTGCCGGTGGACGGCGTGCATGTGGGCCAGACCGATCTGCCGGTGGAGCATGTGCGCGCGCTGCTCGGCGAGGACGCGATCATCGGTCTGTCCACAGGTTCCGTACAGGAGGCGACGAAGGCCGCACAGCTGGCCGAATACGTGGATTACGTGGGCATCGGCCCGTACCATAACACGGTGTCGAAGGCCGATGCGCCCGATGGTCTCGGCGCCGAGCGCTTCGAGGCCGTGGCGGATGCCGCGCGTCCGCTGCCGAACTGCGCGATCGGCGGCGTGACGCCGGCGGACGCGCCCGAGATCGCGGCGCACCACGGCGACGGCTTGTGCGTCATCTCCTATATCTGCCGTTCGGCGAGCATCCGCGAAGGCGCGCGCAGCCTGCGCGAGGCTTGGGAAGCTGCGGTCGCTGAGGCCGGCGGTCGCTGAATCCACGATTCACCCGATTTGCCAGCGAACGAACGGTCGAACAATCGTATTCATCGAACGCCTAGCGACATGGTTCCGGACGATTGTGCACACTCCGTGCATATAATGCGGCTCAGGGATACACGATGCTCTCGAACAGTCCGCACGGCGGCCCGGTGGAAAACCGCCATACGCCGGCGGGACACGACGGGAGGCATCGTGACACCGCGGGCCATGCCCGCAGACCGGCCCCTTACGGCGCCGGCCGGGAACCGAACGCACAATGACGCAGCGACGGCATCGCTTCGCCAGAGGCGTCGCCGGCGCACCGCACGGGAGAAACCGCATGAGCACTGCCGAAGAGGAAGTCCGCCAGGCCCTGATTGCCTCGGGATTCGATTTTCGCAAGGGAAAGGCCTCGCCTTCCAAGGCCCGCGCCTATAGCGAGGGTCAGGTGTCCGCGGATGCCACGGAATCGTCGGGCAGCGCATCGTCCGCCGCCGCATCGTCCGCCGCATCGCCGGCAGAAAGCACATCGTCGAAAGGCGCGGAACCTGCCATTCCCTCCGCCTCCTCCCCCGCCCCTTCCACATCCGCACCACGGCGCGACACCCATCGCGGCGACGCGCACCGCGCACGCACCGTCAGCGACGGCATCACCGTCACCACCGTGCATGTGCCGCAGACCGCACCGCAGGCGGCCGGTGGGCAAAGGCCGCGTGTGCTCGCCATCGCGGGAACCGACCCGACCGGCGGCGCCGGCATCCTCGCCGACATGAAAACCATCACCGCCTGCGGAGGCTATGCCATGGGCGTCGTCACCTCCGTAGTGGCTCAGAACACGCGCGAGGTCACGGGCATCTGGCCGCAGACCGCGCAATGCGTGGAGTACCAGCTCAAGGCGGTATCCGACGATGTTTCCATCGACGCCGTGAAAATCGGCATGCTCGGCACCGAGGAAATCATCGACACCGTGCACGAGTGGCTCGAAAACACTGATTTCACGCGCCTCGGCGGGCTGTGGCGCCGCCCCGGCAACCGCGCGAACGTCACGCAGATCATCGGATCGTCCGCCCTCGCCATGCCTGCCGCCGGCGCAATCCCCGCCAACGGCGCGGCTCGGCCAGTCGGCAACACCGGCGCCGACGATGCCCCCGTCGAATACGCGGATTACGCCGAATACCACGGTGTGACGCATGACATCTCCACCCACCGCCGCCCGTGGACCGTCATCGACCCGGTTATGATCTCCACCAGCGGCACGCGCCTGCTCAGTGCAGACGCCGAAGGCGCGCTGCGCGATCTGCTCACCTCGGGCCTTATCGACGTCATCACGCCGAACCTGCCCGAGCTCGCCGCGCTGGTCGGCGAACCCGTCGCCACCACATGGGAGGAGGCCATCGACCAGGGCACGCGCCTGCTCGACAAACTCGGCGGCCACACGCGCGTCTACGTCAAGTCGGGCCACCTTAAATCGTCGACCACGCGCGCCGATGCCTTCATCGACGCGAACACCATGCGCACCATCAGCCGCAACCCCGTCGTCACACGCCTTCCGGGCAGCCTCATCGCCACGCATAACACGCACGGCACGGGCTGCGCGCTCTCGAGCGCCCTCGCCGCCTACCGCCCGCAGTGCCACGACTGGCTGCAGGCCGCGCACAGGGCGAAGGTGTGGATCACGGGCGCCATCGCGCATTCCGACGAGCTCAATGTGGGGCTCGGCAACGGCCCGGTGAACCATTCGTGGAATCTCACGCAGGCCACGCCGATCGACGATATTCAGCTGCACCATGTGACGCAGCGCGAGATGCACGGCAGGGCGGCGCTTCCGCTGTGACGGCGGGGCGGGATCGGCGCCTCGAATGGCGGCGATGCCCGCAACCCGATGCCACCGCGGCATGGCGACGCCGTGCGGTAGAGTCGGAACAGGCCGGGGGCAGCCGACCGCATTCGCAGACCACCATCGCATGCATGGCGCATAGCCGCTCCATGGCCGTGGGAGCAGACACGGCCGCAGCTGCGTCGCGTGCCCAAGCAAAGGACCGCCGCATTGGCACAGGCATCACAGGATTCACAGGCATCGTCTTCATCGTCGTATTCCCTTTCCGCATCGGCCGCATCGTCGGAATCCTGCGCGGACCGCGCTGATTCCGCAACCGCCGCATCGTTCGCCTCCGCTCATCTCGACGAGGCCACCCGCACCGTGCTGCGCTACCAGGCGCACGCCGACGCCACGGCCGACGCACCGACCCGCGCGCGCGTGCTGTCGATCGAGGGCTCCGACCCCATCGGCGGCGCCGGCACCATGGCCGATATGAAGGCCTTCACGGCGCACGGCGTCTTCGGCTACGCGGCCATGACGTGCGTCTGCGCGCAGAACACGCAGGGCGTCACCGACATCGTGAACATGGAGCCCGCCTTCCTGCGCGCGCAGCTCGACTCCGTGGCCGACGACGGCCGCATCGACTCCATGAAAATCGGCATGCTCGGCACCAGCCAGATCGTGGACTGCGTGCGCGACTGGCTCCAGGCGCTTCTCGAGGACTACGCGCGCCGCGGCCTGCCCCGCCCCTGGGTGGTCATCGACCCCGTGATGTACGCCAAATCCGGCGATTCGCTGCTCACCCCCGACGCCGAGGAGGAGCTGCGCACCATTCTGCCGCTCGCCGACGTCATCACGCCAAACGTGCCGGAGCTCGCGGCGCTCGCCCACGCCGACGCCGCGCCGACCACATGGGACGGCGCCGTGCTTATGGCGCGCCGCGTGGCCGAGGAGCTCGGCGTCATCGTGTATGCGAAGGCGGGCATGTTCGCGCTGAGTGGTGCGGAGAATTCCGACGATTCACCCGCTGTGGCGGGCCCCGCGCCGGCCGGTGCGGACGCCGCCCGCACGCGCGGAACCGGCGCGAACCCCGCGCCCGCCTGCGACGACGCGCTGATCATCCCCGCCGCCGTGCTCGACCGCCTCGCCGATGCCGAGAAGGCCACCGGAGGAATCGTGGTGAATTCCGCGCCCGCACCGACGCGCACCGATCTTGCCTCGCGCCCCGGCACCGCCGCCGACGCCGATACCGCCACGCGCGTCATCACGCTGCCGGGGCGCCGCGTCGCCACCGCCAACGTGCACGGCACCGGCGACTCGCTGTCCGCCTCGCTCGCCGCGCTGCGGCCGCAGTACGCCTCGTGGGAGGAAACCGCGCGCGCCGCGAAAGACTGGATGACCGGCGCCATCGCCGCCGCCGACGGCCTGCGCGTGGGGCACGGCCACGGCCCGATCGACTTCATGTGGATGGCGCCGCCCACCGCGCGCACCTTCACCGACGACTACTGGACGCAGGTGCGCGGCGTGCGCGAGCGCATCCGCGAGATGCCGTTCATCCAGCGCATGCTCGACGGCACGCTCGACCTGCTCGACTTCTCGTTCTACCTGCACCAGGACGACCTGTACCTGACCGACTACTCCTCGCTGCTCGCGCTTGCCTCCGTGCGCGCCGACACGCTGCACGACCGCACGTTCTTCGCGCATGCCGCGGCCGGCGGCGTGGATGCGGAGGTGTCTTTCCACGGGCGGTGGTTCGTCGAGCACGGCTTCTCCCCCGAGCCGCAGACCATGAGCACGGTGACGGCCGCGTATATCGGGCACGAGCACCGCGTGGCGGATTCGGGCAGCTACGCGCAGCTGGCGGCCGTGGTCATGCCGTGCTTCTGGCTGTACGGCGCCATCGGGCTCGACATCATGAAGCAGGCCGCCGACCGCCGGCTCGACCTCGACAGCCATCCGTACGGCGCGTGGATCCGCCAGTACTCCGACACGTCGTTCAACACGAGCGTGGCGCGCGAGCTCGCGGTGTGCAACCGCCTGGCCCGCGAGGGGTCGCGCGCGAACTACGATGCCATGATGGACGCCGCGCTGATCTCGTCGGAGCACGAGTACCTGTTCTTCAACCAGGGCATCGACCGCCCGGCGCTGGTGCGGTAGCGCTGGTGCGGTAGCGGCGCATCGTATAAGCGCGGCGCGTGGCCATCGTATACGCCACGCGCCGCGCAACCGCCCCTCAGGAACCGCCTACCAGCAGCGCACCTTCTCGACGTTCGCGCGGATATGGGCGCACGTATCGTGCCAGCGCTGCACCTCGTCGTCGGCAAGCTCCGGCACGAGCACGCGCTCCACGCCGCGCGCGCCCACCTCGCACGGAAGCGACGCATACACGCCCGACTCGCCGTAGACATCGTCGATATACGTCGAAACGGGCGTGATGATATGCGCGTCGCACAGCACGGCCTTGATGATCTCGGTGGCGGAGTTCGCGATGGAGTACTCCGTGCACTGCTTGCCCTGGTACGTCACGAAGCCGCCTTTCGTGGCGGCGGTTTCGAAGGTGTCGCGGTCGAGCGTCAGGCCCGTGCGGCGCTCGACCTCCGGCACCGTGAGCGAGCCGAAGGTGATATGCGACCAGCAGGCGAATTCGGAGAAGCCGTGTTCGCCGAGCATCCATGCGCTGATCGAGCGCTGGTCGAAGCCCGTGGCGTCGGCGAGGGCGTGGCGCAGGCGCGCGGAGTCGAGCGTCGTGCCGGAGCCGATCACCTTGCGCGGGTCATAGCCGGTCAGGCCCTGGATTTCGGTGGCGATGACGTCGTTCGGGTTCGAGATGGTGACGATGACGCCCGCGAACCCCGCGTCCACGATGCGCCGGGCGAAGGTTTTCGCCTCGGCGGAGGTGACGAACAGCTCGCCGTCACGATTTCCCGCGGCGGCGGCCACGTGCCCGGCCGCGTTGACGAGCACGTCGCATCCGGCGAGGTCCTCGTAACGGTCGGCGCAGTCGATGATGCGGGCGGAGCGCGGGTAGAAGCTCATGGCGTCGACGAGGTCGTTCGCCTGCGCCGCGCACAGCGTAGTGTTTGTGTCGCACAGGTAGATCTCATCGGCCAGCGACTGGTAGAGCAGCGCGTTCGCCACATGCGCGCCCACGTGATTGACTCCGATGATTCCGACTTTCTTCATGGACATTCCTCATCCCGTCCTCTCGCTGTCTTGGTTCTCGTTCTCCACCATGGTACGGGGTGCGCGGAAAAGCAAGGGAGTGGTCGGAGAGGCGGACGGAGGGGCGGAGGGTGCCTCGCCCTGCCCGAAATGGCCTTAGGCGGGTGCGAGGACACCCGCCTAACACGATTTCGGCACCATTAGAGCACCAAAATCACCCGAAACGGCCTTAAACGGGTGGCACAACACCCGCCTAACACGATTCCGCACCCCTCCCCAAGGCATACAAAAAGGCCGGGTGCGTGCGCGGAGCACGGCACCCGGCCCTGAAGGTCAGCGGTGGAATCGTGAATACTCGCGAGGCCTCAGAAGAAGCCCGCCGACGCATTCACGCACCCAGCGAACCCAAAGGATTCGCAAACCTTACTGAACCTGGGTACGAGCGATCTTGCCGTTGAAGGACTCGGCCATATCGGCATCGGCATCCTTCTGGTTGTTCCAGGAGAACATGGCGCGGAGCTTCGGGCCCACGGTCTCGAGGTGCGGGTGGGAGTACTCCTCCTGCAGCTTCTTGAACTTCGGGGCGCCAGCGGCCTGGTCGTCCATGAACTCCTTGGCGAAGGAGCCGTCCTGGATGCGCTTCAGCTGGTACTGCATGCGCTTCTTGGTCTCCTCGTTGATGACGGTGGAGGTGTAGTCGCCGTACTGAGCGGTGTCGGAGCAAGACCAACGAGCCTTGTTCAGGCCACCCTCGTTCGCGAGGTCGACGAGCATCTTGAGCTCGTGGAACACCTCGAAGTAGGCGATCTCCGGCTGGTAGCCGGCCTCGGTCAGCACATCGAAGCCCATGTCGCACAGGTGGTTGATGCCGCCCATGAGGACGTCCTGCTCGCCGAAGAGATCGGTCTCGGTCTCCTCCTTGAACGTGGTCTTGATGGCGCCGGCGCGCAGAGCGCCAAGAGCCTTGGCGTAAGCCAGGGTGATTGCCCAGCCGTCGCCGCGCGGATCCTGCTCCACGGCCACGACCACCGGCACGCCACGGCCAGCGGCGTACTCACGACGCACGATGTGGCCCGGGCCCTTCGGGGCGACCATGAACACCGGGTGATCCTCGGACGGCTTGATGTAGCCGTAGTGGATGTTGAAGCCGTGAGCGAAGGCAATGGCAGCGCCCGGCTTCAGGTTCGGCTCGATGTCGTTCTTCCAGATCTGGGCCTGATACTGATCAGGAGCCAGGATCATGATGATGTCGGCGACCTTGGCGGCCTCCGGCACGGACATGACTTCGAGGCCCTGCTCCTTGGCATATTCCACGGACTTGGAGGTCGGACGCAGAGCGACAACCACGTGCACGCCGGAATCGCGGAGGTTCAGAGCATGCGCATGGCCCTGGGAACCATAGCCGACGATGACGACGGTCTTGCCCTCGAGAACGGAGAGATCCGCGTCCTTCTCATACCAAATCTGAGCTGCCATAACTTAGCACTCCTTAATTTTTCGGTTTATTCGGTGCTTCGGATAGCACAAACGTCCGAAACACTTCGCGCGAGTTTGCCGTAATTCATGTTGCTAAACTCGCAGCAGAAACGCAACATGGATACCGTCAAGGCATGGCGGCAGAGGATTTTGTCCTGAACCTGATGCCCATCATACCCGTCGGCGGCAGATAACGCCGCGACGGCTGTCCACCTTGTGAAACGCCATTCGTAGAATAACGCACGCAGGGCACGATTATGGGATTCCCGCGCGGATTCGCTCAGGAATCCGCAGGTTTCGGGCCGGGAATCACGGGCCCGTTCAGTTATGTTCGCGCGCCGCGGAGGCGGTTGCGCGAGGCGACGCCGCGCGAGGAAACACGATGGAGCAATCGTGTTTCCGCCGCGCAACCACAGCGTCCCCATTCACTCCGTGTAGTCGGAGTTCTTCGTCTCGCGGCAGGTGAGCACCGCCACGAGGCAGCACACCGCCATCACCGCAAGGTAGAGGCCCACGGAACGCACACCCCAATGGCTCGACAGCCACGTGGCGATGGTCGGCACGAACGCCGCGCCCACGATGGCCGCGAGGTTGTAGCCCAGGCCGGAGCCGGAGTAGCGCACGGACGCCTTGAACAGCTCGGGCAGGAACGCGCCGATCGGGCCGAACGCCATGCCCATGAGAGCGAAGCCGACGCACAGGAACAGCATGACCTGCCAGGTCTCGTGCTGCGCCATGAGCAGGTACGGGAAGAAGATCGCGAACACCACGAGCAGCGCCGAGGAGATGACGAGCGCCGGGCGGCGGCCGATGCGGTCGGCGAAGTTGCAGGAGAGCACGATGAAGATGGCGAACATGAAGATCGAGATCATGAGGAAGCCGAGGTACTCCTGGCGGCTGTAGCCGAGATGATTGGTGCCGTAGGCGAGCGACCAGGTGGCAAGCGTGTAGAACAGCGTGTACGTCACGGCCACGATGAACGTGGACTGGAGCACCTGGCGCCAGCTCGTGCGGAGCACCGTCACGATCGGGGACTTCACCACCTTGTGCTTGGCCATGGCGGCCTTGAACACCGGGGTCTCCTCCATCGTCACTCGCACGGCGAGGCCGACGACCACGAGGATGGCGGAGAGCAGGAACGGCACGCGCCAGCCCCAGGCCAGCATCTGGTCATCGTTGAGCTTCGCCTCGAGGATGAAGAAGGTGCCGTTGGAGAGGAAGAAGCCGATCGGAGCGCCGAGCGCCGGGAACGAGCCGTAGGTGGCGCGCTTGTTGGCCGGGGCGTTCTCGGTGGCGACGAGCGATGCGCCGCTCCATTCACCGCCCAGGCCGATGCCCTGCACGAAACGGCACAGGCACAGCACCACGACGGCCCACACGCCCCACATGGCGTAGGTCGGCAGGCAGCCGATAAGCACCGTGGCGCAGCCCATCGTGAGCAGCGAGGCGACGAGCGTGGCCTTGCGGCCAAGGCGGTCGCCGAAATGGCCGAAGACGATGGAACCGAGCGGGCGGGCGATGAAGGCGATGGAGAACGTCAGCAACGAGGCCAGCAGCGCAACCGTGGGGTCGTTGTCGAGATTCGTGAAGAAGATCTTCGGGAAATAGTTCGCCGCGGCCGTGCCGTAGGCGTAGAAATCGTAGAACTCAATGGCCGTGCCGACCATCGACGCGGCGATGACCTGCTTGACCGAATTTCGTGCGACTTTCTGGGCCTTCTGTGCGAGGGTCGCGCCGGCGCGGGCGACGTCTTCGCTCGCTTCGCTCCCCGTTGCCATGCTCATCTGGGATTGCCTCCGTTGTTCCTTCTTCTGGGCGCGGGGCGGGCGGCGTCGGCGGGGCGATGCGATGCTCGCTCCACGGCGGTTCGTTCCGTGCCGGGTTGCGCTGCCTGTGGCGGCGGCGCAATCGTGATGTATTCGGTGAATTGTGAATTGCTGCGACGCGCTGTGAAACCCTGATCGGGCGGAGACAATGGATTGTGTCTATCGAGCTCCGCCTTCGCGGGCGGGCTCTGTATGATTCAGTCCACCAGCGATGAAGGCTTGATAATAATTCGACGCAGGGCGTCGATGGTAATGCTGCGCAGAACGACAATAACGCCGTTGACACCGCTGACGACGGAAACGAGAGCGGTGGCGATGGCGGACGTAACAGTGCGCAGAGCCTTCATTCGGGTGGACCTCCTTTCGAAAAAGTCCGGTGCGCTGCGGTTTCGCGGCGCACAGCAGGTGTCTTCGGATCGGCCTGTTGTGCCGAACGTTGGCCTCAAGGTAGGCACGTCCCTCCGTGAAGCGATAGCCGGCGTCCGCTCTGCGGCCTTTGTAATATTTGGAACGATTTTTGAGTGCGGAGCGGAGCGGACGGGGCGGGCGCGAGCGCCTCTCCGGAACAGTGGTACGGCCTTCGGGCCAAAATCCACGATTTTCGAGCCCAAAATCGTCGAAGACGTCCGAAACCCGTACCACTGTTGCAGAATCGGCAACAATGGTACGGGTTTCGAAGACGCGGCCGGCTCACGAACCGGACACGCAGGCCGAACGCACGGGCCGAGCGAGCAGACGGAGCGCACGCCCGCCCGCCCACGCACACGCCCACACGGCGCGCCCGCGCACCGCTTACTTGGCCGCTTACTTGACCTTCTTGATGCGCATGATGAGCCAGGCGGCGATGAGCACGATCACGATCGCCACGATGAACACCACGGAGTAGGCCTGCTTCGGGGTCTCGGTCACGCCCATGCTCGCCTTGACGATAAGCACAATGCCCGAGGTGAGCAGCGATCCGATGACGGTCGACAGCGTGTTCGCGAGGTTGAGGATGCCGAGGTCCTTGCCGGCCTCGTCCGGATTCGGCAGCACCGACACGTTCAGCGCCTGGTCGATGGCGTTGTAGGTGCCGTATCCGAGGCCGGCGATGGCGGCGAACAGGTACATGCCCACGGAGCTGGGGAACAGCAGAGGCATCAGCGAACCGACCGCGAACAGGCAGCTGGCGAGCGCGACGGGCAGCTTGCGGCGGCCGATGCGGTCGGTGATCGGGCCGGCGCCGAGCGCGGCGATCATCGAGACGATAAGCGTGATCACGGACATCGTGGCGATCAGCGCCGAGGCCTTGCCATTCGCGTCGGAGTCACCGGCGAACACGTAGTCCTGCGCAATGTACAGCAGGTAGGAGTTGATCATCCAGTAGCCGCCCATCATCAGCGTGCGGCCGGCGAGCGCGTAGTAGAAGTCGGGCGCGTGGCGCGGCGGACGGAACGACATCAGCAGCATGCGCACGGAGAACTTCTCGCGCGGCTCGTCCTCGTTGCTCTTCTCGCGCGGCCACACGGCCACCACGATGATGCCGATCAGCGCGAACACGCCCATGCCCATCATCCAGCCGGCGTTCATGCCGCCCTGGCCCTGGCGCAGAAGCGCGGCGCCGACGAAGCTGCCGAGCGTCTGGCCCGCGGCGATGCCGGCGCCGTAGAAGCCGGACACGCGTCCGCGGAACTTATCGGGCACGCGGTCCGACATGGTGGCGACGAACGGCGCGAGCATGATGTTGTAGCCCATCTGCGCCATGCACCAGAAGAACATGATGGCGCCGTAGCTGTGCTGCACGAGCACGATGGCGCCGACGGACAGGCCTGCCACGATGCCGCCCGCAATGATCCACGGCGAGCGCTTGCCCCACTTGCTGCGCGTGAGGTCGGAGAGGGTGCCGAAGATGATGTTGGCGAGAAGCGCCACGATGGAGCCGACGGCGTTGATGGCGCCGAGCATGGACTCCTTGCCCGAGGCGTTGATGTTCTCGAGCACGGCCGGCAGGATGATGGAGTTCAGCGCAACCCACGGGATGGCGCAGAGCACGGCGGACAGCGTGAAGCCGATGCCGAGCCTGACGACTTCCTTCTTGGTGGGACGCGAACCGTCCGCGGCGACCATCGGGTCACGCATGTCGTTGAACGCGGACTCGGGGTTCAGAGCCTCGGCGCCGGCCACGCCGGACAACGCGGCGGTCGGCGTGGCCGAAGTGGCGGCCACGACGTTCTGCACGTCGGTGTTGGTCACGGTTTCGGGCTCGCCCTCGGGGCGATCCTCGCGCGTGGTGAAGGGTTCGGCGAGGCGGTCGACGGATTCGAACTGCGCCTGCGAGAAGGCATGGCTGATATCCGGGGTCTCGATTCCCGGGATCTTCTCGCGGTCCTCGTCCGCCTCGGTGCGTTCGGGCGCAGCCTCGGGCACAGGCTCGTCGGCCCCGTCGGAATCGCGTCCCGACGGGACGTTCCTATCGTCAAGGTCGCTCATATCGTCTCCTTTTGCTTGGTATGTCCTTCAGCCCCCGCATCCTGAACGTCGCAATCGGCGCCATGCGGCGGCATTGCCGGATGTCCGCAATAACAGCATCGTTTCTTGGCAGCATCGTCACAGACGGCATCATCGGCATCATCGTCGGAAGGCGGAGCGCAAGGCACCGTTTTCCGTGCTTCCACCGCCAATAGTAAACCCAATTAACTCACGCCACACGCAGACATACGTCACGATTTCGTGACGAAACAAAAGAAGGGCGCATCCGCGCGCTCAGCGCGTCGTATCCCCCGTCACCAGCCGCACGGGAACGAGCTTGTGCTCCACCTTGCGATCGCGCAGCTTCCCGCCGCGCTCAATCTCCTGGTTCAGCGTCGTGACGAGCCCGCGCGCAATCGCGCCCACGTTCTGCCGCACCGCCGTGATGCGCATGCCCGCCATGTCGGTGACGATAGTACCGTCGTAAGCCACCACCTGGAGCTGCTTGGGAATCTCGATGCCGCGCAGCAGCGCCTGCTGCACGGAGTACGCGGCCGCCATGTCGGGCGCCACGATCGCGTCGACCTTCTCCTGCTTCTCGAAAGCGGCCGCCGCCACCTTGCGAAACAGGGACATATCGGACACATCGCTGACCTGCATGTACTCGACGCGCACGCCGTTCTTGGCAAGCTCCTCCTCGAGGGTGCGGTGGTAGTGCGTGGTCGGGAAGGAGGTGTCGTTGCCCTCCTCGTCGATCGGGATGTCATGGAACTGCGAGCGCGGCCCGCCCATCTCGATGACGCGCTGCACGCCGGTGCCGACGAGCAGCTCCGCCACAAGATGCGCGCCCTGCATATGGTCGCTGTTGACCACGGGGATGGAGGGGTGCAGGTAGCGGTCGAAGGCCACGATCGGCGCGTTGATGGTCGAGAGTTCGGCGGCCGTGCCCGAGGTATGCGAGCACACGATGATGCCATCGAGCTTGCGATGGCGCAGCATGTCGGCGCAGATGCCATCGGCTCCCGCGTATTCGTTGGTGCCGAGGATCAGGGGGATTTCGTCGATGACGGCGAGTTGCTTGGCAATCTCGGAAATCAGCGAGGCGAAGAAGGGATGGCGCAGCGTGGGGACGATAACGCCGACCATGCCGCATCGGGCGGCCGACCGCACATGCTTGCGGGGCTCGTAGCCCATGTCGGAGATGGTCTTGAGCACTTTCTCACGCATGGCATCGGAGACATAGCCCGAACCATTGACCACGAGGGACACAGTGCTGAGCGACACGCCCGCCGCATTGGCGACGTCTCTCATGCCAACCATCGATGACCTCCTGCTAACCGCATCGCGAGCGCTCTATCCAACGCCCCGAAGAGCCCCGTCGCGCATCCCGACGAAGCCCAAGGCCCCCGATCCGGTTGCGACGGAACACACGCGCGATTCTCCGCCGCGGCGCGACGCCCTTCACTACCCTGGATCCGTGAAACGTACGTCTCGACAGCACAAATCGGCCCGAAACCATAGGGTTTCCTGCATGGTGCGTCCGCGTGTTACCTGAATAATACCACGCCGGACACGTCATGCCACCGTAACTTTACGGTGAGTTAAAAGAAAGCCCCGCCGACGCCTCGATGAAGCGCCGACGGAGCCCTTGCTATCCGCGCGATGCCGCGTATTCGCGCGGCATGTCCTTACGGCTCGCGGCACGCGTTAGAGTGCGTAGACGATGCCCTCCCATGGCGACAGCTTGCCAAGAAGCAGGCTTGCGGCCGCCATATCGGGGTCGGTGGTCGACAGCATGATGCGCGAGGCGTCGACCGCGCCGTGGATGAGCTCGGCGGCGTCATGCGGAATATGCGCGGAAGTTGAGCCGCAGTTGACGATGACGAGAAGGGACCGGCGATCCTCGGGGTTCTCCTCCGGAAGCGAGCGCAGGAAATCGTAGACCTGCTCGTCATCGGGATCAAGCAGCTTCCAGTCGCCCGCCGCCACGATCGGGTTCGTGTGGCGCAGCTCTATAAGGCGCTGGTAGAAGGCGAATACGGAGTCCGGATCGGCCACCTCGTCCTCGGCGTTGATCGTCGTATGGTTCGGGTTCACCTCGATCCACGGCTGCGTCGGCGCGTCCGCCGCCGTGAAGCCCGCGTATGGAGTGGAGTCCCACTGCATCGGCGTGCGGGCGTTGTCGCGGGACTGCGCGGCGAGACCGGCCATCATGTCTTCGGCCGACTCCACCTTGGCCTCGTCAACGCGCTGATGGTACATGTTGATGGATTCCAGGTCCCGGTACTGGTCGAGGCGCGTGAAGCCGGCGTTCGTCATGCCGAGCTCCTCGCCCTGGTAGATATACGGCGTTCCGCGGTGCAGATGTGCGAGCAGGGCCAGAGCCTTCGCGGATTTCACGCGCAGTTCGTCGGTTGTGGTGTCACCCCAGCGGCTCACCACGCGCGGCTGGTCGTGGTTATCGAGGAAGATGCTCGCCCAGCCGTGGCCTGCCACGGCGTTCTGCTGCGCGGCCATCGTGCGCTTGAGATCCGTCAGACGCATGGGTTTGGGTGTCCACTTGCCGCCCTCGCCATGGTCGATGTCCAGATGAGTGAACACGAACAGCATGTCGAGCTCGCGGTTGCGCGGATCGGTGATGAACTCGTCGCGCGGCCCGCCGTCGATGCCCGTGCCTTCGCCGACCGTGAGGTAGCCCTCGCGCCCGTCGAACACCTCGCGGTGCATCTCCTGCAGGAACTCGTCGAGGCGCGGGCCGTCCTCGCAGAACCAGTAGACGTTCGAGTAGCCCTCGGGGCCGATCTCGCCGTCCTCCATCTCGCCGTTGGGGCCCAGGTGCTTGGAGATCAGCGTGATGACGTCCATGCGGAAGCCGTCGATGCCGCGGTCCATCCACCAGTTCATCATGTCGTACACCGCGTGGCGCACCTCGGGGTTCTCCCAGTTGAGGTCGGGCTGCTTCTTCGAAAACTGGTGCAGGTAGTACTCGCCGCGCTTCGCATCGTACTGCCAGGCGCTGCCGCCGAAATAGGAGCCCCAGTGGTTCGGCTCCGCACCGGGCGTGCCGGGCTCATGGCCGGGCTTGGCGGGGCGCCACCAGTACCAATCGGCGTGCGGGTCGTTCGCGTCGCGGCTCGCCTGGAACCACGGATGCTCGTCGGAGGTGTGGTTCACCACAAGGTCCATGACCACCTTCATGCCGAGCCTGTGCGCGGTGGCGAGCAGCTCGTCCATATCGTCCATGGTGCCGAACATCGGGTCGATCTGGCGGTAGTCGGCGATGTCGTAGCCGTTGTCGTCCTGCGGCGACTTGTACACCGGGCTCAGCCAGATCACGTCGACGCCCAGGCGCGCGAGATAGTCGAGGCGGCTCGTGATGCCCTTGAGGTCGCCGATGCCGTCACCGTTCGTGTCCTGGAAGGAGCGCGGGTAGATCTGGTACACCACGGAATTCGCCCACCACGGGTTGGGGTCGGCGCCGTTCGTGCGCACGCCGTCGGGCAGTTCGATTCTCTGCGTCGAGGTCATATCCATCCTTTCGTATCGCTATATCACGTCGAGCATACGGTCGAGCTCGGGCAAACGGCGCGGTCGCGGCTTCCACAGCGCCACCCCGCGCGCCACAACAAGCGTGGGGCTTTCCAGCTCGCGCAGATGGCGCAGCGGATTGCCTTCGAGCATCACGAGGTCGGCGTATTTGCCTTCCTCGATGGAGCCCGTCACCCTCTCGATGCCGAGGATGCGCGCGCCCTGCAGCGTGGCGCAATGCAGCGCCTGCGCTCGCGTCAGCCCGCCGAAGCGCACGAGTGCGTCGAGCTCGCGCCACATCGCGTACTGCGGCATGAAGGTGACGCCGGAATCCGTTCCCACGCCGATCGCCACATCCGCGAGATCGGCCTGGCGCACGCCTTTCGCCACGCCATCACAGACAAGCCGGGCGTTCGCGCGCGCCGCGTCGGACTGTCCCAGTTCACTTTGCGGCAGCGTGGCGCGCGTCTGCGCCTCGAACAGCATGGGCACGAGGGCGCTCCAGCCGCGCAGCGACAGCGGATTGCGGCGCAGCAGGCGCAGCGACTCGCGGTCGAGCGCCGCGCCGTGCTCCACGATGTCGACGCCCGCGAGCAGCGCCGTATGCACGGCCTGGGAGCTCAGGCACCGGGCGGCCACAAGCAGGCCCCGTCGGTGCGCCTCGGCGCAGACGGCGCGGATCTGGCGCTCGGTCATCTGCACATGGCTCAGCTCGCTGACGTCGATGTCATCGCCCGCGTCGGCCGTGATCGACAGCGAGAGGCAGTTGACGCCGGCCTCGATATTGCGCCGGCAGCTGTCGCGCGCGGCCTCGAGCGTGGAGGCATCGAGCATCCGGCGGCTCGTGCGGCGGTCGTGCGGCGTGCCGATGGTGGGGCCTGACGCCACGATGCGCGGGCCCACCATCTCGCGCGCGTTCACCGCGTCGCGCAGCGCCACCATCTCGTAGCCCATGTCGCCGCCCGTGCGCACCGTGGTGACGCCGGCCGCGAGCTGTTCGGCCATCATGGAGCGCGCGAAGTCAAGGTCGCGCCGGGCGCGGGCCGTGCGGCCAAGGAAGGAGTGGCGGAAAGCGCGGAACGCGCACACCTTGGGGCCCCCGAAGGCGCCGAGGGCGCCGTCGGAGAAGCCGTGCGCATGCAGGTTGACGAGCCCCGGCATCAGGAAGCGGCCGCGGCCCGGAATGCGCCGGCATTCGCGCGGTATATACGGGTCGAGCGCGTCGGATTCGCCGATGCGCTCGATCACGCCCTGCGCGTTGACGAGCACGGTGGAGTCCGGGAAGATGCAGCGCGATCCGTCGCATGCCACGATAGCGACATGCTCGATGGCGAGCGGAACGACCGCCGCCGCGGGCGGCGTGCGGCGCGGGCGCGGGCGCGCGGAGTCCGGGGTGCGGGTGCGAACGCGGGCGGCGGCTGGGCCAGCGCTGTCCGGATCGGAGGTGAGAAGTCCGGCCGTGGTGGCGGCGTCGGGGTCGAGCGGGGCGTCGGAGCCCCATACGATTGTGCCGGCGCCCGGCACAGCATCGTCGGCCGCGGACCGGGAACCGCCTTGTTCCTTCCGCGCGCCGCGCCCCGGGGCAAGCATGGATTCCATGATTCCTCCCGACAAGCAAACGCCGGAACACGCGCATGAGCCGTTCCGGCACGGTTTTCCATCTTCGTCCATCGTGCACCCGATCGGGCCGCCTTGGGCGCGGCGGGGCGAAATATGCCGCGATTCTGCACATGCGACGCGCCGAGAGCCGAGGCGCGGGGGCAGAGGGCGGGAGACGTCGAGCCGGGGGCGGGAGACGCGGGCCCTCCGAAGGCCGGTGCGCTAGGAGCGCAGGGTGCGGAAGGAGGCGCGGAGCAATCGTGAGCATTCCTCGCCGCGCACGCCGCCGTACACCTCGGGGAACGCGCCGACATGCGGATCGCGCGGGATATCCCACACCGAGCCGCACGCGCCCATCTTCGCATCCCACGCGCCGAACACGATGCGCGAGACATGCGCGCTGACCGCCGCGCCCGCGCACATGGGGCACGGCTCGAGCGTCACCACAAGCGTGCAGCCGTCGAGGTTCCAGCGCCCAAGCGCGCGGGCGGCGGCACGCAGGGCCTCCACCTCGGCATGCGAGGACGGGTCGAGGTGGCGTTCGCGCATATTGCGCCCGCGCGCCACGATGGCTCCGTCGGCGTCCAGCACAACGGCGCCGACCGGCACGTCGCCCGAGTCGAGCGCGGCGCGGGCCTCGTCCAGGGCCGCGTCCATCGCGCGGTTCCAGTGGTATGGGGCGGGCGCGGGCGCGGCGGGCGGTGCGGCGGGCGCGGGTTTCGACAATTCATCCGATGACTTCACGGGGTCCATCGTATGGGAAAAACGACACCGCGGGCGCGGCGTATCCTGTAGGCATGACAATGAAACTCACCGTGCTCGACCATCCGCTCGTCGACCACAAGCTCACCGTCCTTCGCAGCAAGGACACCCCGTCCGCCACCTTCCGCCAGCTCATCTCCGAGCTCGTCACCCTCGAGGCCTACGAGGCGACGCGCGACCTCACCGTCGAGGACGTGCCCGTCGACACCCCCGTGGCGCGTACCATCGGCAAGCGCATCACCGACCCACGGCCCATGATCGTGCCGATCCTGCGCGCCGGCCTCGGCATGCTCGATGGCATGATGACGCTGCTGCCCACCGCCGAGGTCGGATTCCTCGGCATGAAGCGCGACGAGCGCACGCTCGACATCGTCACCTACGCGAACCGCCTGCCCGACGACCTCAGCGGCCGCCAGTGCTTCCTGCTCGACCCCATGCTCGCCACCGGCGGCACGCTTGTGGCGGCGATCAACTACCTGTACGAGCGTGGCGCGCGCACGATTACGTCGCTGAACGTCATCGCCGCGCCCGAGGGCATCAAGCGCCTCGAAACCGAGGTGTCGCCGTCCATCGACTTCCATGTGGTCACGTGTGCGCTCGACGACCACCTCAACGAGCAGGCGTATATCGTCCCGGGCCTCGGCGATGCCGGCGACCGCCTGTACGGGGTCGTGGACTGAGGAGTTCCCGCAATCCACGATTCTCCTGACGTGTGCACGCAGGGAGAATCGTGGATTCTCCGCAGCGCCTCCGGTCAGCGCAGCACCATGCCGTATTCCGCGGCGCCCGCCTCGACCGGGGGCATGCCGTAGCGGTCGATGAGGTCGCGCATGCCCTGCGCGTTCGCCTCGCCGTGCTTCGCGGCGCGGCGGATGCAGCGGTCGAAGCCCACGAATTCCGCGGGGTCGGATTTCGTGTGGAATTTGTCGGCGTACATCACGAGGTCTTGCTCGAGAGTGACCGGCACGTAATCCGCCACCGGCAGCGGGAGGTCCTGGTCCTGCACCATGCGCGCGGTCAGGCCGATGCCCGTGTGGTTGCGGGCGAACAGCGCGAGCGCCTCGTCGAAGCCGCAGGCGCGCAGCAGCTTGTAGCCGCGCAGGCCGTGCTGGATGTACTTGGAATGTTTGAAGCGCAGGGGTTCGCCGTCGGAGCCGTCATGCTTGATGAGCTGGTAGGTGCCGATGTCGTGGATGAGGCCGCCCATGACGAGGAGGCGCTCGTTGATGACGGGGGGCGTTGTTGTGGACATGCTCCCGGGGATGGGGTGCGGTTCGAAATCGTTCGGATCTCCCGCCTCGTAGCCACGGGCGCGCGCGACGCTCAGGGCCAGGCGCGCCACGATTTCGCAATGCGTGTGGATGATGTCATAGGCGTGCGCGGACGGGGCCAGCGCACGATGCAGCGCGGCGAGCCGGTCGATGTCGAATCGGGTCAGGCCCCGCGCGTCCTCAAGTGCAACGAATTCCATACCGCTATCATGCATCGCCGCCTCCCCCAACAGTCGCCCTCACTGGCACCCCACCGACCAGCGAAAGGGCACTGTGAAGGATCGGCTTGCGAACGGCAGCTCTCCCCACGCACGCACCACTCTCCCCACGTGTGCGCCGCCCTCTCTGGAACAATGTGATGGCTTACGGACATTTTTCGACGATTTCGGGGGCAGAATCGTGGATTTTTGTCCGCAAGCCATCACACTGTTATGAGGGGGGATGCGGCGCGAATGGATGACGGAATGGCGCGATTCGCTGGGTGAATCGTGGAATACGAAGCCCATGATGGAGAACAGGCTGCGATTGCATCACGCTGTCAGCGATAACGGTGCGAAAATCGTTGAAAACATGCGGCTTCCACGGTATGGCGCGCACTTCCGCCACAAGCGGCGCGGCTGATAGTATGGCAGCGGTTCTTAAACGATTCCGCAGCCGTCGCACGCGGCGCGCATCGGCACCATCCGGCGCAGATGCCGACACCCAGCGCCACCGACGGTCCGACGCCACTGCCGCACAGGAACGCGTAAGGAGGAACATGACACAGTCCCAAACATCACCGTCCGACGCCGCACCAAGCGGCGCCACCGCCTCGGCCGCTCAGGCCGCAACCCAAGCCACAACCCAAACCACCTCAACCACCACCCCCGCCTCCGACCAGCACCAGCAGCCGCCGGCGGGATGGCACAACCCGCTGCGCGACCCGCGCGACCTGCGCCTTCCCCGCATCGCCGGCCCGTGCTCGCTGGTTATCTTCGGCGTCACGGGCGACCTCTCGAAGAAGAAGCTGCTCCCCGCCGTCTACGACCTCGCGAACCGCGGCCTGCTCCCGGTGAACTTCGGCCTCGTCGGCTTCGGCCGCCGCGACTGGACGAACGAGCAGTTCGCCGCCTTCGTCGAGGAGAACGTGCGCGCGCATTCCCGCACCCCGTTCAACGATGCCACGTGGCGCTTCCTCAGCGGCGGCATCCGCTTCGTGCAGGGCAACTTCGACGACCCCGCCGCCTTCCAGCGCTTGTCAGACACCGTGTCGGAGCTCGACCGCGAGCGCGGAACGCAGGGCAACCACGCGTTCTACATGTCAGTGCCGCCGCGCGCGTTCCCGCAGGTGTCAAAGCAGCTGCGCGACTCCGGCCTGGCGCATTCGCCGTCCGGCGCGTGGCGCCGCGTCATCATCGAGAAGCCGTTCGGCCACGACCTCGAAAGCGCCAAGGAGCTCGACCGCGTGGTCTCCGACGTGTTCGACCCGGGCTCGGTGTTCCGCATCGACCATTACCTGGGCAAGGAAACCGTGCAGAACATGCTGGCCCTGCGCTTCGCGAACATGATGTTCGAGCCGGTGTGGAACGCGAACTACGTGGACCACGTGCAAATCACGATGGCCGAGGACATCGGCATCGGCGGCCGCGCGGGTTACTACGATGGCATCGGCGCCGCGCGCGACGTGATCCAGAACCACCTGCTGCAGCTCATGGCGCTCACCGCCATGGAGGAGCCCGTCTCCTTCCAGGCGAGCGACCTGACCGCCGAGAAGACGAAGGTGCTCTCCGCCGTGCGCGTGCCGAAGGACCTGGCGCATCACACGGCGCGCGGCCAGTACGCCACGGGCTGGCAGGGCTCCGAGAAGGTGATCGGCTACCTGGACGAGAAGGGCATCGACCCGAACTCGCGCACCGAGACCTACGCCGCCATCCGCCTCGACGTCGACACGCGCCGCTGGGCCGGCGTGCCGTTCTACCTGCGCACGGGCAAGCGCCTGGGCAAGCGCGTCACGGAAATCGCCGTCATGTTCAAGCGCGCCCCGCATCTGCCCTTCGAGCAGACGGCCACGCGCGAGCTGGGGCAGAATGCCATCGTGATCCGCGTGCAGCCCGACGAGGGCATCACGCTGCGCTTCGGCGCAAAGGTGCCGGGCACCGCCATGGAGGTGCGCGACGTGTCGATGGACTTCAACTACGGCAGCTCCTTCACGGAGGCGTCGCCGGAGGCCTACGAGCGCCTGATCCTCGACGTGCTGCTCGGCGACCCGCCGCTGTTCCCCACCACCCGCGAGGTGGAGCTCTCGTGGGAGATCCTCGACCCGATCGAGGAGTACTGGGCCACGCTCGGCCAGCCGCAGCCGTACCGCGCCGGCACATGGGGCCCGAAGGAGGCGGACGAGATGCTCGCCCGCGACGGCAGGATGTGGAGGATGCCATGATTGTTGAACTTCCCGATTGCACGACGTCCGAGATCTCGCTCAAGATCAACGAACTGCATGAGGAGCGAGGCGAGACCGCGCAGACGCGCGTCCTGACGCTGCTCATCAGCACGGGCGAGAAGGAGCTCGAGAACGCGCTCGAAACCGCGAACGCCGCGAGCCGCGAGCATCCGTGCCGCGTCATCGTCATCGTCCCGTCGAGCTCGCGCACGCCCATCCTCAACGATGACGGCTCCTGCCATCCGCTCGACGCGGAGGTGCGTTTCGGGGCCGACGCCGGCGCCGGCGAATGCATCGTGCTGCGCCCGCACGGCGGCCTCAACGACCACCTCGACACGCTCGTCATGCCGCTGCTTGTGCCCGACGCGCCCATCGTGGCGTGGTGGCCGACGAACCCGCCGCTCAACCCCGCCGCCGACCCGCTGGGCCGCATGGCCACGGCCCGCGTCACCGACGCGCTGCGCAGCGACTCCCCCGCCGCCACCTTCGCCGAACTGCGCGAGAACCGCATGCCCGAGGACACCGATATGTCTTGGACGCGCCTGACCGTGTGGCGCGGCCTCGTGGCCTCGATGCTGGACCGCCCACCGTACACGCCGGTGCGCAGCGCCACCGTGACGGCCGGTCCGAACTATCTGCCGGCGTATCTGCTCGCCGCGTGGATGGCGCTGTTCCTGCACGTGCCCGTGACCCTCGAAACCGATCCGGACGGCGAGGTGGTGACCGGCGTGCGGCTGGTGCGCGACGATGGCGAGATTACGCTGGAACGCCCGCACGAAGACAAATGCATCATCACGCTGCCGGGCCAGAAGCCGCAGATCATGTCGGTGCCGCGCCGCACGCTCGAGGACTGCCTGAGCGAGGAGCTGCGCCGCCTCGACCCCGACGAGATCTACGCCGAGGTGGTCGACAAGGGCTGGGACCTCGTGCAGCGCCCGTAGGCGTGCGGGCCGCACCCTCCCGCCCGCCATATGCGAAACGCCGGATGGCGCCGCCGCGGAATCGCGGTTCGCGCCGCCGGCGTTTCGCTATAACCGACGTTTTTCCTTCTGCAGGGCGCGAACATCGTGTCGAGGGAAAATCGTATGCCGACGGCGCAAAAGCGCGCCGGTTACGGGCGGGCATTAGCATGGTGCACGGCAGTCGTTTGCCATGCGCGGGCGTCACGCGGCCCCAGGCCCTCGCCACGCGGCCGCGCACCCCGGCAAGCAACGGAACACAGGAATACATAGGAATACGAATACAGACGGCCGCACAGGCCGGGAGACGATTGAGAATGAGCGATTCTACTTTTTACATCAACACCACCGATGACGACGAAGGCGACCTGAAGAACGCCCTCGCGCGCCGCGAGATGGTGATCTACCCCACCAAGAAAATCCTCGTCACCGCGGTGGCGACGCGTCTTCTGCTCAAGATCAGCGACCTGCTGACCAAGCAGGAGCGCGTGGACGTGGCCCTCACGGGCGGCGGCACCGGCATCGATGTGCTGCGCGCGGCCAGCGAGAACACCGCGCAGGGCATCATCGAGTTCCCGCGCGTGCATTTCTGGTTCGGCGACGAGCGCTTCGTACAGAAGGATTCCGACGATCGCAACGCCAAGCAGGCGCGCGAGGCGTGGCTCGACTCGCTGGTGCGCAACGGTCTGCTGCCCGAGGAGAACATCCACGAGATGCCAGCCGACACCCGCACGCGCCAGGAGGCCGACGTGGCGCCGGCGCGCACGAACGACGAGATCCTCGACGCCGCGGCGCAGACGTATAACGACGAGCTGCGCGAGGCCCTCGCCGGCAAGGACAACCCGGTGCTCGACATCGCGCTGTTCGGCGTGGGCCCCGACGGGCATTTCGCCTCGCTGTTCCCGCACCACCACGCCATGCAGGTGCATGACCCGGATGTGCGCGTGACCGGCGTGAGCCACTCCCCCAAGATGCCGCCGTTGCGCCTGAGCCTGACGCTGCCGTTCATCCAGTCCACGCGCTACGTGTGGATGGTCGCGTCCGGCCTGACCAAGGCCGACGCCGTGCATTCCGCCATCGACCACCCGGGCGACCCGGATATCCCGAGCTCCTTCGCCGCCGGCCGCCACCAGACCCTGTGGATGATCGACCGCGAGGCCTTCTCCTCCCAGCAGCACCTTCTCGACTAAGGCACACGGGCGGAGCGGGCCTCCGCAAGCGTGGGCGGGGGCTAGCGCGGACGGAGGCGCGTGTCTAGCGCGCACAGGCGGGGTTGCGACGCGGCATCAGACCGTCGCGTCGCAACCGTACTCGGTTATCGCGCCCTGCCCGCCATCGACGAACCACACGGCGGCGCGGGTGGAATCCTTCAGCACCGCCAGATCCTTGCCCATCGTGGCGTTTTGCGACACCAACGTGCCGAGCCACAGGGACGGCCGCGCATCGGCAATGCCTGATCTCTCGATCCGTTCCGGCGCGGCAACAGGCTCCCTGGCCCCCTCGCATTGTTCCAGGACAGGTGCGAATTCCTCCGCCGCCTGCTGAGCCGGCTCATATGCCGCCCAGTATTCCCGATACGATGCCGAGTCCTGCGCAAAACGCGCCACGACCACGCCGTAGCAGACCGCATAGGCCGCGAGAAGCACGATGACGATGCCGAGAATCCAACGACGGACGGCATGGGGACGACGGCGGTCGGGCGCCGGCATCGAAGCCGGCGCGTTTGCGCGGATCCCGGACATCGTGGCGTCTTCGTTCTTTTCAGACGTTGTTCCAGACATGGCGCTCACCTCCCGCCTTCAGACCCATCGGCGGCGCCATTGTCGAAGGCAATCGTGTCGGCGGCACCATTGAAAGAGGTCACAGATCCCTCGACGTGAATCCGGCATCCGTTGGCGTGCATCGTCTCAAAAAGACTCGCCGAATAGGCCGACAACCGCGCCTCCGCCGCGAGATTGCGCGATGTCACCGCCTGGATGCGACGGTTCTGCGCAACCATGCTCCACACCGCAGGACTGATATGGCTGCTAAGGCTCTCAGGCCTGGAATCAAGCGGATTCTCGCCATCGTCGAAAGCGCTGGACCCCGCGACCGCCGGGCATGCCTCCAGTTGTTCCTGCAGGGTCTGCGCGATGCCATATGCCACGCTTGCGTCGGTGAACACGGCGTTGTTGTCATCGTCCAGTCCGCCGAGTCGCGCATACGCCGCGCCCCACGCCACGGCGTAGATGATGGCGATGACTACGATTGCGACAACGATGTGGTGCACCCTATGGCGTGGGGAGGCGGGTGGCGGAAAATCCACTGCATCTTGAAAACTATTTGTTAGCACTTGAATTCACAATCTCCAGAGATTTCAGAAAACGCTACTTCCACTACGGATAATCTCCGAAAACAATCCCTACAATATGGAAGCGTATCAAACAAGCATCTTGAATCTACATTTCGGGGGAAGCGTTCATACATTCAGCGGGTCACAATGAAGGTGGATTCGGCTTCGAGGCGGCCGAGCGGCAGGATGGATTCGACGGTGACATCGTCGACACGAGACCACTCCGGCCCTTGCCACAGCCACTCGATCATGCTCGCAACGCGCAGCGGCTCGCCCTGCACCTCGAGCTCCACCGAGCCATCCATACAATTGCGCACCCATCCGACCACGCCGATGCGACGGGCGCGGCGCAGCGTTTCGTAGCGGAACCCCACTCCCTGCACAAGCCCCGTGACCACGATATGTTTGCGCACAACTCCGTCGCCGTAGGTCTGCGGATCGGTCTGCTCGGCGGGCGGCTCGGTGCGATCGGTCTGCTCGGCGGACGCGGTCTCGCGAGATGCGGCGCCACGATAGCCCCGACGAATTCGATCCATGGCACTGACCTCCTTCGCAGCCATCATACCGACGTGGCGCGCACGCGCGACGGCAACGGTGGCCCTCACTGGTCGGCACCGTGCCAGTGAAGGCCACTGTTAACCAAGCCGGCGAGTGCGCCGGCCCTTCCCCAGAACAGTGGTACGACTTTCGGACAGAAATCCACGATTCCGGCCCCGAAATCGTCGAAAAATGCCCGAAACCCATCCCACTGTTACGGAATAGACAACAGTGGGATGGGTTTCGGACACTCACTCACGCGCGCACGCACTCAGCGCCGCCCGCGCTCACACGCACGCTCACACGCACGCCCGCGCGCCACGCACAACTACGCGGTCTGGATCTCGCTGCGGTCGCCGCTCCACAGGGTGTGGAACGCGCCCGGCTCGTCCACGCGGCCATAGGTGTGCGCGCCGAAGTAGTCGCGCTGGCCTTGGATGAGCGCGGCCGGCAGGCGCTTCGAGCGCAGGCCGTCGTAGTACGACAGCGAGCTCGAGAACGCCGGCACCGGGATGCCCGCGAGCGCGGCCTTCGCCACGACCTCGCGCCACGCGTCCTGCGCGGATTCCACGGCGGCCTTGAAGTAGTCATCGAACAGCAGGGAGCTGAAGGCTTCCTGCTTGCCGGCCTTCACGTTGTCATAGGCCTCGGAGATGCGATTGAGGAACTTCGCACGGATGATGCAGCCGCCGCGCCAGATGCGCGCCACGGCGCCCAGGTCGATGTTCCAGCCGTATTCCTTGGCGCCGGCCTGGATCTCGTCGAAGCCCTGCGCGTACGCCACGATCTTCGACGCATACAGCGCCTGGCGCACGGCCTCCACGAACGCGGCCTTGTCGGCGTCCGCAATGCCGAGGTCGCCGGTCGGGCCGGCGAGCGGGGTGCGGGCGTTCTCGGCGCGCTGGTCGCTCATGCCGGACAGCCCGCGCGCGAACACGGCCTCGGCGATGCCGGTGACGGGCACGGCCAGGCCGAGCGCGGTCTGCACGGTCCACGTGCCGGTGCCCTTCATGCCGGCCTTGTCCACCACGATGTCCACGAACGGCTTGCCGGTCTTGGCGTCCGTCTGGTGGAGCACCTCGGAGGTGATCTCGACGAGGTAGGAGTTGAGGTCGCCCTTGTTCCACTCGTCGAACACGTCGCCGATCTGCTGCGGGGTCATGCCCAGGCCGCGGCGCAGCAGGTCGTAGCTTTCGCCGATGAGCTGCATGTCGGCGTATTCGATGCCGTTATGCACCATCTTGACGAAGTGGCCGGCGCCGTCGGTGCCGATATGGGTCACGCACGGCTCGCCCTCGGCCACGGCCGCGATGGACTTGAGGATCGGACCGAGCGTCTTCCACGATTCCTCGGTGCCGCCGGGCATCATGGACGGGCCATTGAGGGCGCCCTCCTCGCCGCCGGAGATGCCGCAGCCGACGAAGTGCAGGCCGCGGGCGCGGATGGCCTTTTCGCGGCGGATGGTGTCCTGGTAGAAGCTGTTGCCGCCGTCCACGATGATGTCGCCCGGCTCCATGGCGTCGGCGAGGGCCTCGATCATGGCGTCGGTCGGAGCGCCGGCCTTGACCATGATGATGGCCGTGCGCGGCTTGGACAGGCTGGCGACGAACTCCTCGATGGTTTTGGCGGGGATGAACTCGCCTTCGGAGCCGTGCTCCTTGATCAGCGTCTCGGTGCGCGCGTAGGTGCGGTTGAACACGGCCACGGTGTTGCCGTGGTGCACGAGGTTGCGGGCGAGGTTCGACCCCATCACCGCGAGTCCGACGACGCCGATGTTGGCCTTCTTGCCGGTGCTTTCGTTCTGTGCCATGCTGCCTCCGATGTAGTGGGCGGAAAGTTTGCGATCACGCATAATTCTATCGGGGGAAGCGGTCAAAAAGCCGGGTTAGGCCACAAGAGGAGCGGGGGCGCCTCGCATGGCGGCATGCGCGGCGGGCGAGGCGCGGCGAGAGCATGGCATACGATGCCCCCGCCGCTACTTCCGGAACACGTCTACTTCTGGAACACGTCGGGATGCTCGGGATCGCCGGGAACATCGTCGCGCGTATCCTCGGCGTGCAGCGCGCGGCGCCACTCGTCGAGCGACCGCCCGTACGGACGCGCCTCGGTGCCGTGCGCCAGGAGGTCGGCCTTGGCGGCGACCACATCCACCGAGCGGACGCCTGCAAAGAAGCCTTCGAGCGATGAGAAGGTGGGGGCATCGTAGAAAATTCCGCGCACGATTTGCTCGAGGCGCTGCGCACGTTCGAAGGGCAACGAATCCCAGTGGCGCAGCTCGAGGAAGTTCTTGAGGCGCACGTCAGGGAAATGCGTCGACAGAATATGCGTGATCTCGGCCTTGTTGAGCTCGCGGTCCGGGTACACGTCGGCCGCGTTGTCATACCACGCGGGGCGGATGGGCTCGTCGCCGCGGTACTCGGGCGTATGCGTCAGGTCCACCGACATCAGCGGCGTGGCGAGGACGTCGTAGGCGTATTCGGCCCAGTCGTAGTTGTCGTCGTACAGGCCGGCGGGCAGGCCGGTGCGCTGCGGGTCAAGGCCGTCCCACATGAACTGGCGCAGCAACGGCCACGGGTTCTCCTCGCCTTCGAAATACGGCGTGTTGCGGAAGAACAGCGCAAGGATCGGACCCACGGCGGCGGCTACGCGCATCTTGGCGATGGCGTCGGCCTCGCCTGTGTAGTCGATGCTCACCTGCGTGGAGGCGGAGCAGCGCATCATGTTCCAGCCCAGGCGCCAGGTGCGGCCGAAGAAGCGGGTCATCGCGTCATAGCGGGGCTTGGGGATGATGCGGATGTCGGTGGCGTGCGCGCGCGGCTGATAGCCGTAGTTCACGAGGCGGATGCGGTGGCGCGCGAGGATCGGGTCGATGTCATGGCGGAACTGCGCGTATTCGCGGGCGAAATCATCGTCGCTATGCGCCACGCCGAGCGAGCACTCGATCTGGCCGCCCGGTTCGAGCGACACCGCGATGCCGGGGCGCGAGAAGCCGAGGATCTTGCCATCCTCCTCGTACAGCGACTCGGGATCGTACAGCGGCGCGAGTTCCGTCATCACCTCGCGCACGCCGTCCGGCTCCGCGTAGGTGACGGGGTCATAGCCGCCGACGCGCACGGGAAGATGCTCGATCTCCACTCCGAAGCCGAAACCACCTGGCTCCTTCGTCCCCGACTCGAAGAAATGCACGAGGCTGTCGACATGCTTCGGGTTGACGGAGCGATCCTGGTGGAAGTAATCAAACTCATGAATCGTCATGGCACCAAGCCTATCGGTTCGCCCACCCCTGCGCATGGCGATGCTCTACAAAATTGTTATGGCGTTATTGTCATGGCGTTTCCGATGCGTTTTTGTGCGGGAGCATCGTTGGGGGTCGGTCCCCACAACAGTGGTACGGCTTCCGAATACGGACGCCCGGCCCGCATCGGCCCGCCCCGAAGATTCAACAGTGCCCGTTGCAAGTGACTTTGTTTTAGTTTGTCGCTTGCATGGTCTCGTTGCCGAGGCCAGCTCCAAGTCCCATGTGGCTTGCGCCACGGCTTGGTTCACGTTTCACAGGGGCGTGCGAGGCATGGGGC